>Ga0114129_10011634_pt1 | contig 12527 bp, 10 predicted proteins | sample RhiMetdeltSRZDD1_FD_80071 | JGI IMG/M metagenome (GOLD analysis project Ga0114129, IMG submission 80071) | Populus rhizosphere microbial communities from Tennessee, USA - Rhizosphere MetaG P. deltoides SRZDD1 (version 2) (version 2) | ecosystem: Host-associated > Plants > Roots > Rhizosphere >...
TCGCGATGCTCGGCGACGTCAACATCGGCGAGCCGAAGGCGCTGATCGGTTTCACCGGCGCGCGCATCATCCAGCAGACCGTGCGCGAGACGCTGCCGGAAGGCTTTCAACGCGCCGAGTTCCTCCTCGATCACGGCGCGCTCGACATGATCGTCGACCGCCGCGACATGCGCGACCGCATCGCCGGGCTGCTGACGATGTTCACGCACAAGCCGGCGGTTCCGGCCGGTTGATCGCATGAGCGGACCCCGCGAGCGGAGCCTCCGGTTCCGCCGGCTGTCCGACTGGCTCGCGTGGCAGGAAACCCTGCATCCGAACGCGATCGATCTCGGGCTCGACCGCCTGCAGCGCACGCTCGAGCGCCTCGAGTGGCAACGCCCGGCCTGTCCCGTCGTCACAGTCGCCGGCACCAACGGCAAAGGGTCGTGCGTCGCGCTCACGGCGCGCATTCTTGGGGAGGCCGGTTATCGCATCGGCACTTTCACTTCGCCCCACCTGCTTCGCTACAACGAGCGCATCCATATCGACGGCGTCGAAGTCTCCGACGAGACGTTGATGGCAGCGTTCGAGCGCATCGATGCGGCGCGCGGCGCCGACACACTGACGTTCTTCGAATTCAACGCCGCCGCTGCTCTGCTGGTGTTCGCCGAAGCTCAGCCTGACGCCATCGTGCTCGAAGTCGGCATGGGCGGACGCCTCGACGCGGTCAATGTCGTCGACGCCGACGTCGCGCTGGTCTCGTCGATCGATCTCGATCATTGCGACTGGCTCGGCCACGACCGCGAGACGATCGGTCGCGAGAAGGCCGGGATCTTCCGTGCCGGCCGCCCGGCGATCTTCGGCGCCCGCGACATGCCGGCGTCGATTCGCGAGACCGCCGATCGTATCGGCGCGAACCTGCAGCAGCTCGGTCGCGACTTCGACTGGGTCCGCAGCGGCGAGCGCTGGAGCTGGCGCGGGCGCTCCGGCGAACAACGCGACCTGCCGGCGCCGGCACTGCACGGCGAGATTCAATACGACAACGCGGCTGCAGTTCTCGCGGCGCTCGGCGCATTGGAACCGCGCGTGCGCGTGCCTCGATCCGCCATCGAGCGCGGGCTGCAGACGGTGACGTTGCCGGGACGCTTCCAGGTGGTGCAGCAGGGCGGCCCGCGACCCATCGAGTGGATCCTCGATGTCGCCCACAACCCGGCGGCAGCGCGCACGCTCGCCGCACAGCTCGCCGCGAGAAAGGGCAAGGGCAGCACCATCGCCGTCTGCGGCGTGCTGAGCGACAAGGACGTGGAGGGTATAGCGAGCGAGCTGCGAACCTCGTTCGATCGCTGGATCATCGTGGGATTGCAAGGCGCTCGCGCGTTGCCTCCCGACGAGCTTGCCGGGCGCGTGCGCAATGTCGGCGCGAACGTCGAGGCCATCGCGACGGACGTCGTCGCCGGCTGCCAGGCAGCCGAGGCGCTGGCGCAGCCGGGCGATCGGATCGTGGTGTTCGGCTCGTTCCTGACCGTCGGTCCGGCACTCGGCTGGCTTTATACTTCGCGCCCGTGGAGCGCATAGTCAAAGAACGTCTGGTTGGCGCGGCCGTGCTGATGGCCGCCGCGATCATCCTGATTCCGGAGATGCTGTCGGGCCCGGACCGCGAACCCCAGGCGCAGCCGCCGGCGCAGTCCCGCAGCGACGGGCCGATCAAGACCTACACGATCGATCTGAGTCAGTCGCCGACTGCGCAACCGACGCCGGCCGTCGTCGAGAATCGTGCGCCGCCGCCCGAAGAAGCGCCGGTTCCGCAGCCGCCAAGCCAGAGCCAACCGGCTGCGTCACAACCCGCTGACGCCGATCAGGCAAAGCCTGAAGTCCCGCAACAGTCCGCCGTCGTCGAAGCGCCGACCGCACTGCCGACTGCGACGCCGGCGCCCGCGCGCGCTACGCCGCGTCCTCTTGCTTCCGACGCCGTCGCCCCAACCTCGGGACGGTGGGCAGTGCAGGTAGGTAGTTACGCCAGGGAGGCGACCGCGGAGCGACTGGCGAAGCAACTGCGCGATCAGGGGCAGAGCGCCTTCGTGATGCCGGTGAAGTCGGGTGGCACGACGTTGTATCGCGTGCGGATCGGGCCGATGCAGGATCGCGCGAGCGCCGAAGCGGTGCTGCGCGATGTCAAGTCGCCGGGTGCGGCGATCGTCGCGCATCCGTAACGACCGAATTGGACGACTCACAATTGGTAAGGGGCGGACGGGCGCTGTTAGAATCCGCGCGCTCAAATTGACTGACGATCGATCCACGCTCGATGTTCCGGCTCCCGCATGGTGGTGTCGCCCCCTCTATGAATGCTGCTGACTACCTGATTGTCGGCGTGCTGTTCGCGTCGATGCTCCTGGGTATGCTCCGTGGCTTCGTGCGCGAGGCGGTCGGATTGCTCGCGTGGCTCGGCGGATTGTGGCTCGCCTGGCGCTATGCGCCGGAGCTCGAGCCGTACCTCGGCGGCATGGTCGGCAAGCCGCCGGTGAGCTTGTGGACCGCGCGCTTCCTGATCCTGCTGGGCGTGCTGGTGATCGGTTGGCTGATCGCGGCCATCCTCGGTTATTTTCTGCGGCATTCGGCGCTGAGCGTGCTGGTCGATCGGGTCCTCGGGCTGGTGTTCGGCACGGTGCGCGGCGCCGTCGTGATTGCGGTGTTCGTGATGCTCGGGGAATTCGTCGAGCTCAACAAGGTCGAATGGTGGAAGCGCTCGCATCTGCTTCCCTACGCCAGCGAGCTTGCGAGCTGGATCCAGAACTTCGCGGAAACGGGCATGAGAACTGTCGTCGACGTTCAGTCCACGCGGTCAGGAGCTTGAGAGCATGTGCGGTATCGTCGGCATCGTCGGGCAGACGGCGGTCAACCAGCAGATCTATGACGCGCTGACGGTGCTGCAGCACCGCGGGCAGGATGCAGCCGGCATCATGACCTGCGACGAAGGCGAGCTGTTCATGCGCAAGCAGAACGGCCTGGTGCGCGACGTCTTCCAGCAGCGCCACATGCTGCGCCTGAAGGGCAACATCGGCATCGGCCACGTCCGCTATCCCACTGCCGGCTGCGACAGCTCTTCCGAAGCGCAGCCGTTCTTCGTCAATTCGCCGTACGGCATCTGCCTCGGACACAACGGCAACCTCACGAATGCCGCCGAGCTCGCCGAGGTGCTGATCCGCGAAGACCTGCGTCATCTGAATACGAGCTCCGATTCCGAAGTGCTGCTCAACGTGCTGGCGAGCGAGCTGTCGCGTGCCGGCACGCCGCGCGCGTCGGCTACGGACATCTTCGCTGCGGTGACTTCGGTGTATCGCCGCGTGCGCGGCGGTTTCGCAGTCGTGTCGATGATCGTGGGTCACGGGCTGCTCGGCTTCCGCGATCCGCACGGCATCCGGCCGCTGGTGATCGGTCGCCGCGAGACGCCGCAGGGCAACGAGTACATGCTCGCCTCCGAGAGCGTCGCGCTCGATCAGCTCGGCTTCGAGCTGATGCGCGACATCGGCCCGGGCGAGGCGGTGTTCATCGACGAGCACGGCCGCTTCTACTCGCACCAGTGCGTGCCGGTCGCGCGTCACACGCCGTGCATCTTCGAGTACGTCTATTTCGCGCGGCCCGATTCGATCATCGACAACATTTCCGTGCACAAGGCGCGGCTGCGCATGGGCGACCTGCTGGCCGAGAAGATCCGCCGCGTCTGGCCCGACCACGACATCGACGTCGTGATCCCGATTCCGGATACCAGCCGGACCGCGGCGGTGCAGGTTGCGCAGCTCCTCAACGTCAAGTACCGCGAGGGCTTCGTCAAGAACCGCTACATCGGCCGCACGTTCATCATGCCGGGGCAGGAGCAGCGCGCGAAGTCGGTGCGCTCGAAGCTCAACGTCATCGACCTGGAATTCCGCGGCAAGAACGTGCTGCTGATCGACGATTCCATCGTGCGCGGCACGACTTCAGCGCAGATCATCGATCTCGCGCGCGAAGCCGGCGCGAATCGCGTCTACTTCGCCTCGGCCGCGCCGCCGGTGCGCTTCGCGAACGTCTACGGTATCGACATGCCTGCGACGTCCGAGCTGGTTGCGGCCGACCGCACCGACGACGAAGTGGCAAAGCTCATCGGCGCGGACCGGCTGATCTACCAGGATCTCGATGACCTGGTGCGAGCCTGTCTGCACCACGACTCCAACATCCAGGAGTTCGACGACTCCTGCTTCTCCGGCCGTTACGTCACGGGCGACGTCACGCCGAGCTACCTCGCGCGCCTGCAGGAAGAGCGCTCGGATGAAGCCAAGGCACGCCGCAAGCAGCTGCACCGCGGCTCGCTGAAGGCGATCCGCGCCGTGTAGGTCGGCTGTAGGTCGGGCTTCAGCCCGACAATCCGTGCCCGACATCCATTCACAACCGATCACCAGCTCCTCAGGCGCGCCGCGCCTGCTGATAATCACGGATCACACCGAGCTCGGGCGCGCGCTCGAGCAGCACGTGTCGATCATCTGGCCTGACGCGGAATGTCGCATCCACGCGCCGTTGCAGTCAGGCCGGCTGCATTCCGGTTTCAACGCGGTCGGTTACGACGTCGTCCTGCTCGATGACCGCATCGAGCGCGGGCAGGGTGAGAAGTGGCTCGACAACCTGCTCCATCGCAACGCTTTCCCGCCGATTCTCTATCTCGCGCGCGGCGACGATCCGGCGCTCGCGCAGCGTGTCACGCAGCGCGGCGCCATCGACTGTCTCATGCGTGAGCGCATCGATCATCGGCGCATGGCCGACGTGCTGCGTACCGCGATGGTGCAGCGACGTCAGCAGCTCTCATTGCTGCGGACCGGTCCGGAAGCGGAGCGCCTGTCGCAGTTCGGCTCCGTCACCATTCGCGGCCATCGCTTCGTGCGCGAGCTGGCGATCGGCGGCACCTCAGCGGTGTATCTAGCGGAGAGCGAGCGGGCGGGCGAGATGGTCGTGCTGAAAGTGCTGCGCGACTCGCCGAGCGCAGGCGACGAGCACACGCAGTTCACGCGCTTCATGCAGGAATACGAGCTGATCTCGAAGGTCCGTCATCCGAACGTGGTGCGCATCTTCGATCTCGGCATCGCCGACGATCACGCTTATCTCGCGATGGAATATTTTCCGCGCGGCGACCTGCGCTCGGTGATCGCCAGCGGGCTCGACGGCAGCGAGGCGCTGACGTACCTGGCGCAGATGGCGGCCGCGCTGCAAGTCGTGCATGCGGTTGGCGTGCTGCATCGGGATCTGAAGCCGGGAAACATCATGCTGCGCGCCGACGACTCGGTCGCGCTGATCGACTTCGGCCTGGCGAAGCACGTCCAGAGCGACGCGGAGATCACGGCCACGGGCGAGATCTTCGGCACGCCCTATTACATGAGCCCGGAGCAGGGGCACGGCCAGACGCTCGACGAGCGCAGCGATCTGTACAGTCTCGGCGTGATCTTCTACGAGATGCTGACGCGCCAGAAGCCGTACCTCGCCCAGTCGCCGATGGGCGTCGTCTACATGCATGCCAACGCGCCGATTCCGCTGCTGCCCGAGGCGCTGCGCAACTATCAGCAACTGATCAACAAGCTGCTCGCGAAAGATCCCATCCATCGTCTTGCGTCGGCGAGCGCGCTGCTGGCGAAGATCGAGGAGCTGCGTTGAACGACGTTCTGCTCGCGCCGACGCCGCAACGGTGGTTCGAAGTCGCCAGCGAGCGGTGGCGCGAGCTGCTGGTCGATCACGCGAATTGCGAGAAGAAGGCGGCGTCGAGCGCACTCGCCCTGATCTTCACTTATGCGGACGATCTGCAGCTCACGGATCGTCTGTCGCGCCTCGCGCGCGAAGAGCTGCGGCATTTCGAGCAGGTGCAGAAGATGATGCAGGAGCTGGCCGTGCCGTTCGTGCGCATGAAGCCCGCCCGATATGCCGATGGGCTGCGGGCGGCGACGCGTCGTTCGGATCCCGGACGGCTGATCGATCTGCTCCTGTGCGGCGCGTTGATCGAGGCGCGGTCACACGAGCGCTTCGTGGGTCTGGCGCCGAGGTTGAAGGCGCCGCTGCGCGATTTCTACGAAGGACTCGCTGCATCGGAAGCGCGTCACTACACGGTGTACATGCGACTGGCGCAGCAGCGGGCTGGCCAGCAGGATTGGCGGGCGCGGCTGAAGCATCTGGCGGAAATTGAAGCGGAGCTGGCGACGTCGCCGGATCAGCAGTTCAGGTTCCACTCGGGTTTGCCAACTCCGCCAACTCAAACCCCCGCTCGTTCCACCTGAGCACACTGCCTTGCTCATACCAATCCCCTAACACGATCCTCACCGCCGGCTTGCCGTCGATTTGCATCTCGTGCACCGCCGGGCGATGCGTGTGGCCATGAATGATGCAATCGACGCCGTAGCGTTCGAACGTGCGTCGCACCTCATCCTGGTTGACGTCCATGATCTCCGGAGCAGCGACATCCATCGATGCGATGTGCTCCTTGCTCCCCTCGCGCATGCGTTCCGCCAGCCTCTGTCGCTGTCGCAACGACAGACGGCGCAGCGTGAACTGAACGAGCGGATTGCGCACGATGCGCCGCAGACGCTGATACGCATGATCATCGATGCACAGCAGGTCGCCGTGCATCAGCAGCACGCGGCGTCCGTAGACGTCGATGACCGTGCCGTCGTCCAGCAGCTTCATGCCGGTTTCGCGGCAGAAGCGCGTGCCGATGAGGAAATCGCGATTGCCGTGGATCAGGAACGTCTTCACGCCGGCGTCGCTGACCGCGCGCAGGCCCTGGATGACGCGACGCTTGCCCGGGTCGGGATCGTCGTCGCCGATCCAGGCTTCGAACAGGTCTCCGAGGATGTACAGCGCCTCGGCGCGGCGTCCCTCGCGCTGCAGGAACTCGAGAAATTGCGCGGTGATGTCGGGCCGCGTGCCGTCGAGGTGCAGGTCGGAGATGAAGAGCGTCGTCACTTCACTTCTTCGATCCTGATGATGATCACCGGCTTGAGCGGCGCGTCTTTCTCGAACGGCCCGTATTCGCCGGTGGCGACGGCGCCGATGTCGTCGACGACGTTCATCCCTTCCACGATGCGGCCGAAGACCGCGTAGCCCCAGCGGCTGGGCTGCGGGTCGAGCGCGGCGTTGTCCGCGAAGTTGATATAGAACTGCGCGTTCCCGCTGTGAGGGTCGCCGGTGCGCGCGAGCCCAATGGTGCCGCGGCGGTTCGACAGGCCATTGCCGGACTCGTTGGGGACGCCCGCGCGGGTCGGTTTTTCCACGTTCTTCTCGTCGTAGCCGCCGCCCTGCGCCACGAAGTTGGCGATCACGCGGTGGAAGATCGTGCCGTTGTAATGGCCGGCGCGCATGTACTCGAGGAAGTTCGCGACCGTCAGCGGCGCGCGGGCGGAATCCAGCTCGATGACGAACTTGCCCAGGTTGGTGTCGACCCGCACTCGCGGGTTGTCCTGCGCGTGTGCCGTCAGGCCGACGGCGAGCAGGAGTGCGGCGATCAACAGGCGTGCGCGATGCATGGTGGTCCTTTGGCGAAGTTCGCGTGATCTTACCAAACGTCGCTAGAATGGCCGCGTCATGCAGATCTTCAACAGCTACACGGGTCGAAAGGAAGAGTTCAAGCCGATCCAGCCGGGCGTCGTGCGCATGTACCTGTGCGGCGATACCGTTTACGACTACTGCCACATGGGCCACGCGCGGTCCAAGACCGCGTTCGACGTCGTACGCCGCTACTTGCAGTACCGCGGCTACAAGGTGACCTTCGTCCGCAACATCACGGACATCGACGACAACATAATCAAGCGCGCGCACGAGAACGGCGAAAGCGTGCAGTCGCTGACGAGTCGCTTCACGAAGGCGATGCACGAGGACTACGACCGGCTCGGCCTGCTGCGTCCTGATGTCGAGCCGAAGGCGACGGAGCACGTTCCCGGCATCATCGCGATGATCGAAAAGCTGATCGCCAAGGGTCACGCGTACGTGGCGACCAACGGCGACGTGATGTACTCGGTGTCGAGCTTTGCCGACTACGGCAAGTTGTCGGGTCGACAGCTAGGGGACCTGCGCGCGGGCGCGCGCGTAGCAGTCGACGAGGCGAAGCGCGATCCGCTCGACTTCGTGCTGTGGAAGCAGGCGAAGCCGGGTGAGCCGCATTGGTCCTCGCCGTGGGGCGAGGGCCGCCCGGGCTGGCACATCGAATGCTCCGCGATGACCTACGAGCTGCTCGGCGCGGACTTCGACATTCACGCCGGCGGCATGGACCTGAAGTTTCCGCATCATGAGAACGAGATCGCGCAGTCGCGCGCCGCGACCGACGCGGGCTTCGCGCACCTGTGGATGCACAACGGGTTCCTCAACGTCGACAACGAGAAGATGTCGAAGTCGCTGAACAACTTCTTCCGCATCCGCGACGTGCTCGATTCGGGACAGGTGCGCGATCCGGAAGTGGTGCGCTACTTCCTGGCGTCGAGCCACTATCGCGGGCCGATCAGCTATTCGCTCGAGCAGATCGAGCTGGCGGACACTGCGTTGTCGCGGATGTATCTGGCGTTGCGGGGCCTCGAGCCGGCCGAGAGCTATACGCCGAGCGAGGCGACCCGGAAGTTCGAAGCCGCGATGGACGACGACTTCAATACGCCCGAGGCGACGGCCGCTCTGCAGGGCCTCGTGACTGAGATCAACCGCGCCAAGGACGCGAACGACTGGGGCAAGGCGAGCGCGCTGGCCGCGGAACTGAAGAAGCTCGGCGGCATCCTGGGCGTGCTGTATCTGCAGCCGGAGGAATTTCTACGAAAAACCAAATCGGGCAGCAAAGCCTCGGGCCTGTCGGACGCCGACGTTGAACGCCTGATCGCCGAGCGTCGCGCGGCCCGCACCGCCCGGAACTTCAAGGAGTCGGACCGGATCCGCGACGAGCTCACGCAGGCCGGCATCATCCTGGAAGATAAGCCCGACGGCACAACGACTTGGCGGCGGGGCTGAGCCCGGGCCGGTACCCGCGGGGAATCACTGGCGACGGGTGCGGTCTTTCCGTATCATTCGCGCCCCCGGGTACGGGGCATGGCGCAGTCTGGTAGCGCATCTGCTTTGGGAGCAGAGGGTCGGGGGTTCGAATCCCTCTGCCCCGACCACTCGGCGAAAGGCCATGCGCCCGTAGCTCAGCTGGATAGAGCACCGGCCTTCTAAGCCGGGGGTCGCAGGTTCGAGTCCTGCCGGGCGCGCCAGATACGCGACCGGCGGAACGGTTGGACGATGGTGGACGTAGCTCAGTTGGTAGAGCCCCGGATTGTGATTCCGGCCGTCGTGGGTTCGAGTCCCATCGTCCACCCCATCTTCACGATGGATAACAGGGATCGCGTGGGCTGTTAGCTCAATTGGTAGAGCAGCTGACTCTTAATCAGTTGGTTATAGGTTCGAGTCCTATACGGCCCACCACTCTCTCCTTCCTCAACGACATTGGCATCGCCTCACGGAAGGAAGCGCCCAATGGCATCAGACAAGATCCCCTAGGGCTTGGCAACCCCGCCCTTGCTCTTCAACCAGTGCGTCACCTGCTCGCGCAGCATCGGTAACGTCACCGTGCCGTTCTCCAGCACGACCGTGTGGAACTCGCGAATGTCGAAGCGCGAGCCGAGTGTTTCCTGCGCCTGCTTGCGTAGCGAGAAAAATTCCAGCGCGCCGGTGTCGTAGGCCGTGAGCTGACCCGGCCACATCGCCACACGATCCACCAGTGACCGGGCGGTCGCATCGTCGAAGCGGCCGCTCTCGGCGACGAACTTCACCGTCTGATCGCGCGTCCAGCCGAACATGTGGATGCCCGGATCGATCACCATGCCGCGCGCCGGCCACAAACGTCGATTGGCGCGGGCGTAGTTGGAGCTGTACAGACCCATTTCTTCCGCGAGCGCTTCCGCGTAACGCGCCCAGCCTTCAGCGAATCCCGAGTTGCCGACCAGCCGCGTGATCGGATGTGCCGTGGGACGCTCGGCGGCGATCGCGAGCTGCAGGTGATGCCCCGGATACGCTTCGTGGAACGCGGTGATCTCGGCGTTCGAGCGCGTGCCCTGAGCGTAGGGATACAGCGTGATGCGGTACATCGCCGGCCGACTGCCATCCTCGGCTGCGGGCCAGTAACTGTCGTTGGCGGTGCGCTCCAGAAAGTCCGGATAGGGTTCGACGATGATCTTCGCCGCAGGCACGCGCGAGAACCACTTGGACATGTGATCCCGGGCGCGGCCCACCGCTGACTGTGCAAACGTCAGCAACTGCTCGCGGCTGGTGAAGTGGTTCGCGGGATCTTCCTTCAACCGCTGCAGCAATGCCGGCAGATCGTTTGCCTGCAAATCCTTCTTGCCGATCGCCAGCGCGGCGGCCAGATTGCGCTCCACTTCGCGCCGCCCCAGCTCAAACGTTTCTTTCGCTGGTCGATCCAGCGTCGTATAGCTGCGGAAGGAGGCCTGGTAGCACTGCTCGCCGTTGGGGTTGCCCGTGATTGCGATGGCCTCGCGCGCCTTGCCGAGATACTCGTCCTTCAGGAACCGGGCGTAACGTTCGGCAACCGGCTTGACCTGTTCGCGTAGCAGCGTGGTCCAGGCTTGCTTGAATTGAGTTGAGTCATCCCGGGATGCCGGACTGTACAGGGGCCATTCCTCGACCGGCTTGCCGAGCATGTCGTCGATCTGTTCGATGAACAGCTGCACATTGGGCTTGGGAGTGGTGTAACCGCGGCGCAGGCCTTCGCGCAGATTGTCCAGCTCGTTGGACAGGTAACGCGGCAGCTTGCCCCAACGCGCCAGCGCCTCGCGGCGCGCCTGCTCCGAACCCACCGGTTGAATGGCGGCGAGCTGCGTCATCAGGAACGGCCAGCCGGACAGTTGATTCACCGGCCACAGCTCGTACCTGCAGACGCGCAATTGACGCGACGACTCCACCGCTTCGCGCAAGAAGCCGAGTGCGACCCACTCGGGCTTGCCGAACAATTGCGCCGAATCGATCCTCGCGAGCTCGCTCGACCAGCCGTCCTCCAGCGCTTGCCAGCGTGCCAGTGCGGCTAGTGAGTTGTCGCTCAGGCCATCGTGATGCGCCAGCGTCATGCCGCTGAACATCGCCTGCTCAGGGAAGGCCTTGACGAACTCGGCGACGTACGTGTCCGCGAGCGCGGTGACTCGCGTGGACTGATCTGCCGTGTTCGCGTCTCCTGCCCACATGCCGGTCGCTACCGCAAGCGCCGCTGCCGATATACCCCATGTCTTCACGCCGCATCCCTCGCATGGAATTCAGTCGTGGCATGCTAGCACTCCTATGAGTACCGCTCGGGTCACACTCGTCCTGCTGATCGCTCTGTTCGCACAAGAAGCGATTCATGCCGCTTCCACCGCTCCCGTCGCGGCGGAGAACGGCATGGTCGTCTCCGCGCAGCACCTCGCGACGCGCGTTGGCGTCGATATCCTCAAACGCGGCGGGACCGCGATCGACGCGTCCATTGCCGTCGGTTATGCGCTCGCTGTGACGTTTCCTGCCGCGGGCAATCTCGGCGGCGGCGGATTCATGACGATCCAGCTTGCCGATGGTCGCAAGACGTTCATCGACTTTCGCGAGACGGCGCCGCTTGCAGCGAAGGCGGACATGTATCTCGATGCGAATGGCAACGTCAGCCCGGATCGCAGCATTCGCGGACATCTCGCGGTCGCCGTGCCAAGCACGGTCTCGGGCCTCGAGTACGTGCGCGAGAAATATGGGACGTTGCCCCGCGCGGCGTTGATCGCACCGGCGATTGCTCTTGCGGAGCAGGGCTTCGTGCTCGACCAGGGCGATGTCGATCTGCTGAACGAAGCGACCGAGGACTTTCGCAAGGACGCGCCGTCCGCCGCGATCTTCCTGAAACACGGCGAGCGATATGTAGCGGGAGACAGATTGGTTCAGTCCGATCTCGCGCGCACGCTGCGTGCGGTTTCGCGGCTCGGTGTTGCGGGTTTCTACAAAGGCCCCGTGGCGGCGGCGCTGGTCGCGGCGAGCAAGAGCGGCGGAGGCATCATCACGCAAGCGGATCTCGATGCGTACCAGACGCGCGAGTTCCCACCCCTCGAGTGCGACTATCGCGACTTTCACATCGTGTCATCGCCGCCCCCGAGCTCGGGCGGGGGCACGCTGTGCCAGCTGCTGTTGATTCTCGAGGGGTACCCGCTCCGCGAGCTCGGGCACGGCTCCGCGCAAGCGCTGCACTATCAGATCGAAGCGATGCGACATGCATACGTCGATCGCAATCATCTGCTGGGCGATCCGGAGTTCGTGAAGAATCCGCTCGATCGGCTGCTCGATCGCAAGTACGCACAACAGATCCGCACCGTGATCGACCCGAAGCGGGCAGGGGATTCCTCGAAGATCAGTCCAGGCGTCGCGCCGCACGAAGGCACCCACACGACGCATTACTCCATCGCGGATTCGAAGGGCAACGCAGTGTCGGTGACGTACACGCTGAACGACTGGTTCGGCGCGCGCGTCACGGCCGCAGGCACGGGCATCATGCTCAACAACGA
>Ga0114129_10011635_pt1 | contig 12526 bp, 7 predicted proteins | sample RhiMetdeltSRZDD1_FD_80071 | JGI IMG/M metagenome (GOLD analysis project Ga0114129, IMG submission 80071) | Populus rhizosphere microbial communities from Tennessee, USA - Rhizosphere MetaG P. deltoides SRZDD1 (version 2) (version 2) | ecosystem: Host-associated > Plants > Roots > Rhizosphere >...
AGAAGGCGGCGAAGAAACGCACTGCCAAGAAGTCGAGCAAGAAAGCGTCAAAGAAAGGTGGGAAGCGGGCTGCCAAAAAGAGTTCAGCTTCGAAAAGGAGAACCGGCGGGAAGAGTCGCAAGACGGCTCGTAAGCGCTAGCGAAATCTGCCGGCACTCAGAAACAAAGCACGCAGATCATCTCTTTGATCTGCGTGTTTTGTTGTTCAGGAAACCTGGATCTTAATGGGACCTATTCGACCTATAGGACCTATAATCTTTGGCTGATGAAAGAGATCACTGTTATCGGAGGAGGGTTAGCGGGCGTCGAAGCGGCGTGGCAAGCAGCAAATGCAGGCGCCAAGGTCCGCTTGTTTGAAATGCGCCCCAAGAGACAAACACCCGCGCATCGCACGGACAAACTCGCCGAGATTGTTTGTTCCAACTCACTGAAATCCGATGAACCTGGCACTGCTTCATATCTGCTGAAGGAGGAATTACGACGCGGTGGATCGCTGGTTATGGAAGTTGCCACTCAGACGCGCGTTCCTGCCGGCGCTGCGCTCGCTGTGGACCGTCATCAGTTCGCAGAGTTAATTACGGAAAGAATCGAGGCACACCCCCTGATTCAAATCTTGCGTGATGAAGTAACCCAAGTTCCTGATTCGATATCAATCATTGCTACGGGCCCTCTCACTTCCGAAGCTTTGACTACGGAAGTCATGAAGATAACTGGCAGCGATCAACTTTACTTTTATGACGCGATTGCGCCCATAGTTTCGGCCGAATCCATCAACACTTCAATTACCTTTCGTGCGGCGCGCTATGACAAGGGTGGCGACGATTATTTGAATTGCCCGTTTGATGAAGCACAATACCGGAAGTTTTATGGCGAGTTGATTGATGCCCAGAGCGTGCCTCTCCAAAGATTCGAAGAGACGCGTTGGTTCGAGGCCTGCTTGCCGATTGAAGAACTCGCCCGACGAGGCGTTGATACTCTCCGGTTTGGTCCGATGAAGCCGGTTGGCCTGCGAGATCCAAAAACTGGTCGGGAGCCATATGCCGCCGTACAACTGCGGCAAGAAAATTTAATGGCAGACGCGTACAGCCTGGTAGGCTTTCAGAATCATCTACGATACGGTGAACAGGCGCGCGTCTTGCGACTGATACCCGGGTTGGAAAATGCTGAGTTCTTACAGTTCGGCCAGATTCATCGCAACACCTACATCTGTTCCCCTCGCGTTCTGCACCCAACAATGCAGATGCGAGAGCGTCCAAACGTCTTCTTCGCGGGACAGATAACTGGAGTTGAAGGTTACGTCGAATCAGTCGCAATTGGCTGGCTAGCTGGAATGAACGCCGCACGCTTGGCTTTCGGCGAGAAGTTGGTTGAGGCGCCCGTCAGCAGTGCAATCGGAGCGCTCGCACGCTATGTCTCTCAGGCAGAAACGAAGAACTTCCAACCAGTGAACATCACCTTTGCTCTATTACCGCCTTTGCCTGAACCGGAGCAGCGGCGAGTGCGTAAGAAACGTCAACGACGAGAACTTCAAATCGAAATTGCATTGAAAGAGTGGGACGAGTGGCTCAAACGGGATTTCAACAGTCGAGCAGCGCAGGGCGTCACGACATGACCGCGCGAGGGTCGCTACTCTGGGTGATTTTGCTCAGTTTGTTGATTTCTGTTTCTGTATTTGCACAGTCGGGAAGACGTCAGGACCCCGGCAAAACTCCAAAACCTTCAGGTCCGATTATTGATCCCTCACGCCCCAGTGGCTCGACTAAAGTTCCAACCAAAGCGAAGGACGAGATAGATCCCGATGATGTCGTGCGGATCTCATCCAACCTTGTTCCAATACCTGTTTCGGTCGTTGATACAAGGGGGAATGCACTTACCAATCTGAAGCTTGATGATTTTGAATTGCGCGTTGATGGTCAGTTGCGGCCTTTAACCGACATCACTAGATCCGAGACGAGTGTTCAGCTCGCTATGCTTTTTGATAACAGTGGCAGCCTGGACTTTGCGCGCGAGTTTGAAAAACATGCGGCGATTCGATTCTTCCGCAAGGTTATGAGGGCCCGCGACGAAGCGGCAGTTTTCTCGATTGAGACCGAAAGCTTTCTGGCTCAGCCTCTCACTAAGGATGTCGGGCGGCTTGAACAAACCATCGAAGGGTTTGGAAAGCCAGAAGGCGGCACTTCGTTGTTCGATGCCATATTGCTTGCCGGCGGATATCTGCGACCGTATTCGGGACGAAAGGTGATTGTGATCGTTTCCGACGGCATCGAAACTACGAGCCGCAACAACGAATTTGATCCAGTGGTTCAACAGGTTCTTGCGGACGACTGTCAGGTTTACGTTGTTCAGACAGGTCTCTATGAAGGCGCGAACTTGCGTGCTCTCGCAGCAGAGAGACGCATGGAGCAGCTGACTGAACAAACCGGGGGCGCCGTCTACCTGCCCAAGACTGTTTCAGAACTCGATCTTGCGTTCGATCAGATCGCAGCGGATCTATCGCAGCAGTACGTTCTCAGTTACTACCCGCTTCCCGAACATCGCGATGGTCGATTGCACGTCATCGATTTGAAGGTCAAAACAAGAAATGATGTTCGTCTGCGTTCGCGAAGAGGCTATTATGCTCCGAAGCCGGTGACGGACGCGGATTGATGAAGTCACTCGGATGCAGTCAGTACCTCGAAGCATTTTTTTTCCACAGATTACGCAGATTACGCAGATTTTGAAGACTGATCATTGGTACTCCCAATGAATCAAAAGAAATCTGCGTAATCTGTGTAATCTGTGGATAAAATGCTTCGAGATATGGAGCAACTGATTGAGCAATTTCTCGAGCACTTGCGTTATGAACGCAACGTTAGCGCTCACACTCTGCGTAACTACGCCAGCGATCTTGAACAGTTTGTTGATCACCTCGCACCCGCCGATCCCAAATCACGAGCAAGAAAGTTTCCCGAACTCAAGAACGTAGACCATCTCACAATTCGCGAGTGGTTGGCGAAACTCCACTCAGCACAAAAAAAGAAAGCCTCCATCGCTCGAAAGCTTGCAGCCTTACGAACGTTTTTTCAGTTTCTCGTTCGCGAAGGATTGCTCGAAAGTAATCCGGCGAAACTCGTCTCGACGCCTCGGCAGGAAAAGAAATTGCCAAAGCATCTTTCGATTGAGGAGGCGATCAAGTTCATCGAGACGCCGGACATTGATACAGATTTGGGTAAACGTGACAGGGCAATGTTGGAGTTGATGTACGCGACAGGTGTCCGAGTCGCGGAACTGACCACTTTGAATCTCGCGGATATCGACTTCCGCAACCAACTGATTCGAGTAACTGGAAAGCGTCGGAAGCAGCGCATTGTGCCGTTTGGCGATCCGGCAGCAAACTCGATTCGAGAATACTTGAAGGTGCGCGACAAGTTTCTTTTTACTGCGCCAATCTCTGCGCGTGACGACGAAGCTCTGTTTCTCAATTACCAGGGCACGCGAATTACGACACGATCAGTAGGAAGGATGGTGGAGAAGTACATAAAGATTTGCGCCGGAGTACACCGAATCAGTCCTCACGCACTGCGACACTCCTTTGCTACTCATTTGTTGGATAGTGGAGCCGACCTGCGTGACATACAGGAACTCTTAGGTCATGCGAGACTCTCAACAACACAAGTCTACACTCACGTTTCGATGGAAAAGTTGATTGAGGTTTATGACAAGGCACACCCGAAAGCCTGATGCCTTCGGGGCAGTAGCCCGACTGTGAAGGAGGGCTCCGCTGTGTTTACGTGGTACAGATGCACGTAAGCCCTCCTTGACAGTCGGGCTACTGCCCCGGGGCTATGCACGCGATCTATCGAAATGATTGTTTTACAGAGTGGGAAGATCGTCGTCGCCGTTCGCGCTCTCGATGATTGCCTGGCAGGCTGCGTCGTAGCGTGCGGTGGGAACGGCTTCGAGGCGACGCTCGTCGATAGGTTTTCCGCATCGTGCACACTTCCCATACGAGCCCTCGCGAATTCTCAACAGTGCCTGGTCGATATCAGCAACGATTTGTGATTCGCGTTCCGTGAGGCGAAAGGCAATTTCCTTGGTGACGTCGATCAGAGACAGGTCCACGCTGTCTTTCACGCCGTCATCGTCAGATTCCAGAGCATTGGCTTGTTCGGCACTTACCTTGGCGACATGCTCTCGCAGTTGTTCTTGAAGGATTTGTTTAAAGTGTTCCAGTCTCTCTACGTTCAAGCTATAACTCCCAATTGTTCGGTTTTAGAGTGCGGGAGTATAGCACGTGGAAAGGCCTTTGGCTTTTGGCCTTCGGCTTTTGAATGTGATTGCACGCTGTTCAAGGCCAAAGACCAAAAACCAAAGACCGTAGCTAGAATCGCGCTGTCAATCCCGCTCGTATCCCTCTTCCACTTCCGGGCGAGATGTTATTGTTGTTGTCGGCGTTCAAGTAGTAACGCGTATCAAAAAGGTTTTGAATGTTGGCTTGCAAGCGCCAGTGTTCATTCAACGAGTAGAATAGGCCCGCATCGGCACGAGTAAGCCCGGGTAAAACTACAGTGTTATCGATTGCAGCGAACATGTCTGTTCGATGAATGATTCCCAGGCCAACATTCAATCGCTGCCAAACCTTATAATTGTTCCAAAGTGAGAAAGTGTGATGCGGCACTTGTGCAACGCGCGCTCCAGCCTTTGCTGAAGTCGTGTCGCTGGTAATGAAAGCATCCTGGTAAGCATAGCCACCTACAACATTCCATCGCGTAGTCACGGTTCCATTCAAGCCAAACTCTAAACCATTTGTGCGCTGACTACCGGTCTGAACGATACGTGTTGGATCGTTTGGAGCAGTTGCCCTGGTGTTGGTGCGGTCCTGTCTGTACAGGGCGGTTGTGAACGAAAGACCCCGCTTTACATCCCATTTAGCGCCAACTTCATAATTGTTGAACTTCTCAGGTTTCACTTGTTGCGTGATCGTGGTCAACGAAGAAAACTGATCGCCTGAACTAGGCAAGTAGGCAACTGAGTAGTTTGCGTAGAGTGATAGGTTGTCAACGGGTTTTACGATTATTCCAACACGCGGAGATACGAGTCTGTCGATGCGACGGAGGTTGTCGCCAGTTCGGTTGTTGTGGAAGTTCAGATCGAAATAATCGAACCGAACACCAGTTACGAACTGAAGATTTCTATTGACCGAAATCTGGTCCTGAGCATAAGCAGCCGCGAGATTTGTTCTTAAATGATTGTTCGCATCAGTGGCCGCTTGTCTGAAAGTAACTGGCGTGGAAATCGTCGGTTGATTGAATGGAACCAGGATCGACGTGGAAGTGTTGTTGAAGAACCCGCTGTTCCGGAAGTTGTCCGTTAACTGTCGCCCGATTTCGGTGCCGAGAAGCAAACTGTGTTTGATTCGGTAAGTTGACGCGTCGAAACTCACGTCCGTCTGATTAAAGATATTTCGACGTTGAGTTGCGTTGTTATAGCTGGTAAGAGTGACCTTTGATTTGTCGGCAGTTACAACGCCTGGCACGTAATTCTGATAAAACCGATCATAATCGCCAAACAAGGTCCGATTGCGAACATTGAAACGACCTCTGCTGTGATCGATTACAGCCGAAGCCAGGTTTACGTTGGCTCGGACCCGGCTGTCATTAGGATTCCCGAAATAAGTATCGATCGGAACATCCGCCGGCTTCAATTGAAAAGATGGAATCCCTCTGTCAGCGACGCGCCGATCACGGAAGAATTCGTATGAGCCCGTGATAGTTGTGTTAGCGCTCGGCGCCCACGTCACCGTCGGATTTAGAGCGTAGCGTTCGAGACCAACAAACTGACGAAAACTGTCCGAGTTTTCATAAAGCCCGTTGAGACGGAAAGCCACCTTCTTGTTCAGTCTCTGGTTAACGTCCGTTGTGAATCGTCGATTGCCGAACGAGCCAAGCTGTGCTGTGATCTCACGAAATGTAGAGAACAAAGGTTCTTTGGTAACTCTGTTAATTACGCCGCCGCCGCCACCTCGTCCGAAGACCATCGAGTTTGGTCCCTTGATCGCTTCGACCCGATCGATGTTGTACAGGTCTCGGTAGTACTGAACATCATCGCGTACACCGTTCACAAAAAAATCAGCGCTACTGCTGTTCCCACGGAAGATCAGCTGATCGCGATTGTTTTCACCCTGATGAGAAGTCACGCCGGGGATATAAGCAACTACGTCGGAGATACTTTGAAGTGACTGATCTTTGATCTGTTCCTTTGAGACGACGCTGATTGATTGCGGTATGTCGCGTAGCTGAGTTGCGCGCCGCATCGCTCCACTGACAGCTTCCGTAAGATAGCCCGACGCATCTGTGATGGTTACTACGGCGGAAGCATCGGCAACTTGAAGAATGACCTCGATTGGATTGTCACTCGGGTTTAGTTTGATTGTTTGACTTTGTGTCGCGAAGCCATCGGCCTGAACGGTGATGCGGCACTTGCCGGTTGGAACTGCTAGTGAAAATTCGCCGCGTTCATTAGTGATAGCGGAGAAGGGAACCGCTGAATTGTTTTGCTCAACGATAATTTGGGCCGCTCGTATCGCCTCGCGATTTTGATCGAGGACTCTTCCGCTCAACTTTGGCGTGGTTTGAGCAACCACTGGAAGCGTTAAGCAACTTGATGTTAGGAATAGTAGGCTTGCTACGAATTTAAAGATTTTCCTCGAGATCATTTGCCCCCGGGTCCTTTTCTAACGCCGAAGGTAATGCGCACGGCGAGCTCTTTGTTTGGACGGGAAATCGCGTTGTTTTATGGCCGAAATTGAAATCCGTTTTCAATTTCAGCTGATGCAGAATACATGAATGGATGAAGGATCGTCAACACGTCATGAGGAGGGCTGCTGTGTCGAAAAAAAATTTTAATAGATTGAGATAAGGAACGAGCTATCTTGTGAAGAGCATCGCGGCTAACAAAGGAATGGTTAATTCGTGATGTCCGGTTATTGAGTAACCCTGACCTGCTCCCTTTTCGGTGGGTCGTTTCACAACATTTGTCTGTGGACGATATGATTGGATGAAGTCAAAATTCGCAGTCGTGATCTCAGTAAGCGGATGCCCCAGGTTTCGAACAAGACTCACGCACTTGAGGAACACTTCCGGGAGTACCACTGCCGATCCGATGTTCAAGTAAACTCCGCCGCCATTCATTTGCCTGACGACATCCGCAAGCAGACGGAAGTCGGTGTGAGTCGCAGCGCCTAACGAAGCGGCATCTACATCAGGATGAAAGTGTGCGATATCACCTCCGATGGTTACGTGGACGGTGAAGGGAACTCGAGCCGCGTACGTCGTACAAAGAAGTGAGTAGTCTGCGTTCCGCGGATCCAACTGCTGCAAGGCGCGCCCTACTGCCTCACCTAAACCGATCTTGTCCGTTGCAGCGTCGACCGCTGCGCCGTTGAGTAGTTTGCCGGTTTCATCTGCGCCCCCGAAAATCCCTTCGCTCAATGTGCTGTCAACATCCTCCGATGTCGAACCCACGAGAGCAATCTCGGCGTCATGAACCAGTACCGACCCATTCGCAGCGACAGCCGAGACGAATCCGCGTCTCATCAGATCAATGAGAATAGGTGCGAGGCCGGTTTTGATAACGTGACCGCCGATGCCCCAGATGATCGGTTTCTGCAATTGTCGCGCTCGGTGAATACGGTCAACGAGTTGATGCAGAGTTCGCACCGCGAGAATGTTTGGCAGACTCGACAGAAATTCTTTTGCAGAGGCGTTTTCAGGAAGTGGTTTAGCGAAGTCTTCGAGAGCCACTTTGCTGGATCGTTCGACAAGCGGATAGGTTTTGACGTCTTTCAGATCAAGAGGTCGAAAGTTGTCCGTATACTGAGACATTTTGCAGGTGCTTGTTGGGTGAGGAGTATATCACGCAGGCCGTTGGTCCTTCCCCTGTACGACAGGCTGTTAGCCCGTCGTTGGTCCGAGGACAGTATGGTTGCAGCAAACGGAAACCACGACGGGCTGACAGCCTGTCGTACACGGGATTAAGACACTACCCCGTTTCCGTTTCCATTTCGCGTCAAACGTCCATTCAATAATGGCCGCAATGCCTGGCCGGTGTGGGAGCGTCTCGATTTTGCGACTTCTTCAGGCGTCCCAACCGCGACAACACGACCACCGTGCTCTCCGCCTTCAGGACCAAGATCGAGGATGTAATCCGCCGATTTGATCACGTCCAGGTTGTGCTCGATAACAATCACGGTGTTACCCAGTGAAACCAATCGTTGCAGCACGTCGAGCAACTTGTGAACATCCGCGAAGTGCAGACCTGTCGTTGGTTCATCCAGAATGTAGATTGTTCGACCGGTAGCTCGCTTTGACAATTCCTTCGCGAGTTTAATTCGCTGCGCCTCGCCGCCTGAAAGAGTTGTCGCTGATTGCCCTAGTTTTATGTAGCCGAGACCGACGTCAAGCAGCGTCTGTAACTTTTGATTTATCTGCGGTAGGTTTTCAAGGAGAGGCAGCGCCTCCTCCACCGTAGTATCGAGCAAGTCAGCGATCGATTTGCCTTTGTATCTGACGGCGAGAGTCTCGCGGTTGTAGCGCGCTCCGCGGCAAACGTCACAAAGCACATACACATCAGGCAGGAAGTTCATTTCAATGCGCTTCATGCCATCGCCTTCACATGCTTCGCAACGGCCACCTTTCACGTTGAAGGAAAAGCGACCTGGTTTGTAACCGCGCTCACGTGATTCAGGGAGCATTGCATAAAGTTCACGTAGAGGGGTGAACAGTCCCGTGTAAGTTGCAGGATTCGATCGCGGCGTACGTCCGATTGGTGACTGATCGATCTCGATCACTTTATCGACGTGTTCCAGACCTTCCAGCGCGTGATATGGCCCCGGTTCGGAAAGTGATCCGTAAAGATGTCTCGCCAACGCGTGGTAGAGAATGTCTTCCACCAGTGTTGATTTGCCTGAGCCGGAGACTCCTGTCACAACCGTCAACAGTCCCAAAGGAAATATCGCGTCGATATCCTTGAGATTGTTTGCGTGAGCACCTTGAATTGTCAGGTATTTTCCGTTTGGAGCGCGTCGCTCCGCGGGTACTTCAATCCTTCTTGCGCCCCGGATGTAGAGACCCGTAATCGAGTTCGGATTGGTAGCAACATCTTCGGCCGTGCCGCATGCGACTACTTCACCGCCGTGTGCTCCAGCTCCCGGACCCAGATCGACAACGTAGTCAGCACGTCGAATTGTTTCCTCGTCATGCTCGACGACCAGAACGGTGTTACCTAAGTCGCGCAATGCTGAGAGCGTATCGAGAAGTTTTTGATTGTCGCGTGGATGAAGCCCGATCGACGGCTCATCGAGTACATAAAGCACCCCACGAAGCTGCGAACCGATCTGTGTTGCCAAGCGAATGCGTTGTCCCTCGCCTCCTGACAAGGTTGATGAAGAGCGGTCAAGAGTCAGATAGCCCAAACCCACGGTGCGCAGGAAACTCAAGCGGTTTTTGATTTCTCGTAGAATTGGTCCCGCTATCTGTTCCTCGCGAGCGCTAAGTTTCACGTGGTCGAAAGCGTCCACGGCATCAGAGATGGGTAGTGAAGTGTATTCAGAGATACCTCGGCCACCGACGCGAACTGATAACGAATCAGAACGCAATCGTTGTCCTTTACATTCCTGACATACGGTGGGTGAGACAAGATCCTCGAGAGCGATTCTTATCTTTTCAGACGGTGCTTCGCTGAGTCGATCGCGAAGCCATGGGAGCGCACCCTTCCAATCGCTTTGATAAGTGTAGAGTCCTTGCTTGAAAGTTACTTTCCCACTAACACCATTGAGAAAACCCTCCCGAACTTCTTTCGGCAGATCGGCATAGGGAGTCTTTGGATCGGCATTCAAGTGATCGCAGATTGCGAGCAGCGCGCTCCTTAGATATGCCGAGCCTTGCTTGTCTGCGGTTCCCATGTATCCCAGTCTTTCGGGGGTCTGACTCACATCCGGGATCAGTTTCAACGAGTCGATCTCCATTACTGTTCCCAGTCCATGACAACGTTTGCAGGCACCGTATGCCGAGTTGAATGAAAACGACCTCGGTTCCAGCGGCGGCACGTTAATGCCGCAGTTCACGCATGCCATCCGTTCGGAATAGAGTTTCTCCTCGCCGTCGACAATTGAAATCAGAACGGCGCCACCAGTTAACTTCAGCGCGGTTCTGATGGATTCCGTTAGACGTTCCTTGATTCCTGATTTGATCAGAAGCCGATCGACAACCGCTTCGATGGTATGGTTTCGTCGCTTGTCGAGTCTGATCTCTTCATCCAGAGACAAGAGTTCTCCATCGACACGCGCGCGTAGGAAGCCATCTTTGGCGAGCTTTTCCAGTTCCTTTTTGAACTCACCTTTCCGCCCTCTCACGATTGGAGCGAGTACCATTACCCGCTCACCTTCAGGCAGCGCCAGGACGTTTTGGACGATCTGATCAACGCTCTGACGCGTGATCGGCGCGCCGCAGATATGACAATGGGGAATGCCGATTGAAGAGAACAGCAGACGCATGTAGTCGTAGACCTCGGTGACAGTTCCAACTGTCGAACGAGGGCTTCTCGAGACGGTCTTTTGTTCTATTGAAATCGCCGGAGACAAACCATCAACTGAATCGACGTCGGGTTTCTCGAGCTGATCAAGAAATTGGCGAGCATAGGCTGACAACGACTCGACGTATCGCCGTTGGCCTTCGGCATAAATGGTATCGAACGCGAGTGAGGATTTTCCGGAGCCGGAGAGACCGGTTATCACCGTAAAGCGGTCTCGTGGAATATCGACATTTATGTTTTTCAGGTTATGTTGTCGAGCGCCTCGGACGGTTATTCGATCAATTGCCATGTTGCTAGTGTGACTACCTCCGCACGGATATGAATTTGGTGGCGCGGAGAATCACCGATTCTAGCGGAGGGTTGTGGACACGGCAAGCAGGCACGTTTTTTATCCCCAGATTACACAGATTACGCAGATTCTTTTTTAGAGAATGGGAAGGGGGTCTCCCACACCCAAAACGAAATCTGCGTAATCTGTGTAATCTGGGGATGTTCCTTCAGAAGTTGAAGCGTGTACCAATTTCAATTCGTCGCGGTCCTTGAGCTGAAGTTGCTTGTCCGAAATATGGGGAGGTCTGGACGCCATTAAAGACACCGAGATTGGTGTGATTTAGCAGATTGAAGGTCTGTGCGTAGAACTCCAAATGATATTTCTTCGTACCCCCCATTCCAATTGATGGAGGCGCAGCGCCGTCACCACCGCCAATTCGCACCATTCGTACCTGTGGCCCGCCTGTTGGTTGTTGTTCAGGTCCGAAATCTTTCGCCCAACTAAATCGCGATCCGATCTCCCAGCGCGGAGCACCTCGTGCGCTGTTGCGTTTCACGCCAAGCGGCCGATCGTTGATGACCGTGTCCTTGTTGTCATCAAAGCCAGTCGTGATGTTGTAAGGGAGGGCGGAAGTCGCTTGCACAATTGCAGAGGCCGCAAAGCCTTTCTTCAATCGTTTGCTCACGAACGCGGAAATCAGGTGATGAAAGTCAGTTGCGGACGGGCCTCGATCGGCACGTAGATTGAAGTTGTTTGACGGTAGGGTGAACGGACTATCAGCTTCGTTTGTGCTTTTCATGAAGAGGTAGTTCACATTCCAGAAGAACCCGTTCACAAATTGTGCGGGACCTATACCCACCATCAATCGATGGAGTGAGGTGTAGGCTGACGATTCGATGTTGGTTACATTTCCGACTGTCGGATCAGGTCGAACTCCAGAGATTGGCGCATTCAAATTAAGGCCATGAAGCATGTGAACGCCGCGTTGATATTCATAATTCGTCATTAGGCGAATTTTCTTGAGCGCCTTTGTTTCAAGACCTAGTGACGATTGAATTATGTAAGGTTGTTGCAGCTCAGGATCGAATTGAATTCGACTCGCAGGCGGAATCGTTTGAACGCCTCCGATAAAAGGGTTTGGGTAACTGGGGTTTGAAACGACCAGATCTCGCTGTCTCTGGCCATTGACTCGCAGCGTTTGTTCGTATGTCTGTGCTCCGACCCAGTCGTAAAAAATTCCTGATCCCCCACGAATCGTGACGTTCGCTTTTTTGAATGGCGACCAAACGAAGCCAAGCCGAGGAGCGAGATTGAATTTGCCCGGACCATTCGTTTGCAGTTCCTGCCTCAGTCCATAGCTGACCGTCAGATTCTTTTTGACTCGATAGTCGTCCTGTACATACCAACCTGTTTGATATTGTGAATAGGACACTGAGGGATCACCGATTCGTTGCGTGAACTGTGTGGGAGTGCCGGCGAGATAAGCATTCAGATCAGCAAATTGAAAAGTGCCAAACGCGTTCGTTGAGTCGTCGCTCCGATAGTGTCCACCTTCTAGTTGAATACCAAAGCGGATTCCGTGTTTCTCAAGCGCGTAGTCGACGTTATCTGCAAGTTCGAAGTCGAACTGATTTCGACTACCGAACCTCTGCGCGCTACCGTCGTTGAAAGCGCCTGGGACCAGAA
>Ga0114129_10011636_pt1 | contig 12525 bp, 12 predicted proteins | sample RhiMetdeltSRZDD1_FD_80071 | JGI IMG/M metagenome (GOLD analysis project Ga0114129, IMG submission 80071) | Populus rhizosphere microbial communities from Tennessee, USA - Rhizosphere MetaG P. deltoides SRZDD1 (version 2) (version 2) | ecosystem: Host-associated > Plants > Roots > Rhizosphere >...
ACGGCGACGGCGACGGCACGGGATACGTCAACACCTATGAGAACGTGACACTGTCACGATCATGTGCGCCGTCTGACTGTTGTTTCCCGGCAACGCGGGGAGGACGCTAAGAAAGCGAAACCGTAGCGACCGGGCCTTGCAGAGGGCAGGAGACGTGAGCAGCATATTCGACCAGTACCTGGACAAGAATCGCGCGAACTACGCAGCACTCTCGCCGGTGAGCTTCGTCGAACGCAGTGCCGAGGTATTCGGCGACTTGCCGGCGGTGATCCACGGCGCACGGCGCTACGACTGGCGCACGCTCCGCGACCGGTCGGCGTGCCTCGCCACGGCGCTGTGCGCGCTGGGCGTGGGCCGCGGCACGACGGTGACGACGATGCTGTCCACCACCCCCGAGATGGTCGAGGCGCATTACGCTGTTCCCGCGCTGAACGCGGTCATCCACGCGCTGAACACGCGCCTGGACGCGCCGATGCTCGCCTGGCAGATGAACCACAGCGAAGCGGCAGTCGTCGTCACCGACCGCGAGTTTGCGCCGCTGATGGCGCCCGCGTTGCGGATGCTGAAGGAGGAGCACGGGCGCTGCCCCGTGGTCATCGATGTCTGCGACAGTGAGTACACCGGCTCGGGCGAGCGCCTCAGCGCCCACGAGTACGAGACGATGCTGGCGGCGCATGAGCCGCTCCAGCGGCTCGAGGGCCCGGCCGACGCGTGGGATGCCATCGCCCTCAGCTACACGTCAGGCACTACGGGCGAGCCGAAAGGGGTTGTCACACATCACCGCGGCGCCTATCTCAACGCGGTATGCAATGCGGTGACATGGACCATGCCGCATTTCCCGCGCTACCTGTGGACGCTGCCGATGTTCCACTGCAACGGCTGGTGCTTCCCATGGACGGTCGCAATGCTCGGCGGCGTGCACGTCTGCATGCGCCACGTCGACGCGCCCTCCATCCTCGCGGCGATGCGCGAGCACGGCGCAGACCACTACTGCGGAGCGCCGATCGTGCACAACATGATCATCGCCGCGCCGGCTGAGCTGCGCGAGGGCATCCCACAGGCGGTGCGCGGCATGGTCGCCGCCGCAGCACCCTCGGCCGCGATGATCGAGGGCATGGCCAAGATCGGCTTCGACATCACACACGTCTACGGGTTGACCGAGGTCTACGGGCCGGCCTGCGTGGCGGTCAAGCGCGACAGCTGGGCCGACGAGAGCCTGGCGGAGCAGACGCACCTAAACGGTCGACAGGGCGTGAGATACGCGCTGCAAGAAGGCATGACGGTGATGGACCCACAGACAATGCGCGAGTTGCCTGCCGACGGCCGGACGATGGGCGAGATCATGTTCCGCGGCAACATCGTGATGAAGGGCTACCTGAAAAACCCCTCGGCCAACGAGAAGGCCTTCGCCGGCGGCTGGTTCCACACCGGCGACCTGGCGGTGCTTGAGCCGGACCGCTACGTGAAGATCAAGGACCGCAGCAAGGACGTCATCATCTCGGGCGGCGAGAACATCAGCTCCATTGAGGTCGAGGACGCGTTGTACCAGCACCCGGCGGTGATGGCCTGCGCGGTCGTTGCGATGCCGCACCCGAAGTGGGGTGAGACGCCGCTGGCTTACGTCGAACTCAAACCCGGCGCGACGGCGACCGCCGAGGAGTTGATCGCCCACTGCAGGCGCCTGCTCGCAGGCTACAAGGTGCCGAACGACGTTCACTTCGAGGAGATCCCGAAGACGTCCACTGGCAAAATCCAGAAGTTCCAATTGCGCGAGCGCGTGAAGAGCGCCTCGGCGATCGAGTGAGGTCATCTCGATGGACGAACCGCTGCTGCTGCAACACCGCGACGAACGCGGCGTCATCGCGCTGACCCTGAATCGGCCGCAGGCCCTCAACGCTCTCTCGGAGGCGATGCTCGAGGCGCTGGGCGAGGCCTTAGACGCACTCGCCAAGGACGACTCAGTGCGTGCCGTTGTGTTAGAAGCGTCTGGCAGGGCGTTCTGCGCTGGCCACGACCTCAAGGAAATGCGCGCGCAGCCTTCACTTGAGTACTACGAGCGCCTATTCGCCCAATGCTCGGCCGTGATGCTCGCAATACAGCGACTGCCGGTGCCGGTGATCGCACGCGTACACGGCCTCGCGACGGCCGCGGGCTGCCAGCTCGTCGCGATGTGCGACCTGGCGATCGCGAGCCGCGACGCGCGCTTCGCGGTCAACGGCGTCAACGTCGGGCTGTTCTGCTCGACGCCGGGTGTGGCATTGTCGCGCAACGTTCCACGTAAGACGGCCTTCGAAATGCTCGTCACCGGCGACTTCATCTCTGCGGAAGAGGCACGCGAGAAGGGGCTGGTCAACCGCGTCGCGGCGCCGGAGGCGATCGACGACGAGATTGAGGCAATGGTTGCGCGCATCGTCGCAAAGCCGCGCGTTGCGGTCTCGGTGGGCAAGGCTTTGTTCTACCGGCAGCTCGAGCAGGGCATCGTGTCCGCCTACGAGGACGCCGGCGCAACGATGGCCTGCAACATGATGGACCCGAGCGCGCTCGAGGGCGTGCAGGCCTTCATCGACAAGCGCCCGGCGAGCTGGTCAGCTGCGCAGGGTCAGGACGCGGTCTTCGCTGGTGGCGCGGATCCGAGTGGATCGGACGGTGCCGCCGACACTTCGAAAGTCCTGTAGCCACAGCATCATTCGTCGTACTTGGTGCGGCTGCGCCGGCGCGCTGATTGACGATGAGCTGTACGTATTCGGGCGGCGGGACGACACGCTCACCGTGAACGGTCAACAGTTTACGGCGGGCGTGTTGGAATCGGCGGTGCGAGGAGTCGCAGGAGCCAACGACGCGGCCGTCGTGCCGATCAATTGGGCCCGACGGCGCGATCTGCGCCGTGGTCGAGGTCGATCCACAAGCGCAACTGGAAGCTGCTGCGGTTCAAGAGGCTATCGCTCGGGCCACCGGCGTGATGGTGTCGACGGTCGTGCCGCGGCTATCCGCGCTGGCTGACGCTCACCGGCGGGTCGGGCGCCATGGCCCGGGCGGCCCATCCGGCGGCAGCGGCAGAGAGGACGTGCCAGGCACCGTGGTACTGCCACAGGCTGTCGGGCCGACACAGCGGCGACCCGGAGCGTCCCGCGACGTAGGCGGCGACTCCGAGCGCGAAGAGGCCGGCCGCTGTCGCCCAGGCCGACCGATGCCGCCGGCTCCGGGCCAGGCCGGCGGCGTACACCGCTCCCGCGGCGACGATGGGCCAGTTGTGGGCGAGCTCCGCCCATGACGGCTGGGGTCCGTGGTAGGCGAAGCTGCCAGCCCCGACCGCCACGAGCGCCACTCCGGCAGCCCCGGCCAGCGGCGCCGCCCTCACGCGCATCGCCCAGCACAGCACGGCCATCCCGGCGGCGACATAGGCCAGGCTGGTGATGGCCAGGACGGGCTGCGCCAGCGCGGCGCCTACGATGCGCTCGCAGTCCGAGTGACCGAAACTCGCGGGAGCGGTCAAGACCAGCATGGGCGATCCACCGTAACGCGTCGGCCGGGACGGAGAGGGGCCGGCCGAAGCGAGTAGCCGGTGCTCCGTACTGCTTGTCTAGTGGGGTGAACTGAGCCCGCTTGCTATCACGCGAACGGAAACACCCCCGACCCAACAGGACCGGGGGTGCCTCGTACTCAGTGACTAGTGCGCGTGGCCGTGATGCCCGTGGCCGTGGCCGTGGCCGTGATCTTCTTCCTCGGCCGGCTTCTCGACGACCGCCGTCTCGGTGGTAGTGGATGTAGGCCATGCCATCCGCCACCGGCCGGCGAGCGTTCGGCATTCAGCCGAGGTGTTGCGAAGGCGTCACGGCTCGGTCTAGGCCGAAAACCTTTGTGGGGGCTGACTTGCCCTTCAGCGCGTGCGCACCCCGGTCGGTAAGTCCGGGCGGTCGAGCATCCAGGGCGCCAACGGTTTGGTCGGTCACGAGGATCGCGTCGCCGGTGGTCTTGGTGAGTTGCTCGACGCGCGCCGCGACGTTGACGGTGTCGCCGATCAGAGTGAACTCGAGCTTGCCTGCGCCGCCGATGGTGCCGGCGATAACTAGGCCGGTGTTGATCCCGATGCCGATCCGAAGCGAGCCGCGAAATCGCTGGGCGACCAGGCGGTGAATCAGCACAGCGGCGCTCACCGCGGCATCGGCATGATCCGCGAGATCGTTCGGAGCCCCGAAGACGGCCAGCGCGCCGTCGCCGAGGAACTTATTGACGTGCCCGCCGGCGTCGACGACGGCTGGCACGACGATCTCGAACAGCGCGTTGAGCCGGGCGACGGTGTCCTCGGCGGTGTTCGCCTCGGCGAAGGGGGTGAAGTCGCGGATGTCGACGAACATCACCGTCACCTCGCGGCGCTCACCGGTGAACACGTCATCACCCTGTGCAAGTAGCCGCGCCGCCAGGGCTGGGTCAACGTAGGTCCCGAACGCCGCCTGAAGTCGTTGCCGCTCAGCCAATCCCGCCTGCATGCGGTTGAATGAGGCCGCCAGCGCGCCCAGGTCATCGTCCTGCACCACCGGCAGGCGTTGGCTGTAGTCCCCGGCCGCAACACGTTCAGTCCCCTCGGCGAGGTCGCGGATCGGTCGTAAGAACGGTGAGATCGTCATGAATGTGAGCGACCCGGAGATGACCGTGAACGCACACCCGATCACGACGGAGACGACGGGGTCCTCGCGGGCGCGGTCGAGCACGGACGCCATAATCGCGCCCGCGGTGCCGAATGCGAACCCCACCGCGAACATGTTCAAGTTGGACCACGCGGTAAAAGTCGGGCGAGAACGCGGCAGGGAGTCGCCAATTCCCGTGTCACCGGCAATGGCTGCCCTCGCCGGCCGCAGCGCTCCTTCCACGAAGCTGTGCACACCCATCACCGCAACGGCCGCTGCGTACGCGGCCCCGACAATCCCGTACTGGACCAGCCGCCACATGGTCGCCCCGGCGACCATACCGACAACTACCCCAAGGAGAGCGGCCCAAATCACATCGGTCGCGAGCGCTCGGACAATCGTCCTCCGCGCGTAGGTGTAGGTGGCGCCCAGCGCCTTCATCGGATCGGTCTCGTGGCCCGCTGCCCAGTTTTCAAACAGGCGCACCTCCTTCGAGCCGGGAAGAACTACCAGGTAAACCCGCACCAGCATGGCGACAGCGGTGACGACGGCCGCCTCGACGTAGCGAGCGGATCCCTCGAACGCGACAATGATCAACGAGTAGCTGCCGTAGGCCGCCAGCCCCAGAGGGTATATGAGGGCGCAGATCGCCCACGAATACCTCGGTCCGTACCGATCCCACACCCACTGAAAGATCCGATCCATGCCGCGAGACTAAACGTGCGTAGCGATTGAGCTGCGGCTATTGGTGACGCCGGCCGCTCGCCGCCGAAAACGGAACACCCCCGGCCGTCGACCGGGGGTGTTCCGTCTCAACAACTAGTGCGCGTGGCCGTGATGCCCGTGGCCGTGGCCGTGATCTTCTTCCTCGGCCGGCTTCTCGACGACCGCCGTCTCGGTGGTGAGCACCATCCGGGCCACCGACGCCGCGTTCAGCACGGCTGAGCGGGTGACCTTGACCGGGTCGACGACGCCGTCGGCGACGAGATCGCCGTAGGACAGCGTGGCGGCGTTGAACCCATGCCCGTCGGGCAGCTCCGCCACCTTGTTCACCACCACCGAGCCGTCCAGCCCGGCGTTGGCGGCGATCCAGTACAGCGGAGCCGACAGCGCAGAGCTGAAGACGTCGACACCGACCGCCTCGTCACCGGTCAGCTCGTTGCGCAGCTTGTCCAGCGCCTTGCGGGCACGCACCAGTGCCGCACCACCGCCGGTGATGATGCCCTCCTCGACTGCGGCCTTCGCGGCGGACACGGCGTCCTCCACGGCTTCCTTGCGCTTCTTGAGGTCGGTCTCGGTAGCCGCGCCGACCTTGATGACCGCGACGCCGCCGGACAGCTTGGCGAGCCGCTCCTCGAGCTTCTCGCGGTCCCAGTCCGAATCGGTGTTCTCGATCTCCGCGCGCAGCTGTGCAGTACGCGCCTCGATGGCCTCTTTTGTGCCGCCGCCGTCGACGATGACGGTGCTGTCCTTGTCCACCACGACGCGCCGCGCCGAGCCGAGCACATCCAGACCGACCTCGCGCAGCAGCAACCCCACATCCGGGTTGACAACCTGACCGCCGGTCACCACGGCGAGGTCCTCGAGGAACGCCTTGCGGCGGTCGCCGAAGAACGGCGCCTTGACCGCAACGGCCTTCAGGGTCTTGCGGATCGCGTTGACCACCAACGTCGAAAGCGCCTCGCCCTCAACGTCTTCGGCGACGATCAGCAGCGGCTTACCGCTCTCGGCGACCTTCTCCAGCAGCGGCAACAAGTCGGGCAGCGAGCTGACCTTCTCGCGATGCAGCAGCACCAGAGCGTCTTCGAGGACCGCTTCTTGGGCGTCGAAATCGGTGATGAAGTACGCCGAGACGAAGCCCTTGTCGAAGCCGACACCCTCGGTGATCTCCAGTTCGGTGTTCAGCGTCGAGGACTCCTCGACGGACACGACGCCGTCGTGGCCCACCTTGGTCATCGCCTCGCCGACCAGCTCACCGACCTGCTCGTCGCGCGAGGACACGGTGGCGACCTGGGCGATGCCCTTCTTGTCGGACACCGGCGTAGCCGAGGCCAGCAGCGCTTCGGACACCGCATCAGCGGCCTTGGAAATGCCCGAGCCAAGAGCGATCGGGTTGGCGCCGGCCGCGACCTGCCGCAGCCCGGCCTTGACGATTGCCTGCGCCACCACGGTCGCGGTGGTGGTGCCGTCCCCGGCGACGTCGTTGGTCTTGGTAGCCACCGACTTCACCAGCTGCGCACCGAGGTTCTCGAAGGGATCCTCGAGGTCGATCTCGCGGGCGACGGTGACGCCGTCGTTGGTCACGGTCGGGCCGCCGAATGCCTTGGCCAGCACGACATGCCTGCCGCGCGGGCCCAGCGTCACGCGCACCGCGTCGGCGAGCTTGTCGACACCGGCTTCCAGTGCGCGGCGCGCAGTCTCGTTGAACTCAATCAGCTTGCTCATAGATGTCTTCCCGTATGACGCATGCCGCCCCGGAAATCACCCGAGGTTACGGGGATCTCCGGGGCGGGACACGAGTGCTTACTTGTTGACGACTGCCAGCACGTCGCGGGCCGACAGGATCAGGTACTCCTCGCCGTTGTACTTGATCTCGGTACCGCCGTACTTGCTGTAGATGACGACGTCGCCCTCGGACACATCCAGCGGAATCCGCTTCTCGCCGTCCTCATCCCAGCGGCCGGGGCCGACTGCGACGACGGTGCCTTCTTGCGGCTTCTCCTTGGCGGTGTCGGGGATGACCAGACCGGACGCGGTCGTGGTCTCGGCCTCGTTGGCCTGTACGAGGATCTTGTCCTCGAGTGGCTTGATGTTCACGCTCGCCACGATGGAGCCCTCCAGTAGTTCGGGTTTAGATCCGGGACAATCCCCGGATGCCAGCATTACAGGTGTTCGGCATGCGTCCGTGCCCTCGCGCCGTCGTCGCGGGTGCCGGAGCAGGGGTAGGCCGCCTGCCACCTAGCACTCTATACACGAGAGTGCTAGCACTCAAGGTCACCCCGGTACTAACGGTCGAACTCGCGCGGGTCGAACATCAGATGGGCGGAGATGTCGCCGATCATCTCGACATCGACCTCGCGGGCGGTGAAGTACCAGCCGGCATCGTCGCAGCTGAAGGCATCGAAATAGCGGCCGACGACGATCGGCTGCAGCGGCACCGTCTCGGTGTTCTGGACGACGCAGAAGGTCGACCGCGCGGTGGCCGTTCGGTCGGTGACGTCGACGATGGGGTTGAGGACGAGGTGCCGGGTGCGCGGTGTGTTCCCGTGCCCGGGATAGCGGCGGGTGGTCGCGCCGAAAAGTTTCGCGATGGCCTCGGCGGTCGACGTGGATGCCGACCTCGTGCCGGCGAACGTGGCACGGGCGAGCAGCCGGCCCACCCCGTCGAAGTCGCCGGCGTCGATGAGCTCCGCGTACCGGTAGAGCAGTTCGGTGATGGCGAGCTTGTCCTCGACCGTCATGCAACCTGTCCCTTCACTACCGGGAGGCCCGGATCGCTGGCCGCATCGAGGGGCGACGGCGGCGCCCCGGCGGCGATCAGATGCGCGGCGAACGAGGCGATCATCGCGCCGTTGTCGGTGCACAGCCGCGGCCGCGGGATCCGCAGCGTCAGCCCATTGGCCGCGCAGCGTTCTTCGGCGAGCTCACGCAGCCGCGAATTCGCCGCTACCCCACCGGCGATCAACAGCGTCGACACATCGAGTTCTTTGGCCGCGCGGACAGCCTTGAGTGTCAGCACGTCGGCCAGCGCCTCCTGGAAGCCAGCCGCGATGTCGGCTTGCGCAGCGTCGGGGTGGCTTTCGACGTAGCGGGCCACGGCGGTCTTGAGGCCGGAAAAGCTGAACGCATAAGGGTTGTCGCGCGGTCCGGTCATGCCGCGCGGGAAAATGATCGCGTCGCGGTCGCCGGTCTTTGCGAGGTCGTCGAGCACCTTGCCGCCGGGATAGCCCAGGCCGAGCAGCCGCGCGACCTTGTCGTAGGCCTCACCGGCGGCGTCGTCGACGGTGCTGCCGAGTTCGACGATCGGTTCGCCCAGCGACCGCACGTGCAGCAGGTTGGTATGCCCGCCGGACACCAAGAGACCCACGCACTCGGGCAGCGGCCCGTGGTCATACACATCAGCGGCCAGATGTCCACCGAGATGGTTGACGGCGTAGAACGGCACCTGCCACGCGGCCGAATATGCTTTGGCCGCAGCCACTCCCACCAACAGCGCACCTGCCAGCCCGGGACCGATGGTGGCGGCGACGATATCCGGCTTCGCAACGTTCGCCGCCTCGAGCGCGCGCCGCATCGTAGGACCCAACGCCTCCAAGTGCGCTCGCGAGGCGATCTCCGGGACCACGCCCCCGAACCGCGCATGTTCATCGACGCTGGACGCCACCTCGTCGGCGAGCAGTGTCACGGTGCCGTCTTCGTCGAGCCGCGCGATGCCGACACCTGTTTCGTCGCAGGAGCTTTCGATGGCCAGGATGATCGTCATTGCGGATCTCGTCTCATAGTGTAGGCGTCGGCGCCGCTGGACCGGTAGTACCGACGACGCAGGCCGACGTTGACGAAGCCCAGACTCTCGTACAGCGCGATCGCGGCTTCGTTGTCGGTGCGCACCTCGAGGAAAACCGTGCCGCCGGACGCGTAGTCGAGCAGATCCGTCATCATCCGCCTGCCGATGCCCTGCCCCTGGTATGCGGGGTCGACTCCGATGGTGTGAATCTCGTACTCGTACGGCTTCTTTCGGCCGAGCCGGGAGATACCGGCGTAGCCGACGAGCTTGTCGTCGGCGCGGGCCGCGACGTAGCGGATGTGTGTGGCCTCCAGCTCGGCCAGAAACGCCCGCGCGGGCCACGGATCGTCGCCGTCGAACAGTTGCTTCTCCAGCTCCGCGCACCGCGCGGCGTCGTTGGGGGTCAGTGAGTTGTACACGACAGTCATCGGGTCACCACCGACGGTTTGGCGTCGGGACGGCGCAGATACAGCGGAATCAACGGTGCAGGCGCGGCCGTCCAGTCAGTGACCGCGCGCACGAGGCCAGCCACTGTCGGGTACACCGGTGGGCGCTCGAAGGCTTCGGTCGCACCCGGCACGTCGGCAGGAGCGTCGACGGCAGGGCCGTCGACACGGACCCCGTCGCGGTAGCGCGCCCAGTACACCTCGCGGCGGCGGGCATCGGTGACCACCAGCGCATCACCAGCGGTGTCGACGCCGATCGCGTCGAGGCTGCAGACCCCGTGCACCGGAATGCCGAGCGCGTGACCGTATGCCGCCGCAGTGGCCATGCCGACCCGCAATCCAGTGAACGGTCCCGGCCCGCAACCGACCACAACGACACCCAGGTCATCGACGGTCAGGCCGGCGTCGGCCAGTGCCCCGAGGACATTCGGAGTGAGCTGCTCGGCATGTGCGCGGGCGTCGACAGTGACCCGCTCGGCGAGCACCTCCATGCCGTCGAGCTTCGCAACGCCTGCCGTGACCGCGGGCGTCGACGTGTCGATCGCCAGGATCATCACTGCCGACTCCACTGCCAAATCGCCGTCCGCACTTCGGTATTCGGCCCACGTTCCAGCCGAATGTCGAGATGGCTGTCGGAGAGTCGTTCCGCTAGGCCTTCGCCCCATTCCACGACAACGACGGCGTCGTCCAGGTCGGTGTCGAGGTCCAGCGAGTCGAGCTCGCCGAGCAGGTCGACGGAGCCGTGGTCGAGTAGCCGGTACAGATCGACGTGGATCATCGCCGGTGTACCGGCGCGGCGCGCACGATGCACCCGGGCCAACACGAACGTCGGCGAGATAACCGGGCCTTCGACGTCCATCGCCTGCGCGATTCCCTTGGCCAGCACCGTTTTTCCCGCGCCCAACGGACCCGACAGCACCACCACATCACCGGCGCGCAACTGGCAGCCCAGCTGAGTTCCCAACGCGATGGTGTCCGCGGCTGTGGCGAGTTCGGCGGTGCCGGAGGAGCGATCAGCCATGATTGCGCACCCGTTCGCGCACCCGGCGGGTGAGCGCGACCAGCTTGGACGGTGTGGCGCGCTCGACCAGCCGGACCAGGCCGTCGTCGATAGCCTCGGGCTGTTCGAGCTGCACCAGATGCCCTGCGCCGCCGACGATCACGAGCTCGGACTTCGGCAGCGCCGCGGCCATGCTCTGCGAGTGCTCCATCGGTGTGAGCAGGTCGCGGTCACCGCAGGCGATCAGGGTCGGCACCTTCGCCAGCGTCGGTAGCGCCGCGGTCTCGTCATGCACCTCCAGCGCGTGCAGGAACTCCACCAATGTGGCGATCGGCGTCTCGTGCATCATCTTCTCGGAAAACGCCACGACGCTTGGGCTGATCTTTTCGTCACCGTAGGACGCCGCCCGCAGGACCGGGGCGATCACCGATTTGGCGGCGCCGCGGGTGCGGTGCACCGCCTTGGGGGCGTACCGAGCGGCGAAACGCGCGGCCTCCAGCGCCGGGTTCTTCAGGATCTCGCCCAGCGGTGACCGCGAAACGCCTTCGGCCGCAGACGCGATGATCGCCGTACCGACGATGCGTGTCGGGTATCGCTGTGGAAATTGTCGAGCGTGTGACAGCACCGTCATGCCGCCCATCGAATGCCCGACCAGCACCACCGGGCCGCGCGGCGCCATCACTGAGAGCACGGTTTCCAGGTCCTGGCCCAGCTGCGTGACGGTGTACGTCTCCGGTGCCGCTTCGGCCGATTGTCCATGGCCTCGCTGGTCGTAGAACACCATGCGGACCTGTGGTCCCCACTGCTCAACGAGCCTCGCTCGCTGAAAGTAGAAGGCGCCCATCCGAAGACAGAAGCCGTGCGCGAACACCACTGTCAGGCGAGCATCCTCCGGGCCGGCCTCGCGCACCGCCAAATCCACGCCGTCGGGTGTGGTGACGACGTAGCTGCGGTCGGCGTCGAGTAGTTCGAAGTCCTCGGCCTCGTAGGGATCATCGATAGTCACCCGCCGACGTAAAGACCTGGCCACGGATACGCCCGCGGCGGTGCCGACGGCCCCTAATCCTGCCGCCCCTGCCAACCACGGCGCGCTGGATCTCCGGCCGCGTGGCCGTACAGTCTTCTTATCGCTCAACGGTTCTGGCCCGTCGCTGCTCCACGGTATGTTCGAGTGACCCTGCCGCGGGGGCTGGTGACCACCTCGTAGTTGATGGTGCCAAGCAGGTCGGCCCAGTCCTGCGCAGTGGGCTCGCCCTGCGTGCCGGGCCCAAACAGAATGGCGTCGTCACCCTCGGTGACGTCGATCTGGCCGGGTCCGAGGTCCACCACGAACTGGTCCATGCAGATGCGGCCGACGCTGCGTCGCAGCCGGCCGTTGATCAGCACGTCGATGCGGCCGCTCAAGGTCCGGAACACACCGTCGGCGTACCCGATCGGAAGCAACGCCAGCGAGGTGTCGCGTTCGGCGATCCAGCTGTGACCGTAGGACACACCGTCGCCGGCCTGCACCGACCGGACAAGTGCGACAGAGCATTTCAGCGTCATGGCCGGACGCAGACCCATGTCACCGCGGTCGGGAATGGGCGTCTGCCCGTACACCGCGATTCCCGGCCGCACCATGTCGAAGGCCAGATCGGGCCGGGTCATGGCGGCCGGGGAATTGCACAGGTGCGCGATCTCGAAGCGCACGTCCTGGTCGCGGGCGTGCGCCGCCAGGTCGGTCAGGCGCTTCGCTTGAAGATCGTTCAACGGGTTTTCCGGGTCGTCGCCGTGCACCAGATGCGACATGATCCCGCGTAGCCGAATCGCGCCGTCGGCCTGCGCGCGGCGCAGCACGCTCAGCACCTCCGGGTACTCGACGGCGCTCACGCCATTGCGGTTCAGGCCGGTGTCGACCTTGACGGTGACATTTGCCGTGCGGCCGGTGCGCTCGACCGCGTCGAGCACTTC
>Ga0114129_10011638_pt1 | contig 12524 bp, 10 predicted proteins | sample RhiMetdeltSRZDD1_FD_80071 | JGI IMG/M metagenome (GOLD analysis project Ga0114129, IMG submission 80071) | Populus rhizosphere microbial communities from Tennessee, USA - Rhizosphere MetaG P. deltoides SRZDD1 (version 2) (version 2) | ecosystem: Host-associated > Plants > Roots > Rhizosphere >...
TGACGCCATGACAGCACCCTACGCAGGCGCCGCCGGCGGGCGGAACCGCAGTCGCTAGCGGCGCCTGAGCTCGCGCACCAGCTTGGCGGCGTCCAGGGTGCCCAGGCCGCTGGACATGCGTAGCTGGTGATCGCCTGGAAGCCCGACACGGTGGCCGTCTTCCCGTACTGGGTGAAGCTCACGGTGTTGTTACCGGCGGTGATGTCCACGATGCCCGGTGCGTGGCGGGCGGCCAGCCGGTACAGCGCCGGGTTGAGCAGCCCCAGTCGGCGGTGGGCGTGCTGGTCGGCGATGGCGACGATCCCGGCGAACTCGGACGGCGCTGCGGTGTCCGCGCCAGCTAGTGGTGCGGGGTCTCCTCCGGCATCTCGTACCAGCGGACCCGGTCGCCCACCTTCGCCCTGGCCTTCCAGCGCAAGCTCTTCGGCGCTGTCTCGGCGGCCTCGCGCAGCACGCCGAGCTGCTCGACGGGGTCGTGCTTCCCGCCCGCGGGTACCAGGCCCCGGCCGTCACCGGTGGCGAGGGCCGTGATCCGGTCCAGATTCATGGTGACGGTCCGCCACCATCCCCAGTCGTTCCCCACGACCGGGCGGATCCGGCCGAGCCCGATCGTGCCGGGCTCGTCACCGTCCCGAACCGGGTAGGCCGAGCACAGGTACAGCACGTCCTGGGCGTCCTTCTCGTTCAGCTCGACGATCTGGAGCTTGGTGAGCAGGAGATCGGACAGGTCGAGGGTCACCGGCATCCGCCTCAGCCGATCCTTGAACTCGACGGTGTGGCACATGTGCAGCCGGTCGACCAGAACGTCCAGTGACCGCCCGGTCTCCGCCGACTGGAAGTACAGCTGCTTATGGCCGTAGAGCGCGTTGAAGTTCTTGTCGCCGGCATAGCCGCGCCCGGCCAGGAAGCCGGTCAGCGCCCGGCGGTCGCCCGACAGGGTCGCCAGGTCGAGATCCTGGCGGTCGCCGCCACGCGCCGGGAACTCGGGCGTCAGGTACTGGATCGCCAGGCCGCCCGCCAGCCGGACGGTGATGCGCTCTCCGGCCGCGGCCTCGCAGATGCCCACGGCCTCCTCGAGGGCGCTCGGACCGGTCACGCTCAGCCCTCCACCCGGAACGAGCGCTCGACGCCGTCGCTGCCCACGTCGATCAGGTACCCGCGGACCACCCCCGAGCCCGCCTCGCTGCCCGGGTTGACGCACAGCGTCGGGCCGATCTTCTTCTCGCCGGCGGACTCGTGAATGTGGCCGTGCAGGCTGAGCAGCGGCCGCACCTGCTGCACCGCCTCCAGCACACCGGTCGAGCCGACCGGCCCGCGCATCAGGTCACCTGCCGAGGCCTGGAGCCTGAGGTTCTGGTCGAGCACGGGCGCGGTGTCCAGGCCCGACCCGTAGGGCGGGCAGTGGATCAGGAAGATCGTCCGTTTGGGATCCTTGGCCTGGTCCGCGAGCGAGTAGATCTCCTCGCGGAAGGCATCCTCGGAAACCTCGCGCGGGGTTTGCCACGGCGTTGGGCTGGATTTCCCCAGCCCGATGACCTGCAGGTCGCCGGGGATGTCCACGACCGCGCCGTCGGCGTTCGTGCAGTACTGGCTGGCCGCGAGCGGCTCGTCGATGTCGTATGGGTCGTCGTTGCCAGGGATGAGGACGAGCGGGACCCCCGTGCCGTCGAGCCGCTCGGCCGCCAGGTCGAGCCACTGCCTGACGCGGGCCCGGATCTCCCTGCTGAACAGCGCGTCGAGCTTGGCCTGGTCGCCGCCGAGGGCGTCCACCTCTTCCTTCGTCGTCCGGAAGGCGTAGTAACCGAGGCTGGCGACGTCGCGCTCCAGCGCCGCGAGCTCATCCTCGTTCCGGGCCACCCGGCGCTGCCCGAGGAGGGTCGCCTCATAGCGGTCGCCGGTCGCGACGATCGGGACCATCGCCTTGCCGGTGAGGTCGCCCGCGTACAGGACCGCGTCCGCCTTGTAGACGTTCAGCCGGATGGCGTTGAGCAGCTTCCGCCACGCTGGGTCAGAGGCGTGGAAGTCCGACACGACGTACAGGCGGGTGCCCTGGCGCTTTGACGCCCGTTTCAGCAGGGGCATCTGCTCAGCCTATGGGTTGCGGGGAAACGCCAGGCCGCCCCAAATGATCAGTCAGGAGGGAGCTCCTTGTACAGCAGCCCCATCTCGACGCCGGAGGCCCGGTTCTTGATGGCCACGATGATGTAGATGATCACAGCCACCACGTACAGGGCGATGGTGAGGGTGATCCCGGTGTTGTTGAAGTAGGACAGGACGCCGCCCTGGCCGGGCTTGAGCGCCGACCCGACCGCGTCGGAGATCGGCTTGATGCCCGCGAACCAGTAGGTGAACACGGCGAAGGCCAGCCATACCAGCCCGAACGCCCACAGCGCGTTACGCCACGGCGCGTTGCGGATGAGGTCGGGCCGCGAGAACCGCGAGATCACCGCGTTGACTCCGGGCAGGACCCAGCTGAACAGCGCCATCAGGATGCTGAACCAGATCGTGGACACCAGGTTCAGCTTTCCGTCGGGCGGCGCAATGGACTTCGGCAGCAGCGCGAAGTTCTGCAGGATCGCGAGGACCACGCAGAAGCCGACGGCGGTGAGGATCGCGTTCAGCGGGGCGCGCAGCCGCTCGTTCACCTCGCCGAACCACTTCGGCACCTGCCGGTCCATGCTCCATGCCAGCGAGATCCGGCTGATCAGGGTGATATAGACCGGGCACAGCAGGAACGGCCAGAGCGTGGCGGCGATGCTGACGAACAGCCAGATCGGCCACAGCCCGGGATTGGAGACGGCGGCGGCCAGCGGCAGCGAGGTCGCCTGCCCGAACGGCGTCCTCAGGCCGGACCAGTTGTTGATGCCCCAGCCCAGCATGTTCGTCGTGCCCAGGCGGTTGCTGAGGGAGTCCACGTAGAACGAGTTCATGACCACGGCGAAGAACAGCGCGCCCAGCACGCCGATCAGGATGCCGCGCTTGATGTTCCCCCTGACCTCGCCCGCGATGTACGCGGAGTACTGGAACCCGATGTACTGGAAGAGGACCACGCTCATCAGAAACGGCAGCACGGTCGTGCTCCAGCTGAAGCCGTGCCCCACGACGCCGCCGGTGACCGCGGCCTTCTGCAGCGCCGCCGCGGTCATGCCGCCGTACTTCGGCAGGTTCGCCACGAAGTCGGCGCGGTGGATGAACAGCAGCCCGAAGACCCACATGACGATCCACGAGAGCAGGCCGATCGCGCCGAGGCCGGTGACGATGCGGTGGAAGCGGCGGGTCGGCTGGATGACGACCAGCAGGATCAGCGCGATCACCACCAGCGCGGCGATCATCCCGGGCCAGCCGGAGACGGTCCCGCCCGAGGTAAACCAGCCGTTCGCCCGCTCGAAGAAGCCCACCCCGGTGCCGATCCCGATGATGTCGCCGCTGATCTGGGTGTTGTGCAGCACGATCGGTATCTCGAAGGCGATGACCGCGAGCGAGGCAAAGACCAGCGTGAACGACTCGACCCAGGCGAGGAAGGGCCCGATCCCGGGGATCAGCCGGCTGGTGAAGACGTAGTCACCCCCCGACCGCGGCATGACCGTGGCCAGCGACGCGAAAATGAGGCCCAGGAAGACGCAGGCGATCCCGACGAGGATGGCCGTCAGGCCGTAGCTGGTGAACGGCCCGACCCTGCCGACCGGAACGAAGGCGAGGGTGTAGAACACCGGCGCCCACGCCACCGTGATGCCGATGAACGCCGCGGTGTTGTAGAAGAGGGCGTTCCGGACGCTGACCTCGCGGACCAGCCCGGACGACTGCCGGACGAACAAAGCCCGGCCGCCGGTGGGAGCTGCCGTCCTATCCGCCATCCCAGCCTCCCTAGTGAGATAGGCCGTCCCAATCGTTTGCAAGATCCCGGACGATCGTAGCGCCGCGCGGCGCGCCAACATAGGCCCAAGAGGGGTTGCCGGCCGGCCGGGCATTAACGTGGTCTCGCCTGCGCCCGTGACCCCGCCCGGCCTGACCGTCAGGCAGAAAGCTGCGTGCCGGAATGCGCGTCGTCTACGACCCCAGCCACGTCCTCCACGATCCGGTGACCGAGGTCCAGGCCGGCGTCGCGATGCCCATGTACGAGGTGCCGGCGCGGGCCGAGTCCATCCGCGCCGCGCTGCTCGCCGACGGCGAGTTCAGCTTCGCCGACCCCGCCGGCCACGGTCTTGAGCCGGTCACCGCGGTCCACCACGAGGGCCTGGTCCGTTTCCTCGGCGATGCCTGGAGCCTGTGGCGGGCGCATGGCGGCGGGGGCGGCGCGATGCCGCCGCAGTTCATGCCCGACACGGTCCTGCATCCGGCGATGCGGGAGGGGATGGGCGAGGCGCCGGAGCCGTCGGGGGCGGTCGGGCGCATCGGTTACTGGTGCTGGGAGACGATGACGCCGCTGGTGGCGGGCAGTTACCGGGCCGCGCGTACCGCGGTCGACGTCGCGCTGACGGCCGCCGACCTGCTGCTGGCCGGCGATTCCGCCGTCTACGGCCTGGCCCGGCCGCCCGGGCACCACTGCCCCCGGTCGGCGTTCGGCGGCTACGGCCTGTTCAACTACTCCGCCGCCGCGGCCGCCTACCTAGCCGACCGGGTCGGCAGGGTCGCGGTGCTCGACGTGGACTACCACCACGGCAACGGCACGCAGCAGATCTTCTATCACCGGGCGGACGTGCTGTACGTGTCGCTGCACGCCGATCCCGACCGGGCATTCCCGTACTTCATCGGCTGGGCCGGCGAGCGCGGCGCGGGCCCGGGCGAAGGCTTCACCCTCAACCTGCCACTGCCGGCCGGGTGCACGAACGAGCGTTACCTCGCGGCGCTGGATACCGCGCTCGAGCGCGTCGCCGGGCACGCCGCCGCCGCGCTCCTCGTCTCGCTCGGCCTGGATACCTACGGCCAGGACCCGATCGCCGATTTCGCCCTGACCACCGACGTCTACCACGAGGTCGGCCGGCGGGTGGCCAGTCTCGGCCTGCCGACGCTCGTGCTGCAGGAGGGCGGGTACTTCATCCCGAAGCTCGGCCTCAACGCCCGGACCTGGCTGCGCGGCCTGCTGGACTGCCCGCCCGACCTGCCCGCGACGCCGTGATGGACGAGACAACCCTTGCCGCCTACCTGGACCGGATCGGCGTGAGCCGCCCCCGGGTCCTCGACGAGGCGGCGCTCGGCGATCTGCACCGCGCGCACCTGATGGCCGTGCCATTTGAGAACCTGAGCATCCACCTGGCCGAGCCCATCTCGCTCGCCGAGGACGGCCTGATCGACAAGATCGTCACCAGGCGGCGGGGAGGCTTCTGCTACGAGCTCAACGGCGCTTTCGCGCTCCTGTTGCAGGCCCTGGGCGCCCGCGTCGTGCGGGCCGCCGCGCGGGTCTACGGCGATGGGCGGCTCGGGCCGCCGTTCGACCACCTCACGCTCATCGTGCGCCTCGCCGGCGGTGGCGGTCCCTGGCTGGCCGATGTCGGGTTCGGCAGCCACAGCACCTACCCGCTGCGTTATGACAGCAGGGACGGGCAGGACGACCCGGCCGGCCCGTTCTCGCTGGCCGATGCCGCGGACGGCGACGTGGAGGTGCTCAGGAACGGCGAGCCGCAGTACCGGATCGAGCCGCGGGAGCGTTCCCTGGCCGACTTCATCCCCACCTGCTGGTGGCAGCAGACCGCACCGGAATCCCATTTCACCCAGGGCACGATCTGCTCGCGGCTCACCGAAGACGGCAGGGTCTCGATCAGCGGCCGCACCCTGATCCGGACCAGCCGCGGGTCATGCACCGAAGAGGAACTGCCGACCGACGATGCCGTCCTTGCCGCCTACCGCGATCATTTCGGCATCGCCCTGGACCGGGTCCCCACCGTGACAACCCCTCAGGGCGCCAAACGATAGACCGCCTCCGGCGGTCTCGTCGCTGACGTAGCGCGCCCCGCCGGGCCGGCCACCTCGCTGGCTTGCCGGCTGTGACCAGGTTTGCCGGTGATAGCGCTGGTGAGTGTGATGGCCAAGAGCGCACATGGAGGTCATGACATGGCGAGGGTCGCGGTCGTGGCGCACGCGGGCAAGAGCCTGGGCGGCGGTCTGGCGGAGCTCCGGGACGTGCTCGCGGGGGAGGGGTTCACCGATCCGCTCTGGTGCGAGGTGAGCAAGAGCCGCAAGGCACCCAAGCACGCCCGCCGTGCGCTGGCGCAGGGCGCAGAGGTCATCTTCGTCTGGGGAGGCGACGGGATGGTGCAGCGCTGTGTCGATGCGGTGGCCGGGACGCGGGCCGTCCTCGCCATCCTTCCGGCCGGCACCGCCAATCTTCTGGCGGCGAACCTACACATTCCCGCCGACATCACCGAGGCGGTGCAGGTGGGGCTGCATGGGGATCGCCGCCGGCTGGATACCGGGTCGGTGAACGGCGAGCATTTCGCGGTGATGGCCGGCGCGGGGCTCGATGCCCGGATGATCAAGGACGCCGACCGGGGGATGAAGGACCGGTTCGGCCGCGCGGCGTATCTGTACACGGGGGCCAGAAACCTCGGCGCGCACCGGGCGAAGGCGGCCATCGAGGTGGATGGCGCACGCTTTTTCAAGGGCCGGGTCGCATGCGTCCTCGCCGGGAACGTCGGCAAGGTCCTCGGCGGGGTCGAGGCCTTCCATGGGGCGCAGCCGGACGACGGGCTGCTGGAACTCGGGGTCGTCACCGCCGGGAACCCGGCTCAGTGGGCGCGGACGCTGGGGCGGGTCGCGCTGGGCGACGCAGAGAAATCCCCGTTTGTCCAGGTCACCCGCGGCAGGCGTTTCCGGATCCGGTTTGACCGGCGGTTCCCCTACGAGCTTGACGGTGGCGCGCGGCCGGCGGTCAGGAAGCTGCGGATCAAGGTCCATCCCTCCTCGGTCAGGATCTGCGTCCCCGCGAGTCCTCGAGGCTGAGCGCGCCGCCGTCCGGTTCGCGCCGGCCGCCGGAGGCCGCTGCACGCACCCGCGCGGTGCCATCCGCGTTGGGCCTGATCAGGACAGTGGCCGCGGTGAGCCAGAGCGCGGAGAACAGCAGGCTGCCGAGGATGTCGGTGGGGTGGTGCTCGCCCCGGTACATACGGGAGATGGCGACGAGGACCGGCATAGCGATCGCGGGGATGAGGAACAGCCACCGCCACCAGCCGCGGGAGTGGCCGATGACCAGGATCGCCACGGCGATGTAGAGGCAGCACGTTGCGGCCTCGTGCCCTGACGGGTATGACGAGGTGGGCAGGGCCTGGTCGAGGCGTGTGACATCCGGCCGGTGCCGCATGACCACCGCTGCGGCGGTGACGAACGCGGTGAGCTCTCCCAGCATGAGGACGGCGATGAAGACGACCGGCCGCCAGCGCCGGGTGACCGCGATAAAGACCACACAGGTGGCGATGGCCGCGATGAGGATCGCCTGGGTCGCGCCGATGGTGCTGAAGACCAGGCTCCACTGGTTCCCGGTGGGGGTGCGGTGGGCGGCGAACCAGTGCGGGATCGTCCGGTCGCCCAGCACGTTGCCGTTACCCATCTTGGTGACGAGTTCCCCGAGGCCTACGAGGACGCCCAGGATCAGCACCCAGGCAACCAGGATCCCGGCGGCAGCGCGGCCGCCACGGCGAAGGGGGGAGTCGTTTCCCGGCTCCGGCTGCGCCGGCCTGAGGTCGGCGCGGGCTTCGGGCTCCAGCCCCTCGGTCACCGGATCGGTCACCGGCAGGCCGGCGGCGTGCCGGGACAGCTCGAAGGCGAGTGCGGTGACGCCGAGCCAGGTGATCCCGACCGCCCACGCGCCGAGCACATCGGAAAGATAGTGCACGCCGAGCAGGACGCGGCTGATCCCGATCAGGGCCACGAGCGCGACGATCACCGTGATGAACGCGGTGCGCCACCGGCCGCGGGCCACGGGCAGGAAGACGAGAAGTATTGCCCCGTAACAGACGATCGAGCCAAGTGAGTGCCCGCTGGGGAAGCTGTTCCCGGTGCCGTGGGCGATCGGGTGCGCCACGACCGGGCGCAGCCGGCCGACCAGCGATTTGAGGATTGGGTCCAGCACGAGGGCGCCCGCACCGGTGAGCGGCAGGTAGACCGCCAGCCGCCACTGCCGCCGGAGCGCCAGCACGACGGCCGCGGCCCCGACGACCGTCCACAGCACGCCATCGCTGCCGAGCCAGGTAACCGCCTTGACGGCCGCGACCAGCGGAGCGTCACCCGCGATCAGGCCGTTGATACCGGCAGCGGCACCGTGGTCGGCCGACTCCAGCGGGGGCCACTGCAAACGCACCAGGATGAGTAGGACCGCAAAGACCAGCGCCGCGAGCGGGAGCGCGATCAGCAGCGCAAGACTGCGCCGCTGGCGGTCAAGGGCACGAGCCGACATGAACCTGCTGCTGCCCGCGCCGCGTAAGTTCACACCAGGCACATGCCGCCGGGACGACATAATCCTGCTCACACGTGCGGCGTGAAGCCGCACGTGAGACGATACCGCGACGTCGAGGGCAGAAGGTGGCGCGATCGTGTGGGAGCGGCTCGAACGATACGAGTTGAAGCGCCGGGCGCGTCTCATGGGCGGCCTGAAGCCTGGGCAGCGCCCGGAGCCGTCCCGGCCGGTCGGCACCGATCTGCTGCCGCAGATCCAGCACATCGTCGTGCTGATGATGGAGAACCACTCCTACGACAACTATCTCGGCATGCTGCGGGGCCGCGGCGAGGGCTTCCCGCTAGGGCCGGACGGCGAGCCCGAACTGGCCAACCCGGGCGCCGATGGCGAGTCGGTCCGGGCACACCATCTGTCCACCACCGTCCAGCACCCGCAGGCGCCCTCGCAGAGCTGGCACGCGAGCCACCTGCAGTGGCGGCACGGGAGCTGCAAGGGGTTCGTGGCCAGCACCCAGGCGGTCGAGCCCGACGCCGACGCCGCGGTCGCCATGGGCTACTGGACAGAAGACGACATTCCGTTCTACTACGGCCTGGCCAGGACCTTCCCGCTGGCCGATCACTGGTTCAGCTCATGCCTGGGCCCGACGTTCCCCAACCGCCGTTTCCTCATCGCGGGAACGGCGCACGGCCTCATCGATGACCTGCCATTCGACCTGCTCGACTACCCGCCCGCCGGGACGATCTTCGACATGCTGACCCGGCACGGCATCTCCTGGGTCAACTACCACTCGGTGCCGGGGGACGGCCCCATGGCCCGGCGGTACGCGCATCACCGGCGCCGCATGGCCCGGCGGCGGCTGCTCCGCCTGGGCATGTCCATCCCGGCCGTGACCGAGGGGATCCAGAAGGACCTGCAGTTCACTGCCAACGTCTACCCGCTCGGCATCGCCCGGTACGTGCTGCACGTCCGCGGCAACGACCAGTTCTTCTCCGATGCCGACAACGGAACGCTGCCCGCGTTCAGCATCGTGGACCCCGATTTCGACGTCTACTCCGAGGAGAACCCGCAGGACATCCGGAAGGGTGAGAGCTTCGCCGCCGAGGTGATCAACCGGGTGATGCACGGTAAGGGATGGCCCCGCACCCTGCTGATCTGGGTGTACGACGAGCACGGCGGCTACCACGATCATGTCGCGCCGCCCGCCGCGGTGCCGCCGGATGACGTGGAGGGCCGCAGCCTCGCCGGGAGCCCGTCGCGGTTCCAGCGCCTGCTCCGGGCGATCGCGCCCCGCCTGGTGCACAGTGCGGAGAACGAGACCGAAGGGCCACGCCGCTACGACCGGTACGGGTTCCGGGTGCCCGCGGTGATCGTGTCACCGTACGCGCGGCCGGACTACGTCTGTTCCGAGGTGCTCGACCACACATCCGTGCTCAAGCTCCTCGAGGAGAAATGGAACCTGCCCGCGCTGACGGCGCGGGACGCGGCGGCCGTTTCGCCGCTCGGTGCGCTGGACCTGGCCGGGCCGCCGGCCTTCCTCACCCCCCCGTCCCTGCCGGAACCCGGCCTGAAGTGGGGTTCCTGGTTACGCAGGTTTGCCTCGCCAGTGGCGAGGTAGAGATCAGCATGCGATCGACGGCTACGGCAGAAGTGTCCGGCGCGGCACGGCGCGCATCCGACAGCCCGGCGGCGCGGGCGCTGGCCAGGGCGGGCCTGGTCGCGCGTGGGGTCATCTACATTCTCATCGGCTGGGTCGCGATCTTGGTCGCGCTCGGCCAGACGTCGCAGCACGCCGACCAGCAGGGCGCGCTGCAACTGCTCGCGAGCAAGCCCTACGGCCTGGTCTTGCTCTGGCTGCTCGGCATCGGATTCGCGGGCTACGCGCTGTGGCGCCTCAGTGAGGCCGCCTTCGGCGTCACCGGGGAGGGCAGCGGCGCCGGACCGCGGCTGAAGTCGCTGGCCCGGGCGCTCATCTACGCCGGGTTCGCCTACCTGACATTCGCGATCATCGCCGGGGCGGGCGGCGCCAGCCAGACCAAAAAACAGCAGGACCTGACCGCCAGCGTCATGCACCACACCGGCGGGCGGTGGCTGGTCGGCATCGCCGGCCTGGTCGTCGTGATCGCCGGCCTGACCCTGGTCGTCGAGGGAATCCGCCGCAAGTTCCTGAGGTACCTGCAGCTTTCGCAGCTGAGCATGCGGATGCGCCGGCTTGTCGAGTGGCTCGGCGTGATCGGGACCACGGCCCGCGGCGCGGTGTTCGCCCTTGTCGGCGTCCTGGTGATCGAGGCGGCCGTCACCTACCAGCCGGCCAAGGCGGGCGGCATCGACAAGGCGCTGCTCACCCTGCGCAACCAGCCGTTCGGCGAGTTCCTGCTGATCCTCGCGGCACTCGGCCTGATCGTCTTCGGCGTCTACGGCCTGTGTGAGGCCCGGTGGCGCAGGGTCTAGCCCTGGCTAGCGGGGTACGGCCCGGCCGCCGGCCGGCGCCCACAGACCGGCCCGCGTGTGCAGGACCGCATCCACAGCCTGCACGAAGCCAGCGAGCTGGCCGGGGGTGAGCGCCAGGCTCAGCGCCATGTAACCGCGCGGGGCGATGTAGTACCCCAGCTCGAGAAGATCGAGGAAGAGCAGCTCGAGCAGCCTCGGGTCGGCGTGGCCCAGGTCCTTCGGGCTATGCACCGGCGCCGTCGTGGCGTGGATGGCGAGCAGGCTGCCGACCCCGGTGACCTGGAACGGCGCCCCGGCGTCCCGGAACGTCTGCGCCAGCTCCACGCGCAGGCCGTCGCCGCGGGCGGTGTGCCGCTCCGCGGTCTGGGGCGTGTAAACGCGGGTGAGCCCGGCGTGGCCGGCGGCCATGGAGACGACGTTGTTGTTGAAGGTACCGGCGTGGGGTAGCGCGCCGGGGCGGGCCGGGTCGAACAGCTCCATCACGTCGGCGCGCCCCCCGAAGGCGCCGAACGAGGAACCGCCGCCGATGTACTTTCCCAGCGTGGTCACGTCGGGCCGGATGCCGAGCCGTGCCTGCAGACCGCCGGATCCGGTGCGGGACGTCATCACCTCGTCGAAGATCAGCAGCGCACCGGCCTGCCGCGTCGTCTCGCGCAGCACCGACAGGAAGACCGGATCGCCGGGTATGCACCCGCCGGAGCCGAGCATGGGCTCCACCAAGACACACGCGACGGTGCCCGCGTGCTCGCGCAACAGGGCTTGCGCCGCCGCCGCGTCGTTGTACTCGGCCAGCAGCACGTCATAGGGCGCGTTGACCGGTGACGGCCCGGCCGTGAACGTCAGCAGGCCGCCGTGGTATCCGCCGCGGAAGGCCAGCACCCGGTCGCGCCCGGTGAAGGCCCGGGCAGCCGACAGGGCCATCAGGTTGGCCTCGGTGCCAGAGTTGGTGAAGCGGACACGCTCGATCGAGGGGAAGCGCACGCAGACCGCCTCGGCGAGGTCGACCTCGTACCGGGTATGCGCTCCCCGGCTGACCCCCTCATGCAGCGCGTCGGCCATCGCCTTGATGACGACCGGGTTCGAGTGCCCGTACAGCCCGGCGGAGTACTCACCCAGCAGGTCGACGTACTCGTGCCCGTCGACGTCCGCCAGGACCGCCTCCCACGCGTGAGCGATCCGCAGCGGGAACGGCGGGTGGTACAGCACGCTGCGGGTGTTGCCGCCGGGCAGGAACGACTGCGCCCTGGCGTGCAGCTCCGACGTGCGCGGCCGGCGGGCGGCGTAACGAGCCCGCGCCTCGCCTACCGCCGCGTCTACCGCGCCGGATCCGGTCCCCGTCCCAGGCTCGGACATCTGCCAGCTCCCTCAGTGATCGCCGTTACCGGTACCGATGCTACGCATCCCGGCCCGCTCACCCACGCCGGGTGACGCGCGGCCGGCGTGCAGGGGAAATCCTGGCGGCCGGGCAGGTGTTTGCCTTTCGCTGATCGCGGGCAAGCCCTGCGCTGACCCGAGCAGGAGGAGCGCTCACGATGACAGAAGGTCACGTCCCAGGTGGCGAGATCAAGCCGGGCGCGGGCTTTGACCAGCCGCTCGGGGAAGAGGAAGGCCGTCGGTACGAAGAGGCCGTGGAGCACGAGACGTACACCGACGTTGACTTCGAGGACAACGCGCTGCATGCGGCCGGGCA
>Ga0114129_10011639_pt1 | contig 12524 bp, 8 predicted proteins | sample RhiMetdeltSRZDD1_FD_80071 | JGI IMG/M metagenome (GOLD analysis project Ga0114129, IMG submission 80071) | Populus rhizosphere microbial communities from Tennessee, USA - Rhizosphere MetaG P. deltoides SRZDD1 (version 2) (version 2) | ecosystem: Host-associated > Plants > Roots > Rhizosphere >...
ACTGGGAATCGAAGAACGGCGCGCTGAGGCCCGGCGAGATCGTGCTGTTCTTCTCCGGCTACTCGGACAAGTACTACAAGCCATTCCCGGACGGCAATCGACTCGCGTTCGATCCGCTGATTCTCCAGAACAAGCCGGGCTGGCCGGCGCCCGCGCCGGAGACGGTGGAGTATCTCAACTCGAAGGGCATCAAGCATCTGGGCTCCGACGGTCCCAGCATGGGCCCGGTCGAGGCCGGACAGCCGACGCACGTGGCGGGGCTCAAGCACGGCATGACGTGGGACGAGCTGCTGACCAACGTCGGCAAGCTGCCCGTGCGCGGCGCGTTCTACATCGCGCTGCCGACGAAGATCGTCGACGGCAGCGGCGCCACCACGCGCGCGGTCGGCATCAAGACGAAGGGCCAGAAGGGCGTCGGCGAGTAAGCGGGCGACGGCCCGCTCGGACGCAGACGTCCGAGCGGGCCGATGCGCCGCGCCGTCAGGCCTCGCGGGTCCAGTACACGAGCCGCCACAGCGGCCCGCTGAACGGGCTGAAGTCGAAGCCGCGAATCGGGTTCGCGACAGCGAACACGGCGTGGCGGATGATCACCGGAATCACCACGACGTTGCTGATCACGAGATCGTTCATCCGGATGAACATTGCGGCCCGTTTGATCGGATCCATCTCCGTCTCGGCCGCGCGCCAGAGGCGGTCGTACTCCTCGTTGCGCCACCGGGCCAGGTTCGCGCCCGACCACTTGTTGGCCTTTTGAGCGATCTCCCACGAGCAGAAGGCCCGCATGAACGCCTGCGGGTCCGGTTGGCGCAGGATCTTGGCCGACAGCTGCATGTCGGCATAGAAGTGGGTCTCGGTGTCGGTATTGCCGGGATCGGACGAGAAGTACACGGAGCCCACCACCGCCTTCAGTTCGCATTCGATCCCGGCGCGGGCGCACGACTGCTTGACGACCGATTGGATTTTCTGGCGAATCGGCTGGTTGACGGCCTGGAACAACACCTTCAGCCGCTTGCCATCCTTCGCCCGGATCCCGTCGGCGCCGCGCTGCCAGCCGGCGGCGTCGAGGATTGCGTTGGCCTTGTCGACGCTGAACTCCCACCGCGTATTCGAGGACACGAAGGGCCGGCGATTCATGAAGTTCGCCGTGGTGTCCGCCTGACGGCCCCAGATCTCGCTCTGGATGCCGCCGCGGTCCACCAGCAGCGCGAGCGCCGCTCGCACGGCCGGATCGGTGAGGAAGGGATGAACGGTCTTCACGCTCGCTCGCTCACCGTCGACGTCCCGCCACGGATCCGTCTGGTTCAGCTGGATGTACTCCATGTTCGCCGTGCGGCCGATCACCACGCGCCCCTTGCCGCTCTGCTCGAGCCGGCGAAGGATCTCGTCCTCCATGTTGAGGCCCCAGCCGTAGTCATACTCGCCCGTCTGCAGCACCGCCCGCGCCGCCGACACGGGATCGCCGCCGCCTTTCATGGCCACCGCATCGAAGTACGGCCGGTTCGCCACGTGATAGCCGGGATTGAGCTCGGCGTTGAGGATGTCGCCGGGCTTGAAATCGACGAACCGATACGCGCCGGTGCCGACGGGGCGCAGGTTCGCCGGCGCCTCGCGCGAGCGCCCGCCCTTGAAAGGCTCGAAAACGTGTCGCGGCAGCACGAAGCCGGCCGCGCTGCAGAACGCGTCCGCCCAGTACGGGGTCGGACGCTTGAAGACGAGCTTGACGGTGTGATCGTCGATGCGCTCGATGCGATCGATCCCCTGATACGATCCCGCGCTCGTCGCCGCGGTCGCCGGGTCGGCGGCGTATTGCCACGTGAAGATCACGTCGTCAGCCGTGAACGGGCGGCCGTCGTGCCAGCTCACGCCCCGCTTGAGGCGCCACTGCACCCACGTACCATCGGGCGCGACGCCGCCGTTCGCCACGCTTGGCGTCTCGGCGGCGAGCACCGGCACGACCGTGCCCTCCGTATCGATGTCGGCGAGCGGTTCGTAGAAGAGCTGCGACGACTCGAAGTCCTTCGGCGCGACCGCCAGATGCGGGTTCAGGAGTGTCGGCGCCGCCCAGTACAGCATTCGGACGGTCCCTCCTCCACCGCGGCGCGTTGGAGTCCTGGGCTGAGCGTCGGCGACACCGCCGGCCGGTGCGACGCCGACCGCCGTGAGGATGTGGTTGGCCATAGCCGCCGTGACTCCGGCGCCGACCATCGTGCGAACGAATCGACGCCGCGACAGGCGCCCACACTTGACCTCGCCAGCGAGCTCTCGGATCACGTGCTCGTCCATGACAGGACCTCCGGCATCCGCGGGACCTGCACTCAGGTGCGCGTCGGTGGGCCGCAGAATCAGTCAGAACGACCATCAGGTCAACTGCGGGCCGGTCGTTCGGCGGCCAGCGTAGAATCGCGCTCCGTGACCACGCTTCTCGCCGTCAACGGCACGCTGATGCGTGGCCTGCCGCTGAACGGCAACCTGCTCGACGCTGGCGCGAGCTTCGTGCGCGAGGCGCGCACCGCGCCCGTCTATCGCCTGTGGTCGATCGCCGATCGGCACCCGGCGATGATGCGCGCGGTGACCGGCGGCGCCGCGATCGCCGTCGAGGTGTGGGCGGTGCCCGCCGCGGGGCTGGCGGAGATCCTGCGTCAGGAGCCGCCGGGGCTCTGCATCGGCAAAGTGCAGCTCGACGACGGCGCCGAGGTGCTGGGCGTCCTCGGCGAGCCCGTCCTCTGCGAGGGTCAGCGCGATCACGCGCCACGGCGGCTGGCGCGCCTACCTGGCGGCGCGCGCAGCGTCCGCGCCTACATCAGATTGAACAGCCGCGGCAGCACGAGCGTGATCCACGGCACGAGGATCACCACGGCCAGGCCGACGGCGAGCACGGCCACGAACGGCAGCATCGCCGGCGTCGCGCGATCGACCGAGAGATCGGCGATGCCGCAGGCGATGAAGAGCCCCACACCGATCGGCGGCAGGAACAGCCCGATGCCCACGGCGGCGACGATCACGATCGCGTAGTGGATCGGATCGACGCCGAGGCCCTTCGCGACCGGCAGCAGGCTCGGCAGCAGAATGACGACCGCCGGCAGACCTTCGATGACGGCGCCGAAGAACACGAAGATGACGGCCGTCGTGAAGAGAAAGACGAGGCTGCTGCCAGGCACGATGGTCATGAGGCGAATCAGCTTGTCCGGCAGCTGCTGCACGGTCAGGAACCACGACACGAGGCCGGCCGTGCCGAGAAGCAGCCCGACGGCGCCCGTGACCATCGCCGACTTCACGACGATCTCCGGCAGCTCGCGCCATCTGATCTCGCGATAGACGAACAGTCCGACGATCGCGGCGTAGAGCACGGCGAGGACGGACGCCTCGGTCGGCGTCATGATGCCGCCCAGGATCCCGCCGAAGATGATCGCCGGCATGCCGAGCGGAATGAGCGCATGCCAGAGCGCGCGGGCCACCGCGCCGCCGGTCGGTACGGGCTCGGAGGCGATTCCGGTCTTTCCCGCCTTCCACCAGACGTACACCATCAGCGCAAGCGCCAGCACCACCGCGGGCAGGAAGCCCGCGGTGAACAGCGCGGCGACGGAGAGGCTCGCGACGGAGCCGATGACGATCATGAGAATGCACGGCGGCACCAGGATGCCCATCGCGGACGCCGCGGAGACCACCGCCACCGCCAGCTCCTTGCTGTAGCCCGCCCGCACCATGCCCGGAATCGTGGTGGCGGCGACGGCGGAGACGTCGGCCACCGTCGAGCCCGAGATGCCGGAGAAGATGTACTCCGCGGTGATGACGGCCATGCCGAGGCCGCCGCGGATCCATCCGACGAGCGCGACGGCGAGCGCGACGAGGCGCCGCGCGATCCCGCCGGTCTCCATCAGCGCCCCCGCCAGGATGAACAGCGGCAGCGACAGCAGCACGAACGAGTCGACCTGGTGCAGGATCGTCTGCACGCTGGTGGCGAGCGGCGCCGGCGCCGCGAGCAGCGCGCCGACGTAGCCCGCGGCGCCGACGGCGACCGCGACCGGCACGCCGATCACGAGCAGCACGAGGAACACGAGCGAGACGAGGATCATCGCTCGCGGGCCAGCGCCCAGAGCTGTGGCAGCGCGAACACGATCATCAGCGCCCCGCCCACGGGCAGCGCGGCGTAGAACCACAGCATCGAGATCTCGAGGGCGTCGGTGACCTGTCGCCGCGCGAGCGGCGCGATCGCGATGCCGCCGGCCACCAGCACCGCCGCAAAAGCGATGACGACGACGATGACGAGCAGATCGATGCGGCGCCGTGCGGTCGGGCCGAGGCGGTCGATCAGCAGATGCAGCCGGAAGTGGGCGCCTCGTCGCACGGCCACCGCGGCCCCCAGGAAGATCATCCAGACGAAGCACAGCCGCGCCACCTCGTCGTACCACTGAAACGTCGCCCGCATCACGTAGCGGCTCCAGACGCCGAGAAAGACGTCGGCGACCAGCACCGCCATGAGCGCGATACAGACGCGCTCGACGAGGCGCACGGCTATTTCGCGGCCGCCTTCGCCTCCGCGATGACACGGTCGAACAGCTCCTTGCCGACCTTGCCCTCGACGAACTTCCACACGGGCTGCGCGCGCTCCTGGAACGGCCGCAGATCCTTGATGTCGTTGACCTGCATGCCCTTGGCCTTCATCTGCGCGAGGCCGTCGGCCTCGGCCTTCAGCTCGTCCTCGCGGTGCTGGGCGCACGCGATCTTCATCGTCTCGTCGATGACCTTCTTGAGGTCGGCCGGCAAGCCCTCGTATTTGGGCTTGGCCATCGCCCACACCGCCGCCGGGTAGGCGTGCAGCGTGCGCGAGTAGTACTTGGTGATCTCGTGGAACTTGTCCGAGACCGCCGTCGTCACCGGCAGCTCGAGCCCGTCCACGGTCCCCTGCTTGACCGCCAGATAGACCTCGCCCCAGATCATCGGCACCGGGTTGGCGCCGAAGGCCTTGAACGTCTCGACCAGCGTCGGGATCGGCGGCACGCGGATCGTCTGGCCCTTGAGATCGTCGGGCGACTGCACCGCGCGCTTGTTCGACAGCACGCCGCGGAATCCCCACCCACCGCCATAGCAGAACGGCTTGGCGCCGAGCGGCTCGAAGCGGCTCATCAGCTCGCGGCCCACCGGCCCCTCGTGCACCCTCCACACGTGCTCACGCCCGGTATAGAGGAAGGGGATGTCGGTGGCGAGCATCTTGGGATCGAATTTGCCGCCGATGGAGGGCAGCGACATCGCCGCGACGTCCACCGTGCCGAGCTGCATTCCCTCGAGCTGCACGATCTCGTTCTTGGCGAGCTGGCCGGCCGGATAGACCTCCACCTTGATTCGCCCGCCGCTCTTCGCCTCCGCGACCTCCTTGAACTTCATCGCCGACGTCGTGAACGGGTTGTCGTTGCCGACGATCGTCGCGAGCTTGAGCGTGACGGTCTGCGCGGCGGTGGCGGCGGGCATCAGCAGCAACAGCGCGGCGAGCGATACGAGCAGTGTCTTCATGGGGCGCGTGTCCTCCCTAGGCGCTCATGCGCTTGCGCAGATACTCGGCGATCTCGAGCGTGCACGCCATGCCCTGGGGAATCGCCTTCGTCAGCGAGACGAACGCGTGGATCTGCCCCGGAAACTCGCGGTAGACCACCTCCACACCGGCGCGTCGAAGCGCCTCCGCGTAGGCGTGTCCCTCGTCGCGCAGCGGATCGAAGCCGCCGGTGACGATCATCGCCGGTGGCTGGCCGGCCAGCGTCGTCGCGCGCAGCGGCGAGGCGCGCCGGTCGGCCTTGTCCGCCTCGGTCCTCAGATATTGCTCGCCGTACCAGGTGATCCGGTCGCGCGGAATCACGTGGCCGTCGGCCAGCTCGCGATGCGAGTCGGTGTCGAGCGCGAAGTCGACGGCCGGATAGATCAGCACCTGACACGTCGGGGGCGCCGCACCGGCCGAGGCCGCGAGCTGCGACACGACGGCGGAGAGGTTGCCACCGGCGGAGTCGCCGGCCACGGCGACGCGCGAAGGATCGGCGCCCACGTCGCCGCCGCGTGCCCGCAGCCAGCGATACGCCGCGAAACAGTCCTCGACGGCCGCGGGAAACTTGTGCTCGGGCGCCAGGCGGTAGTCGATCGCCACTACGAGCACCTCGGCGTGCTTGGCCAGGCGCGCGCACAGCCCGTGATGCGTCTCGAGGTCGCCCTGCACCCAGCCGCCGCCGTGGAAGTACGCCACGGCGGGCATCCGCGCGCCGCCCGCGCGCGGCGCATAGATGCGCGCCGGAATGTCGCCGGCCGGCCCCGGGATGCCGATGTCCTCGACGCGCGGCAGCGTCGGCGCCGGCTCGTCCATCAGCGCCACCATCGTGCGCAGCTGCTGGCGCAGCTCCGGCAGCGGTGGAAAGTAGCCCGGCACGCGAATGGATTTCACGAACTCGCCGACGATCTGCGCCTTGGGGTCCATGACACGGCCGCCGCGGCGGATGCGATGGCCGTCGAGCAGGCGCAGCGCCTCGTCCTCCGGCAGCAACGTGTGAGCAAGCTCCAGCTTCAGCTCGGTCATGATCTATAGCCCCTTGATGTACCGCGCGATGTTGCGGATGTCGTCGTCTCCGATGAGGCCCCTCCACGGCGTCATCGCCGTGCCGGGGCGGCCGTTGCGCACGATGCGCAGGAAATCGTCCTCCGTGCCCTTGAACATTTTCAGATTCGCGGCCGCCGCCGTGCCCGTCGCGTCCACGCCATGGCACTGCGAGCACTGCGTCAGATACGTCGAGCGCGCGGCGCCCAGCTCGGCGCTCGGCGGCGGCGCCGCCTGCGCCAGCAGGATGCCATAGCGCGACAGAATAGCCGGCACGCGCGTGTCGCGCAGCCGCACGAGCGCGCCGTCGATCGCCTCCTTGAGCTCGACGTCGCTCTTGCGGACGGCGGCGCCGATGGCGAGATCGCGCTGCGGATCGCCGAGCGACAGCGCGGTGAAGCCGGGGCTCTTGCGGAGAAACGGCCCCGCGAAGACCGACTCGACGACCACGGCGTCCACCTCGCTGCCGACGAGCGCCGTGAAGAGCTCGTCCGGCCTGAGGTAGACCTTGCGGTTCCAGCCGCGCTCCCAGGCCAGCTGGTCGCTGAGCGTCATCGCCTGCACGCCGACGAGCTTGCCGTCGAGCCGCTCGATCGACGAGGCGCCGCCCACGGTCGGCGCGATGACGACCTGGCTCATGACGTAGTACGGCGCCGTGAACGAGAGCCGCGGCTTGTCGTCCGTGTAGCGGGCGGTCACCGGCACACCCATCAAGACGTCGCAGCGCCCCTCGTGCAGCTGGCGGAGCGCGGCCATCTCGCGCGCCGTCGGAAACCAGTGGACGCTGAGCTCGGCGCCGATGGCGTCCGCGATGGCGCGGGCGATCTCGACCTCGAATCCGGGCTCGGTCGCGTGCTGGATGGAGAACGGCGGATTCGACGGATCCGCGCACAGCCGGATCCGTCGAGCCTCACCGCCGCCGCCCACGGTCGCGACCGTGAGGGTCGCGACCGCGAGCACGCACGCGGCTAGTCGCCGAGTCCGAACACCACGATCAGGTCGCCGTAGTTCACGCGGGTCGCATCGGCCCACTTCGGCTCCTTCCCGAACCACACTTGCGAGCGCAGCGTCCCGCCGGCGGCGACGGCGATGTACTGCTTGCCGTTCACCGCGTAGCTGATGATACCGCCCGACTGCGGTGTCCCGAGATTGAACGACCAGAGCTCTTTGCCGTCCTTCGCGTCCACCGCCACCACCCTGCCCTCGGCCGTGCCCTGGAAGACGACGTTGCCGGCCGTGGACAGCGTGTGACTGATCAGCGGCGTGCGATTCGACCACTCCCAGACGACCTTGTTCTGGTTGACGTCGAACGCGCGCAGCACACCGGCCTGCTCGGACGCGCTGAAATGCTCGGTCGTGTTGCCGGTGAAGAGCTGCCCGCGCCGGTACGTGAGGTCCGAGACGTACCCGTACCGCATGCAGAATTCGTTGGCGGGAATATAGAGGTAGCCGGTCTTGGGGTTGAAGACCTTCGGCTGCCAGCCGGTGCCGCCGAGCAGCGACGGGCACACCTCGACGGGCGGGCCGCCCATGGTCGGCCGGCGCCCGGGATTCTCGATCGCCTTGCCGGTCGTGGGATCGGGCGCGCCCCAGCTGATCGACTTGACGAAGGGGGCCGCGGACAGGAATTTCCCGGTGAGGCGATCCAGCGTGTAGACGAAGCCGAGCTTGTTCGCCTGCACCACCGCCTTGTGCGTCTGTCCGTTGCGAACGACGTCGATGACGTGATGCTCGGCCATCGTGTCGTAGTCCCACGGATCGTTCGGCAGGTATTGGAAGTGCCACTTGAGCTTGCCGCTGTCGAGATCGAGCGCGACCGCGGACATCGTATAGAGGTTGTCGCCCTTGCGCATGTCCGCGATCCACGGCGCCGGGTTGCCGGTGCCGAAGTACAGCAGGTTCGTCGCGGGGTCATACGTGCCGGCGTGCCACACGGCGCCGCCGCCGATCTTCCACGTGTCCGCGGGCCACGTCTCGCTGCCGGGCTCACCGGCGGCGGGAATCGAGTACCACCGCCACTGGCTCTTACCGGTCTGGGCGTCGAACGCCTCGACGAAGCCGCGCGGTCCCATCTCGCCCGGTCCCGCGATGCCAATGACGACCTTGCCTTTCGCAATCAGCGGCGCCGCCGACATGAAGTAGCCGTCGGCGTAGTCGGCAATCTTCGTCTCCCACGCCGGCTTGCCGGTCTTCGCGTCCAGCGCGACGAGATAGGCGTCGAGCGTGCCGAAGATCACCTTGTCCTTGTAGAGCGCGACGCCGCGGTTGTGGGGAATGAGGCGGACCAGCGCGCCGACGTCGTCCGGAATCCGTCGATCGTGCTTCCACAGCAGCGCGCCCGTCACGGCGTCCACCGCCTGGACGCGATTGAGGGCGATGGACGTCGACGTCGTGTACATCACGCCGTCGTTCACGATCGGCGTCATTTGTTGATCGCCCAGCGTGCCGCCCGAGAAGATCCACTTCGGCACGAGCTTCTTCACGTTGCCGGCGTTGATCTGATCGAGCGGGCTGTAGCGCCAGCCCGAATAGGTGCGGTTGTACATGAGCCAGTTGGCGGCGTCGGCATCCGCTCGGAGCAGGCGGTCGTCAGTGACGTCCGCCGCACGGGCCGGCGTGGGCATGAACGGCAGGAGCGCGAGCACGACGAGCACGAATCGAGCGAGTGGGCTCATACCTTCTCCCTGGTGTCCGCTGCAGGTGGAGTGGTCGACGGCTATGGCCGGAGCCTCACCTCCTCCCGATCCGCGTGGCGGGGATGCTAGGGCCGCGCGCGGAGCAATGTCAACGGGCCGGACGGCCTATACTTGGCCGATGACCACCACCGCCAAGCGCAACCTCGTCGCCCAGTGGGCCTTCGACACCCGCCCCGTCCTGCTGCGCTTCCACCTCTGGCTGGAAGACGTCGAGGTCGAGCGTGCGCAGGCGGAGCCGGTCTCCGCGCACACCTTCGCGCCGCGCGGCATCGCGCGCTGCCTGGCCATGACCTCAGCGGCGACGGCGCTCGGCACCCGGCTGTTCGGCGACTACGGTGCGGGCGCCGGGCAGGACAAGGCGACGGTGAACCAGGTGAAGAAAGCCGCCGACGCCGTGAGCGCGTACGTGATGAGCGAAGGCCTCTGGCATCTCACGCGCACGCTGCCCGAGAACCACGCGCTGATGGTGTGTCTCGGCGAGGGTCTGATGCCCAAGGTCGGCGAGACGCCGGAGATGGGCGCCAATCCGATGCTCGGCTTCGGCCGGGTCTACGCGCGGCCCGAGCTCGCGAAGACCGTCGATCGCCGCGTGCGGCGGCTGCTGAACGAGCCGGGCCACACGTTCGAGCAGTTCCACGAGTGGCTCAAGAGCCGCGGCATCACGCTCTGGGGCGCCGCCGTCGACACGCTGGAGAACACCTCGCGCTTTGCCGACGGCCAGCCGACGGGACCGATGGCCGTGTTCCATCTCTTCGACTCGCCGCTGCGGCTGGCGCGGCCGTACGAGTCGTACATGGGCTGCCTCACCGTGCCGGCGCGCGTGGCGCAGGCCGCGGAGAGCGCGTCGGTCCTGCTCGACTACCGCACGCCGCGCAAGCAGGTCGTGGAGGCCATCGAGGCCGCGTATCCCGGAATCCCGCGCGAGAACATCCACGTGTGGACGCTGCGGGGCCGCAGCCGCATCCACCGCCTCGGGCGACTCTGGGACGAGTGGGAAAAGGCCGGCGTGCATCTCGTGGAAGATGGATGGAAGGCGCCGTCGGGCCTCGCCGTGTTCACCGACTCGGGGACCTACGCGCCGACGTTCCTCGTCGGCGCGTGGAAGGATGCGACGGGCGCGCCGCACGTCTTTCTGTGTGACGGCTACGCGGCGACGGCGGAGGCCATGCAGGCCGCGAGCCTCGCCGACGTGCTGGACGTGCACAGCACGATGTCGCTCTTCTCGCCGACGTTCGAGCTGCCGGTCGACGTCGAGGGACGGCTCATGCAGCTCGATCCGAGCGTGCAGGATTTCGCGCAGCGCTTGAAGACGCTCGTCGGCGTCAGTGACCTCGACGTGGGCAAGGTCCGCGCGTACGCGGAAGCGATCCACGAGGCGGCGGTATCCAACATGCCGCTCGGCCGCGCGGTGCTGCGCGCCGACGACTTTTTGCCGGAGAAGAGCTGGTCGGTGCTGGCCAGTGTCGGCTACATCTGCGACGACCCCTACACCGGCGCGCCGGGGGTGACCAAGCTCACGGAGAACTCGTATCGTGTGACGACGCGGCTGGCCACGCGCAAGGCCTCGAGCCGCATCAGCTTCACGCTGCGGCTCATGGAGCCCTTGCCGACGACACGCCAGGTCTTTAGCCCGCTGCTCGTGCGCTTCCTGTCGGGCGTCGATCACACCACGCGGCCGGTGAAGATCTCGGACTCCGGCCGCATCCGCAACGAGCTGCAGACGATGATCCCGCAGGCGCTGGAGCACGACACCGAGCACATCCGCGTGCGCTTCGAGCGCATCAACGAGATGGTGCTGCCGCGCGACAAGCAGGAGCGGGTCCGCGCCGTGCTGCGCTGGTACAAGGCGAACCACCCCGTGTGGTTCGAGTGGCTCGAGATCGACTGACATCGTGAGTGGCGCCGCGTCGGAGACCTGGCTCGTCGGCGGGGGCGAGATGGGTGCGCTCATCCGCTCGCTCGACTGGTCTCGCTCGCCCGTCGGGCCGATCGACGCCTGGCCCCAGAGTCTGCGGACGGCGCTCGGCATTTGCCTCTCGTCGCGCTTCCCGATGGCCATCTGGTGGGGCCCGGACATCGTGCAGTTCTACAACGACGGCTACCGCCCGTTCCTCGGCGACAAACATCCGCGCTCGATGGGACAGCGCGGCGACGAGTGCTGGGCCGAGATCTGGGACGTCTGCGGACCGCTCTACCGTCAGGTCATGACCACGGGCGAGTCGACCTGGTCGGCCGACTTGCAGCTCCTCATGGATCGGACGGGCTACGTCGAGGAGACGTATTTCACGTTCTCCTACAGCCCGATCCGCGGAGAGCGCGTCGACGTGCTCGGCAATCTCATCACCGTCACCGAGACCACCGAGCGCGTCATCGGCGAGCGCCGGCTGCGGACGCTGCGCGACATCAGCGCCCTCGCGATGGCCGGCGCGTCGCCCGAGGAGGCCGCCCGCCTCGCCCTGCAGACGCTCGCCGACAACACGGCGGACGTGCCGTTCGCGCGGCTCTATCTCGTCGACGACGAGCGGCACCCGCGCCTGGTCCAGGCTCGCGGCGTCACGCCCGGCGACGCGGTGTCCGGCGCGTGGCCGGTCGCGCACGTGCTCGCGACCGGGCACACACTCGTGGTCGACGATCTTCGGGCGATGGGGCCGCTGCCGTGCGGCGCGTGGAGCGATCCCGCGCATACCGCGCTTTTGTTACCGCTCGTGAGCGGGGACGTCGTGATCGGCGTCCTGGTCGCCGCGGTGAGCCCCCGCCGGCGCCTGGACGACTCGTATCGCGGCTTCTACAACGTGCTCGCCGGCCAGATCGCGACCGCGCTGGCCAACGCGCGCGCCCACGACGAGCAGCGCAAGCGCGCCGAGACGCTCGCCGCGCTCGACCGCGCGAAGACGGAGTTCTTCAGCAACGTCAGCCACGAGTTCCGGACGCCGCTGACGCTGATGCTCGGGCCGCTCGACGACGCGCTGCGTTCCGACGCCCTGCCGGCGGCCGAGCGCGAGCAGCTGCTCATCGCCCAGCGCAACAGCCTGCGGCTTCTGAAGCTCGTCAACACGCTGCTCGATTTTTCGCGGCTCGAGGCCGGTCGGGCCGAGGCCGTCTACGAGCCGCTCGACATCGCGGCGGCAACGGCGGACCTGGCCGCCACGTTCCGCTCCGCCATCGAGCGTGCCGGGCTGCGCCTCGTCGTCGATTGTCCGCCGCTGCCCGAGCCGGTGTGGGTCGATCGCGAGATGTGGGAGAAGGTCGTCCTCAAC
>Ga0114129_10011641_pt1 | contig 12523 bp, 14 predicted proteins | sample RhiMetdeltSRZDD1_FD_80071 | JGI IMG/M metagenome (GOLD analysis project Ga0114129, IMG submission 80071) | Populus rhizosphere microbial communities from Tennessee, USA - Rhizosphere MetaG P. deltoides SRZDD1 (version 2) (version 2) | ecosystem: Host-associated > Plants > Roots > Rhizosphere >...
ACCGAAATGCTACGAGGCCGTTTGCAGCGCACGGGCGGCGCTCTGGTGGCGCGGCTGTGGGCGCTCTACGTGAGCGGTTTCCTCGATTTCCGTTGTATCGTGTTGACGGTTCGGAACCCCGCGGAGGTTGCGGAGGCTTACGGCGTCGCCTCGCGCCTTTCGGAGATGGACGGGCGTCGGGTTCACTCGTTTCGGACCGACCTCGCCCGGCTCCGGGACGACCTCGAGCGGCTCCAGGCCCGCCAGGCCAGCCTGAGAACCTACCGATCCCAGGAGCTTGCGAGCCGCCGCGAGCTCGAAGGGGCCCGATCGGATCGATCCCGGCTTCTTGGCGGGTTGCGCCGGGAGGCCGAGGGTCACCAGGAGGCGCTGCAGGAGATGCTCGAAACGGAGCGTGACCTGCAGCGCCTGGTCCAGACCCTCGCCTCGGGGGGGACCGTTCCTCCGGAATGGAAAGTGGGGTTCGAGCGATTCCGCGGGCTGCTTCCGTGGCCGGTCTCCGGCAAGGTGCTGGTTCCCTTCGGAGCCCGCAAGAGCACGAAATTCGCCACGCTCGTCCCGCACCCCGGCGTCGATCTTGCAGTCTCCGTTGGCGAGCCGGTGCGGGCGGTCTTCGACGGAATGGTCGCCTTCAGCGATTGGTTCAAGGGGTATGGCAACCTCGTGGTCCTGGAGCACGCCGGAGGGTTCATGACGGTGTATGCTCATGCCTCCGAACGCCTCGTCGAACGCGGAGCGCGGGTCCTGGGAGGCCAGGTCATCGCCCGGGGCGGAGACACCGGCTCGCTCGAAGGCCCCAAGCTTTATTTTGAAATCTGGCGTGACGGGAAGCCGGAAGACCCGATCCCCTGGCTGACACAACGAAATGTAAAATAGACAAAGAGGAGAGCGATGCGGGTCGATGAAGGACGCAAAGTGATGCTCGCCGTTTCGGGCTGCCTGATGGCCTTCGTGCTGGTCGGGGGCGTCCTGGGGCGCACGCTGGCCGTCGAGGGCACTTACACCTTTCTCAAGCTCTTCAACGAAGCCCTCTATCTCGTGCGCAACAACTACGTGGAACCGGTCCGGGACGATGTCCTCATGGAGGGGGCGTACCGGGGCCTGCTCGAGAACCTGGATCCCATGAGCGAATACCTGACCGCCGAGGAGTTCAAGCGCGCCGCCCGCGAGGAGCGCAACGGTCCCGCCGACGTCGGGGCGGTCCTCTCCAAACGCCGCGGCTACGCGGTGATCGTGAGCGTGATCGACGGCTCCCCGGCGGACAAGGCGGGACTCGGTACCGGGGACTTGGTATTGACCATCGATCGAAAATCCACCTCGAAGATGGGAGTCTGGGAGGCGACGCAAGCGCTGCAGGGAAAGCCTGGCTCGGGAGTGCATCTGGGAGTGATTAAGATGCTCGATTCGCGCAGCCAGGATTTCGACTTGGTCCGGCGGCTTCCCCTGCATCCCGTGTTCGCCAGCTCCCTTCCCGAGCCCGGCATCGGCTTGATCCGTCTCGGAGGCTTCGATCCGGGCGAGTCGCTGCGGGTCCGCAAGGCGTTGCAGACCTTGCGCTCCCAGGGGGTCCGGCGCCTGCTGCTGGATCTTCGCTCGAACGCGGGGTCGAGCCTGGAGGAGGCGGTGAAGACGGCCGCGCTGTTCACCGGCCCCGGGAAGGTGGTCACGATCGCCGACCGCAAGGAAGGGAAGAGCGATCTCAACGCGCCGCCCGGCGAGCCACTCTGGAAAGGCCCCTTGGTCGTCCTCGTAGGGCTCGGGACGGCGGGGCCGGGGGAGGTGCTCGCCGCCGCCGTGCGCGATCGCGCCGGAGCGACCCTGGTGGGGGACAAGACCTGGGGCCTCGGATCGATTCAGAAGACGATCCCTCTTCCCGGAGGGGACGGGATTCGCATCTCGGTGGGAAAGTACTACTCGCCGACGGGCAAGGAATGGAACGGAACCGGTCTGAGCCCCGACGTCCAGCAGGCTTCGGGGCCGGGCGACTCCGGACAGGATCTCCAGCTCCGCAAGGGGCTGGAAGTGCTGAAAACGGAGCAGCGGAAGGCGGCGTGATTCCAACGAATCCGGAGCGCGGGATGGGGGCTGAAAACGCGGAGGCCCGCGTGGAATCCCGCGGACTCTTTCGCCGAGCGGCAGCGCTGTGCCTGATCGCCGCAACGGGCTCGATCTTGGCCGCGCCCCGCCCGAGCGCTTCTCGCCCGGATCCCGGAAAGGGTCTCGCCTATTACTTCTATTCCTTGTCGCAGCAGGCCCAGTTCACCCGCAATTACAACGACGCGCTCCGCTACCTCGAACAGGCCGTGCGTTCCGACGACTCCCCGGACCTGCGCGTCGAGCTTGCCGATCTCTACTCCTCGCTCAATCAGAACGACGCCGCGGAGCAGGAAGTGCGCCGGGCCCTGAGCGCCGATCCGGCCGACGTCGAGGCCCGCCGGCTTCTCGCGCAGATCCTGGTGAGCCGAAGCCCGGAGGAGGGCAAGAAGGACGAGCGCCTGAAAGAGGCGGAGACGATCTACCGCGGCCTGATCCAGGAGAAGAAGGAGGACGAGAGCGTGGCGCTCGCGCTCGCGGACATCCAGACCGACCGGGGAGACCTCGACGGAGCCCGCTCGACCCTGGAGGAATTCCGCGCCTCGCATCCCGTCTCCTCGTCGGTGCTTCTGGAGCTCGCCCGGAATTACCAGCAGGCCGGTCGCAACGACGACGCCGTCGCCTTGCTCCGCACGGCCCTCGAGAAGGATCGCGACAATCGCGAAGCCCTCAACGCCCTCGGGCTCGCGCTGGAGGAAGCCGGCCGCTTCGAGGAGGCCGAGAAGGCCTACCGACGGCTGATCGAGCTGAACCCGAACAATCCGTACGGACACTACCGCCTGTCGGGGCCGCTCCTTGCCCTGAAACGATATCGCGAAGCCCAGGACCATCTGAAAACCGCGCTGGAGTTGGACCCCCGGAACGGGCGCGCCTTGCTCGAGCTGGGCCAGGCCTACGAAGGCACCCACGAAACGGCGCGTGCCGAGGAGTCTTATCAAAAGGCGCTGGAGCTGGATCCCGCGTCGCTCGAGCCGAGGTTCTTCCTGGCGCGCATCCATCAGAACCGCGGCGAGGACGATGCCGCCTTGACCTCGTACGGGGAGATTCTGAAGTCGACCGAGGCGCGCGACTCGCCCGCCGCCCGCGCCTTCTACGCTCTCGCGAGCACTCAGGTGGGCCTGATCCGGCTGCTCCAGAAGAACTATCCCCCGGCGATCCAGTCCCTCGGCCGGGCGCTTGCCGCGAGCGAAAAGCCGAGCGAGGACCTTTACGCGCTGCTCGGCCGCACTTACATCGAGGCGAAGCAGATCTCCGACGCGCGGAACGCTTTGGAGGCGGGCCGCGCGAAATTCCCCGACAGTCCCGAGCTCTCCGCCATGGAAGGGGAGATCCTCCTGCGCGAGTCCCGCCTCTCCCCAGCCCGGGAGCGCTTCAAGGAGCTGCTGGTCCAATCGGAAGAAAGCGAGGAGGCCTACCTTCAGGTGGTCCAGGCCTGTCTGAGAGCGGAGAATCCCCGTGAAGCGGAAACCTGGGTGCGCGAAGGAACCCGCAAACACGCCGACTCCCGCGAGCTCGAGTTCCAGGCGGCCGTCGTGGAGGAGCGTCTGGGGCGCTTCAAGGATTCGGAGAAGCGATTTCGCGAGCTGATTCGCAAGGATCCGGAGAACGCGGAGGCGCTGAACTATCTCGGCTACATGCTGGCCGATCGCGGAGTGAAGCTGCGCGACTCTGTCTCCTTCCTGGAGAAGGCCGTCGAGCTGGAGCCGGACAATTTCGCCTATCTCGACAGCCTCGGATGGGCCCATTATCGCCTCGGCCAGCTCGAGTCGGCGGAGACCCTTCTGGGGAAAGCCGCCGGCTCCTCCCGCAACGACGCGACCGTCCTGGATCACCTGGGGGACGTGCTCGCGGCGCGCGGCAAATCGACCGAAGCCGTCTCGGCGTATCGGACCGCACTGCAGCACGGCCCCGAGAAGCCGGAAGAGATTCGCAAGAAGATCCGAAAGCTCGGAAGCAACCCGGACGAGCCGTGACCCGGGCGAGCCGAGCCCTCCTCAACCTGATTCCAGTCCTCGCTGCGGCTCTCTCCCAGGGCTGCGCGGGAGGGATTCACCCTCCCACCTTTCCTCCTCCCGACGGGGGCCGAACCGAAGGGTTCCGGGCCCAATACCGCCTTCGAGCCTCCGGCGAGAGCCGTATTCGCAAGGCGCGTCTGATCGTCGCCTACCTTCCTCCGCGGCGGTTGCGGCTCGAGATTCTGGATCCTCTGGGAGGGAGCCGGCTGGTTCTGGTCTCCACCGACCAAGGCGCCCTCCTGATGGACCCCATGGCGCGGGAGTACCGCCTCTTTTCCAGCGGAGAGGAGGCCTTCGCGGCGCTGGCTGGCACCACGCTCGACCCCGATCTTCTTCCGGCGCTCCTTCTCGGAAACCCCTGGGTGGCGCCCGGCCTCCGATGCCAGTCCCCGGCGAGCCCGGGGGAGCCGTTGACCTGCGGGCGTGATGAGGAGAGTCCGCATCTCCGCGTCCGGAAGGGGGGAGAGGAGTGGGAAATCCTCGTTCCGCAGCGGGAACCGCTCCATGCCCGCCTGAGACCGGGGTCGAGAGATCGCTCCGGGCCGCCCCGGGAGATTCATCTTCGAGGAGGCCGGACGGAATTCCGCGCCGATCTCCTCCTGCTCGACATGCTCCCCGGGGCCCCTCCGGCGGATCTCTTCCCGCTCCGGCCGCCCGAGTCGTTTCGCAGGACGACGGAATCGTCGCTTCCGGAATCCCGTTGATGCCGCCGGGGCGTCTCACCCTTCGGCCGCACGCCAAGATCAACCTCGGTCTCCGAATCCTGCGGACCCGGGCGGACGGCTACCATGAGATTCGAACGCGGTTCCAGACGATCGATCTCACCGACGAGCTGGAGATGGAAGCGACGCCGGGCGACGTCGAGCTGGCGGTGCAAGGCGCGACTGTCGCGGCGGATCGGACGAATCTCGTCATTCGCGCCGCGGAGCTGATCCGGTCCGAGCGAGCCGGACTTCCCGGCGCGCGCATGCGGCTGAAGAAGTCGATCCCGATCGCCGGTGGGCTCGGGGGGGGAAGCAGCGACGCCGCCGCGACGCTGCTCGGCCTGAATCGCCTCTGGGGATTCCCCTTGGAACTCCCGGAGCTCGTCGATCTGGCGGGCCGTCTGGGCGCCGACGTACCCTTCTTCCTGCAGGGAGGACTCGCCCTCGGAAAGGGGAAGGGAGACGATTTGGAGTCGCTGCCGGATGGCGATTCCCTCCCGGTCTGCCTGGTTCTCGCCCCTTACGGATCCTCCACCGAGCAAGTCTATCGCCTGTGGGATCAGCGCCAACCTGGGACCGTCGAGGAGGGCGAGACCGAATTCTCTTCGGAGCAGGAAAATCCCCGGAGCGTCCACAACGATCTCCAGGAGATCGTCTTCTCCCTTCATCCGGAGCTCCGCCTGATCCACGAGCACCTTTATCGCGCGGGGGCCTTCGCCGCCTCCCTTTCGGGAAGCGGCTCTTCGGTCTATGGGCTGTTCGGGTCGTCCGAGGAGATCCGGGCTTTTCGGGAGTCTCGCGATTGGAGTCCCTTCAAGGTATTGGCCAGCCGGACCGTTTCCCGCAAGGAATACGCCCTCGCCCTCGGAACGCAAGATCGCGTCGGGCCAGGGTAATGGTTCTGACCTCGGGCCAGTGAGTTCTTGACAGGAAACTTTCGATGATGCTACGGTATACGGCCGCTTCGACAGGGTCAGTGTGCGCCATGATCCCGTCCCGGCGCAGGGACATACCGACCGGGCAGGGAACGACCTCGGCCCGGCATGCCCCCTGAAAAGTAATCCATCCTCCTGATTCCGACCGGACGGAAGGCCCGCAGAGCGGGAAAGCGGGTTCGCGGGAAATGCACCGCGCCGCCGGGGTCGGCCGAAGAGGGAATCGGGCTACTGGGGCGTCGTCAAGCGGTAAGACACTGGACTTTGGATCCAGCATTCGGAGGTTCGAATCCTCCCGCCCCAGCCATCCGCCGGGCCGCCACGAGGTCAGCGGCTTCGCCGCCGCCCAGGACGCGACTCAGGACATGCCTCAGGACATGATGAGATGAAGAGCCGAGAGACGTCGATCGAAGGGGCCATCAAGATTTTCTCCGGCAGCGCCCATCCCGAGCTGGCGCAGGAAATCTCGGAATATCTGAAGATTCCCCTGGGATCCGTCAACCTGACGCGGTTCAGCGACGGCGAATCCTACTGTCAGATCCTGGAGAACGTCCGGGGCGCGGACGTCTTCGTCATCCAGCCCGCGTCCCCTCCGGTGAACGAGAATCTCATGGAGCTGCTGATCATCATGGACGCCCTGAAGCGCTCCTCGGCGCAACGGATTACGGCGGTCCTTCCCTATTACGGATATGCCCGGCAGGATCGCAAGGACAAGCCGCGCGTCCCGATCTCCGCGAAGCTCGTCGCCGATCTCATCAGCGCCGCGGGTGCCGATCGGGTGCTCGCCATCGACCTGCACGCCCCGGCCATCCAGGGCTTCTTCAACATTCCGGTCGATCATCTCTTCGCCGCGCCGGTCCTGATCGAAAACGTCGCGCGCCTCAAGATCCCGAATCTCGTCATCGTGTCGCCCGACGCGGGCGGAGTGGAGCGGGCCCGCGCCTACGCCAAGCGGCTGAAGGCCTCCCTGGCCATCATCGACAAGCGGCGCACCGAGAAGAACGTCGCGGAGATCCTCCACGTCATCGGAGAGGTGCGGGGGATGAACGCGCTGATCGTGGACGACATCGTGGACACCGCGGGAACCCTGACGGGGACCGTCAAGGCGCTGAAGCAGGAGGGCGTCGAGAAGATCTACGCCTGCTTCACCCACGCCGTCCTCTCGGGCCCGGCCGTCGAGCGGCTCCGCGCCTCGGAGCTTGAACAGGTTTTCGTCACCAACACCATTCTCGTCGATCCGCGGAAGCAGACCGAGGGGCGCCTGAAAGTCCTGTCGATCGCCAGCCTGCTCGGAGAGGCGATCCAGCGGATCCACACCAATTCGTCCGTCTCCTCCCTCTTCGTCTAGGGGAGCCGGGCGGCGGGCGCGGCAGCGTTCCGGGCTGAAGGAGGAAGTCGCATGGCCGAAGTGATGATCGACGTCTCGCCCCGCACGGAGTTCGGGAAGAACCCTTCCCGCCGGCTCCGGCGCGCCGGCATGATTCCGGGAATCGTCTACGGCTCAAACAAGCCGCCGGTCCCCATCTCGGTGGATCCGAAGCAAGTCGAGAAGATCCTGCGCTCCGAGAGCGGCGCGAACAGCATCTTCATGTTGAACCTCGTGGGCAAGGACCAGCGGCGCTACGCGATGATCAAGGCCTACCAGACCGATCCGGTGTCGAATCGCCTCCAGCACACCGATTTCATCCGGATCCAGATGGACGAAGCCGTCCAGGTGAACGTTCCCATCCAGACGGTCGGGGAAGCCCCCGGCGTCAAGCTCGACCTGGGGATCCTGGACATCCCGTTGAGGGAAATCCGCATCGAGTCCCTGCCCGCGGACATCCCCGACGCCTTCAAGGTGGACATCTCGTCCTTGAAAATCGGCGACACGATCCGCGTCGCCGATCTGCAGATCCCTCCCAAAGTGAAGATCCTGACCGATCCGAACCAGACGGTGGCGGTGGTGGCGCCTCCCGCCAAGGAAGAGGAGGTCGGCGCTCCCGTCGTGGCCGAGGTCACGGAGCCGGAGGTCATCAAGAAAGGGAAGGCCGCGTCCGAAGAGGGCGAGGAAGGCGGGGAAGCCTCCAAGGAGGCGAAGCCGGAGAAGAAGGACTCCAAGAAGGAGGGCTGAGCCCGCGGAGCGACGTCCTCTTGAAAGTGGTGATCGGACTGGGGAATCCGGGGCGGCGTTACATGGAGACGCGGCACAACCTCGGATTCAAGGCGGTGGAAGAGTTCTGCCGCCGAGAGCGTCTCGCCTGGAGCGCGGAAGAGTGCCATTCCAGGATCGCCCGCGGCTCCCTGGCCGGCGAGGACGTGGTGGTGGCCGAGCCGCAGACCTTCATGAATCGGAGCGGCGAAGCGGTCGAATGCCTTCTCCGGGCCGGCGGCGCGGGGCCGTCCGACCTCCTCGTGGTCTGCGACGATGCGGCGATCGATCTCGGCGCCCTTCGCGTGCGCGCGGCGGGGAGTGCCGGCGGACACCGGGGCCTCGAGTCGATCATCCGCGCCCTGGGCACCGAGGACTTTCCCCGCCTCCGGATCGGTATCCGCACCGCTCCGGTCCTGCGCGGGGATCTCGCCGAGCGGGTTCTTGCTCCCTTCTCCCGGGAAGAGGGCGAGGAGGCCGGGCGGCAAGCGGCCCGGGCGGCCGACTGCATCCGGGTCGTCCTGGAGCTGGGCGTCTCCGCGGCCATGAACCGTTTCAATCGCAGGCAGCCGAACGAACCGTCGGCTTGAGTCGTCGATCCGATTCTCGAAATGGCCCGGGCGAAGGCCCAGGCCGGAGGAAAACGCGATGGTAAAATACGAGTCCATTTTCATCACCGAGCCGGGAGCAACCGACGACGAGGTGTCGGCTCTCATCAAGGGATTCGAGGACACCGTCACCACGGGAAGCGGGAAGGTCCTCAAGGTGGAGCGCTGGGGGAAGCGAAGGCTCGCCTACCGCGTGGGAAGGCATGAGGACGGCAACTACACCCTCTTCTACCTGGAATGCCCGCCGGCGGCCGCCCGAGAGCTGGAGAGGCGCTACCGCATGAACGATCGCATCATCAAATACCTCACGGTCCGGATGGATCGCAACATTCCGGAAGATCAGCCCGCGCGTGCGGGCGACTCCCCCGAGGTTCGGGGACCGGAGCCCGTGGAAGCGCAATGAGGTCCCCCCCACCGGGGCCGCGCGGAGGACGAACACAATCATGGATCCCCGAGATCGAGACAAGGCCAAGAAGAAGCAGTTCCGGAAGAAATTCCTATTTCGCAAGAAGAAATTCTGCAAGTTCTGCGAAGAGAAGATCCCTTACATCGACTACAAGGACGTGAGACTGCTGCAGGGCTTCACCCCCGAGCGGGGGAAAATCTTCCCGCGCAGGATATCGGGGACGTGCGCCAAGCATCAGCGCGAGCTGATGCAGGCGATCAAGCGCGCGCGAAACATCGCGCTGCTGCCCTTCACGGCGGATTGAGGAGGAGGGAACGATGAGAATCGTGCTCCGGACCGACGTGGAGAACGTGGGCCGTCGCGGCGAGGTCATCAAGGTCGCCGACGGCTTCGCGCGCAACTTTCTGCTCCCCAAGAAGCTCGCCTTGGAGGCGACGCCGGGGAACATGAAGCGGATCGACCAGGAGCGCAAGGTCCATGAGGTCCATGAGGCGAAGGAGAAGCAGGAGGCCGAGGTCCTGGCGGGCAAGATCGCGCAGCTTTCGTGCACGGCCGTCCGCAAAGTGGGAGAGAACGAGATCCTCTACGGCTCCGTGACCACCGCCGACATCGCCGAGCTCATGGAGAAGGAGGGCTACTCCGTGGACAAGAGGAAGATTCTCCTCGACGAGCCGATCAAGGCGCTGGGAATCTACGAGGTCCCCGTCAAGATCCACCCGCAGGTGACCGCGAGTCTCAAGGTGTGGGTCGTTAAGGAGTAGCTCTCGAATGCGGTCGAAGGGAGTCTCCGCCTTCGTCGCCTGCGTGGCGGCCTGGATCGTGCCCGGCGGCGGCCATTATTATCTCGGGAAGCGCAAGCGGGGCCTCGTTTTCTTCCTGGTGGTCCTGACCACGTTCTTTCTGGGCATTCTCAACGACGGCCGCTCCTACCTGGTGGACCGGGAGCAGCCGCTTTCCTATCTCGGGACGTTCGCCAACATCGCCCTCGGCCCCCTGGAGCTTGTCAGCCGGCAGCTCACCTTCGGGAAGCTCGCCTACGCGCTTCCCGCCGATCCGAACGACGCGGAAGGGGTCCGGCTCCTCGCCGCCATGCGGCGAAAAGTGATGAGCGTCACCAACGAGTACGGCACCACCTTCATCCTCGCCGCCGGGTTGATGAACATTCTCCTGATACTCGATGCCTACGACATCGCCATCGGGAGAAAGGCCTGAGATGATCCGGTCCCACTTCCTGAACATGGTGATCTTCTCCGGCCTGGTCTCGGTGTTCTTCGCCTTCCTGACCCAGAGCGATCGCCGGGAACGGCTCAAGGTGATGACGATCCTCTGCTTGTCGATGATCGTCCTCTCCTTGATCGTGGCCTACGCCATGTACTTCTTTCCCAGCTCTCGGTGAAACGGACCTTTCATCTCGGCGCCCTCTGGCTTCCCGTCATCCTCTACGGAGGCCTGGTCTACTACTTCTCCTCGCTGCCGCAGGTGGCGGTGGCGGGAAAGTTCCCCGACTATTTCCTCCATCCGATCGAATACGCGGGCTTCACCCTCCTGATTCTCCGCGCCTTGAACGGAGGCTTTCGGGCGCCTTTCCCCGGACGGGCGCAGCTGGGCGCGATCGTCCTGGCGTTCCTGTACGCGATCTCGGACGAGCTTCACCAGCTCCACGTCCCGAACCGGACCGCCAGCCTCAAGGACGTCCTGAGCGACACGCTGGGAGCCCTTCTGGCCGTCGGCGTGGCGGAGATTCTCCAGCGCGCCGCCTCCCGCCGGCGGTCGCACCCGCTTTCCGTGAAGCTCTACGTGCGGTCCGATTGCCATCTCTGCCACGAAGCCCGGGACGTCCTGCAGCGCGTCGCCGCGGCCATTCCGCTCTCGATCGCCGAGGTGGACGTGGACTCCGATCCCGATCTCGCCCGGCGGTTCGGATCGGAGGTTCCGGTGATCACGGTCGGGGCGGACAAGATCTCCAAGCTCCGTCCCCGCGAGGCGGCGATTCGGCGCCGGCTCGAGCGGATCGCCGCGCGCACCTCCTGAGGAGAATCGCGCTCCGTTGCGGGGTCTCCGCTCCTTGGGCTAGACTCGCCCCCCGCGCCGGCCGCCAGGGCGGCACAGAGTGGGGAGCGCTGCATGAAGCGAATCGCCATCATCCCCGGAGACGGGATCGGAATCGACGTCACCCGCGAAGCGGTGCGCGCCCTGGAGACCGTCTCGGGATGGTCGGGGGCCGGATTGCGGCTGGATTCCTTCGATTACGGGGCGGAGCGCTACCTCCGCACGGGGGAAACGCTTCCCGCCGGAGCGCTGGAGCGCCTCGCGGAATACGACGCCATCCTGCTGGGCGCCCTGGGCGACCCGCGCATCCCCGACATGAAGCACGCCGCGGACATCCTCCTCGGGCTCCGCTTCGGCCTCGATCTCTACGTCAACTACCGCCCCATCCGCCTCCTGGACGAGCGCCTGTGTCCGTTGAAGGGACGGGCCCCGGAAGAGGTCGATTTCGCGGTGTTCCGGGAGAACACCGAAGGGCTCTACGTGGGGATGGGAGGGATTTTCAAGAAGGGGACCCCCGACGAAATCGCCATCCAGGAGGACGTGAACACCCGGAAGGGGGTCGAGCGCATCATCCGCCACGCTTTCGAATTCGCTCGGGGGAGAGGCAAGAACCGAGTCGTCATGAGCGACAAATCCAACGTCCTGACCTACGGGCACGATCTCTGGCAGCGCGTCTTCGCGGCGGTCGCCTCCGAGTACCCGGGGATCGAAGCCCGCCACCTTTACGTGGATGCGCTTGCCATGCAGATGGTGAAGGATCCGTCCCAGTTCCAGGTGATCGTCACTTGCAACATGTTCGGAGACATCCTCACAGACCTGGGGGCGCAGCTGCAGGGCGGGCTCGGCATGGCCGCCTCGGCGAACCTCCACCCCGGCCGCGGCGCGCTCTTCGAGCCGGTCCACGGCTCGGCTCCCAAGTACGCCGGGAAGAACGTCGCCAACCCCTTCGGCGCCATTCTCACCGCCGCGCTTCTCCTGGAGCACCTCGGGCTCTTGGAGGAGGCGAGGCGAGTGGAGTCGGCCGTCGTCGCCCTTGTCCGGACCCATCGGACGGCCCAGGAGCTCGGCGGCCGTCTCGGAACGCGCGAGGTGGGCGACGCCCTCTGCGAGGAGATCCTGAGGCCTTCTTCGCCGGCGTGACCGACGCCCCGCGCGCGCCCGTCAGCGGGAGGCCGGAGGCTCCGTTTCCTTCTCCTGCCGAAGCGCCAGAATCCTCCCCTCGTATCGACCGTAGCCGATCAAAAGCTTCTGCCCCGCGCGGGCGGGCGGGGTCGTGAACCATTCCCCCTCCAGATCCAGGCGGTATTCGCCGAGGAGCTGCAGGTCCGGCAGAGAGAGCGCGATGAGTCGGCCGGAAGTGTAGGGGGAGAGGAAGAGCCTCTCGCCGATCGGCAGCGCATCGTCCGCGAGGCGGTGGCTCATTCTCACGCGCAGAAGCAGATGGCCGGAGCCCGCCTTCAAGGCGTAGACGTAGTTGTCGTAGGAAAGGAAGTAGACGCGGCGCTCCAGGCCGATAAGACCGTCATCGCGAAGGTCGCGCAAACCAAGCTGAACAATCAGCTTGATATCGCGCGCACCTAC
>Ga0114129_10011642_pt1 | contig 12523 bp, 10 predicted proteins | sample RhiMetdeltSRZDD1_FD_80071 | JGI IMG/M metagenome (GOLD analysis project Ga0114129, IMG submission 80071) | Populus rhizosphere microbial communities from Tennessee, USA - Rhizosphere MetaG P. deltoides SRZDD1 (version 2) (version 2) | ecosystem: Host-associated > Plants > Roots > Rhizosphere >...
GCTGTGGGACATCGCCGGCAAGGCGGCCAACCTGCCCCTGGCGAAGATGTGGGGCGCGGTCACGGATCGCGTGGCCACCTACGGCAGCGGCGGGTGGGGCACGTACACCGTCGACGACCTGATCGGCGAGGCCAAGCGCTACGCGGCCATGGGCTGCCGCTACTACAAGATGAAGATCCACGCCGCGGACCCGCGGGAAAATCGCAAGCGTGTGGAGGCGGTGAAGAAGGCGCTCGGCGACGGCGTCAAGATGATGGTGGACGTGAACCAGAAGCTCGACGTCCTCGGCGCCATCCGGCAGGCCCAGCTGCTGGAGGACCTCGACCTGGTCTGGTACGAGGAGCCCGTGCTGGCCGACGACCTCGCCGGCTGCGCGGAGGTTGCGCGCGCCATCAAGATCCCGGTCGCGACCGGCGAGAACAACTACACCCGCTTCGAGTTCCGCGAGGCCATCGAGCGCCGGGCGGCCACCTATCTGATGCCGGACGTCTGCCGCGCGAACGGCTTCAGCGAGATGCTGCGCATCGGCGCCCTCGCGGCCGCCCACCAGGTCGCGGTGTCGCCGCACGTGGTGCACGAGCTCTCGGTCCACCTGGCGGCGGCCATGCCGAACTCGTTCCTGGTGGAGTTCATCGACTGGACACCGAACGACCTCTTCGAGGGAATGCCGCGGTGCGAGGACGGCGCCTTCCGTATCTCCGCGCGCCCGGGCCACGGCCTGGCCCTGGCGCCGGGCGCGGAGAAGAAGTACCGGCTGATCTGAGCGCTAGCGCGCCGCCGCCGGCTTCACCTTGCCGTTGCTCTTCTCGTAGGCCTCCACGGCCTTTTTGAGATCGCGATACTGCTCGCACGGGAAGAAGCAGAGCTTGTCCAGGCGCTTGAGATGCTCCCGGGCGTGCCCGATGTCGTCGAGGGCCAGATAAGCCTCGCCGATGTACTCGTGGGCCCCGAGATGCTTGGGGTCGATGGCGAGCGCCTGCTGGTAGATCGGGATCGACTTCGCGGGGTCGCCGTTCTTGCGCGTCGCGTAGGCGAGCCAGTTGTAGGCGTCCGCATTCTTGGGCTCGCGCTTGATGATGTCTTCCAGCATCGGGATGGCACGCTCGTACTGCTTGGCCTCGATGGCGTCGACTGCCGCCACCATGGCCGGGTCTTGCTTCTTCGCCTGCATCGCGTCGCCACCTCCGCCGCCACCGCCGCCACCGCCGTCGGCGAACGCGAGCCCCTGGAGGAGCAGCATTGCGAGGATCCCGAGCGTCGTCTGTCGCCATGCTCCAGCCATCACACCCTCCTTGCTGCAGTCTTAGGGCGCGCCTATCCCGAAGTCAAACGCTCGACCCGGGTCCGGCGTTCCCTCAGTCGACGCGGAACACGCAATCCCGCGGCAGCTTCTTCACGCTCGTCTGGCCGCAGAGGGCCATGGCGATCTTGAGCTCCGACCGCAGCAGCCCCAGCGCCGCCTCGACGCCCTCGGCGCCGCCACACGCCAGCCCCCACAGCGCGGTGCGGCCGACGGCCACGGCCGTCGCGCCCAGCGCCACGCCCTTGAGGATGTCGGTCCCGCGGTTGAATCCGCCGTCGACGACGATGGCGGCGCGGCCGTCGACGGCCTCCGCGATGGCCGGCAGCGCGTCGATCGACGCCTGCGTGCTGTCGAGCTGACGGCCGCCGTGGTTCGAGACCCAGATCAGCCGGACGCCCATGTCCACCGCGCGCCTGGCGTCCCGCGCCGTCATCACGCCCTTGAGCCCCAGCGGCAGCCGCGTCGTCTTCATCAGGAACTCGACGTCGGTCCACGAGAGGCGCGTCGGATAGTTCGGATCGGGGCCGCGCGGGTTCGGCGCCTTCGCCATCGCCTCGCGCGGACTCCAGCGGGCGATGACGTCGCGCTCGCGCCGGCTGTAGACCTGGACGTCCACGGTGAGACAGACGGAGAGATAGCCCGAGGCCTCGACGCGCGCGAGATAGTCCGTCACCCACGCGCGGTCGCCGAAGTGGTAGAGCTGGAACATCTTCGGCCCCTTGCTGGCGCCGGCCACCGTCTCCACCGAGAAGCCGGTGGCGCCGCTGAGGAACTGCAGCGTGTCGGCGCGCTCGGCGCCCCGGCCCATCTCCACGTCGCCCTCGTCGTGGAACAGGATCAGCCCGCCCATGGGCGCGATGACGACCGGCCACGACAGCGGCACGCCCAGCAGCGACGTGGCGGTGTCGAGCTCGCGGGCGTCCACGAGGATGTCCTGGCGGATGGCCAGCCGCTGGATGGCCCGGCGATTACGGCGCAGCGTCGCTTCCGTCTCGGCGCCGCCATCGCCAAAGTTGAACACCTCGCGCGGCAGCTTCTTGCGCGCCTCCTGGCGGAACTCGGGCAGGGTCACGAGCGGTCGGCTCACCGGTCTCCTCCTCGGCGTCGGGCGACGTGCTGCTCCATCTCCTCGAGCGTGCGCGGCCAGTCGGCCTTGAGCAGCCGCGAGAGCGCGCGATCGGCGAGCAGACGGCCGCCGGTCTGGCACGTCGGACAGTAGTTGGTCTCGTTCTCGGCGTGGACGATGCGCTGCACGGGCGAGCCGCAGTCGGGGCACGGCTGGCCGAAGCGGCCGTGCACGGCCATTTCCTCGCGGAACGCCGTCACGCCCTCGGGAAAGCTACCGGCCGCCTCGCGACGCAGGCGCTCCACCCAGTCGGCCAGGGTGGCGCGCGTGGCCTCGAACAGCCGCGCGATCTCCTGGTCGGTCAGCTGTCGCGTGAGCTTCACTGGCGACAAACGCGCGCGGTGCAGGATCTCGTCGCCGTACGCGTTGCCGATCCCGCTGAACACGTGCGGATCCGTCAGCGCGCGCTTGAGGGTGTGGCTCTCCTGGGTCAAGGCCTCGCGGAATGCCGTCAGGTCGACGTCGAAGACCTCGAGGCCGCCGGGATCATGCTCGGCCAGCGCGGCCTCGCCGCGCACCAGGTGCACGGCCGCGCGCTTCTTCGTTCCCGCCTCCGTCATGATGAGCGTCCCCGTCGAGAAATCGAACGCGGCCACGCCCAGCTTTCCCGGCACCTTGGCCCCGGCCGCCTTCCAGTGCAAGCGGCCGGCGATCATCAGATGGATCACCACGAATCGCTCGCCCTCCAGCACGATGACGATCCGCTTGCCGAGGCGGCGTACGCCGCCGACGGTGCGGCCCACCACGTCGCTCACGGGCGGATCGACCGAGCGCAGCACGAACGGCGTCGCCAGCCGCAGGCGCTCCAGCCGGGCGCCCACGATTCGGTCGCGAAGCGCCTCGACGTAGACGGTCACGTCCGGAAGCTCAGGCACGGCACCGGCATCTTCTCACGGGTACAATGGCGGACCTATGACCCCACTCCTGGAGGCGCGTCACCTCGTCAAGTCGCTGGGTGGCCGCCGGGTCGTCGACGGCGTCGATCTGCAGTGCCACCGCGGGGAGGTCCTCGGCCTCCTCGGCCCGAACGGCGCCGGCAAGACGACGACGCTGCGCATGCTCTATGGATTCTTGCGGCCCGACGAGGGCAGCATCAGCTTCGACGGCATCGACGCCGGCGCTGATCTGACACGCGTGAAGCGGCACCTCGGCGTGTGCACGCAGGACGATACCTTCGACGGCGATTTCACCGTCGAGCAGAATCTCCGCATCGTCGCGCGGTACTTCCGGCCATCGATCCCTCGGCTGGAGCCGCGTGTCCACGAGCTCCTCGACCGTTTCGGGCTCCGTCCCTACGCCGCCATGCGGCCGGAAGCGCTGTCGGGCGGCTTCAAGCGGCGCCTGATGATCGCGCGGGCGCTCGTCCACACGCCGCGGCTGCTCTTCCTCGACGAGCCGACGACGGGCCTGGATCCGCAGGCGCGCATGGCCGTCTGGGACCTCGTGGACGGCCTGCGGGCAGAGGGACTCGGTATCGTGCTCACCACGCACTACATGGACGAGGCGGAGCGCCTGAGCGACGCCCTCACCGTGCTGGCGCAGGGCCGCGTGGTCGCGCATGGCTCGCCCAAGGTCGTCCTCGGCGACGCGCTCGGCGAGCACGTGGTGGTGGTCGCCACGGCGGCCGCGGAGGCGGCGGGCGTGGGCGCCTGGCTCGCCAGGCAGGGCCTCGACACCGCCGTGGGGGTGCTCGGCGAATGGCATCTGCCGCTGCGCGCCGAGACGCTGGCGGACTTCGCGCGGACGTTTCCCGGTCTGCGATACGAGGTGCGCGCACCCACGCTGGACGATCTCTTCCTGAAGCTGGCGGTGGCCTGATGCGCTGGCTCGCCGCCGCCTTCGACTGGCAGAGCCGCGCGGTGGTGGAGCGTCATCTGCGCGTCCACATGCGGAACTGGTACACGGCGTTCCTGCCGCCGGCACTGGAACCCGTGACCAGTCTCCTCGCCTTTGGTCTCGGGCTCGGCAGCTACGTCGGCGTGCTCGCGTGGCACGGGCGCGAGGTCCCGTACCTCTCGTTCATTGCCGCCGGCATCCTGGCCTACACCACGTTCATGACGGCGATGTTCCAGTCGCTGTACGCGGCGTTCATCCGCATGCACTTCCAGAAGACGTGGGAAGGCCAGCTCACCACGCAGGTGGAGCTGCGCCACGTCATCTGGGGCGAGGTGCTGTGGGCCGCGCTCCTGACCACGATCTACGTCAGCATCGTGGCCGCCGTGCTCACCGTCTGCCGACTACTCGGGATTCTTCAGATCTCGCTCGCGTGGCTGCCCGCCATGCTGCCGGTCCTCTTCGTGGCCGCATGCGCCTTCTCGGCCATCGGGCTCCTGTTCACGGCGCTGATCCCGACCATCGACCACATGAACCTGCCCATCTTCCTGTTCGTGCTGCCGCTGGCCCTCTTCTCGGGGACGTACTTCCCCCTGGAGCACCCGGTGGCGCGCGCGCTGAACGCCATCAACCCCGTGTACCACCTGTCCGAGGGCCTGCGCGGCGTCCTCGTCGGTGGCGGCGCCGCCGTGCACCTGCTCGCGGCGACGGCACTCAGCGCGCTGCTGCTGGCCATCCTGGTCCCACTCGACATGCGGCTGCTCAGCCGCCGGGTGCTCGGCGAATGACGCCGAACCCGCCGGAGGCCAAGCGCATCCCCACGACCACCGAGATCCACGGCGATCGGCTCGTCGACGAGTACCACTGGCTGCGCGAAAAGGACAATCCCGAGGTCAGCGCCTATCTCACCGCGGAGAACGCGTACACCGACGCCGTGATGAAGGAGACCGACGCCTTCCAGCAGGCGCTCTACGACGAGATGCTGGCGCGCATCAAGGAAGACGACACCAGCGTGCCGTACCGCCGGGGGCGCCACTTCTACTACGCGCGCACGGAGACCGGCAAGCAGTACCCGATCTACTGCCGCAAGGCCGAGCGCCTCGACGCGCCCGAGCAGGTGGTGCTCGACCTCAACGCGCTCGCGGCCGGGCATCCGTTCTTCTCGCTCGGCACCTACACGGTCAGCGACGACGGCCGCTGGCTGGCGTACTCGACCGACGTCACCGGCTTCCGCGAGTACACGCTCTACGTGAAGGACCTCGATACCGACACGCTGCTCGCCACGCGCGTCTCGAAGGTGGCCTCGGTGGCGTGGCCGGCCGATCCCGCGCTGCTCTTCTATGTCACCGAGGACGAGGCGAAGCGGCCGCACCAGCTGTGGCGGCACCGGCTGGCCGACGACGCGCGCGAGATGCTCTTCGAGGAAGGCGACGCGCTCTTCCGGCTGGGGGTCGGCCGCTCGCGCAGCCTCGCGTGGCTCTTCCTGGCCTCGCGGTCGTTCACGTCGGGCGAGTATCGGTGCCTGCCCGCCACCACGCCGTTCGGCGGGTGGCGGCTGATCGAGCCGCGGGAGAAGGACCACGAGTACGACGTCGACCATCGGGGCGATCGATTCTGGATCCGGACCAACGGCGGGGGCCGCCGCAACTTCCGGCTGGTGACGGCGCCCATCGAGTCGCCGGACGCCGCCCACTGGCACGAGGAGATCCCGCACCGGGACAACGTCATGCTGGAGGACCTCGACCTCTTCGCGCATCACGCGGTGCTCCACGAGCGGGAGGATGGTCTCATCCGCCTGCGCGTGCTCGATCTCGAGGCCGGTGGCTCGCATCACGTCGTCTTCCCGGAGCCCACGTACGAGGTCAGCGGCGACGCCAACGCCGAGTTCGACGTCCGCACGTACCGATTCCGCTACCAGTCGCTGGTCACCCCGGCCTCGGTCTACGACTACGAGATGGACACGCGCGCGCTTACCCTGCTGAAGCAGACGCCGGTGCTCGGCGGTTACGACCCCGCGCGCTATCGCTCGGAGCGGCGGTACGCCATCGCCCCGGACGGCACCCGCGTGCCGATCTCCCTCGTGTATCGTGGCGACTCGCCGCCGGAAGCCGCGCGACCGATGCTGCTCACGGGCTACGGCGCCTACGGGCTGCCCTACCCGGTCACGTTCTCGTCGAACCGGCTGAGCCTGCTCGATCGGGGCGTGAGCTTTGCCATCGCGCACGTCCGCGGCGGCGGCGAGGGCGGCAAGCGGTGGCACGACGCCGGGCGTCTCAAGAACAAGCCCAACACCTTCAGCGACTTCATCGCCGTCGCCGACCACCTCGTCGCCCATCGCTATACGGCCCACGCCGAGCTGGTGATCGAGGGCGGCAGCGCGGGCGGGCTTCTCATCGGCGCCGTGCTGAACAAGCGGCCCGACGTGGCGACGGTCGCCGTGCTGCGCGTGCCGTTCGTCGACGTCATCAACACGATGCTGGACGAGTCGCTGCCGCTCACCGTCGGCGAGTTCGAGGAGTGGGGGAACCCGAAAGACCCGGAGTACTACCGGGTGATGAAGAGCTACTGCCCCTACACGAACCTCGGGCCGCGGCCGTATCCTCGCATCCTCGTGAAGACCTCGCTGAACGACAGCCAGGTGATGTACTGGGAGCCGGCGAAGTACGTGGCGCGCATGCGCTACCTGTCGCCGGAGACGGCGCTGCTCTTCAAGATCAACATGGCGGCCGGCCACGGCGGTGCCTCGGGGCGCTACGACTACCTCCGGGAGATCGCCTTCGACTACGCCTTCATCCTGACCAGGCTCGGGAGACACGCATGAAGGTCGCGCGCATCGACACGCTCCACGCGGACGCGGGCAAGGGCAACTACGACTTCCTCAAGCTCACCGCCGACAACGGTCTCGTGGGCTGGAGCGAGTACAGCGAGACGTTCGGCGGCGTCGGGGTGACGGCGGCCATCGAGGGCATGGCGTCGATGGTCGTCGGCAAGGACCCCTACGCCTACGAGTCGATCGTGGCCACCCTCTACGCCGCCCGCCGGCAGGCGCCGGGCGGCATCGTGCAGCAGGCGATCGCGGCCATCGAGAACGCGCTGCTGGACCTGAAGGCCAAGGGCCTGGGCGTCCCCGTCTACGAGCTCTTCGGCGGTCCCCAGCGCGACCGCCTCCGGCTCTACTGGTCGCACTGCGGCTCCTTCCGGGTGGGGCTCTCGAAGGAGATGCAGATCCCGCCGATCCGCAGCCTTCAAGACGTCGTCGCGCAGGGCAAGGAGGCGGTCGCGCGCGGCTACACGGCCCTCAAGACGAACATCTTCGTCTTCGACGACGGGGCCCCGCACCTGCACATGCCGGGCTTCGCGCGCAGCGGGCCGGAGGCTCCCTCCCTGAACGCCGAGCGCCGGCTCATGAGCGCCCTGCGCGACCAGCTGGCGGCGTTTCGCGAGGGGGCGGGCAAGGACATGGACATCCTCGTCGACCTGAACTTCAACTTCCGGACGGAAGGGTTCGTGAAGGTCGCGCGCGCGCTCGAGCCCTTCGACCTCTTCTGGGTCGAGATCGATTCCTTCGACCCTCAGGCGCTGCACTACATCCGCTCGCGCATCCCCATGCCGCTCGCCTCCTACGAGAGTCTCTACGGACGTCGGGGCTATCGTCCGTTCTTCGAGGCGCAGTCGGCCGACGTCGCCATCATCGACGCCCCCTGGAACGGCGTGGCCGAGTCGCTCAAGATCGCGGCCATGGCCGACACCTACGAGGTCAACGTGGCCCCGCACAACTTCTACGGCTCGCTGTGCACCATGATGAACGCGCACTGGTGCGCGGTGGCGCCGAACTTCCGGATCATGGAGATCGACGTGGACGCCGTGCCCTGGATCGACGAGCTCTACACGGTCAAGCCGACCATCAAGGACGGCTATCTCCACCTGCCGAGCACGCCGGGCTGGGGCACCGAGGTGAACGAGGCGGGGGTGAAGGCGCACCCGGCGAGGAGGATCGGATGAAGATCGCACGGGTCGAGCACCTGCACGCGGACGCGGGCCAGAGGAACTTCGACTTCCTGAAGATCTCCACGGACGACGGCCTGGTCGGCTGGAGCGAATACAACGAGTCGTTCGGCGGCCTCGGCGTCTCCGCCGTCATCGACGGGCTGGCGCCGCAGATCGTGGGCCACGACCCGCGCGCGTACGAGGCCATCGTCACCCGGCTCTACGCGATCCGCCGCCAGGCGGCCGGCGGCGTCGTGCAGCAGGCGATCGGCGCCGTCGAGAACGCGCTGCTCGATCTCAAGGCGAGGGCGCTCGGCGTGCCCGTCTACTCCATGCTCGGCGGCCCCGTGCGCGAGCGGATTCGCGCCTACTGGTCGCACTGCGGGACGTACCGGATGTCGTGGTGGAAGGACATGCAGCTGCCGCAGGTGAAGAGTCTTCAGGACGTCGTGAGCGTCGGCAAGGAGGCGCGCGAGAAGGGCTGGACGGCGCTCAAGACGAATCCCATGGTCTTCAACGTCGCCGAGCCGCATCAGCACGCGCCCGGCTTCGCCCGCCGCGGTCCGGGATTTCCCGAGCTGAACGCCGACCGGAACGTGCTCGACAACGTCCGCCAGCAGCTGGCGGCCTTCCGCGAGGGCGCCGGCGGGGACATGGACATCCTGGTGGACCTGAACTTCAACTTCAAGACGGAAGGGTTCCTCAAGATGGCGCGGGCGATGGAGCCCTTCGACATCTTCTGGGTGGAGATCGACACGCGCGATCCGAAGGCGCTCCACTACATCCGGTCGCGCACCAGCATTCCGGTGGCCTCGTGCGAATGTCTCTTCGGCCGCCGCGACTACCGGCCGTACTTCGAGAACCAGTCGGTGGACGTGGCCATCATCGACACGCCCTGGAACGGGGTGGCCGAGTCCGTGAAGATCGCCAACGTGGCCGAGGCGTACGAGGTCAACGTGGCCCCGCACAACTTCTACGGCCATCTCGCCACCATGATGAACATCCACTTCTGCGCGGTCGTCCCCAACCTCCGCATCATGGAGATCGATCCCGACGTGGTGCCCTGGTACGACGAGCTGGTGACGGTGAAGCCGGTCTTCAAGGACGGCCACCTGCTCCTGCCCACCGGACCGGGGTGGGGCACCGAGGTGAACGAGGCGGCGGTGAAGGCGCATCCGCCACGGAGACGCTGATGAGCACGCCGACGATCAATCACCGCACCGTCCAGACCAACGGCATCAGCATGCACATCGCGGAGGCCGGCCAGGGGCCGCTCGTGGTGCTGTGCCACGGATTCCCGGAGTCCTGGTACTCGTGGCGCGCTCAGCTCATCGCGCTGGCGGAAGCCGGTTATCACGCCGTCGCGCCGGACCAGCGCGGCTACGGCCAGACCGACAAGCCGGAGGCGATCGACCAGTACACGCTCTTCCACCTGGTCGGCGATCTCGTCGGCCTGCTCGACGCGCTCGGCGAGGCCACCGCCATCATCGGTGGTCACGACTGGGGCGCTCCCGTCGCGTGGCACGCCGCGTTGCTGCGGCCGGACCGCTTCCGCGCGGTCATCGCGCTCAGCGTCCCGTTCCGCCCGCGCGGCTCCACACGGCCCACCACCATGATGCCGCGCACCGACGACGCGATCTTCTACCAGCTGTACTTCCAGGAGCCGGGCGTCGCCGAGAAGGAGCTGGAGCGGGATCCCCGGGAGACGATCCGACGACTCGCCTACTGGGGCTCGGGCGACGGTCAGCGCGCCGCGCACGCCGCCGGCTCCGGCAAGGCCGGCATGGTGCCGCGCCACGGCGGCTTCCTCTCCGGCCGGGAGGCGCCCGCCACGCTGCCCGCGTGGCTCACCGAGGCGGACATCGACTTCTACGCCGGCGAGTTCACGCGCTCGGGATTTCGAGGCGGCCTGAACTGGTACCGCAACATCGACCGCAACTGGGAGCTGATGGCGCCGTGGTCTGGCGCCAAGGTGACGGTTCCCGCGCTTTACGTGTACGGAGATCGGGATCTGGTCGTGACGTTTCGCGGCATGGACCAGCTGCTGCCGGCGCTGAAGCACTTCGTGCCCGATCTTCGACAGACCATCATGCTCCCGGGCTGCGGCCACTGGACGCAGCAGGAGCGCTCCCGCGAGGTCAACACCGCCATGCTCCAGTTCCTCGAGACGGTGAAGTAACGTGGCCGGCATCGCGTTCGACGTCACCCTGCGCCGTCCCCTCGCCGACGGCGCGCCGTTCGGCGACACCGGCCCCTACGAGGAGCTGAAGGGGCGGCTGCGCTTTGCCATCGATCCCGTGCACGCGGCCAATCGCGGCATCACCGACGTGACGCTGGCGCCGCGAAACGCCGAGGGACGGGTCGAGTTCGCCTCCGACGTCTCGCTGCTGGTGCCGATGCACCGGGCGCGGTGCAACGGGCGCGTGCTGATCGACGTCGTCAATCGCGGCAACACCGTGGCCGTGCCGAACTTCAACCACGCCACGCGGCCGCTCTTCCAGGCCGGCTCCGATCCGAACCCGCCGATCGACGTCGGCGACGGCTTTCTGATGCGGCATGGCTGGGTGGTGGCCTCGTGCGGCTGGCAGGGCGACCTGCCCGATCTACCCGGCCTGTTCCGTTTGCACGGGGTCGAGGCGCGCGAGAACGGCGCGTCGCTGCGCGGCCGCGTGTACGTGCAGTGTCAGGCGCCCGAGAACGTGACCGACTTCCTGCTCTCGGATCGCGGCCACCATCCCTATCGCGCCGCCGATCTGGACGAGCGGGACGCCGTGCTGACCGTCCGCGATTTGCCGGACGACGAGCCGGAGATCATCCCGCGCGAGCGCTGGCGCTTTGCGCGGGTCGACGCCGGCCGGGTCGTCGCCGATCCCACACGCGTCTGGCTCGAGGGCGGCTTCGCCAAGGGCCGGCTCTATCACGTCTCCTACACCGCCGTCGGGGCGCCGGTGATGGGGCTCGGCATCGCGGCGCTCCGCGACTGCGCCGCGTGGCTGAAGCACGGCGGTGCCGCGGACGGCAACCCGGTGGCCGGTGCGCTGCGGTCGGCGTACGCGTACGGGCGCTCGCAGACCGGACGTCTGCTGCGGACGCTGCTTCACTACGACCTGAATACGGACGAGTCGGGCCGCGAGGCGTTCGACGGAATTCTCGCCAACGTCGCGGGCGGCATGCGCGGCGAGTTCAACCAGCGCTTCGGCCAGAACTCCAAGGACAGGCCCTGGGCCATGTGCCATCTGGAGCCCTTCCAGGTGAATCCGCGCGGTCGCGTGAAGGTCTTCTACACCAACACGTCGGCCGAGTACCACCGCGGCGACGCCTCGCTGATCCACACCGACGTCGACGGCGTGCGGGACGTGGATCACGGCCCCAACGTCCGCGTCTATCACTTCGCCGGAACCGAACACGGCCTCGGCGTATGGCCGCCGACCGACACGCAGGCCGCCGCCGCCGATCCCCATGCGTGGGTCGAGCGCTCGCAGCACCTGCGCGGCGTGGTCAACTACGGGCGCTTGCTCCGCGCCTGCCTCGTCAACCTGGATCGCTGGGTCACCGACGGCGTGACGCCACCGCCCAGCCGCCATCCCCGCGTCGGCGACGGCACCGCCGTCGACCCGGAAACGCTGGCGAAGACGTTCGACGCGATTCCGGGCGCGCGCTATCCCCGACGGCACGCCCGACCGCGCCGCGTCGACTTCGGCGCAGACGCGGAGATGCGCCGGGTCAGCGTGGTGCCGCCGCGCGTGGGCGGCGCGTACGGCACCCGCGTCTCGGCCGTGAACGCCGACGGCAACGAGGTGAGCGGCGTGATCCTGCCTGAGCTGACAGTGCCGCTCGCCACTCATACCGGCTGGAATCTCCGCCATCCGGACGCCGGCGGCGAACGTCAGCTCCTGGTCTTCGCCGGCGCCACGCTGCCCTTCGCGAAGACGAGCACGACGCGGGAGGCAGCGGGCGACCCGCGCCCGGCCATCGCCGAGCGCTACGGCTCCCGGGCCGAGTATCTGGCGCGCGTCCGCGAGGCCGCCCGCGTCCTCGTCAAGGAGGGTTATCTCCTCGAGGAGGACGTGGAGACGTCGGCCGCCTTCGCCGCGCGGATGTGGGACGCCTGGGCCTAGTCCGAGTTCCTCCGCGGCCGCAAGACGTCGATCGCGTAGCCCAGATCGAGACGGTCGCCGGGCCAGCTCGGCATCGCCGTGCGCGAGTCAATTTCAACTCCGCGTGTTTCGTTCTGCGCGCGAATGGTGCCGGCCGGATCATCGGCCGTCGCAGCA
>Ga0114129_10011643_pt1 | contig 12521 bp, 4 predicted proteins | sample RhiMetdeltSRZDD1_FD_80071 | JGI IMG/M metagenome (GOLD analysis project Ga0114129, IMG submission 80071) | Populus rhizosphere microbial communities from Tennessee, USA - Rhizosphere MetaG P. deltoides SRZDD1 (version 2) (version 2) | ecosystem: Host-associated > Plants > Roots > Rhizosphere >...
ATATTTGAAAATGCAACGGTCGCAATTTGGGATGAGGATTTTTCACAAGTTATGGTAGAGCTGGACAAACTGCGGACAGACGGGGTAAGCGATTTCCGCAGTTATATAAAGGAACATCCGGAATTTTTGCAACGAGCAGTGGGGCTGGTAAGAATACTGGATGCAAACAAAGCCACACTCAGGTTGTATAACGTCAGCGACAAGGCGCAGGTGCTGGGAAGCTTAGATAAATTTGTAGCTCCTGAAACCTTTCAGGAAGAACTGATCGCGTTTGCCGGAGGCAGGGCTTATTTCGAGAGGGAGATACAGGGCCAGAACACGCAGGGAAAACTTCTCGACTTCCTTATGACGGTCACCTACTACACGGATGCCGCAGAACGCACCAAGGCGCTCGTGCATTTGACTGACATCACCGAAACCAAACGAGCGGAGCGCGCACTACGCGAAAACGAAAAACGGTATCGTGCAGTGGTCGAGAACCAAACGGGATTTATTGTGCGATGGAGACCCGATGGCACGCGTACGTTCGTCAATGAAGCCTATCGCCGTTATTTTGGCCTTACTTCAGAACAGGCAATTTCCTCCGATTTTATGCCACTGATTGTGGAGGAAGACCGAAGCGCAGTGGAGAAAAAAATATCCCGACTGCTTTCAGGAACTGTGACATCGGAAACTGATATCCATCGCGTTATCAAGCCAGACGGCACTATTGGCTGGCAGGAATGGATCGATCAGGCCATCTACGATGAAAATGGATGGATTACTGAGTTTCAATCCGTAGGGCGCGACATCACAGAGCGAATGGTTGCAGAGGAAAATCTACGTAGTCAGAACCAATATCTTGGTCTGCTCAACGAAATGACACGCGCCATCCTGCTATCAAAGGATTTTGATTCGACCATGAATACCTTGGCAGCCGATATCGCAAAACTGATCAAGGCGGACGATTGTTATATTACGCGCTGGGATGAAGAAAGACAACTGACCATTCCCACCACGACTACAGCAAAGCTGGAAACACCGTATTCAACACAAATAACCACCGGTAATGAATTAACCCTCACAGCCTCGGTCTTAAAATCCGGGCACGCGATTGCAGTGGATGATGTATTTAACTCACCTTATCTCAGCGTGGAGGTTGCAAAGCGATACCCGACATGTTCCGTTTTAGGCGTTCCCATGATCGCTGGGGAATATAAATTGGGTGCGGCAATTATCGCTTTTAACACACCACACCATTTCACTTCTGAAGAAATCGAACGCGCAGAACATGCAGGTAACCAGATTGCGCTGGCCCTCAGGAACTTTCAGCAAAGTACCGAGATACAACGCCGCTTAAAAGAGAGCAACGCACTTGCAGAGATCGGCCGCGCTTTAAGTGAAACGGAACGCACCGGAACGAACAGAGTATTACAGCTTATCGTTGATTCCGCTCGTGAACTGATTTCAAATGCAGAAGAGAGCGTAATTCATCTTTTGGAACATGAAGAACAAGCCCTTTTCGCCCATGCAGTATCAGGACATCAGGTTGAGGAAAGAGAGGCAAAACGTGTCAAAATGCGATTGGGGGAAGGTGTGGCAGGACAGGTGATTCGTGAGGGTATCACAATCAACATTGGAGATATACTAACCGATCCACGCTTTCTAAAATCAGACTCAATGCCCAATTTTCGTTCCCTGCTGGTAGCGCCTGTCCAAAGCGGCGGCCAACAGATCGGCACCATCAGCGTACAAAGCAAATTGCCAAATGCCTTTTCCACAAAAGATTCAGAACTACTGAACTCGTGGGGTGTCCAAGCCGCGATTGCCATTGAAAACACACGCTTGTTCGAGACTACACAACAAAGATTAAAAGAGGTGGATGCCCTATACGAGACTAGCCAGGAACTAGCCGCATCTTTGAATGCCGATGAACTGATCGAAGACGTTATAACATTGCTTCATCAAAACTTTGGTTATTATCATGTTCAAATATATCTTCGGGATCCATCCAACGGTGATCTCATTCTAAAAAGTGGAAGTGGAGAAATCGGCAATCAACTATTGAAGAGTGGGTTTCGTTTACCCAGAGGCTTGGGCATCGCTGGTCATGTAGCGGAGACCGCAATTCCGTTTGTCACCAACAATGTGAATGATGTCGTATTTTTCTATCGCAATGCATTACTCCCGAATACTCAGTCGGAATTGGCCGTGCCGATCAAATTGGAAGGAAAAGTGGTAGGCGTACTGGATATTCAACATACACCACCCTATCGACTCACAGATGGGGATTTACAAGTTATGACTGCCGTCGCAGATCAACTGGCTGTTGCGCTCCAACGGGCAAATCTATATACCGATTTGCAGACCTCACTAAATCAGGAACAGACCATCCGATCACAGCTCATTCAGAGCGAACGCCTCGCTCTTGTCGGACGTTTGCTTGCTTCCGTTTCGCATGAATTGAACAATCCTTTGCAAGCCATCCAGAATGCGCTGTTCCTCCTAAAAGAAGAAAACCTCTCCAATCAGGCAAGCCAGGATCTGGATATTATTCTTTCAGAGGCTGAACGCATGGCAGCACTCATCGAGCGTTTGCGCAGTGCCTATCGCCCTGTCCGCGTTCGGGACTTCCGCCCCGTTGAACTAAATGGCCTCATTGAAGACGTCTATGCATTGATCTCCACGTATATGCGACAAAAAGAAATAGCTTTTGAATTCTTTCCAGATACAGACTTGCCGAATGTTTCGGGACTGTCTGACCAGATTCGTCAGGTGGTGCTTAATCTCTTTCTAAACGCAGTTGAGGTGATGGAGCCCGGAGGTCGCCTCACTGTCCAAACTCGCAACCTGCCTCAACAAAATGAAGTCTTCTTTTCTGTGAAGGATACTGGCCCAGGCATTGATCCCGAAATCCTGCCGAAAATCTTCGACCCGTTCATAACCAGTAAACATACCGGTACCGGTTTGGGACTCACCATTACCCACGATATCATCGAACAACATCACGGCCGCATCCAGGCAGAAAACAATCCCGAGGGTCAAGCTGGAGCTGTATTCAACATCTGGCTGCCAATTGATGGAAGAGATCTGGAATGAAACCCAGCGGTCATATCCTGATCATTGACGATGAGCCGAGCTTACGTCAGACTCTGGCACGTATTCTTCAACGCGCAGGGTATGAAGTCACGACCGCAGCCAACGGCAAAGATGGACTTGCTCTTCTTACCGAGCATCCCTTCGATCTGCTTTATCTAGACATCCGCATGCCCGATATCAGTGGCTTGGAATTGCTCCAGACCATCCACGCAAAATTCCCGGAACTACCAGTGATTTTGTTTACGGCTCAACCCGATCTCAACTCAGCTGTGGAGGCCTTAAGACGCGGGGCCACAGATTACTTATTGAAGCCACTCAAACCCCAGTCAGTGATCGATCGTACCCAAGCGATTCTCGTCAGCAAACAGAAAGAGCGACGCAAACGTGAACTCCAAAGGCAAATTGACGCCCTCCAGGCAGAACTCAATTCGCTAGAGGGTCAGAAGGAAGATATAACAAATTCAACATCGCAACAATCGTCGGCTTCAGATGACCGTTTCCTCAGGCGCGGGGGACTTATCCTTGACTTGCATACTCGCCGCGTGACGATGAACGAACGCGCTATTAATCTCCCTCCCACTTCTTTTGATTACTTGTTAGTGCTGGCACGTCATGCCCCGAATATTGTAGATTATCAGACCCTGGTCTCGGAAGCACAAGGATATGCAACAGATCCTCGCGAAGCACAGGAATTAACAAAGTGGCATATCCATCATATTCGTCAGGCCATAGAGCCAGATACACGCAACCCAATTTACGTAATTAATGTTCGTGGATCAGGGTACCGACTGGTAATTGGCTAACTTCCGCTCTGAAATCGTCTCACCTATCTCAGGTTATACAAATTATGGGGTTTCCATTGACACTTGCATATAGGGCTTTCTACTAACTTTTACCAACTTTGTCCAATTTATCCTATCGTTCGATATGGGCGAGTCCGTGCAAAATAGGAGCATGGAGCAACTCAAACACCCATCTGACGCTTCGCGTGTCAAAATCCTTGTGGTAGATGATCATCCCAATACCGCAACTACTTTGGCACGCGCCATCTCACAATTAGGTTCAAATATAGAGGTGGTTTCAGCTACTAGCGGAAATGAAGCCCTCACGTATGTCAAAGATGGAGCTGCAGATATTCTGATCACAGACATGATCATGCCTGAGATGACTGGGTTGGAGTTGATCGAAAAATTATACAACCATCCTTCCGGGCGTCCGATCTTTTCCTTCCTAATCACTGCATATGACGTTCCTGGGTTGAATGTAACAGCACGACGGCTTAAAGTCAAAGAGGTCATCCTCAAACCGGTGCATCCTGAGCGGATTTGCCAGATCGTCAAACAAGCCATGCAGGAAATCGACCAGGTTAAACCTGTCTACAAAGAGCCTGCTGTACAAAAATCATTCAATATCCTTATCGCTGACGACCAGCCGGACAACATCACGCTATTGGCACGTTATCTGGGAAATGAAGGATACAGCTATATCCAGGCAAAAGATGGCATTGAAACACTTGAAAGGGTCCGCAATGAACTGCCTGACCTTGTGCTTCTCGATGTCAATATGCCACACAAAGATGGCTTTGCCGTTCTGAAGGAAATTCGCGCAGATCCTGCCACACAGCATATCCCGGTGATCATTCTAACTGCAGCGCGACTCGACCCTGCAGAAATTCAATCCGGTTTGAATCTGGGCGCAGATGACTATGTGACAAAACCCTTTGACCGCCGGGAATTGCTCGCGCGCATTCGCACGAAGTTACGGGTGAAAGAAGCCGAAGATGTCATTCGCCGCCGTAATCGTGAACTTAATTTATTGCCGGAGATTGGCAAAGAACTAAGTGCCCGGCTCAATCTTGATGAGTTAGCAGACCTTGTGCTTCGACGAACTGTGGAGACATTAGGGGCAGAAGTAGGCCATATCATTATTCTCAATCCCAAAGGACCCTTGCATAAGGAATATCGTGTTTCCAGCTCTGAGACCCCAACCTCGGATATTAAGCTCCCACCTATGAATCATCTGCTTGACCAGATCAAGGAGAATCATGAGAGCATTCTTATTAATAATACGAACCACGACTCGCGGTGGTTATCTTCAAAGGATGAGCCGGCACACTCGGTTGTGATTGTTCCCATGTTCGGTCGGTTGGCTCTGATCGGTCTGCTGGTGCTTGTCCACGAACAAGCTGGTTATTTCAATATGGAACATCAATTACTACTCCAGGCCATTGCCGGTCAGGCGGCCATCGCAGTGGAGAATGCGCGTTTGTATGCTGAGATGGCACAGGAACAGCAAAAGTCAGCTGCCATTCTAAAGAGCGCGGCCGACGCCATTATCATGTTTGATGCAGACACCTGCTTATCAATGTTAAATCCAGCAGCGGAAAAACTTTTTACAGATTATGAAACAAAACTGGGTTTGCCTCTCGCCCGCGATTGTGGATTTGACATATTAATCAAATATCTAGAGGAAACATATACCACTAGAAAACCGGTTTCGAGAGAGATTTCCTGGCCTGACGGTCGAACCTTTACTGCATTGTTCACTCCGATTGTAGAAGGTGGATGCGTTGTCGTTCTACATGATGTAACCCATTTCAAACACCTTGAAAAAGTGAAGGATGAATTTATCGCTACAGCCTCACATGACTTGAGAAACCCGATCACCTCAATATACGGCTTCAGCCATCTTATTAGACAAGCTGGGCCATTGAATGATCATCAGAATGAGTTTGTGCAACGCATTAATAATGCCGCTGAAAATATGACCGAATTAGTAGAAAACATGCTGAATCTGGCAAAGATGGATCTGGGCGCAGAACTGAAATATGAGATTTTAGATGTTACTCATATGCTGTGGGAAATAGCGGATGAATTCCAACCACAGGCAGAAGCGAAGAGGCAGTTGCTTACAGTTGAGAAAACAGAAGATAGCTCAAAGGTCCGCGGGGATGCATTACAACTACGACAGGCTCTGCGTAACCTGATTGGCAACGCGATCAAATACACCCCGAATGGCGGCACAATCACACTTTCGATTGAACATCAGTCCAATATGGTGAAAATCAATATTCGGGATACTGGCTATGGCATTCCGGCATCTGACCTGGCACACGTGTTTGATCGTTTTTATCGCGTCCGAAACAATGGTCATGATGAGATCGAAGGTAACGGCCTTGGGCTGGCAATTGTCAAGTCCATGGCCCAGCAACACGACGGAGATGTGACTGTCGAAAGTAAACAGGGTGAAGGAACTTGTTTCAGCCTCACTCTGCCGCTTATAGGTGAAAAATGAATGTAACAACTATTCCCAACTTTTCTTCACTAAACCCCATCTGCCAAAAGGATGATTTCGTGGAAAATATAGCAATGAATAATCAAACAAAGGTAGGCTAGGATGAAAAATTGGTTCTCAAAATTTCTTGGTGAGACAACACCCGAAGGACGCGTAGCCTTTCGGGTTGCCCTAGTTATCATAGCCGGAGCGCTTCCTGCCTTACCGATTCTTATATTGACGCGCATCAACGCGTGGCAAATCTATGCCTGCATGGCAGCACTTGTCTTTAGCTGCCTCATAGGGATATATGCCGGCTTGCTGGCGCGGCGTAACCGAGTCGGTCTGGCAGTAGGGTTGATAATTGGAAACGTTTATTTCATCATACCTTTCATGACTGCACTATTTTCAGGCTCGGGCCTGATCCTTAGCGCAACTCTTTTCATAGGCACCACTTTGATTGTTGGGCAGACTTTATCCGGTCGGGCAGCGACTCGCGCTCTGCTGGGAGGCGGTGTCTTGGCGGTTATTACTTTGTTGGAGGATCAATTTGCGGCGTGGGAGCGATTATCCGTTCCGCAATTACAAGCCGCAACCCCCTTTATTATCGCGGGAGGGGTCGTATTCCTAGGAATCTTCGTCGTTCGCCAATTTGGCAATTATTCTCTTCGCACGAAATTGTTGGTTGGCGTAATTGGCCTCACAGTCCTTTCTGTAGGAGTGCTGGCAGGTGTGAATTACTATAACAGCCGCGTCAACCTGACGACTACTGCGGGGAAAGGTCTCAAAGCCATTGCGAATTCGCAGTCTGCTGCGATCAGCAATGTGTTAATTCAGGAAGCCCATGTTTTGCAATCGGTTGGATTGAATAAGTTAATCCAGGATCGTGTGCAACGAGGTAACTCAAGCTATGTCGGTGACGCTGCAAAAATTCAAGCTCAAATTGATATCCTTGATAAGCAGTGGCGCGCCGCGGATGCAGCGAATAACAATGACAATCCGTTGGTGTATCGTGTTTTGAATGAAGTCATCTCATCACAATTACGAGAATTTAAAGACGCGTTTCCAGAGAACACTGAAGTGTTTGTAACTGATAAATACGGAGCCAACATTGCCGCAACCAACCGCACCTCAGATTATTACCAAGCAGATGAAGATTGGTGGCAAGCAGCCTACAACCATGGAAAAGGTGCTATTTATTTTGGACAACCCGAGTTCGATGAGAGCAGCAAAACATTTGGCATCATCATGGCAGTGCCACTCGTTGAGCATGGCACGAACCAAGTAAATGGCGTAATGCGGACAACGCTCAAACTAGATTCGGTCATAGACATTCTAAAAACAAACACGTTAGGCAAATCAGGTCATGCCGAACTTTATCTACCCAGTAACTTGGTGTTGGCTCCAGAAAACGCACAGAGCCTTGAACCGACTGAGCTGGAAGTATTAGCGCATCTCAGCTCACTGATTAACGAAAAGTCCTATGACACTTTCATTTATGAAGGTACAGAGAGTGTAGTGAGTGCTGCGCGAGTGACGTCAACAGACCCTCAAGCGAAGGCTGCGATTCAAAACCTGGACTGGAAGCTCGTTGCTCATCAAAACGCAGCGGACAACTTAGCTCCAGTGCGCCAGCAGACTACGTCAACTTTATTAATCGCTTTGGTAATTCTAGCTCTCAGCGCGGCTGCATCCATCTTCCTATCACAAACATTGACAGGGCCAATTGTGCGTCTTACTAATGCTGCACAGCAAATATCGGCCGGTGATATTACCGTACAGGCTAAAGTGGAATCCGGTGATGAGATCGGTGCACTGGCGATTTCGTTCAATACGATGACCGCCCAATTACGTGAATTGATCGGCTCCCTGGAACAACGTGTGGCAGACCGGACGAAAGCGCTTGCCACCTCCACTGAAGTTGGTCGTCGCCTCTCGACCATTTTAGATCAGCATCAATTGATTACCGAAGTAGTAGAACAGGTACAGTCTGCTTTCAACTACTATCACGCTCATATTTATTTGGTCAATGAGGCTGGCGATGACCTGGTGATGGCAGGTGGTACCGGTGAAGCCGGGCGAACCATGCTTGCGCGCGGTCATCGAATCGCAAAAGGCAAAGGTTTGGTAGGTCGTGCAGCTGAAACAAATGCATCCGTACTGGTGCCTGACACTTTGTCCAACCCAGATTGGCTTCCTAACCCCTTGCTGCCTGAAACCAAATCTGAAATTGCGGTGCCGATCTCACTTGGTGATCAGGTGCTAGGAGTCTTGGATGTGCAACACAACGTGGCAGATGGATTAAAGCAGGAAGATACAGACTTGCTGCAATCCATTGCGAATCAGGTTGCAAACGCTCTAAGAAATGCCCGTTCATATACTGAGGTGCACGCCCGGGCTGAGCGCGAAGCCTTGATCGGTTCCATCGGTCAGAAGATCCAGAGTGCAACCACTGTGGAAAGTGCCTTGCAAGTCGCTTTGCGTGAACTCGGTCACGCGTTGGGAGCACAGACGAGCGTACGGTTGAAATCTGTTGCTGGTCATGCAGAACACGCAACATCCATGAAAGAGAGTACATCGTGAAAAACTTATCCCAAGCATTAACCATGTTCAAAAGTTTTTTTACCGCTCCCGTATTTGAAGGCGATAAAGAAAAAACACAAGCGGCCAAATTGCTTTATCAAATCATCAAGGTAGTCTGGGCTCTGCCTGGTTTGCTTATCGTTATCATGGTTTTAAACCCTGCCGGGCGCGGAGAGGTCATTTTTCCGGCAATTGTTATTTCCATAATCCTTCTAGCACTAATGGTCTTCAGCCGGATAGGCTGGGTGCGTTTTGCCAACTACATTTTTGTTGGGATGGTCATTCTAGTTTTTAGTTATGCGGACTACGGTAACGCTGGCAATATTCAGCCGTCGACATTGATGACTGCAATTGCGATCATCATAAGCGGCTTGTTGCTTGGCAGGCGCGCCCCGCTTGTGGCAGCCATCCTGATCGCTGCTTTACATGCCGTCATCGTCTATCTTCAAATGCAGGGGAGGATTGAAGTGACCAGCGCTCCTGCACTCGGTCCTGAAAATATAGTCATTACGGGCATCATGATTTCAATGATTGGTTTTCTCTTTCAGTTTGTCATTTCCAGGCTTCAATTTGCCCTGGACGAGGCCCGGAAAAATGAAAGAGAATTGCAGATCAGCAACCGCGAACTTGAGGAAAGTAGAATATTTTTGGAACAGCGCGTGGCAGAACGCACCAAAGCGTTGGCAACCTCCACCGAAGTCAGCCGCCGTCTTTCCACCATTCTTGACAAGACGCAACTCATCCGTGAGGTAGTGGAACAAATAAAAACCGCCTTCAATTATTATCATGCACACATCTATCTTTTTGATGAATCAAAGAATGAGCTATTCATGGCAGGTGGTACGGGTGGGGTCGGCCAAACCCTCATGGCGCGTGGTCACAAGGTTGAGAAGGGCAAAGGGCTGGTAGGACGTGCTGCCGAGTCAAATTCACTTCTGCTTGTAAGAGATACGTCTAAGGAACCTAACTGGCTCCCCAACCCCCTATTGCCAGATACAAAATCGGAATTAGCCGTACCGATCTCCATTGGTGAAGAGGTGCTCGGCGTGCTGGATGTGCAACAAAACATGGTGGACGGTCTGCAAGAGGCAGATGCAAGCCTGCTTCAATCCATTGCGTACCAAGTAGCTGTGGCATTAAGAAATGCGGAGGCTTACTCCCTTACCCAGCAACAAGCGGATAAAGAAACACTCATCAACACCATCGGCAGGAAGATTCAAAATACCAACTCTATGGAAAAGGCATTGCAAGTTGCCGTCCGCGAACTCGGGCAGGCTCTTGGCGCCAAAGACTCTCGCATCACCCTCAGCCTAACTGAATCGGTAGTGAAAGAACACCGTTAGAGAGGAATTATCCCATGACCAATCAACAAATCCCAGACGATAATATGCAGAACCGCATCAAGAATCTGTTCGCCGGACAGGAACCTGTTTCACATGCGAGCATACGCGAGGTGGAGGCGATGCAAGCCCGTATCAAAGAGTTGGAAGCAGAACTCGCCGGGCGACCCAAAGATGATAGCCCTGTGGCTACGAATTTCTCTGAAACCAAGCTCGACTCTCTTCCGAAGAGCCGTGACCAAAAAGAGCAGGCACAAGAGAACAAAAAATCCCGCCTGCCAAGATTATTCTCTGCACCCGTATTCGAGGATGATTTAGAGAAAACACGTTCTGCCAAACAGCTTCACCAGATCGCGACAGCAAGCTGGCTCCTTCCAATAGTCGGCGTGCTTGTAAGCTTTTTAAATCCTGCGGTAGGCCGCTTTGCTTTACCTTCAAGTACTGTATTGGCTATTGTTCTAACAGCCATCATGTTCCTCAATCGTGCTGGAAGAGTAAGGCTTGCCAGCAACATCATCGTTGGCACTCTACTCGTCGTCCTCACATATTTGAACTATGGCAACGCAGGTGAGCCTCGACCGCTCCTGATATTAAGTGTCGTTGCCATCATGGTCAGCGGCTTGTTGCTTGGTGGTCGGAGCCCCATTGTTATATCTATTTTGCTTTTGGCGCAACATGTAGTTATAGTCTATCTCCATGCAAAGGGTTTGATCGTTCCCCAAAGTGGGCTCCCAGGTCCGGCGCAAAATATTATCGTGGTTGGTGTGAGTTATGTGTTAATTGGGTTCATGCTTCGTCTGGCGGTCTCAAGAATTCAAGTTGTGTTGAACGAACTTCGTCAAGATGAAGCGGAATTAGAAATCAGGAACCGCGAACTACAAGCGTTCAGTGGATCTATGGAACGCCGCGTTGCAGATCGCACGCACGACCTGGAACTGGCTTCCGCAGTCGGACGCGCCATCTCTGAAAAAGTAGGCAACCTCACTGAGTTGCTTGCTGGAGCCGCTGAAACGATTCGATCCAGTTTTGGTCTGTATTACGCTCAAGTCTATTTATTGGATGCTGCGGGACGTAATCTGGTTTTGCGTGCAGGCACCGGAGAAGCAGGTGTGCAATTGCTGCAAAGCGGTCACCGTCTCTCGATCTTATCGCCTTCGTTGAATGCTCGCGCGGCTTCCTCTCAAAAACCTGTGCTCGTGGACGATACACAAACAAGCGTAGACTTCCTTTCCAATCGGCTTCTGCCTCTCACACGTTCGGAACTCGCTGTGCCATTGATAGCAAATAATAAAGTGGTCGGCGTGCTCGATATGCAAAGTGATAAACCGGAGACATTTAATCCTGCCAATTTACCTGCCTTCCAAGTATTGGCGGCTCAACTCGCAATTGCCATTCAGAATGCGACATTATTCAGTCAGGCTGAAGAGGCTCGTCTGGAAGTAGAAGAGCAAGCACGCCGCCTGACATCCTCCGGATGGCAGGAATTCCTCAATGCTGTTGATCGCAGTGAAAGCATTGGATATGTATTCAATCAGGATGAGGTTTTGCCTCTAGTGGAGACCCAACCTGCCGAATTTCATAACACGCTGGTTGTCCCTATTGAGATTACAGGAGCGAGTGTCGGCAAAGTCCAACTCGCTGATAATGAAGATCGGCAATGGACGGATACAGAAACGGAAATCGTCCAAGCCACAGTGTCATATGTAGCACAACACATCGAGAACCTGCGCCTGCTTGCTCAGGCAGAAGGCTACCGCAATGAAGCAGAACAGGTGTCCCGCCGCTTGACCTCTGAAGGCTGGAATGAATATCTACGTACCCGCAAGGAACTTGCTGGCGGTTATCTGTATGACCAGAGTCAAGTGCAACCCTGGAATGGAAACACTGAATTAGCATCCGCAATATCTCATCCTTTGATAGTTCGTGATGAAACGATTGGGGAATTGATAGTCGGTACTGAAAACGGCAACGAAGCCCATGCCTCTGAGGTTGTTGAAGCAGTTGTACAACAGTTGAGCGACCACATTGAAAGCCTCCGTCTGCTAGAACAAGCTGAACAAAGACGAGCTGAACTCCAACAAGGTGAAGCCCGTCTGCGAACTTTGGTTGAGAACGCGCCTGAGGCGATCATTGTCGTGGATTTGGCGACAGGGCTATTCGCCGAGCCTAACGAAAACGCGACCAAGCTATATGGTCTGCCTCGCGAAGAACTTGTGAAAGTTGGTCCCGCGCAGATGAGTCCGCCCA
>Ga0114129_10011645_pt1 | contig 12520 bp, 13 predicted proteins | sample RhiMetdeltSRZDD1_FD_80071 | JGI IMG/M metagenome (GOLD analysis project Ga0114129, IMG submission 80071) | Populus rhizosphere microbial communities from Tennessee, USA - Rhizosphere MetaG P. deltoides SRZDD1 (version 2) (version 2) | ecosystem: Host-associated > Plants > Roots > Rhizosphere >...
GCGGCCGCATGCCCACCTCTGCGCTCGTCATCGCGGTCGTGGTCACGTTGCTGGTGTACTGGCTCGCCGAGGAGTACGCCGAGCTGCTGGGCGACCAGGTGGAAGACGGTCACCTGCCGACGTGGGCACACATCCGCGGGGCGCTTGCCGCGACCTGGCCGATGGTCAGCGCGTCCTTCGCGCCGCTGCTCGCGGTAGTGATAGCGCGGCTGGTCGGGGCCTCGACCCTGGTCGCCGCCAACGCCGGCCTTGTGGTGGCGGTCGTGCTGCTGGCGGCCCACGGATGGACCGCCGGCCGGGCGTCCAAGCTGCGGGGCAGGCAGCTGCTGCTCACCACGTCGCTCGCGATCGGGCTGGGGCTGCTGATGATCGCGCTCAAGGACCTGGTCCTGCTCAACCTGCACTGAGGCCCGTCCGGGTCACAACGCGCGCAGGTTTCGCCGCACGCCCCAGCCGTCGCCGGCGCCGTGCCGCATATCATCTCCCTCTGTGCGGGCAACCAACCTGGCGCAGGTGGCGGACGAGCTGTACGCGCTCGCCCCCACTGAGTTCCGTACGGCCCGGGACGAGCGGGCACGCCAGGCACGCGTGGACGGGGACGCCGATCTCGCTGAGGCGGTCAAGAAGCTGCGCAGGCCGACCGTCAGCGCATGGCTGGTGAACCTGCTCGTCCGCGAGGCTCCCGGTCAGATACGTGAATTGCTGGAGCTCGGCGAGTCGCTGCGCGAGGCACAGCAGGCCCTCGCGGCAGACCGGCTGAGGGATCTGTCCGCGCAGCGCCGGCAGCTGGTCACAGCGCTCACCCAGGAGGCCAAACGACTGGCGGCGGACGCGAGTCAGTCGCTCAGCGCCCAGGTCGAACGCGACGTGCAGGACACCCTCGAGGCGGCGCTGGCCGATTCCGGCATCGCTGACGCGGTTGGTTCCGGCCGCCTGACCAGGGCGCTTTCGTACGCTGGCCTGGGGGAGGGCGTCGGCGTGGACGACGCCGTAGCCGTATGGGCCGCGCCGGCGGAGCTGCAGGTGGCCCCGTCCCGCGATCGCGAGCACGGAGGGCAGGCGGCGCCCGCGACACGCGACACGCGGCAGCGCCGGGCCGCACCGCGGCCCGCGCGGGAAGCGGCGGCGGGACGTGGCCGGCGCACGGCGGCAGAAGCCGAACGTGACCGGCAGGAGACCCAGGCGGCCCAGCGGGAACGGCGGCAGGCCGAGGCGGCCGAGCGGGAGCGGCGCAGGGCGGAAGAGGCCCAACGTGACCTGCGGGAGGCCGGCCAGGACGCCCGCGAAGCCCAGGATGCGCTGGACGCGGTCGAGCGGGAGGTCACCGGCGCACACGATCAGCACCAGGCCCTGCAACGGCGGATCGAGGATCTGGAGCGGCAGCTGGATCAGCTCCAGGCGGAATCGGGTCAGGACCTGCGGGTCCTCCGGCAGGCCCAGCGGAGGCGGGACGTGGCCGCCCGCGCGCTGGACGGGGCGCTCCGCCGTCTGGCCCGGGCGCAGGCTAAGGCCGACGCTATCGGGGGCGGTGCTCCCTCGGAGCGATGAGCAGCGACTGCGCTCCGACACCGACCGGGCCGTCGGCGTCGGAAAGGACGGATGTGGCCAGGCCCGCCCCGCCGGTGGAGATGACGGTCCGGGCATCCAGGCAGATCCACTCGCCGACCGCCTCGCGGTGCAGGTGGACGGTGAGTTCGGGGTTGATGAACCGCCACTGGCGCAGGTCGAGCTCGCTGGATACGCCGTTCCCGCTGTCGGCGATGGCGAGCACCCGCTCCAGCGGGCCGGTCTCCTCGCCGGGCACGAGCGGGTAGCGCATCCGGGCCCACACCGTCGCTGGGCCCGGCTCGGTGAAGTGGCCGCGCACCGGCCGCCACTCGATGGCCGACAGGTATCCGTCCACCCAGCCGCTGGCCGGTGCCGGTGGCATCTCGCCGGGCGGTGCTTCGCCGGGCGGTGCTTGCGGGGTTCCGCCGGGGGCCTGCGGGATTCCGCCGGGCGGTGCTGACGGCTCCTCTGGCAGCGCGGGCGGGGCGGAACGGAGAGCCACCTGCGGGCCGTCGGTACGCAACACCCGCCACGCGGTGGCGCGCGCCACGTCGCGGCCGTCGGCGCTGGCCACCGCCTCCAGGAGTTCCACGCTGCGGCCTGGGCGGGCCAGCCGGGCCCGGACACGGATCTCCCCGACCGGGATGGCACCCAGGATCTCGCAGGTGAACCGGGCGATGATCATGTCGCCGCGGGGCTTGCAGCGCTGGATCGCCCGGCCGAGGAGCGCGCTCGGCGGGCCGCCGTGCTGGGCCCGCGCGTCCCACGGCCCGGTGGTATGGGATGTTGCCAGCCACGCGTCCTGACCGGCGGGGATATAGAAGCTGTCGGCCACGGATATTCCTGATCACTGGGCAGTAGCTCGTACTGGCCTCGTGTGAGCCGTTGCAGGGCTGGTGGGCTGGCTGTCTGGCCAATCACCTTACCGGCCGGGTCCAGCGGGACGTCTGGAAGGGGGCCAGCCAGCACATCCCCCGTCTCGCGATCAAAGAACTGCGTTGCGTAGAACCGGCCGCTTACCTTGATGTGCCGGGGTTGGGTCAGCGCTTCCATCGCCACCAGGGCAGATCCTACGCGCCCTCCGAGTTGGCCGTACGAGCCGGGCAAATGACGCACCGGCTGGCCCATGAACCGTGGACAACTTCACCGACATTTTGCAAAACGGGTTAGAAGGGGGGTTTTTCGCGCACCGCGCGTACGCAGCATAAGGGCAGGTAGCAAGCTCACGGCTGGTGGACGCCTTGTCGTGTCCCGACTCGTATCCTCAGCTTGCGCACGGTCCGATCGGAAAGTGGTAACCGCAGGTGCCGCTGTAGCAATGGCGAAAGCATCTATTTCGGCCACTGGTCAAGTGATCTGGGGACCGCCGCCGGTGTCCGGGACAGTCGAGGAACGCCTCGCGTGGCTTGAAAACCATCTGACAGACGCAGGGCAGCAGCTCCGCACACTGCATGCCTGGCGCACACAAGAGGTCAAGGACAGGCAGGCCGCCACGGAGGAGGAACGCGCCAGGTCGGCCGAGGATCTGCGCATCCGGGACGAGATGGCGGATCTTGCGGGTGGCGGCCTGAAGTTGCAGACCTTGGGCGTTGCGTTTCTTCTCGTGGGCACGCTCATGACGGCGATCTGGTGATGGCGTGCCACGCCACCTACGGAAGGGTGGTCGGCCCGGCCCGGAGCTGCCACAGGGCGCTCAAGACGGGCCGGGCCGCCCCCGCCAGCCCGCGAGCTTGGCGTGAACGGGCCGACCGGGATTGCCACGAGGTTGCGTGAGACTTATCGCGCCGTCCATGGGCTGTTGTGGCTCAGCCAGTACGGGGATGCGCCCCTGTCATGGCGTGATCCCTCCGGGGCGCTCTCTGGACGCTTTCTGATCGGACGGGCCGACAAGCGGCCCCAATTCGCGACGACTACCGTAGTCAGCGCTCAGGATTCGCGAACGCTGATCACTGGTAATGACCCCATCGTCAACCGCCATAGCAAGGATCTTGGCGAGGTAGTCATTTATGCTTTCCCTCATAGCCGTAAACAGATCGCCCCAGTCCATCAAAGATCCGCCTTCCCGTCCTCAAGGGTTTTCATGCGGCCGGCCGCACAATACGTTCCCGCCTGTCAGCCTCATTCTCGGCCTGCGCCCACTGGCGAACTATCCAGCGCCGAGACTTGCCGTCCCCGCTGATCTCGCAGTGGACCAGCCAGATAGCGCCGATGCGAAGCAGCCACAATCGGCGCTGAGCGTCACTCAGACGCTCCCAATGCTCCCCCACCGTTTCGCCGGTCTTTCTCCACTCGGGGGAATCGTCAGCAGTTTCCAGCGCATCCCGTTCATCCAGTAGCTTTTTCTGCCGGGCCGTAAACTCGCCGCGGTCGATACGCCTAGCGGCAAGCTCTGTCGCCAGCTCGATAAGCTCGCTCTCGATTTCTTCAACCCGGAGCCTGCGGATAACGTCCGTCATGCGAGTTTCGATGAGATCGTCTTTGTGCATTAGGATATCGGCCACGACAGCCTCCCTCAGCATCTCGTAGGGAATCGGTGGCATGTTGCACGGCTGCGCGGCCTCGGAACGTTTAAGTTCATTCCGGCACCGACCGTAAGTCTTGCCGGTGTCCTTGTTGTGCCAGCGGTAAATCTTCGCGCGGCATTTTCCGCAGAACATGAGATCCAGCGTTAGCGAGTCCCGGCCTAGTGTTCGAACGTATTGCGCACGTCGGCGCTCATCTAGTGCGTTCTGTAGCTGGCTCCATTCGGCAGTCGTCAGGATGCCTTGCATCAGGATCGGCTTCCGGCGCGTGGCCTGCGGCGGGTCAACGCACTGGGTACCTCACCGGACCATCTGATGGCGGGTTCGCGTTCTGGCGGTCAGGCGGCGGGCTCCACAAGAACCTTCAGGCCGGTGCGGGCTGCCGCCACGGCCATCGCGTCCGCCGCCTTGGCCAGGCCGAACCGGCCGGTCACGAGCGAGGCGAGTTCCACCTGGCCGCCGGTGGCGAGCCTGATCGCCCGGGGGTAGACGTCGTTCATCCGGCGGGCCATGGCGATCGTGAGGCCCTTGCGGCGTGCGGCCGATGCCGGGAGGGTGATCCGATCGCTGGCGAGGATACCGCCCAGGACCACCCGCCCGCCGGGCCGGGTGGCCAGCACCGCCAGCCGCACCGCCCCGTCGGTGCCCGCCATCTCGAAGGCCACGTCGGCCCCTTCCCCGGTGACCTGCCTGAGGTCGCGCTGGTCACGCATGCCCACCGGGTCCAGCGCGGCGTCCGCGCCGAGGCGGGCGGCGGCCGCCCGCCGGTGCGGCAGCGGGTCGAACGCGGTGATCGGGCCGGCCCCGGCCGCCCGCAGCACCTGGATCAGCAGCAGCCCGATCGGGCCACAGCCCGCGATCGCGGCGGCTGCGCCGAGCCGGACATGGCCCAGGTCGAGGGCATGGATGGCAACGCCGAGCGGCTCAAGCACGGCGCCGTCGGCGTCGGTGAGACCGTCCGGCAGCTGGTGCAGCAGGTGCGCGGGCCAGGCCATGTACTCGCGCATGGCCCCGTCCTGGCTGCCGTGGCCCGCGAACCGGATGCGCGTGCAGAGGTTGCGGTAGCCGTCGCGGCAGGGCCGGCAGGTGCCGCACCAGATGGCCGGGTCGATCGCCACCCGTTCGCCGCGGCGGGGGCCGTCCTCGATGACGCCGGCGGCCTCGTGGCCCAGCACCAGCGGCCGCGTGAGGGTGGCGTCACCGATCCCGGCCTCGCCCCACCAGTGCAGGTCCGAGCCGCAGATGCCGACGGCGGTCACCCGCACCAGGCTCATCCCCGGCCCAGGTTCCGGTACCGGCTCGTCCTCCAGCCGGAGGTCGCCAACCGCATGCAGCCGCGCGGCTTTCATCCGCTGCCCGGACCTCATGCCCCGGGCTCTCCGGGGCCGGCGGCCTGGCCCCCCGGGCCTGCCGCGATGGCCGCCGGCTCGTACTCCACGGTCACCGGCAGATGATCGGAAGCCCGGCGGGTGAGGTCGGTGTCGGTCACCCTGTGGGCGCGCAGCGCCGGGATCACCTCCGGCGTGACCCGGACCCCGTCGATCCGGCGCCTGACGCCGCGCGCCCCGTACGGGTCGTCGCGGTGGTGGCCGACGGTTGCCTGCCAGGGCGCGCGCAGGACGGCCGCGGCGTCGTGCAGCCCGCCGGCCCAGAGCACGTCACCGGCGGTCCGGTCCACCCGGTGACGCCGCCGCCCCTGCTCGTCGTAGTCCCACTCGCACTGGTGAACCAGGTCCTCGAACCAGTCCACGTCCGCGTAGGGATCACCGGGCTCGTACAGGTGCCACCGGCCGGTCGCGGGGTCGCGGATCCGGTCGGCGCTCTCGCCGTTCCAGTCCGCCCCGACCAGCGCCGGCGCCCGGTCCCGCGGGCGGGCGAGGCTCGCCACGAGCAGCTCGTTCTGATCCACCCTGATTTTCCTGCCAAACGGCGGTGCGTGGTACACCGCGTGGCGGACCGCGGGTCCCCCAAGGTCGAGGGTGATCCAGCCGAGCGCATGCCAGTAATCAGAGTTGCGGCTGCGGAACGTCCCCGGCACCGGCTCGATGCCGTCCCGCCACAGCAGGCCGAGGTGGCAGCCCCGCGAACCCGGGCACAGCGCCGGCGCCGGGTCGCCCTCCGGGCGGGGCACCAGGCACCGCAGGCCGGTGTCGTCGGCGAGCCGCAGCAGCAGCTGCCGGGCCGCGGGCACGTCCGGTCCCCGGATTTCCTGGACGGCGAGCACGTCGGTGCGCAGCGCCTGGATCGACTCGACCACGGCCTTGTAGTGCTCGGCGCCCGCCGCCGAGTCGTCGGCGCCCAGGTCGAGCACGTTGTAGGTAGTGAACAGCACCGATCCAGGGGTGGAGCCGGTCACGTCTACCAGGCCTCCGGTCAGTGGGCGGCGATCTGCGCAGCGACGAGTTCGGCGATCTGGGCGGTGTTGAGCGCGGCACCCTTGCGGAGGTTGTCACCGCAGACGAACAGCTCGACCGCGTGCGGATCGTCGAGCGACCGGCGCACCCGGCCGACCCAGGTCGGGTCGGTGCCCACGACGTCCGCGGGCGTGGGGAACTCGGCCCGCTCCGGGTCATCGTTAAGCACCACGCCGGGTGCGATATCGAGCGCGCGCTGGGCGCCTTTCCTGGTGACCTCGCGGTCGAATACCGCGTGCACGGCCACCGCATGGGTGGTCACGACCGGTACCCGGACGCAGGTCGCGTGCACCCTGAGGTCGGGCAGGCCGAGGATCTTCCGCGACTCGTTGCGGATCTTGAGTTCCTCGGACGACCATCCGTCGTCTTTGAGCGAGCCGGCGAACGGGACCACGTTCAGCGCCAGCGGGGCCGGGAAGGGGCCGAAGTCGCCGACCGCGGCGCGCAGGTCGCCGGCCCGCTGGCCAAGAGCGCGCGTTCCAGCGACCTTGTCCAGCTGCGCGTACAGGGTGTCGATCCCGGCCTGGCCGGCGCCGGACGCGGCCTGGTAGGAGGAGACGACCATCTCCTGCAGGCCGAACGCCCGGTGCAGCGCACCCATGGCGACGATCAGCGACATGGTGGTGCAGTTCGGGTTGGCGATGATCCCCCGGGGCCGGCGGGCGGCCTGCCGGGGGTTGACCTCGGGGACGACCAGCGGGACGTCGGGGTCCATCCGGAACGCGCCCGAGTTGTCCACCACCACCGCGCCACGCTCCGCCGCGACCGGCGCCCACTGCGCCGACACCTCGTCGGGCACGTCGAACATGGCGACGTCCACGCCGTCGAAGGCGTCCGCGGCCAGGGCCAGGACCTCCAGCTCCTCTCCCCGGACCCGCAGGCGCCGGCCCGCCGACCGGGGCGAGGCGATCAGCCGGATCTCCCCCCACACGTCATCCCGGGTGGACAGCAGGTCGAGCATGACGGTCCCGACCGCCCCGGTCGCGCCGACAACCGCCAGGGTAGGCCGGGCTGGTCGGCCCCGGTGGGTCCGGTGGGCCCGGTGGGCCCGGTGGGTCTGACCGGGCGGGTGGGCGGAACCGGACTGACGCTCCGGGCCGCTGACCCGGCCACTCACCGGCCAGTCCCGCCGTACACGACCGCCTCCACCTCGCCGGCTTCGAGCTCAAACGCCTTGTGGGCAGAGCTCACCGCCGCGTCCACGTCGTTCTGGTCCACCACGACCGAGATCCTGATCTCCGAGGTGGAGATCATTTCGATGTTCACCCCAGCCTCGGCGAGCGCGCTGAAGAAGGTCGCGCTGACCCCCGGATGCGACCGCATCCCGGCCCCGATGAGCGACACCTTGCCGATCCTGTCGTCATAGAGCAGCGTCTCGAAGCCGATGTCCGCCTGCACCTCCCGGAGCGCGGCCATCGCGACCTCCCCGTCCGCGCGCGGCAGGGTGAACGAGATGTCGGTGAGCCCGGTGGTGGCGGCGGAGATGTTCTGCACGATCATGTCGATGTTGATCCCGGAGTCGGCGATGACCCGGAAGATCTTCGCCGCCTCGCCGACGACGTCCGGCACCCCCGCGACGGTGATCTTGGCCTCACTGCGGTCGTGAGCCACCCCGGAGATGATCGGCTGTTCCATCGCCTCGCCTTCCGCTGCCGACTCTGTGTCCCTGACCCAGGTGCCTTCCCTGCTGCTGAACGAGGACCGGACGTGGATCGGGATCTGGTACCGGCGGGCGTACTCCACGCACCGGAGCATCAGCACCTTCGCGCCGCACGCCGCCATCTCCAGCATCTCCTCGTAGGAGATCGTGGGTATTCGCCGCGCTCCCGGCACGATCCGCGGGTCAGCGGTGAAGATGCCGTCCACATCGGTGTAGATCTCGCAGAAATCCGCGCCGAGCGCCGCGGCCAGTGCCACGGCGGTGGTGTCCGACGCGCCGCGGCCGAGCGTGGTGACGTCCTTCGTGGTCTGGGACACGCCCTGGAACCCGGCCACGATCGGGACGGCGCCATCACCCAGCGCTGCCTGGATCCGGCCCGGGGTCACGTCGATGATGCGGGCCTTGCCATGCGACGAGTCGGTGATGACCCCCGCCTGTGAGCCGGTGAAGGATCGCCCCTCCAGGCCCAGGTTGGCGATGGCCATCGCCAGCAGCGCCATCGAGATCCGCTCCCCCGCGGTCAGCAGCATGTCGAGCTCGCGTCCCGGCGGCGCCGGGCTCACCCGGTTGGCCAGGTCCCGCAGCTCGTCGGTGGTGTCACCCATCGCGGAAACCACCACGACCACCGAGTGGCCCGCCTTCCGGCTGGCGACGATGCGCTGCGCCACCCGCTTGATGCCATCGGCATCGGCCACTGACGAGCCACCGTACTTCTGCACGACAAGCGCCACCGGCGCGTCGCTCCCTCCGCTATGGCTGCTGGCGGCTTGAGTGTACCCACCCGGGTGGGGAAGCCCGCTGTGATTTCCGGCCTCGCTGCGGGCCCATGACCCCGGCCAGGCGTCTTCCGCGGGGGCCGCTGTAGCGGCCTGGCGAAGCGGCGGCCCGGCGGCGGTCAGCCGGGGGTGACCTCTTCGGCGACGTCGAGCAGGGCGTGCGCCACGATGGCGTGCAGCGCCCGCAGCGCCGCCCCGGCGTGGGTGCCCCAGTGGTTGACGTAGGAGTACTGCCACCACCAGAGGGCTTCCAGCGACCGGCCCGCCTCGTAGTGCTGGAGCCCATGGATGAGGTCTGCGGCCACCGTCGCGACATCATCGGAGAGCCGGAAGCGGGTCGGGCGGCTGTCCGCGTAGGGATCGAACAGCTCCCCGTACTCGTCGCAGGCGGCGAGCCGCGCCGCGAGCCCGGTGCGCAGCATGTCCAGGTCCGGGTCCGCACCGACGTCGGGCTCCCAGTTGCCGGGCGGGATCACGTCCTTGCTGGCGCCCAGCTGCGCCCCGGCCAGCAGGATCTGCGACACCTCCAGCAGCAGCAGAGGCACCGTCTCGTCGCCGCCTTCGCCGGTGGCCAGCGCGCCCACCCCATCCACGAAGTCCCGGGCCTGGCTGGCGACTCGTTCAGCGAGGGGCTGCCAGCCTTCGGCCGATCCGGCATCGTGTGCCCCGGGGACCGGTGCGCTACACATCAAGCAGCCTCCGTCCTTCGAACGCACGCCCGAGGGTTACCTCGTCCGCGTACTCCAGGTCCCCTCCGACCGGAAGCCCACTGGCCGGCCTGGTCACCCGCAGCCCCAGTGGCTTGACAAGCCGGGCCAGGTAGGTCGCGGTCGCCTCTCCCTCCAGGTTCGGGTCCGTCGCGAGGATCAGCTCCGTGACGCTGCCGTCGGACAGCCGTGCCATGAGTTCCCTGGTCCGCAGGTCCTCCGGCCCGATCCCGTCGATGGGACTGATCGCACCACCCAGGACATGGTATCGGCCGCGAAACTCGCGGATCTTCTCGATGGCCGCCACGTCCTTCGGCTCCTCGACGACGCAGATCACCGACGGGTCGCGGCGCGGATCCTGGCAGATCCGGCACTCCTCGTCCACGGCCACGTTGCCGCACACCCGGCAGAACCGGATCTGCTCGGTGACCTCGATCAACACCGTGGCAAGCCGGCGCACGTCGGCCGGGTCGGCGCCCAGCAGGTAAAAAGCGATGCGCTGGGCGCCCTTGGGCCCGACCCCGGGCAGTCGGCCGAGCTCGTCGATGAGGCTCTGGACCACTCCGTCGTACACGTCAGGCCCACACCGTCGGGAGCCCGCCGGGCCACGTCAGGTTAATCACGCACCGTCCCCTCCGGCTCATCGCCGCCGGGAGTGGCATCACCACCGAGAGCGGTGCCACTTGTGGGAGCGGTGCCACCGGCGGGAGCGGCACCACCAGTGGGAGCAGCACCACCAGTGGGAGCGGCACCCTCGGAACCGGTGTCTCCGGAACCGGCACCGCCGAAGAACTCGGAAAGGCCGGGCACTTCACCGGGGCCGCCGCCGCCGAGCGCCGCGAGCGGCCCCATCTTCTCCTGCTGAAGCTCCCCGGCCGCGCGATAGGCGTCACGGACCGCCGCAAGCACCAGATCGGCGACGGCCTGCGCAGCCTCGGCCGGGTCCGTCACATCAACCGCCGCCGCGCTGATCGTTAGGTCCACGAGCTCACCCTGGCCGTTGACCGTGGCGGTGACGAGTCCACCGCCGGCGGTACCTTCCACCTCGGCGTCCGCCAGTTCCTGCTGGGCGTTCATGAGCTGGTGCTGCATCTGCTGCGCGGCGGCGAGCAGCTGCTGCATGTCCATCTGGCCGCTTTGATCCAATGTGGCCCCCACTTGGTTGGGTCAGCCGATGTCGCGCCGGGCCGCCGACGCCGGGCGCTCAACTCCCCTGCTCGCCTGCGTTCCGGCACGCTCAGTTGTCGTTTCGAGCCTACGGCCTCGCAGGCGGGGCAACTACCACGACGCCCTGGGAGCCGCGCTCGGCTCCACGGCCCGGTCTGCATGGCCGGCTTCCATCGTCGGCCGGTTGGAGCCTGGCAGTGACTGGCCGGTGGGAGCCTGGCAGTGAACGGTGCGGTCCGGGGTCTTGAGGCGCGCCGGGAACCGGCCTGGCCCGGCCCGGCTACGGTGGCCGGTCTCCCAACTACGTGTCCTCGATCTCCTCGATGACTCTGCCGCCGAGCTGCCGCTGGATGAGTTCCATGCCGCTCAGGCTGTCCGCCGCCCCCGGCCCGGTGGCGTCGTCCGGCCACTCCTCGTCGGCGACGGCCGCGGGCTTGGGCGGCTGCGCATGACGGGACCGCGCCGGTTGGGCTTGGCTTGCTCTGGGGGACCCGGCCGACGATCCCCGGGAAGCGGCGGATGCGGAGCGTGCTGGCTCCGATGCCCGAGTTCCCTTGGCGCTCCCGCCAGCGGAGGGGCGGTCCGTGGCTCGAGGGCCTGACGCTGGCGAGTCCGGATCGGGGCGCCCGGAGGCGGTGCGGCCGGAAGCCGGTGCGTGCCGAGCAGTGCCGTCAGGGGCGGGCGGGTCCTGAACAGGGCTCTGAGAGGTGGGCGCGTCCTGAGCAGTGGCGTCGGAGGAGGGCGGGTCCTGAGCCTGCGCGTCCCCGGCCGGCTGGCCGGTTGCTGAAGGGTCCGTGGCTGACGGGCCGGACGGGTCGCCGTGACCTGCCATGCCCTGCCCCCCGGCCGTGCCCCCGTGGCCCGGGGGCGGCGGGCCACCGGACACCGCCCTCACCCGCACGTTCAGCCCCAGCATCGTCGCGAGCACGCCCGCCAGGACCTGGTCATGCCCGCTGTTGGCGAACCCCCTGGCGTTGCCTCCGCTGGGGAACATGATCGTCAGCACGCCGTTCTCCAGCTCCTGGACGCTCGCGGTATTCAAGAGCATCCAGGCCACCTTGCCCTTGCTCCGCACCACGTCCAGGATCTCCTGCCAGCGCTCGCGCAGCATGTCCGCGTCCACCGCGCCAGGGTCGCGGCCCGCATCCGGCCGCGCGGCTGTACTACCGGACGGCCCGCCTTGGCTGGCGCCGCCTCGCATGCTCCCGGTCCCCCGCTCCCGGCCTTCCGTAGCCCGGCCTTTCATGGCGCCGCCTTCCATCGGCCGGTCTTCCGTCACGCGGTCTTCCGTCGCGCGGTCTTCCTGGGCCCGGCCCGCCGACGGTCCGCCTTCCGGCGGTCGGCCTTCCGGTATCTCCCTTTCCGGCGCCTGGTCTGCTCGTGCCGCGTCTGCCGAGGGCCTGCCTGCCGGTTTCTCCCCTTCCCGCGCCCGGTCTGTTCGGGCCGCACCCGCCGGCGGCCTGCCGGCTGGTTTCTCCCCTTCCCGCGCCCGGTCTGTTCGGGCCGCACCGGCCGGTGTCCGGCCTTCCTGTTCTGTCCCCTGCCGCGCTTCCTCCTTTACCGGCGCCCGGCCGGGACCCGGGGGCGCACCCGCGCCCGTCGTGTCCTCACGTGACCCCGGGCGGCGCCCCCGCCCGTCACGGGGCCGGGCCGGTTCCCCCGGCGCATCGGCGGACCCGGCGGGCTGCCGAGCCGGTAGCGGCCGGGACCTCACCGTCTCCCCCGA
>Ga0114129_10011646_pt1 | contig 12519 bp, 12 predicted proteins | sample RhiMetdeltSRZDD1_FD_80071 | JGI IMG/M metagenome (GOLD analysis project Ga0114129, IMG submission 80071) | Populus rhizosphere microbial communities from Tennessee, USA - Rhizosphere MetaG P. deltoides SRZDD1 (version 2) (version 2) | ecosystem: Host-associated > Plants > Roots > Rhizosphere >...
ACGAGGGCTGAGGTCGAAGCGTATCTCGCGAGCGAGGAGCATACGGAGTACCGCGAGAGCGAGCTGTTCGCGCTGCGCTGCGCGGAGCTGGACCGCCGCCTTGAGGCCGGGCCGTTGACCATGGAGGAACAGGCAAAGATCGTCGGCCTCCCGGTTGACGTTTTTATTTTTATCAAAGCGCACGAAATGGCGGGCGACGTGGTGAGGCAAAAGTTTGAGGAACTGTTGAAGCAGAAGTTTGAGACGTGTAAGCAGCGTCGCGGGCGAACGACAGTTGAACATGAAAACCTCAGCACCGACCAACGCGCGACGATCGAGAGCCTGGCGCGCAAGCTGCTCCTGATCGAGCCGCAGGATCGTGCACCCGCCATGCTGTTGTTTGTGAGCGAGTATAATAAGAGCTTGCGCGCCAAGTGTCCCCAACTGTCCGAAAGCAAAATTGAAAACGCGATCGACCGCTTCGGCGATCTGATCGTCAACCGTTTTTGCGAACTCGACGCGACCGCTGGAGGACATGCGTAATGTCGCGTAAGGCCTGCACGTTCAAAATAAGCGATCTGACCCGCGCTCTCGTGGCGGCGAAGAAGGCTGGCGTTGACGTGACGCGGATCAGGATCACCAAGGACGGCAGTATCGAGATCGACACCGGCAAAACCGAGTGTGAAGCACTGACAAACCCGTGGGACGGGATACTGAACAATGCTGAGAACAAAGAGCGGGCTTCCTAGACATTGTTCCTGGAACATTGATCGCCACGGCAAGCGCCGCTGTCGCTTTCGTCGCAATGGTTTCACAACCTATTTGACCGGAACGCCCTGGTCGGAAGATTTCATGCGCCAGTACGCGGCGGCGCTCGACGGCGTGACACAGCCTGGAAATATCGGCGCAGCGCGAACGAAGCCCGGATCGTTCGACGCGTTGTGTGTTTCTTACTTTCGTTCGCCGGAGTTTCTCGGCCTGGCCGAAAGCACACAGCGCCAGCGCCGCAACACGCTGGAAAACTTTCGCGCCGAGCACGGCGGTAAGCCGCTGCGCGGTCTGAGCCGCGCCCACATTAGCGCGATCATTGGCGCGAAGGCGGACGCGCCGGAAGGGGCAAACTTCCTGCTGAAAGTTCTGCGTGCTGTTCTCAACTTTGCTGTTGATCAAGGTCTGATCGAGAACAACCCGGCGACCAACGTGAAGAAGTACAAGAGCAAAGGTGACGGACACCACTCCTGGAGTGAAGCGGAGATCGCGGCGTTTGAAGCGACGCACCCGGTTGGATCACGCGCCAGGCTGGCGCTCGCGCTTGGCCTCTACACCGGGCAAAGAAAAAGCGACGTGTTGCGCATGGGCTGGCAGCATATTGAAGGCGACAGCATTGACGTGCGGCAGCAGAAGACCGGAACGCCGCTGCTGATCCCCATGCACCCGAACTTGGTTGCGGTCTTGGCCTCCGTGTCGAAGACGAACTTGACGTTCCTGGTGACGTCGTTCGGTGCGCCGTTCGATCCGAACGGTTTCGGCAACTGGTTCAGAACTCAGTGCGACGCCGCAGGCTTGCCGCATTGTTCGTTCCATGGGCTGCGCAAGGCGGCGGCGACAAGGTTGGCGAACGCGGGTTGCACGGTTGAACAGATCAAAGCCATTACGGGTCATGCCGACCTGAAAGAGGTCGCCCGCTACACGAAGGCGGCGGATCAGAAACGCCTCGCTCGCCAGGCGATCAACATGCAGATCAAGACGGAAGGCGAACAGAGTTTGTCCAACCTCACTATCCGGTTGGACAAAACGACGAGCAAGTAATGGAAAGCAAACAACAATATTTTGCGGGTGCATTTCCTCCCGGGAATACCAGGCTTAGCGGCTGATTTTGCCTGTTCTTGACGATAGTATTTGGAGTGGGATTTGGAATGTCAACGACGGAACTGTCCGGCAAAGGTCATTCTGTATGCCGGGCGAAGCTATGATTTCAGTTTGGAAAGTTCATTCAGCCGGAATGACGGCCGTTGCCTCGATTTCAACCTTGGCCCCCGGCTCCAGCAGGCCGGCGACGACTATCAGGCTCATTGCTGGAAAATGGCGGCCGATGACCCGGCGATAGGCTTCGCCAATTTCCTTTTGCCGTGCAACATAGGCAGACTTTTCGGTAACGAACCAGGTCAGGCGGGTCAGATGACGAGGCTCTCCCCTCGCTTCGGCCAACACCTGCACAATATTTGCAAGGGCGCGTTCGACCTGGGCGACAAAGTCATCACTGACGAGTTCGCCGCGCTCGCTCCAGCCGATCTGGCCGGCGACAAAGACCTGGCGTCCTTCGGCGGCGACGCCGTTGGAGTAGCCTTTGGGCGGCAACCAATTCTTTGGCTGAAGAAATTCGAATGTGTTCTTGCTCATGGCTGGCTTTGCTGTCGCAATTTGAATCTTTGGATTTTTCCGGTCTGGGTCTTCGGCAAGGCGTCAACGAACTTGACGGCTCGCGGATATTTGTATGGGGCGATGACGGCCTTCACATGATCTTGCAACTTCTTGACGCAGGCTGCATCGCGATCGACGCCAGCCTTGAGAACGACGTAGGCGGTTACGATCTGGCCGCGCTCGATGTCGGGCACGCCGATGACCGCGCACTCCCCAACATCGGCATGCGACAGCAACGCTGCCTCGACTTCGGGGCCAGCAATATTGTAACCGGCCGAAACGATCATATCGTCGGCTCTCGCAGCGAAATGGAAGCGACCTTCTTCGTCCTGAATGTAGGCATCGCCGGTCAAATTCCAGCCATCGGAGACATAAGATGTCTGCCGTTGATCGGCGAGATAGCGGCAGCCGGTCGGGCCGCGCACCGCGAGCCGGCCAACGGTTCCCGGCTTAACGGCGTTCATGTCCTTGTCGACCACCTTAGCCTCGTAGCCTGTAATCGGGCGCCCTGTGATACCCGGCCGGGCGTCTTCGAGGCGGTTGGAAATGAAAATGTGCAGCAGTTCCGTGGTGCCGATCCCGTCAAGGATCGGTTTGCCTGTCTTGCGCCGCCAATCCTCGAAGACTGGCGGGGGCAAGGTCTCGCCGGCCGAGACGGCGATACGCAGCGAAGACAAATCGGCGCCCTGCTCCATCGCCCCAGCATCGCCCGATACGCGGTCGGCGCGGTAAAGCAGATCGTCGCCTTATACGTCTCGATGATCTGGATCATGTTGGCGGGTGATGCGTTTTCCAGCAGCGTTGCGGTTGCTCCGAATCGCAAGGGAAAAATCGCCAGCCCGCCCAGACCGAACGTGAACGCGAGCGGCGGGGAGCCGACAAAGACGTCTTCAGGCGTTACTTTAAGAACTTCACGTGCATAGCCATCGGCAATGATCAGCAGGTCGCGATGGAAATGCATTGTCGCCTTTGGCTCGCCCGTCGTGCCCGACGTAAAGCCAAGCAGTGCCACGTCGTCCCGCCCGGTCTGCACCGCATCAAACTTCACCGGCTTGTCGAGGGCGACGCGATCGAGCTCCGCATCGTGGTTCGACGTTCCGTCGAAGCCAACAACCTGCTTGAGGAAGCGGCTGTCCTTGGCGCAGGCGATTAATTCGTCGGCGATGCGCGTATCGGTCAGCGCGAGATTGATTTGCGCCTTGTCGACGATCTTGGCGAGCTCGCCGGCCCGCAGCATCGGCATTGTATTGATGACGACGGCGCCGGCCTTGGTCGCCGCCAGCCAGGCCGCGACAAGGGCGGGATTATTCCCCGAGCGGATCAGGATGCGGTTGCCTGGCTTTACGCCATAATTCTCAACCAAGGCATGAGCGACCCGGTTCGACCAATCTGTTAGCTCTTTGTAGGTCCGCCGGCGGCCGTTTCCGATCAATGCCACGCGGTCGCCGAAACCTTGTTCAACCAAACGATCAGTCAGTTCAACCGCTGCATTAAGTCGTTCGGGATATTGGAATTCGGGCCGATCAAGCAGCAAATCGGGCCATTGGTTAAGCGGCGGGAGGTTATCGCGCGTAAACGTGTCGACATGCGCAGAGGGACCAAGCGGAGAGGCTTTTGCCGGGGCCATGTCAATGCTCCACGGTAGAGAGAACGGATCGCGCGATTACGACTTTCTGGACGTCGGAGGCTCCTTCGTAAATGCGCAGGGCCCTGATCTCTCGGTAAAGGTTTTCGACCGGATGGCCGGATCGCACGCCTTCCCCGCCGTGGATCTGAACCGCAGCGTCAATTACGCGTTGTGCGGCTTCGGTCGCGAACAGCTTGGCCATCGCAGCCTCGCGGGTGACCCGCGCGGCTCCCATGTCCTTGGTCCAGGCGGCGCGATAAACCAGCAGCGCTGCGGCGTCGATCTCAAGCGCCATGTCGGCGATATGCCCCTGCACCATCTGCAGGTCGGAAAGGGGCGCACCGAACAAATGGCGGCCCGCAGCACGCCGGAGCGTCTCGTCCAAGGCGCGGCGGGCGAAGCCGAGCGCAGCCGCGCCCACGGTCGTGCGAAAGACGTCAAGCGTCGTCATGGCGATCTTGAAGCCGTCGCCTGCGTCGCCGATAAGCGCAGAAGGTGTCACGCGGCATCTCTCGAAGCGCAACCGCGCCAGCGGATGTGGCGCCATAACGTGCAGCCGTTCGGCGATCCTTATGCCGGGATTGTCAGCTTTAACGATGAAAGCGGACAGCCCCCGCGCTCCCGGTGCTTCCCCGGTTCGCGCAAACACAACATAGAAATCGGCAATGCCCCCGTTGGAAATCCAGGTCTTTTCGCCGTCGAGGACGAAGCCATTTCCGTCCCGGCGGGCTGCAGTGGCGATATTGGCGACGTCCGAGCCGGACTCCGGCTCCGACAGCGCGAAGGCGGCGATTGCCTTGCCTGTACGCGTTCTCGGCAGCCATGCGTTGCGCTGTTCAAGACTTCCAAACAGTGAAATCGGCCCGGCTCCCAGTCCCTGCATGGCGAAGGCGAAATCGGCGAGGCCAGAATGGCGCGCAAGTGTCTCGCGGATCAGCGCCAGCGTGCGCACATCGATGCGTTCGTTCTCGCCGTCGCCCGGCGCGCTGAATTTCAGCCACCCATCCCGACCGAGAACGCTCACGAGCCTGCGGCACGCTTCGTCAACATCGCCATGATGATCGGTTTCGGCGAAATTGGCGGCTGCCCACGCTTCCAGCCGTTCCGCCAGTTCGCGATGGCGGGGTTCGAGAAACGGCCATTTCAAAAAGCTCCTGTCCGTCATCGGTCAGTTTCCGGCAAAGCGTGGACTACCTTTTGCGATGAAAGCCTCGTAGGCACGTCGGAAATCTCCGGTCTGCATGCAAATCGCTTGCGCCTGCGCCTCCGCTTCAATCGCCTGCTCGAGGGACATGGACCATTCCTGGCCGAGCATTGTTTTGGTCATCATGTGCGCAAAGGTCGGCCCCTGCGCGATTTTCTGTGCAAGGGCGAGCGCTTCTTCCTGAAGCTTGTCGGAAGCAACCAGCCTGTTGAAGAAGCCCCATTGTGCCCCCTCCTCCGCGTTCATTGTGCGGCCGGTGAACAAGAGTTCCGAAGCGCGGCCCTGCCCGATGACCCGCGGCAGCATCGCGCACGCGCCCATGTCGCAGCCCGCAAGGCCGACGCGCGTGAAAAGGAATGCGGTTTTCGCCTGCGGCGCGCCCAGCCGTATGTCGCAGAACAGCGCGATCATCGCGCCGGCGCCCACACAGACGCCGTCAACCGCTGCGACGACCGGCTGCGGACAAGCACGCATGGCCTTCACGAGATCGCCCGTCATGCGCGTGAACTCGAGCAGCCCCTTCATATCACGGTCGAGCAGCGGTCCGATGATGTCTCGCACATCGCCGCCCGAGCAGAAATTTCCCTCGTTCGAACCGAAGACGACCGCCTTGATGTCATCGGCGGCTGCCAGCTTCCGGAACGTGTCGCGCAATTCGGCGTAGGAATCGAATGTTATCGGGTTCTTGCGTTCGCTGCCCTTGAGCGAAATCAGCGCCACGTCGCCTTCGGCGCGCCAGTTGAAATGAACTGGCTTGAAATCTTTCATATTCATGTCCGGGCCTCCCCGCTGCGGACGCTTTTCACAAGCCCGTCGAGCTGTTGAATGATCGATTCGGCTTCCGCTGCGTCGATGTCCACCAGGAGCTCGTCGACCCAGTCTTCATGGGCCTTCGCGATCGCCGAAAACTGCGCGACGCCTTTCGGCGTGAGACGAACGATATAGGACCGGCGGTCCGTCGCTGGCGCCTGCCGCAATACCAGCTTCTCGGCAGCCAGCCTGTCGATGATCCCTGTGACGTTGCCGTTTGACACCATCAAATGTCGCGACAGCTCTGTCATGGTGATGCCGTTCTCGTAGCGGGCGAGCGTGGCCATGACATCGAACTGGGGAAGCGTGATCGCGAATTTGGTGCGCAGCCGTTCGCGCAGCCGAGCTTCGATTGCGCGCGAGGAGCGCAGCAACCTGAGCCACAGTCGCAGCCGCTGCTTGCTGGGAGGACGCGCGGCGGCCGTGCGCTCGCGGGGCTTGTTGGCAACACTCATTGTCGGCCTCCAGTCACTTCGATCGCCTGTCCGTTCACCGACGCCGCCGATGGCGAGCACAGCCTGATCACCGCCTGCGCCACCTCCTCGGGCTTGATGAGCCGCCCGGACGGGTTGTCTTTCGCCAGCATGGCGCGGGCCTCCTCCGAAGAACGGCCGCTCTTGCCGGAAATTTTTCCCGCTGCAGTGTCGAGGAGCGGCGTGTCGGTATAGCCGGGGCACACAGCGTTGACGGTCACGCCGGTTGGCTCGAGTTCGAGGCTGAGGGCTCGCGCGAGGCCAACGACCCCGTGTTTGGCTGCGCAATAGGCAGCCACATAGGGATAGCCTTTCAGCCCGGCGGTCGAAGCGATGAAGATGATCCGCCGCGGGCCTTCGGACTTGCGCGTGACATCGGCAAGGGCCGCCTTCACCGTGAGGAAGGCACCTGTCAGATTGACATCGATCATGTTGTGCCAGTGAGCAAGGTCCAGCTTTGCCACTGGCGCGCTGGCCGCAGCCCCCGCATTGGCAATGACGATATCGATCGGTCCATTTGCCGCTCGCGCCGTCTCGGCCATGGCCGCACAGTCGGACTCCTTCGTCACATCGGCGACAATTGCCGTCGCTTTCGGAAGTTTGGCAGCGACGTCGTCCAGCGGAGCTTTACGCCGGCCAGCCAAAGAAACTGCAGCACCTTCCTTCGCCAGCGCGCGCGCAATGGCCGCGCCAATTCCGGTGCCTCCCCCCGTGATCAAAGCGTGGCGATTGTCGAGCGCCCCCATCAGACTTTTCCTGTCAACGCTTCACTGCGCGACCTGAGGCGATAAAGCTGATCGCGGCCCGCCAAATAGGGTTTCGGCCAATTCACGCCGTCGTAGCGAAGTTCAGCCGCTGCATGCAGCGTCCAGTACGGGTCGGAAAGATGCGGGCGCGCAAGGCACACGAGATCGGCACGGCCGGCCATCAGGATCGAGTTCACATGATCGGGCTCGTAGATGTTGCCAACCGCGAGCGTGGCGACGCCAGCTTCGTTGCGGATGCGGTCGGAGAACGGAGTCTGGAACATCCGGCCGTAGACCGGGCGAGCACGCGTCGAGGTTTGCCCGGCCGACACGTCGATGAGATCGACACCAGCCTCCGTCAGGATTCGCGCAATCTCGACCGCATCCTGCGGCCGTATGCCGTCCGGGCCAACCCAGTCGTGTGCGGAAATTCGCACCGAAATAGGCTTTTCATCCGGCCATATCTTGCGCACCGCGCGGAACACTTCGAGCGGAAAGCGCATGCGGTTCTCAAGCGACCCTCCATATTCATCCCGCCGCCGGTTCGTAAGAGGAGTGATGAAAGAGGACATCAGGTAGCCGTGCGCATAGTGCAGTTCGAGCCAGTCGAAACCGATGCGCGCAGCCATTTCTGCCGAGCGCACGAACTCGTCGCGAATCCTGTCCATGTCGACGCGAGACATTTCACGCGGCGTCTGGTTTTGCGGGCTCCAGGGGACGGCCGACGGCGCCAGCACAGGCCAGTTTCCCGCCGTCAGCGGTGCATCGCTTTCTTCCCAGCCCAGCTGGGTCGACCCCTTCGCGCCCGAGTGCCCGAGCTGGATGGCAATCTTCGCATTCGTTTCGACGTGGACAAAATCGACGATGCGCTTCCAGGCGGTCTCATGCTCGGGCCAATAGAGCCCCGTACAGCCGGGTGAAATGCGTCCTTCAGGCGACACGCAGGTCATTTCGGTAAAGACAAGCCCGGCGCCGCCCTTCGCGCGCTCGGCATAGTGCACGAAATGCCATTCGTTCGGCGTGCCGTTCACGGCGCGATATTGCGCCATCGGCGAAACGCAAACCCGGTTGGCAAGCTCGACCCCGCGCACGCGAAACGGCACGAACATCGGGGGCCGCGCGGCATTCGGCGACCGCCCGGTCGCTTTCTGCTCGAACCATTTTTCCGCGCCGGAGAGCCACTGGGGATCGCGCTGCCGGAGATTCTCATGACTGATACGCTGCGACCGTGTCAGCAGCGAATAATTGAATTGCACCGGATCAAGGTCGAAGTAGCGCTCGACGTCCTCGAACCATTCGGTCGAGTTGCGTGCGGAATTCTGAAGTCGCAACACCTCGAGCCGTCGCTCGTCCTCGTAGCGGCGAAATGCCGATGAGATGTCTGACTCACTGTCGAGATAGTTTGCCAGCGCGATGGCGCTTTCCATCGCCAGCTTGGAACCCGAACCGACCGAGAAATGCGCAGTCGCTGCGGCATCGCCGAGCAGCACCACGTTCTCATGGCTCCAGCGTTCGCACAGCACGCGGTTGAAGTTAAGCCACGCCGATCCGCGCAGGTGGCGGGCATTCGACATTAATTTATGGCCGCCAAGATATCGGGCAAAAATTTTCTCGCAGAGCGCAATCGTCTCGTCGATGCCCATACGATCGAAGCCGAGCCGGTACCATGTCTGTTCGGAGCATTCGACGATAAAGGTCGCTGTATCCGCATCGAACTGATAAGCGTGCACCCAGATCCAGCCATGCTCGGTTTGCTCGAATATGAAAGTGAAAGCGTCATCAAATTTCTGGTGTGTCCCAAGCCAAATGTATTTGCAGGCACGCACATCGATGTCGGGTTTGAATGCGTCGGCATAGGCCGCGCGCACGCGTGAATTGACGCCGTCAGCGCCTACGACGATGTCAAAATCTCCATAGCTGTCAGGGGGAGCAGCCTCAGTTTCAAATTCGATTTTCACTCCCAATGATTGCGCACGGTCTTGCAAGATATTGAGCAGCCGCTTGCGTCCAATGCCGCTGAATCCGTGCCCTCCCGAGCGCATCACGGTGCCGCGGTAGTGAACGGCGATGTCGTCCCAGTAAACAAAAGCGTCGCGGATCGCCTTCGACGAAACCGGATCATTGGTGTGAAGATTGCCAAGCGTTTCGTCGGAGAGCACGACACCCCAGCCAAATGTGTCGTTCGGTCTGTTGCGCTCGATTACGACAACGTCGTGCGATGGATCGCGCAACTTCAGCGTGATCGCAAAATTCAGGCCGCCCGGGCCGCCCCCTAGAACTGCCGCACGCATGCGCCGGCTCCTTTATTGGGTGTCGGCACAAGCATGACTCAAGTCGTCAGATATTACAAACATAAAATATTTAGATTTAAAGCTTTTGGCGGTTGCGCAGGAAGCCTGCTGGTGCAAAGACTTAAGCCATTGGCACAATGAGGCGTTCGGGTCCGACAGCATGAAGGCGATCATCGTTGGCGGCGGCATCGGCGGGCTCACCGCCGCGCTCATGCTTCATGCCCGCGGCATCGATTGCGAGGTTTTCGAGCAGGCGGATGCCATTCGCGAGCTTGGCGTCGGCATCAACACCCTGCCCCACGCCATCAAGGAACTCGCCCAAGTCGGGTTGCTCCCGGGACTGGACGCCGTCGGCATCCGCACCCACGAATTGTTCTACATGAATCGCGATGGCCAGGAGATCTGGCGCGAGCCGCGCGGCACCGATGCCGGGTTTGAGTATCCCCAGTTCTCAATCCATCGCGGACGGCTGCAGGCCGTGATCCATGACGCAGTGCGTGACCGCATCGGAGAAGCAAAAATTCGCACCGGGCATCGTCTGGGTTCATTCGCGCAGGACGACGGCGGCGTTACCGCTTATTTCTTCGGTCGTGACGGCACACACCGCTCGACGGTACGTGGCGACGTTTTGATCGGCGCCGACGGCATTCACTCCATTGTTCGCGAAACGCTCTATCCAAACGAAGGTCCGGCACGCTGGAACGGATCGATGCTGTGGCGTGGCGCGATCGACTGGCCAAAATTCCTGACCGGGCGCTCGATGGTGATCGCCGGTGGCATGGCGGGAAAACTCGTCATCTATCCGATCGGCAACGGCGCGCGCGAGGATCGCCTGCTGACCAACTGGGCCGTGTTGGTCAAGATTGGAGACGGTGGCGCGCCACCCCGCAAGGAGGACTGGTCACGCACAGGCAAATTCGAGGATCTGATGCCGCACGTGCAACGCTTCAATATCCCGTTTGTCGACGGAAAGGCGTTGATCGAAGCGACGCCGGAGTTCTGGGAATATCCCATGTGCGATCGCGATCCGCTTCCGCGCTGGTCGCATGGCCGCGTCACCTTGCTCGGCGACGCTGCGCATCCGATGTACCCGGTTGGCTCGAATGGCGCCTCGCAAGCAATCCTCGATGCACGGTGCCTTGCCGACAAACTCCTGTCCGCCGAGCATCCCGCACATGCGCTCTGGGCCTATGAGCAGGAACGACTGCCGATGACCGCTCAGATCGTGCAGATGAATCGCAAAGGCGGGCCGGAAGGGGTCATTGACGTCGTCGAAGAGCTTGCTCCGGACGGATTCAGCAACATCGACGATGTTTTGCCTTACGAGCAGCGCAAGGCGATTGTGCGCGGCTACGCTTCGACCGCGGGCTTTTCGCGCGAACAGGTCAACCGTCCGGCAAAAACGGCGTAATTGCCAAACCGTTGTGTGCGAAAAAACGCGCTGGCTTCACGCAGGTGGTGGCAGGAAGTTGACCTCGTGACGCGCCGACAATGCGACTACCTCTTCCGGCTTCTGTTCTTTCATCGAATGGATCGCCGAGAACAGGTCGTAGAGCCTGCGGCTTGGCGAAACCCAGAAAAAGCATTTCACTGTCTGATCGGACTTGTTGAAGATGCCGTGCGGAACATTCATCGGCATCCGGATCAGATCGCCCGGCTGCGCCGCGGCATCCTTGCCATCTAGCATCAGATCAAGACGCCCCTCGAAAAGGTAGATGAACTCGTCTTGCGTTGGATGGATATGCGGCGGCACAAATGTCCCCGGGGGAAACGTCGCATGCCAGGAAAACGAACTTTCGCTCAACGATTTCGGAACGTAAGTCTGTCCCAGAATATTCCAGACAATGCCTTCGATGCCGGTACCGGCCTTGGTGATGCCTGCGGTCAGCGTTTGCATTCGTCTTCTCCGATCACGGGTTTAATGCCGCCGCCGAGGCTTCGGCTGATGCAGCGCGCCCTTGTTCAACCATGACAGCAGGCCTCTTCCCGCTGTCAAGGCTTCCCAGGCGCGATATTTCAGAATTAAAGTCTTTCCGCGTGGCGCTGGGCACGTCATGGGGGCATAGTCAGTCGATTGAAGGGTTGGAGGCAAAGCGATGACTAGGAGCAAGCTGTTTGTGACCGTTGCCGCAGCGGCGCTATTTAGCGTTGTCGTGCAAGCTCAGGCGCAGGAAAAGCTGAAGATCGGCGTTATCGCCACATTATCCGGCCCGCCCGCCGTGCTTGGTCAGCAGCTGCGCAACGGCGTTCAGCTCGCGGTAAAAGATCTCGGCGGCAAGCTTGGCGGCCGCGAGGTGGAAGTGATCGTGCAGGACGACGAGCTCAAACCCGACGTTGCTGTGTCTAAGGCAAAGGCTCTGATCGATCGCGACAAGGTCGACTTCGTGGTCGGGCCGATCTTCTCAAATATTCTGCAGGCGATCTTCAAGCCGGTGACCGACGCCGGCGTGATCCTGATCAGCCCAAACGCCGGCACTTCCAATTTTGCCGGCAAGGAATGCAACGCGAACTTTTTCGTCACGTCCTATCAGAACGACCAGGCCTTCGGCGTGGCGGGAAAATACGCACAGGATGCGGGGCTTAAGAAAATCTTCCTGATTGCACCGAACTACCAGGCAGGCCGCGATGCGCTCGCCGGGTTTAAGAGCTTCTACAAGGGCGAGATTGCGGACGAGGTCTACGTTCCGCTCGGCCAGCTCGATTATTCCGCCGAGTTGGCGAAGATCGCCGCCGCCAGCCCCGGAGCGATCTATGTGTTCCTGCCCGGTGGCATGGGCATCAATTTCGTCAAGCAATTCCGCCAAGCCGGGCTTGCCGACAAGACCGTGTTCCTGTCTGCGTTCACGGTCGATGAGTCGACGCTGCCCGCGCAGCAGGATGCCGCGGTTGGTTTTTTCGGCGGCGCCAACTGGGCGCCTAATTTGGACAATCCGCAGAACAAGAAGTTTGTCGCGGGCTACGAGAAGGA
>Ga0114129_10011647_pt1 | contig 12519 bp, 6 predicted proteins | sample RhiMetdeltSRZDD1_FD_80071 | JGI IMG/M metagenome (GOLD analysis project Ga0114129, IMG submission 80071) | Populus rhizosphere microbial communities from Tennessee, USA - Rhizosphere MetaG P. deltoides SRZDD1 (version 2) (version 2) | ecosystem: Host-associated > Plants > Roots > Rhizosphere >...
CTATCCTATGGATGGCGGTATCAGCCGGAGTGCGGATTCCACTCTGAGAATCGGCGAAGTCATCGAATCCTCAAAGAATAACTATGGAATGACCCTGCGCGGCGTTCCAGGCAGGGAGTTGCAGCTTGGTTTGGTGTACGACAGTGGGCGATACGAAGCGGACGGCGCGGAGCGATTGTTGAAGAGCCTGAAGCGCGTGTTGGAAGGGATGGCGGAGATTGAGAAAGGCAGGGTGATGGAGCTGCCGCTCATAAGTGAGGAGGAGCGGCAACAAGTCATCGTAGCTTGGAATGAGACGGGCGCCGATTTCCCGGCGGACCAATGTATGAGCCAGTTGTTCGAGCGGCAGGTAGAGTTGACCCCTGAGGCCGTGGCGGTCGTCTACGAAGAAGAGTCACTCACCTATCATCAGCTCAACCGGAGAGCCAACCGGCTGGCGCGCTGCCTGCGGGAGATGGGCGTCGGCCCTGAGGTAAAGGTGGGGCTGTGTGTGGAGCGAAGTCTTGAAATGATCATCGGCTTGCTCGCCGTCATGAAAGCCGGCGGCGCCTACCTGCCGATTGATCCCGGCTATCCGGAGGAGCGAATCAGCTACATGCTGAGTGACAGCGGCGCCAAAGTCGCTTTCGTTCAAGATAGTTTCAAAGAGCGAGTCAGCGGGGTCTGCCCGAACGTCCTGGGGCTGGAGCAAACGGCAGAACAGGTCAGAGATGCAAGCGGAGAGAATCTGGAGATAGAAGTAAGTGGAGAGAACCTTGCCTATCTTATTTATACGTCGGGATCTACCGGCCAACCTAAGGGCTGTGAGGTTAATCACCGAAACGTTGCGCGGTTGTTCAAGGCTACAGAGTCGCTCTTCAAGTTTAACCAAGCGGACGTGTGGACGCTGTTTCATTCCTACACTTTCGATTTCTCGGTATGGGAAATTTGGGGAGCACTAGCGTATGGGGGACGGCTGATCGTCGTGCCGCAAGCCGTGACTCGATCGCTGGAGCAATTTCACCGGCTCTTGCGCGAACAGGGGGTCACGGTTCTCAATCAAACTCCTTCGGCATTCCGACATCTTCTTCAGGTTGATAAGAAAGCTGACGGTACGGCATCGGCATTACGTTGGGTGATTTTTGGAGGGGAAGTTTTGGACTTCACGTCCCTACAACCGTGGTTCGAACGCTATGGCGATGAAAGGCCGAAATTGGTCAACATGTACGGAATTACGGAGACGACAGTGCATGTAACCTATTATTCGATCCGTCGGCGAGATGCCGAGCAGCCGACCAGCCGGATAGGACGCCAGTTGCCGGATTTGCGCCTCTATATACTCGACCGCTTTCTTGATCCGACGCCGATTGGCGCGATGGGAGAGCTTTTTATCGGCGGCGCCGGCGTGGCGCGCGGGTATTTGAATCGAGAAGGTTTGACAGCCGATAGATTCCTTCCCGATCAATTCAGCCAACGGCCCGGAGCCAGACTATACCGTGCTGGTGACCTGGCTCGCCATCTCGCCGATGGCAAAATCGAGTATCTAGGTCGCCTTGATCAACAGGTGAAAATTCGAGGCTATCGCATCGAGTTGGGAGAGATCGCAGTGGCAATCAGTGAGCACGCCGAAATAGAGCAGGCGATCGTAATCGTGAGAGAAGATGAACCGGGAATGAAGCGGCTGGTCGGATATTATGTCGCTAACCAGCCGGTAAACAACCGACAATTGAGGGAGTATTTGCTGGCGAAGCTGCCCGACTACATGACGCCTGGAGCCTTTGTGCAGATGGAACAGTGGCCCTTGACGGCAAATGGCAAACTCGACCGGCGGGCCTTGCCAAAGCCGGAATTGAGTGGAGAAAGCGCGCAATATGTTGGGCCGCGCACGATGGTGGAGGAGGTCTTATGCAACATATGGAAGCGGATCTTAAAGACCGATTCTGTTTCAATCCTCGATAATTTCTTCACTTTGGGCGGGGATTCTCTCCGCCTGATGGAAGCTCTATCGCTCGCTAGGGATGCCGGGCTACAGTTGACGGCCAGACAGTTTTTTGAATCTCAGACTGTGATCGAATTGGCCCAACTGTGTCAGGGGGCAAGAGACGATGGCTCTGAATCCGGGGAGGCGCTACTTGTGCCTGCTCGTCTCCAGGGTTCAAAGGCGCCGCTCTTTTTCGTGCATGCCGCCGGTGGCGGTGTCGATTTTCTCTGGCCGATCGCTAATCATCTGGAACCAGACCAGCCGGTTTATGGATTCCGCTTTAAAGGGTTGGGCCGCGCCGAAATATATAAGCCCGAGTTAGAAGAGGTTGCCGCCGACTATATTGATCTTATGAAAGCAGTTCAACCGCGAGGACCCTATCTGATCGGGGGGCTTTCTCTTGGAGTATTTATCGCGTTTGAGATGGCTCGGCAACTGCAGAATGGCGGCGAAGTCGTCTCCTTGCTCGCGCTGATCGACTCAGGGCCTTCCGACGCTGAAGAATTGCGGGATATGGAGGCGGGGTTCATGATAGACCTAGCAAAAAGATTTGCCGTTGATGTTTCACCGGAGGAGATCGCCGCAATTGATCCGAATACGCGTCTGGGTTATGTTCTGAAAAAGCTAAAATCGGCAACCTCGAATCAAGACTACTCCCAGGTCGCCAGGGTGGCTCCCGCTTGGTATGGGCACTTGTGGTCTGCTCAACGGTATTTGTCAAAGGCATTGGCGGACCCACAGTCATATCTCTACACAGGTAAAATAACTTTGTTCAAAACGGGCGAAGCTCATAACTCGATGGGATGGTCGTTGCTGAGCTCGCAAGATGTTGACATTAATCTCTTGTCCGGATCACACGGAACGATACTACAGGAACCCTATGTGGGTTCTTTGGCCCGCATGTTGACCAGAATCATCTCGAAGTCTGATCAGACGCCGCTCGAAACCATTTCTTCATAGACCGATAGCCGTCGGTCACTCGCGCTCCTTATGCGCCAGCCTCAGTGAATTCAAAACTGAATTACCGAGACCGTGAGGGAGCGGATTCTTCGTTCATCTGCAAACCGCTGTAAAGCATTTCTCCCGAAAGGAGGGAAAAAAGATGGATAGCTATGAACAAGTCCGATTCTTTACGCTTGAGAATGAAATACCTCTCGTTGCCCAACCTGTTAAAGCAGGCATAAAACTGTCAGACTGGATAAGGTCGAACAAAATGCTGATCGATGATAAGCTGGAGAAATGCGGGGCGATTCTCTTCCGCGGATTTGATGTCCCAGATCAACAGGCTTTCACAGAGGTAGTGTGGGCCGTCTCGTCAAAACTGCTGACGTATACCTACAGTTCAACCCCACGCACTCAGGTTGGAGATCGGATCTACACTGCGACAGAGTATCCGGCGAATCAGACGATTCCTCTTCACAACGAATCTTCGTATCAACGGAGTTGGCCGCTCCGTCTGATCTTCTACTGCCTCCAACCTGCCGAAGCGGGAGGCGAGACTCCACTTGCCGACAGCGTGAAAGTTACAAACCGGATTGATCCGGCCGTTAAGCGGAAATTCTTAGAACGGGATGTCATGTACGTCAGAAATTATGAGCCGGGGATGGACCTGAGTTGGCAGACGGTATTTCAAACGTCCGATAAGGCCGAGGTCGAACGGTTCTGCTCTGACAATGGGATTCAATATGAGTGGATAACGAAAGATTCTCTTCGCACACGGCAGGTATGTCAGTCGATGGCCCAACACTGGACCAGGGGTGAGAAGATCTGGTTTAACCAGGCTCACCTCTTTCACATCTCCAGCCTCGATGAACGCACACGCCGGGCTTTGCTGCTGATCTATCGCGAAGAAGACCTTCCCCGCAATTCGTACTATGGCGATGGATCCCGTATTGAAACCGATGCGCTCGAAGTGATCCGTGCGGCCTATCGCGCCGAAACCGTATCCTTCACGTGGAAGGCGACCGATGTGTTGTTGCTCGACAATATGCTCGTATGTCACGGGCGGACGCCTTTCAAGGGAAAGCGGAAGGTTCTGGCCGCCATGACCGATGAGTACAGGGTCAATTCAATGGCTCAATAATTTAAATATGAGGACAAAAATGGGCTCTCGGCTTTTCTTGTTCTCTGAAGGTTGCGAGTTATACCGGAAGCGATTAGACTCTTTGTTGAATAATCTCTAAAGAACCGCTTCATTCGAAGGTGGAGACAACTATGTTCCGGCTCAATCTAAAGCATGCCATCAGGGTTCTCTTAAACAACCGCAGTTTTGCCATCGCCGTGCTCGTAACTTTTGCGTTTTCCATCGGCGTTAACACTACGATCTTCTCTCTTCGTGAAGCGATCCTTAATAGGACGATCCAGGTTGCTGATGCCGAGAATCTGGTTGCGATATACGGTACGGTGGTAGACGAAGCTGCCAACGGCATCTTTTCTCGGAGTGATTACGCTTATTACAAGCAAAACCTCAAAGGCGTCTCCGATCTGGCCGCACATTACTCAACTTCTCCGATGACCTTGTCCGGGGATGATAAGTCTCCACAGCAGGTTGTCGGCGGCGCCGTTTCCGGGCACTTCTTTTCCATGCTTGGGTTACGCCCAGTCGTAGGACGTTTTTTTCTGCCCGATGAAGACGCCGTCGATGGCAGAGATGCAGTCGCGGTATTAAGCCATGGGTTATGGACTCAGGAGTATGGCGCGGATCCGAGTATTGTCGGGAAACTAATCAAACTGAATGGAACGAATTTCACTGTCATTGGCGTGGCTCCGGCAAACTTCCGTGGAATCGTTGCGGCCGGATCTTCAAACGATTTATGGGTTCCATTATCCATGTCCTCGGTCGCATATCGTTACTGTGACAGTCAAAAAACGGACTGCAGATTTCTGGATCTCGTCGGTCGCCTCGCGAACGGGAATTCCGTCAAGCAACTTCAGTCTGAAGTAGATCTGCTGGCCCAGCAACTGGAAGCTCAGAAACCGGAATCGGCTAGACGCCCAAATTCGTCTCAAGGGAAAATCGTGATCGTCATGCCGCAGCGGGGGATAGGGGCATTACACAGGACGCAGTTGACGCGTTTATTAGACCTTCTCAGGAACTCTGCATTTGTCCTCTTATTAATCGCATGCGTGAATGTGTCAGGCCTCTTCCTCGTTCAAATGTCAGCGCGAGCGAAGGAGATGGCAATGCGACTGGCCTTAGGTTCAAATCAAAGACAGTTGTATCTTCAAATGCTGACCGAGACAGGTCTACTCAGCCTGCTGGGCGGAATAGGAGGGCTGCTGATGTCGTATTGGCTGAGTGGCCCACTTTCAAAGTTTCCACTCGTTGACGCCCCCAACTATCTCAGCGAAATGCGCATCGATCTCTCGCTCATTGCTTTCACGATTGCGCTGGTTACACTGTGCGCCATTCTAGCCACAATCATTCCTGCAATAAGGATGTCTCGCTCTGATCTCTATCTTTCGTTAAAGGACCAGACCTCAGGAGGAGGCTCCAAAGCTTCCAAGGCCCATGATGCGCTGGTCGTAGCCCAGGTAGCGCTCTCTTTGGCTTTAGTTGCGGGGGGAGGGCTGATGATGATGAGCCTGCGAACGATTCTAAGCGGGCCGGGGTTCGATCCCAGCCGTCTGGCGTTTTTCAGAGTAACGCCGCGACTGATCGGATATTCTCCCGAAAAATCGACGGCTCTCCAGAAAGAAATAATGGCCAGGTTGTCCACACTTCCCGGTGTAGAGTCTGTCAGTATGGCGCTGTCTTTGCCGTGGTGGCCAACCAGGACTCGAGTCGTGTACCTGCCGGGTAAAGTGCCGATGCGCGATGAGGATAAGTTGCGGGTAGAATATGACCCTATCGCGCCGAAGTATTTGAGCACTCTACGGATCCCGCTGATTGCCGGCCGTGAATTCAATGAAGGTGACACCAGACAGAGCCCGAAGGTAGTCATTATAAACGAGTCGCTCGCAGCTCTTATGTTCCCCAACGAGAATGCAATCGGCAGAACTCTTGTTATAGGGCTTGCCGAGCCTATAGAGTATACTGTCGTCGGCGTCTCAAAAGATGCGAAATACCACTTAGCATCGGTTAAATCTTCGCCTTACTTCTATTTTCCTTATTGGCAGGTCAATGATGGTTCAGATGCTCGCTTCTGTATCCGAACAGCCGGCGACCTGGGGGCGATTATGCCGGCCATTACACGTGAGATCCAGAATATTGACCGGGACGCGCCTGTGACCAAGATAGTGACAATGGACCAGGGATTAAAGGCGTGGTTCTCCTCCCTTTACCTGGCCAATCGTGTCCTTTTGTCGACAAGCGGCATCGCATGCTTTCTGAGCATGTTGGGGTTATACAGCTTAATTGCGTTCTCTGTAGTTAAGCGCAATCGAGAGATCGGGATTCGCATTGCCCTTGGCGCAAGCCGAAGGAATATCTTGAGGTTGATGATCCAGCGCGGCGTCGCGCTCGCCGCAATCGGGGCGGTTTTGGGAATTGGCTTTTCCATTCCCAGTCTGCGTATCTTTGACTCTTTGCTTTATGGCGTAAAACCTGCCAATCCTCTAGTATTGATTACCGCAACAATTGTGCTGCTATTAGTCTCGCTGATGGCCGGTTTCCTTCCTGCGCAACGGGCTACAAAAATCGATCCGATCAAGGTGATTCGAGACGAGTAAATCTCAACTATTCAATCAATCCTATTTATAACCGCAGCAATTCTGCTGATGCCAATCTCGTTCGTTGTTGGCCTCCTTCCCGCGCAACGGGCGAAAAGAACCGATCCAATCAAGGTGATTCGAGACGAATAAATTCCAACCGCTCAATCAATCTAATCATTTGCAACAGCTAGGGAGTATAGGTTTTTTTTCGGCCTTGGATAAAAGGAGGAAGCCAGTGGAAGAAAGAGTCTACCTAAAGCCTAATGTGATGGCGGAGCCGTTGATCAATAACTGGTATGCATGGCCATATCTGATTCCACCCCATACGGCCGCGATGTATATGGCGAACTGGCATCTGAAAATCATGGAGTCATTCGTGAGTACGCCACAAGTCCATGTCTCCGCTCTGAAAAGACCGGAGATGATCGGAGGGCCGTTTATGGATTGCCCACCGAACAAGACGCCTGCCGTTAAAGAACTGATCCAGCTCTTAAAGAAGGAACAGGAGACAATGATCAGATTGGCTTCAGCCATCAAAGAGCTCGATCAAAAATTGCTGAGAGAGGCCAAAGGCTATTCACTTGAATCCGCTTATCAAGAGGTTCCGGAGATCCTCAAAGGTTATGTCGAGTTGGTCTATGATCTCAATAATCAGCCTTCCATCCGCTTCATCGAGGGTTTGCTATACAAGAGCCCTTTTTATGATCCCTCCTTGCAGGCGATCGAGCTATCGCTGAGTAATGACGATTATCGATCATTTGTTTTCAGCACTCCAAGATTGGGTGACGAGCGACGACTGCGCATACATCTGCCCTTCAATCACCAAGGGATCGACGAGTTATTTAAGATGAAACAGCAGGCAAAGCCGCTCGCAGAAATTATGGAGATTCTCGGTATCGATAAGGAGGTTGAAGATCTTTTTTCAAATTTCTTCACTCAACAGGCGCCGCAAACTTGCGCGAATTATTCGGGTGAAGGCGTCAGGCTTCGCTACTTGGGCCACGCCTGCCTCCTTTTCGAAACGAAGAGTGTCGCTATCTTGTGTGATCCGCTCGTCAGTTACCAGCATGACTCGGAGATCTTCCGCTATGTTTATTCCGATCTGCCGGAGGTCATCGATTATGCGCTGATTACGCACAATCACCAAGATCATTGTATGTTCGAGACTCTGCTGCAACTGCGACATAAGATCAAGAATCTGATCATTCCCAGGAACGCCGGCGGAACCTTGGTAGATCCCTCCTTGAAATTGATCCTTAAAAACACCGGATTTCATCAGGTATACGAAATCGACGAGATGGAAACTCTCGAGATTGACGGAGGAAGTATCACCGCGTTGCCGTTTCTCGGTGAACATGCGGATCTGAATATAAGAGCGAAGACGGCCTATTTCATCCGCTTGAATGACCACGGAGTCATCTGCGCGGCAGACTCAAATAACATAGAGCCGATGCTCTACGAGCATTTCACCGAGTATTTCCAGGACGTCACCGCCCTTTTTCTGGGTATGGAATGCGTGGGCGGGCCGTTAAGCTGGTTGTATGGCCCGCTGCTGACCGCATCGATCTCCCGTAGTCATGACCAGTCAAGAAGGTTTGACGGCTCCAATTACGCCAAAGCGATCGATCTGGTCGAGAGGTTGAAGCCCGAGCATGTCTATGTTTACGCGATGGGGCAGGAGCCCTGGTTGTCCTTTTTGACCTCAATTAACTATACGGAAGAGTCTCCGCAGATCATCGAATCCAATAAGCTGATCAATGAGTGTAGCCGACGCGGATTGATCTCCGAACGGCTGCTTTATCATAAGGAAATGATTCTGTGATCGGAGACGACGGACAGCGACCGTCTGACTCGGTCGCGCATGGTGTTCCTGCTCAAGGAGCTGACAGCTCCTCGTTTGCCGCAGCTTCTTCTATAAGGCAACGAGCATGAAACTGATCTACTTCATCGTAAGACGCTCGAGGGCCACGTTCATATGGGCCGTTGTTTCAGGGGTGACCAGCGGGGTCTGCACGTCCGGACTTCTCGGAGTCTTCAATCTCGCGCTGAACGGGAATCAAGTCTTGTCGACGAAACTCATTTATGTCTTCGTGTTCCTGGTCGTAGCAGCTCCGGTAGCGCGCATCACGTCGGAGATACTGTTGACTCGCCTTGGCCAGAACGCTTTGCTGAATCTGCGAATGGACATGAGCCGGCTGCTTCTCAATCAACCTCTACGCCGTATGGAAGAGCTGGGCTCACACCGCATCCTTGGAGTCCTGCTTGAGGACATTCCGAGCGTCACCGGCCTTTTGTCCGTCGTCCCGCTGCTCTGCCTAAACTTCGCCGTGGTCATTGCTTGCCTGGCATATATGAGCTGGCTGTCGCCGAAGCTTTTCTGCATTATGCTGGCATTCATGCTGGTAGGTATCACGACTTATCTGTTGCCATTGAGAATGGCGGCGGGAAAATTCAGAGCGGTGCGGGAGGAACACGACAATCTGCAAAATCAATTTAATGCGCTAATCGGCGGAGCGAAGGAACTGAAACTACATCGTGAACGCCGATGGGCCTTTCTTGACGGCATGTTGGCTCGGAGCGCCAGAACAATTAGGGATGGCAACATCGCAGGCTCCACTATCTATACCGTCGCGGCAAGCTGGGGGCAACTATTAACCTTTGTCGTCATCGGGTTGTTGATCATCATCAATGCGAATTTAAGTTACGGTCATCAGGCGATAACAGGATTCGCCTTCTGTCTTCTTTATCTGGTCGGCCCTTTGCAAATGATTATGAATGCGATCCCGCAGATCACCCGCGCTAAGGTCGCTATAGAAAATATCGATAAACTTGAGCTCGACTTGAGACAAACGGTTGAAGCGGGTCCCGCGAATCTTTCATTCAAGACAGACCTGGAGAGGGGGCGTATCGATTTCATAGAGGTAAAGTATCGATACTCCGGCGCCGACGGCAAAGAGTTTGAGCTTGGACCGATAAACCTCAGTTTCGAGCCCGGTGAAATAGTCGTGCTTGCAGGCGGCAACGGAGGTGGAAAAACCACCTTGGCAAAATTGTTGTGCGGACTTTACGTCCCTCTTTCGGGGACGATTCGATACCAGGGGCGCGATATTAGTACGGATGACATCGATGACTATAGACAACATTTTTCCGTCGTCTTTTCGGATTTCCATCTCTTTGAAACGCTTTTAGGCTTACGCGGCGACAAAGTTGATGAAATGGCGAAAGGGTATTTGCCGGGTTTGGGCTTGGATCAGGAAGTTTCGATTGTGAATGGAAAATTCTCGACCATTAACCTTTCTCAAGGCCAGCGAAAACGCCTTGCCTTGCTGGTTGCTTATCTTGAAGATCGTCCGATATACCTCTTTGACGAATGGGCGGCGGATCAAGATCCTCGCTTCAAAGAAACCTTTTATCGCAGTTTATTGCCGGACTTGAAGAAGAGAGGAAAGACAATCATTCTGATCAGTCACGATGATCGTTTCTACGATGTTGGCGACCGCATTATTACCTTGGATTCCGGGATCGTAACGTCCGAAACTCATCTAAGCACGGGCCCGCGCGCCGTTTCTCAACCGATCTGATTTCCGGCATGGCGCTTCGAGAGGCCGGAGATGATCGATCAATAAGTTCCTTCGCGCCAAGTTGCCATAGCGAGCGGGAAAAGGGCAATATCATCTTACCCCCGACCGCACTCTGTGTCGGGGCTTAGCTTAAGAATAGCGCCGGTCCCCTCTTGGGGGAAAAATGTTGAAACCGATCAAGCACTTGCTTTCCCTTACCGATTTGGGAGCGACCGACCTTGGTCGCCTGGTCGACCGCTCCGTCCAATTTGCCTGCAGTCGCCGCATTGGGCGGACGGCGGTATTCGGTAAGATCGTCGGCATTTACTTCCGTAAACCTTCAACTCGGACGCGCAGCTCGTTTACCGCCGGAGCCCTCCGCTTGGGCGCTCAAACGGTTACTTACGGCCCGAATGACCTGCAGATAGTTACCGGCGAAACCTTTGAAGACACAGGGCGAGTGTTGTCAGGTTACCTGGATGCGCTCGTCATCCGCACCAACAACAACATTGCCGAGATGAGGGAGATCGCCAAACAGCATGAAATGGCCGTGATTAATGCGATGAGCGATAACGAACACCCGACACAAGCAATTGCGGACCTCTCAACGCTCAAAGAGAAATTCGGCCGGTTGGCTGGAATTCATTTGCTCTATCTCGGCGAAGGCAACAATACGGCAGCCGCGCTGGCGTTCGCCGTTTCCCAGACTCCCGGAATGAAGGCGACCTTTGTTACTCCAGAAGGTTACGGCCTGTCGGATAGGGTGGTCGAGCAAGCGCGGCGATTGGCCGACCAGTACGGCGGCGCGATTGAGCACTGTCACAACATTGATGAACTACCCCGAAACGTTGATGCGGTCTACGCTACCCGCTGGCAAACCATGGGAGTATCTCATTCTGATTCGCATTGGATCGATAAGTTCCGGCCTTTTTGCGTTACGCCGGAAATAATGGCGAAGGTTTCTAAAGCTGACGGCGCCGTCTTCCTTCACGATTTGCCCGCCGTGCGCGGAGAAGACGTCCATGCGGAAGTGCTGAACGGCCCGCAATCCATCGTCTGGAAACAGGCGCGTCATAAGATGTTCAGCGCCATGGCCGTCCTGGAATGGTGCTTGGGAGATTGAAGCGGGGTTATCAGTCCCTCGACAATCGGGGAACGGGCGCGCACTGGTTCACGATCTGATTGCTTATCTTTAAACCCCGTATGTTATGCCCGACCTTCCGCTCGGCTCTCCCGGCTAGAGGTAAACCAAATGGATGAAGGAATCTTATCCACAATCGGCAACACTCCACTGGTCAAGTTGTCCCGCATTTTCAGGGATAGTCCATTTGAATTATTTGCCAAATTGGAGGGCTTAAATCCAGGCGGCAGCGCCAAGGACAGATCGGCATTGCATATTCTCAAAGCAGCAATTGCGGAAGGAAAGATCGGACCGAATACCGCGATCATCGAGTCAAGCTCTGGCAATTTGGGCGTCGGTCTGGCGCAAATATGCTGTTATTACGGACTACGGTTCATCTGCATCGTAGATCCTAAAACGGCGCCACAAAATATTCAGATCATCAAAGCCTATGGAGCGGAGATTGATTTGGTTACTGAGCCTGATCCTATAACTAGTGAATTTCTGCAGGCTCGCATCGATCGTGTCAAAGCTCTCCAGCGGAGCATTAAAGACAGCTTCTGGCCCAATCAATATGCCAACCCTGCCAATGTCGAGGCGCATTACCGCACGACGATGCCAGAGATAGTTGCGGCGTTGGACGGTAACCTCGACTATCTATTCTGTGCGGCAAGCACCTGCGGCACAGTGAGAGGTTGTTCCGAGTATGCGCGCGACCATACCATCAAAGTGAAAATTGTGGCGGTGGATGCCGTAGGTAGTGTCATCTTCGGCGGCGAACCGGGGAAGCGGCTGATTCCCGGACATGGCGCTAGCAGGCGCCCCGAACTGTTTACGCCTGAGATGGCCGACGAGCGCATTCATGTGACGGATCTGGATTGTGTGGTCGGTTGCCGCAGATTATTGCGCAAGGAGGCTATTCATGCAGGAGGGTCATCAGGCGGAGTGTTGACGGCAATCGACAAATTCAAGCGTCGGATACAGCCCGGCGCTGTCTGTGTCGCAATACTTCATGATCGCGGAGAACGGTATCTGGATACCATCTATTCGGACGATTGGGTCGCAGAACATTTCGGCGATGTCTCGTCTTATTGGTCGGATGAAGTGGAGGAAGAAGCGCAGACAGCGATGACCTACTGACACAGCCGCCATGAATACAAAAAGTCTCGCCGACTAATAGCCGGTCAACATGTCTCATTGGCACAGGTTCCGTATAAGCATCATAG
>Ga0114129_10011648_pt1 | contig 12518 bp, 11 predicted proteins | sample RhiMetdeltSRZDD1_FD_80071 | JGI IMG/M metagenome (GOLD analysis project Ga0114129, IMG submission 80071) | Populus rhizosphere microbial communities from Tennessee, USA - Rhizosphere MetaG P. deltoides SRZDD1 (version 2) (version 2) | ecosystem: Host-associated > Plants > Roots > Rhizosphere >...
CGTCGGCGGCTGAGCCGGCACCCGCGACGAGCGGAGCGGCCGCGATCGTGATCGACGCACGCACCGGCGATCAGCTCTACGGCAAGGATCCGCGCGAGGAGCGGCCTATCGCCAGCACCACGAAGCTGATGACGGCCCTGCTGACACTCGAGCGAGCGGATCTCGACGACGTCTTCACAGCCGCGCCGTACACCGCTTCGGCGATCGAGTCGAAAATAGGGCTGATGCCGGGCGAGCGCATGACCGTGCGCGACCTGCTGAAGGCGCTCGTGCTCGAGAGCGCGAACGATGCGGCGGTAACGCTCGCCAAGGGTGTTGCGGGCTCGCCGGAAGCCTTCGTCCGCGAGATGAACCGGCGCGCGGTCGCGCTGGGGCTCCGCGACACGAGCTATGCAAACCCGATCGGGCTCGACGATCCGGAGAACTACTCGAGCGCGCGCGACCTCGCGGCGCTGGCGCGGCGGCTGCTCACGAATCGCGAGTTCGCGCATATCGCCGACCTGCCGATGGCGACGCTGAGGAGCGGCGACCACAAGCGCACGATCGACAACCGCAACACGCTCGTCCAGGAGTACCCGTTCGTGAACGGCGTCAAGACCGGTCACACGATCGGCGCGGGCTACGTGCTCGTGGGATCCGGAGCGGCGGGCGGTGCGCGCGTGATCACGGTGACGCTCGGCGCTCCGAGCGAAGCGGCGCGCGACTCCGACACGCTGGCGCTCCTGCGCTGGGGCCTAGAGCAGTTTCACCGCGTGCGGGTGCTTCGCCCCGGCAAGGTTTTGGAAAGCATCGACGTGAACTACCGCGACGAGGACGCCGAGGTTGGCGCAGCGCGGCCCGTGACGCTCGTCCTGCGGCGCGGCGAGCGCGCTCAGACCACCGTCGACGCGCCTGACGAGCTCGACGGGCCGCTCTCCAAGGGCGAGCGCGTCGGCTGGGTGGAGGTCGCGCGCGACGGGGAAACGGTGCGGCGGGTTCCGCTCGTGACGCTTGACGACGTCGAAGGCGCGAGCTTCGCTAGAAAGGTCGTCCGCACGCTCGGGACACTCTTGATTGTCGCGATCGTGGTAGGCATCTTTCTTGTCGTGCTCGTAGCCGCACGCCGGAGGAGGGGAATCGCATGATCATCACCGTCACGCTCAACGCGGCGGTGGACAAGACGCTCGCAGTGCCGAACTTCCGCATCGGGCGCCGCCATCGGGCGGTCGAGCAGACATCGATGGCGGGCGGAAAGGGCGTGAACGTCGCGCGTGCGCTGAAGTCGCTCGGGCAGCCGGTGATCGCAACCGGCGTCGCGGGCGGGCCCACCGGAACGCGCATCATCGAACAGCTCACGGAGGAGGCGATCCTCAACGACTTCGTGCGCATCCGCGAGGAGTCGCGCACGTCGACCGCCGTCGTGGACGACACGACCGGCGAGCAGACCGAGATCAACGAGCACGGGCCGATGGTCTCGGAGGCCGAGATGGAGCTCTTCCGCGACAAGCTGCTCTACCTCGCGAAGGGCGCGGACGTGTGCGTTTTCGCCGGCAGCCTTCCGCGCGGGGTGCCGGACTCGCTCTACGCCGACCTGGTGACCGAGCTCAAGGCGATGGGCGTGACCACCGTCCTCGACGCCGAAGGCGAGCCGATGCGGCTAGCCGTCCGCAACGAGCCGGCGATGGTGAGCCCGAACGAGCTCGAGGCCGAGGAGCTCGTGGGCCATGAGTTTGCCGACGACGACGACAGGCTCCGCGGTCTCCAGGAGATCGTCGACCTCGGCCCTGGTGAGGTCACGATGACGCTTCCGTCCGGCTGCATCGGGCTGGTGGGCGACGAGGCCGAGCGGCGCCTCTACCGCGTGACGCTCGAAGCACGCGAGACCCGCTCCACGGTCGGCTCGGGCGACGCCTTCCTGGCGGGCTACGTCGCGGCCCGCTACACCGGCAGCCCGGCCGAGGAGTGCCTCCGCTTCGGCGTCGCCTGCGGCGCGGAGTCGACCCAGCACTTCGGCGCCGGCGTCGTCGACCCGCGCGAGGTCGAGCGCCTGATGCCGGAGGTCGAGGTCGAGGAGCTGCCGGCGGCCGTTACGACCTAACGGTCAGCTGAGAATCCGTTCGAGATTCTCGAACTCGCGCTTGAGCGACTCGTGCTGTGACTCGAACAGCTCGTCGGGCATACCCGCACCCTGGAACATCGTGAAGGAGTAACTCGTTCGGCCGTCCGGGAGCTCTACGGCGCGCGTTGGAAACAGCGCGAGTTCGTCGCGCGTCGGACCCGCGTACATGTCAATCACGCCCGTCTCCTCGTCCGCTCGGATTTCGAAGAGGAACTCGCCGAGGTTGTTGACGACCTTGTACTGGCCGTCTTCCTCGTGCAGTTCGCGCGCGAACTCGGTCGCCCACTCGGGCAGGTTGTGGATGTCCGACATGTAGTCGAAGACCCGCCGCCGGGGAACGGGTAGGACGGTGGTCACGGTCTCGCTTCTCATAGTTCGATCACTCCTTCGGTCAGCGCGCTCTTGAGCGCGGTTGCTTCCTTCTTTGTCAGCCGATCCGTGACGCGCGCTTCGAGATTCCCGAGCACCTCCTCAGCCACCGGGCGGAACGCGCGCGCCCGCTTCGTCAGGTGGACAAGCGCCGCCCGGCCATCAGCGGGGTCGGGCGCGCGTGTCACCAGACCGTCGCGTTCGAGCAGCCGCACCATCGTCGTCATCGTCTGCTTGCTCAGCCGCGCACGACGCGCGAGCTCGCCCATCCGGAGCCCGTCTTCCTCGAACAGGGGAAGGAGGATCGAGCCGTACGCCGGTCGCACCTCGCCGAAGCCGCGTGCCACGAACTGCTCGTGAAGCAACTCATTCCAACGCTGTGAGGCCTTGGCGAGCAGGAACCCCAGATTGGCGCGGGTGGCCAGACGGCTCGGCGTCGTCGTCGTCGGCATAGATAGTCTTATATCAGACTAAAATCAGACGACCCCGCAAAACGCGTAAAAACTCGCTCCGGGCCGTCACTAACGCATTGCTACGCTGACTTCTCTCGTCCGCTGCCGAACCTAGGATGCCGCCATGGAAGTAGAGATCGGTCGAGGCAAGAAGGGCCGCCGCGCCTACGGCTTCGATGACATCGCGATCGTTCCGTCCCGCCGGACCCGGGACCCTGACGACATCGACATCAGCTGGACGCTCGGCCCGTACCGGTTCGAGCTCCCGCTCCTGGGCGCCGCGATGGACGGCGTCATCTCGCCGACGACTGCGGCCATCATCGGCAAGCTCGGCGGGCTCGGCGTCCTGAACCTCGAGGGCGTCTTCGCCCGCTACGAGGACGCGGAGGGCCAGCTCGAGCGGATAGCGGAGCTTCCCAAGGAGGTCGCAACCGGCGAGATGCAGCGCATCTACCAGGCGCCGCTCGACCGCGACCTGATGGTGCAGCGCGTGCGCGAGATCAAGGACCAGGGCGTCGTCGCCGCCGCGTCGCTCACGCCGCAGCGCGTGCGCGAGTACTACGAGGACGTGATCGAGGCCGGCCTCGACATCCTCGTGATCCAGGGAACGGTGGTCTCCGCCGAGCACGTCTCGGCCGACGAGAGCCGCCCACCGCTGAACCTCAAGGAGTTCATCCGCGAGGTCGAGGTCCCCGTGATCGTCGGTGGCTGCGCGTCTTATTCGACCGGCCTGCACCTCATGCGCACCGGTGCCGCCGGCGTGCTGGTGGGCGTCGGCCCGGGCGCCGCGTGCACGACCCGCGGCGTGCTCGGCATCGGCGTGCCGCAGGCCACGGCGATCGCCGACGTCCAGGCGGCGCGGTCGCAGCACATGCTCGAGACCGGCGAGTACGTGAAGGTGATCGCCGACGGCGGCATGCGTAACGGCGGCGACATCTCGAAGGCTTTCGCGTGTGGTGCCGACGCGGTGATGATCGGCTCGCCGCTCGCCCGCGCGTACGAGGCGCCGGGCGGCGGCTTCCACTGGGGGATGGCGACCTTCCATCCGTCCCTGCCGCGCGGCGCGCGCGTCAAGACCACGCAGAACGGGTCGCTCGAGCAGATCCTGCTGGGCCCCGCGCACGAGAACGACGGCACCTTCAACCTGATGGGCAGCCTGCGGACCTCGATGGCCACGTGTGGCTATGAGGACATCCCCGCGTTCCACAAGGCGGAGGTGATGGTCGCGCCCGCTCTCCAGAGCGAGGGCAAGCAGCTGCAGCGCGACCAGGCGATCGGCATGGGCGCCACCGCCGCGGCGGCCGCAGCGCCGGTCGCCGACAACGCGGGCGGCGGCGTGGGGGCGATCCCCGTCCAGCCCGACCCGGCGCTGGTCGGCGAGTGACCCAGGGGGCGGCCACCCAGGAACCGGCCGCCGCCCCGCCCGACGCTGCGACGACTCGTGAGGAAGTGCTCGTCCTCGACTTCGGGGGCCAGTACTCGCAGCTCATCGCGCGCCGCGTGCGCGAGTGCGGCGTCTTCTCGGAGCTGCTGCCGCACTCCATCCCGCTCGAGGAGATCCAGCGCCGCCGTCCGCGCGGGCTGATCCTCTCCGGCGGCCCCGCCTCGGTGTACGCCGACGGGGCGCCGAAGCTCCGGCGCGAGCTGCTCGACCTAGGCGTCCCGGTGCTGGGCATCTGTTACGGCATGCAGGCGATGGTGCTCGAGCTCGGCGGGCGCGTGGAGGGCGCGCCGGTCGGGGAGTTCGGCCGCTCCCGGCTGACCGTGCACGAGCCCGGTCGCCTGCTGGCGGAGCTGCCCGCGGAGCAGGCGTGCTGGATGTCGCACCGCGACACGGTCTACGAGGCGCCGCCGGGCGCGACGCCGCTCGCCTCTTCGACGGAATCACCCGTAGCCGCGTTCGAGGACACGGAGCGCGGCCTGTACGGGATCCAGTTCCACCCCGAGGTCGTCCACACCCCGTACGGCACCCAGATCCTCGAACGCTTCCTCGGCGACATCTGCGGCTGCGAGCGCACATGGAGCGCCGCGTCGGTGATCGAGGAGCAGGTCGAGCGGATCCGCGCTCAGGTCGGCGACGGGCGCGTCATCTGCGGCCTGTCCGGCGGCGTCGACTCGTCGGTCGCGGCGCTGCTTGTCCACAGGGCAGTTGGCGACCAGCTCACGTGCGTCTTCGTCGACCACGGCCTGATGCGCAAGAACGAGGGCGACCAGGTGGTGGCCGCGTTCCGCGACACGTTCCATGTCCCGCTCGTCGCGGTCGATGCCGAGGAGCGCTTCCTCGACCGCCTTGCCGACACGACCGAGCCGGAGGCAAAGCGCAAGATCATCGGCACCGAGTTCATCCGCGTCTTCGAAGAGGAGGCCGCGAAGCTCGGCAATCCGCGTTACCTCGTGCAGGGAACCCTCTACTCGGACGTGATCGAGTCCGGCGGTGGGCACGGGGCGGCGACGATCAAGTCGCACCACAACGTGGGCGGCCTGCCCGAGGACCTCCAGTTCGAGCTCGTCGAGCCGCTGCGGGCGCTGTTCAAGGACGAGGTGCGCCAGGTCGGGCTCGAGCTCGGCCTGCCGGAGCGCCTCGTATGGCGCCAGCCCTTCCCAGGCCCGGGCCTCGGCATCCGGATCGTCGGCGGCGAGGTGACCAAGGAGCGGCTCGAGATCCTGCGCGACGCCGACTTCATCCTCCAGGACGAGATCCGCTCGGCGGGCCTCTACCGGGAGCTTTGGCAGTCCTTCTGCGTCCTGCCCGGCGACCTGCGCACCGTCGGCGTGCAGGGCGACGAGCGCACATACGGCTACGTGGTCGTCATCCGCGCCGTCACCTCAGACGACGCGATGACCGCCGACTGGGCACGGCTGCCCTACGACCTGATCGAGAAGATCGCCTCGCGGATGATCAACGAGATCAGGCAGGTGAACCGGGTCGTCCTCGACGTGACGTCGAAGCCGCCCGGCACCATCGAATGGGAATAGCCGGCTCGCGGGCGGGGTAGGGTCCAGCCATGGGAATCATCTCGTGGATCATCTGGGGGCTCTTCGTCGGTGCAATCGCGCGGCTGCTGCTTCCGGGCCGCCAGGCGATCGGCTTCCTATGGACGATCGCGCTCGGTATCGCCGGCTCCGTCATCGGCGGCTTCCTGGCCACCGAGGTCCTCGATATCGCCGATAGCGACGAGTTCGACTTCGGCAGCTTCTTGATCGCCGTGGGCGCGTCAGTGCTGCTTCTCTCCATCGCCACGCGCTTCATCGGGCGCGGCGAGGAGAGGCCTGCCGACTAGGACCAGCCGTCCCAGAGCTTCAGGAAGTGCAGCGGGTCGAACGGCTCGCCGCCGTCGTACCAGCCGGGCGCGCCCCACATCTCGTAGTGGAGGTGGCAGCCCTGGGCGTTGCCGGTATCGCCGACGCGGCCGATCATCTGGCCGGTCTTGACCCGGTCTCCCGCGTGGAACGGTGAGCGCGACTGCAGGTGCATGTACACGTAGTCGTAGTCAGTCTTGTAGCCGTCGATGACCACGTAGTAGCCGGCGGCCGAGTGGTACTGGTTGAACTGCACCCGGCCGGCGCGGGCGGCGACCATCTTCGTGCCGCACTTGGCGAAGACGTCCTGGCCCTGATGTGAGTGGCCTGAGCGCCCGGCGCCGAACCGTGCGCCGGAGTTGCCGAAGTTGTGCGCGCCCCGGACGGGGAAGATGTGGCCGTAGAAGTCGAACGCGTCGCGCGTGGCGTCGGTCGTGCTCGAGCTGCGCGCGAGCGCGCCGTCGCTCGACTGCGCCGTGACGCGGAAGACGTACCGGCCGGCGCTCGCCTTGACCCCCGGCGCCGCCTTGCCGCTCCAGCGGATCGTGTGCACGGTGTTCGGCTCGACCGGCCCCGGGTTCCAGCTGCGGACGACGACGTCGTCGTCGACGCGGACGAGCTCGATGGTGACGGGCACCGGCTCGTCGTCGTTCACGCGGTAGGAGAACCTCACCTTCGTGCCGGCGAAGAAGACCTTCCCGGAGCTGATCCCGGTCTCGAGCTGCGGAGCGCCGGGGTCGCGCGGGCCCGTCGAGGGTGTCAGCGAGGCGGAGCGCTCGGGCGGGGGCGGCGGCAGGATCGTGATCGAGTTGCTCGGCTCGGACGTCACCGTCTTCGACTTGCGCACGGTGAGCGGCCCGCTGGCGGCCGAGAACGGGACCTTCACGCGGAAGCGGCGAGTGCTGCTGGGCGCGACGCCGACCTTGACGTTGTCCCCCGTCGTGGATTCGCTGCCTTCGAACACCACCGTCTGGACCTGGCGCAGGCGCCTGCCACTGACCTTGAGAGTGCCGCCGGCCTGAACCCGCGTCGCGCCGGAGCAGAGCTTCACGCATTCGACCTTCGAAATGTCCGGAAGCGGCGTGTAGTCCGTGCCCCCGGTGGTGCTGTCGGCGGCGCTCGCGGCGCCGGGCACCGCAAGGCTCAGCGCAAGCGCTGCAACCGATCGCATCCGTGGCGTCATCCCCGTATTTGCCTCTCTTTTCTCCGGCCTACGGGGTTAGCTGACGGGCTCGCGCTGAAAGAGCAGCGCTACAGGGCCGAGACTCGTGGTCATGCCCTGATTCGCCCCTTCGAGGACCTGGCGGCCCTCGATTGGTTCCCCCGTTCCCCGGTGCCATGGCGGCTGTGCACCGGAGATTCGGCAGGCTTACGAACTGGCGCGGCAGTATAGCTGCGGTTTCGGCGGCAACTACCGCGCTCCTGCCCTAAACAACGAAGGCCCGGAAAGTTTCTTTCGGTGGGCGCGCCAAGAGGCTTTATGCCACCATGGCGCGCTGTCACTTAGATGAAGACCTACGTCGCAACACCTACCGAGCGCGAGCGAAACTGGTTCGTGGTCGACGCCACCGGCAAGACGCTGGGACGGCTCGCCACCCAGCTCGCCGACACGCTGCGCGGCAAGCGCAAGCCGGAGTACACGCCGCACTGCGACGTCGGAGATTTCGTGATCGTCGTGAACGCGGAGAAGATCTCCGTGACCGGCGACAAGCGCGAGCAGAAGCGCTACTACCGCCACTCGGGCTACCCCGGCGGCCTGCGCACGCGCTCACTCGCCGACATGCTCGAGCGCAAGCCCGAGGAAGTGATCCGGCTCGCCGTGAAGGGCATGCTTCCGCGCAACCGCCTCGCCCGCCAGCAGCTGCGCAAGCTGAAGGTGTACGCCGGCCCTGACCATCCGCATACGGCGCAGAAGCCGGAGCCCCTGGAGGTACAGACTTGATCGAGGAACCCGAGCAGCCCGAGGCCCCCGAGGAGGAGCAGGCCCAGGAGGGCGACGCGCCCGAGCCTCAGGCAGAGGAGCCCCAGCAGGAGGCGCCGCAGGCGGAGGAGCCCCAGGCAGAGGCGCCCCAGGCGGAGGAGCCGCAGTCCGCCGAGCCCGAGGCGCCTGAGGCGCCTGCCGAGGAGCCGGCTCCCGCTCAGGAGGAGCAGGCGCGCCCCACGCCCGAGCGCGGCGACCGCAAGGCCAAGGAGAAGGCCGCTGAGGTCATTCCCGGCGAGCACCTCACGCCGGATGTCGCACTCGGCCCCGAGGGGACGGAGACCGACATCGAACGACTGCTGGCCGAACAGGAGGCGCCGCCGGTCGAGTACGCGGAGGACGCGCCCGACGGGCAGCCCGAGGCGGAGGAGGCGCAGCAGCCCCAGGCCGTGGCGCGCACGCCCGTCGAGCTCGCCGCGGAGGCCCGGTATCAGGCCACGGGCAAGCGCAAGACGTCGGTGGCGCGGGTGATCCTGCGGCCCGGCAAGGGCGAGTACACGATCAACGGGCGCCCGCTCAACAGCTACTTCCCGCGCCCGACGCTGCAGCACACGGCGCGCCAGCCGCTCGAGACCGCCGGCTACCAGGACTCGATGGACGTGGTCGCGAAGATCCACGGCGGCGGCGTCTCGGCGCAGGCCGACGCGCTGCGACACGGCATCGCCCGGGCGCTCATCGAGGTCGACCCGCAGCTCCGCACCGATCTCAAGCGGCGCGGCTTCCTGACGCGCGACGCGCGCGCGAAGGAGCGCAAGAAGGCGGGTCTCAAGAAGGCCCGCAAGCGGCCGCAGTTCTCGAAGCGGTAGTGGACAAGGCCGCCACCGAGCGGCGCCTGTTCGGAACCGACGGTGTTCGGGGCGTCGCCGGCGAGTTCCTCACCGCCGAGCTGGCGCTGGGGCTCGGGCGCGCTGCCGCGACCGTCTCGCGCGCGAAGGCGCCGCAGGTGCTGATCGTGCGCGATACGCGCGAGTCGGGCGAGATGCTCGAGACCGCCCTCGCGGCCGGCGTCGCCGCGGCGGGCGGGCATGCCCTCCTCGGCGGCGTTCTGCCGACGCCCGGGGTGTCGCTCCTCGTGCGCCGCTACGGCCTCGATCTGGGTGCCGTCGTGTCGGCGTCGCACAACCCCTTCGCCGACAACGGCATCAAGTTCTTCGGGCCGGACGGGACGAAGCTCTCCGACGAGGAGGAGGCGCGCGTGGAGGCCGTGTTCGCCGAGCCGCGGCAGCCGCCCGCTCCCGGTCGCGTGCGCGAGTTGCACGGCGCCGCGGGGGACTACCTGCGCGAGCTGGAGCTCCGCTTCGAGGGCCTCGACCTGGCCGGCAAGCGGGTCCTGCTCGACTGCGCCAACGGCGCGACCTACCGCGTCGCCCCGGAGATCTTCAGGCGGCTCGGTGCCGAGGTGACCGCGGTGGCGGTCGAGCCCGACGGCCGCAACATCAACGACGGCTGCGGCTCGACCCACATCGACGGACTGGCCGACGCGATGCGCGACGGCGGCTTCGACATCGGCTTCGCCTTCGACGGCGACGGGGACCGCGCGCTCGCGGTCGACCGGGAGGGGACGGTCGTCGACGGGGACGAGCTGATCGCCCTCGCCGCACTCCACCTCCGCGAGACCGGCCGGCTCGCGGGCGACGGCGTCGCGGTGACGGTGATGACCAACTACGGCTTCCACCAGGCGATGGAGGGCGCGGGCATCTCGGTTGCGACGACGCCCGTCGGCGATCGCAATGTGCTGGTCGAGCTGCTTCGGCGCGGCTGGACGCTCGGCGGCGAGCAATCCGGGCACATCATCGACACGAACTTCGTGCCGGCCGGTGACGGCATCGCATCGGCGCTACTCACCATGGAGGCGCTGGGCGGCGGCGACCTCGCCGGCCGTGGCGCGATGCGCAAGCTGCCCCAGCGACTCGTGAACGTGCGCGTCGCCGACCGCGGCGCGCTCGAGGGCGCCCAGGGCGTCTGGGAGGCGGTCGAGCAGGAGGAGGCGGCGCTCGCGGGCCGTGGGCGCGTGCTCATCCGGCCCTCCGGCACCGAGCCGCTCGTCCGCGTGATGGTCGAGGCGCCCGACGAGCACGAGTGCGAGGACATCACCGCACGCCTCGTTGCGGCCGTAGAGCGGGAACTCGGGGCACCCTAGACTCATTCCGCCTTATGTGCGGAATCGTCGGATACGTCGGCGATCGGCCCTGCCGTGACCTGCTCCTACACGGGCTCCAGATGCTCGAGTACCGCGGTTACGACTCGGCCGGTCTCTCCCTGCTCGTAGACGGGCGGATCGACTCGGTGCGCGCCGTCGGGCACCTCGCCGAACTGAACGACGCGGTGGCGCAACGCACCAACGGCGACGGTCGCGAGGAGTTCGAGTCGACCACCGGAATCGCGCACACCCGCTGGGCAACGCACGGCGCGGTCACCGAGGACAACGCGCATCCACACTTCGACACCAAGGACCGCGTCCACATCGTCCTCAACGGGATCGTCGAGAACCACACGCAGCTCCGCAAGGAGCTGCTCGAGGCGGGTGCCGAGTTCACCTCGGACACCGACGCCGAGGTCGTCGCACACCTGATCGCGCACGAGTACGAGGGCGACCTCGTCGAGGCCGTCCGGACCGCGTACAACAAGCTGCGCGGCCACTACGCATTCGTCGCGATGACGGCCGACGAGCCAGGCGTGCTCGTCGGTGCGCGCAAGGAGTGCCCTCTGGTCGTCGGCGTGGGCGAGGGAGAGCAGTTCCTCGCTTCCGCCATCCCGGCCTTCCTGCGCGAGACGCGCAACGTCAAGCTCGTCAACGACGGCGAGATCGTCGCCATCCGGCCCGATGGCGTGCAGTTCCTCGACGCGTCCGGCGCGGCGCTCGAGCGCGAGACGACGGAGGTGGACTGGGACGCCGACACCGCCGAGAAGGGCGGTTACGACACCTTCATGCTGAAGGAGATCCACGAGCAGCCGGACGCGGTCGCCGAGACGATCTCCGACCGGACGCCCGGCGATCACGTCGAGCTGGCGGAGCTCTCCGACGAGCTGCTGGCAGGTGTGCGGCGGATCGTGATCGTGGCCTGCGGCACCTCGTACCACGCGGGACTCGTGGGTCGCTATGCGATCGAGGAGTGGGCGCGTCTGCCGGTGGAGATGGACATCGCCTCGGAGTACCGCTACCGCAACCCCGTTGTCGGCGCCGATGATCTCGTGATCGGCATCTCCCAGTCGGGGGAGACGGCGGACACGCTTGCCGCGATGCGGCTCGCGCGCGAGGCCGGTGCGAAGGTGCTCGCGGTCACGAACGTGATGGGCAGCCAGGCTACGCGCGACTCGGACGCCGTGATCTTCACGCGCGCCGGGCTCGAGATCGGCGTGGCGGCGACGAAGACGTTCGTGTCGCAGGTCGCCGTGATGTACCTACTCGGGTTGAAGCTCGCCCAGGTGCGGGGCACGCTCGAGGACGAAGAGCTGAAGCGCCTGGTCGCCGAGCTGAAGCAGGTGCCGCACCTGATGACCGAGCTGCTCGAGCGCGTGGACGAGTCCGTGCGGACGATCGCTGAGCACTGGAAGGACAGCGAGTTCTTCCTCTACTTGGGGCGGCACGTCGGGCTCCCCGTCGCGCTGGAGGGCGCGCTGAAGCTGAAGGAGATCTCGTACATACCGACGGACGCGTACGCCGCCGGCGAGATGAAGCACGGTCCGATCGCGCTCCTCGACAAGTCGACTCCGGTGGTGTGCGTCGCGACGGACATGCCGATCCTCGACAAGGTGCTTTCGAATGCCGCCGAGGTGCGCGCCCGCGGCGCGCACGTGATCGCGATCGCGACCGATGGCTCGACCGGGATCGACGAGCAGACGGACGAGGCGATCTGCGTGCCGAAGAGCGACTGGCTGCTCCAGCCGATCCTGGCGATCGTCCCGCTCCAGCTGCTCGCGTACTACATCGCCACCGCGCGCGGGCTGAACGTGGACAAGCCGCGCAACCTCGCCAAAACAGTCACTGTCGAGTAGGACCGATGACCGAGGTCGGCATCGACCTGCTGGAGATCGAGCGGCTCGAGCGCGCGCTTGAGCGGCGGCCGCGCCTCGCGCGGCGGCTCTTCACGGACGCGGAGCTCGCCTACGCGGAGGCGCGTGCGCGGCCGGGGCAGCACCTGGCGGCGCGCTTCTGCGCGAAGGAGGCGGTCGCGAAGGCGCTCGGGCTCACCGGATGGGCGTTCAGGGACGTCGAGGTCGTGGCCGGCTGCGGCGCCCCGTCCGTGAAGCTGACCGGTATCCCGGCGGAGCGCGCCGCCGGCCGCGAGGTGTCCGTGTCGCTGACGCACACGCGCAC
>Ga0114129_10011649_pt1 | contig 12518 bp, 6 predicted proteins | sample RhiMetdeltSRZDD1_FD_80071 | JGI IMG/M metagenome (GOLD analysis project Ga0114129, IMG submission 80071) | Populus rhizosphere microbial communities from Tennessee, USA - Rhizosphere MetaG P. deltoides SRZDD1 (version 2) (version 2) | ecosystem: Host-associated > Plants > Roots > Rhizosphere >...
ACGTCGGGGGCTACAGTGACGCCGTTGAGAAGGCCAAGAGGCGCTGGTCCCCGGCGCCGACGAGGAGAAGGTCACGTATAAGCCGAAGACGAAACGCGCCGTATACGGCCATGATATGTGCGCTCGTACGGCCACGGCGGACATCGACCCTGTTCAGAACAGTGCCGTCAGAGGACGACAACACGAAAAACGAGTGCTCCGATTCGCCGAGATAAATCCGTCGCCGTGTGGTGTCGAGGACGGGCTCGTGTGAGGTGTAGATGACCTTACCCTGACGCTCTCTCAGGTCCGTGCGCCAGATGACCTGTTCCCGGGCCGCGTCCCAAGCCGTCGGCGTGCTGCCGCCGAAATAGACGACGCCATCCTGATATGCGAATGGCTCGCTGAGGCGATCGATGGTGAGTGATTTGAGGACCGCGCCACCGGTCAAGTCGACGATATGCAGCCGGCAAGCCTCTCCGGGAGGCACCGGTGCAGCGATGTACGCACGATCGCCCACAATTAGCATCTTGTCGCCGCCCCAATCCTCGTGCCCCTCGAGGCGGATGCGCCATTGTGTCGCCCCAGTGATGGGATCGATCGCCTGGAGATCGCCGGACGCCTGTGCGCCCCGGGTGACGCGCGAGCGAACCAGGACACGGTTGTGCTGCCAGGCGAGCGCGCCTTCAACAGCAAACCGCTCAACGTAACGTGACCAGACGGTCTCGCCGTTCTCCGGACGGAGGCGAAACAGATTCTCACTGTGTTTGTTGGCAATGAGGACAAACACTGCGTCGGGGCGCACGAGTGGAAAAACCTGAGGAACGCCACCTCCTCGCTCCCGTTCGGTGATGCTGAAACGTCGTTGCCATCGGATCTGCAGCGAGTACGGATCCGCGCAGAGGATATGGACATCTTCGTACCAGACATACCAGCCGAAGACGATGGCCGACGTGGCGACGGTGATCGTGGCCGGCCCTTCGGCGCTGGAGGGCCTGCGCAGCCGTGCGCTTCGCCGTTCTTGTCCAGTCGCCGGGTCGATCGTTCGCAAACTCGAGCCGACCGTGAGGATTTCCTCGCCGAACAGTTCGAAGCCATTTATCTCCCTTGGGTCGACCCAGACAGGCTCCGCAGCGACGATCGGCGAAACCAAGCCCGCAACAACTCCGGCAGCGCCGAGGCCCAGAAACGTGCGGCGTCTCATCATTTTGCGATGATCGTTCTGATCGTATCGATCACGGCCTGATTCGTGATGTAGCCCGAGTGCGAGGTCAGCGCATCGAAGCCGCCGTCGGGCCGTCGATTGACTATCGGAATATTGGTAACGTTGGGTCCATGCTTCGTCGTTGACAGCGGGTCGAAACGATCGTCGAAGTTCGTAATCGGCACGTCGGAGGGCATCGAGGCATTGATCGTTCCCGGGAACAGTGGCGTGCCAAGCATGATGAGATTATCGACCGGAATGCCTCGCGCTCGGAGACCGTTAGCGACGTTGTTCACGATGATGCCGCCTGCGCTGTGGCCTACAAGATTGAGCTTTTCGCCTGGCGATAGTGGTTTGCTGTCGAGATCGCGGAGAATTTGATCGAGTAGTGTGTCGCTAGGTCGTCTAGTCGTGGGGATAACATCAAAGAAGATGTTACTGCTCCAGCTGAAAAGCTGAATATCAGGGTCCGCCAGCTCAAGTGTTCTGCTGAATCTGCCCCACTGCTGCCGACTTTCCCCATCCTGGCAACACCCATGCGCCAGGTACGTGCGAAGCCCCGAGGGGTCGATGAACGACAACGGATTGTTGGCGGCGTACGCGTACGGATTGCTTCCGCCCGCGCGGCCCAACGGGTCGGGCTGCAGGAAACGCATCAGCCGGGGGTTGTAGTACCGCGCGCGGTAGTAGTAGAGCCAGTCGGCGTCGCGCTCGCGACCGGTGAACAGATAGCGAGCGCGATCCGGCGGCCCCGATGTCTCCATGAGGCCGAATGGCTCGTAAGCGAACGTCTGGGCGATGCTGCCGGCGCTATCGACGAGGCCGATCGTGCTTCGGGTGCCGTCGACCATGTACGCGAGCGACTGCTCTTGACCGAGAGTCTCGTCGGCGCCGAGCCCGCGGAGGTACGGCACGTCGAGGCCGTGCCGACTCTCGCGGATCACGTCGCCGCCGGCGTACTGATATGACGAGAGATCTTCGGCGACGCGGAGCACGCGGCGGCCCAGGGGGTCGTAATCGAGCTCGACCGCGGCATTGGAGAGCGCCACCCGCCGCAGCCGATCGCGCGCATCCCACGTGAGCGCCGCCAGGCCGTCGGGGCCGGCCAGGGACGTCGCGTTGCCGTTGCCGTCATAGGTCAAGCTGTAGTTACCGAACAGGAGCTGTTGACTGGCACCGTCGTAGCTCGACGTCGCGATAATCTCCGGCAGGCGTGTGCGCGCGAGACTTCCGCCCAGGCCCGTGCGGCGGCCAGCGGCGTCGTATTCATAAGTCAGATCGCCCAGCGCCACGCCCAGTCGCTCGTACGCCATCCGTGTGATGCGGCCGACGTCGTCGTAGTCGTACCGGGTGGAAAAGCCGTTCGGGAGAGTGCGGCGTCGCAACTGGCCGGTGACGAAGTATTCGAGGGTCGTCGGGCCCCAACCGGCCTGCGTCAGCGTCTTCAAGCGCGAGTTCCGATCGTAGTCGTACCCCGTGCCGACCCCGCCCTCGACGGCCAGGCTCCGTCGGCGGCCCAGCTCGTCATACGCATAGCGAACGGCGCCCTGAGGGGTGATTTCTTCGACGAGCCGGTCCTGTCCGTCGTATCTGAAGAGGATGGCGCCGCCATCGCTTTCGGTTACACGGATGAGACGACCGATCGCGTCGTACGAATAGTCGACGACTGAGCCGTCGCCATGCGTCGTGCGGGTGCGGCGATTCAACGCGTCGTATTCGTGCCGAGTGACCTGATTGTTCCCGTCCACGACACGGACGACGTTCCCGTTGAGGTCATAGGCGAACGTTCTGGTCCGTCCGAGCGCATCGGTGCGCGTGAGCGGCCGGTCCATGTCGTCGTAGGTGTAGGTCGTCGTGTTGCCCCGTGCGTCGCCGAGTGCGAGCAGGCTTCCTTTGGCGTTGTACGTGAACGTCGAGACGCCGCCGTCCGGGGCGACGATGTGCGTCACGCGGTTGAGGGCGTCGTAAAGCCATCGCGTCACCGCGCCGTTCGGGTCGACGGATTTCACCAGGCGTGAGCCTGCGTCGTGCTCGAACGTGGCCGTGTTCCCCAGCGGGTCGCGAATGCTGGTCACGTTACCCGCGGCGTGGTAGGTATAGGTCGTCGTCCGCCCCAACGCGTCCGTGACGGTGGTGGGGGCACCGCCCGCGTCATAGGTGAACGCGAGGCGGTCGCCCTCGGGATTCACGCGCGCGGTGAGATTGCCGATGCCGTCATACTCGAATCGCGTCGCGTTGCCGACGGGATCGGTGATGGACTCGACGTTGCCGAAGCTCGCGTCGTACGTGAACCTCCAGCGGTGGGCGTCGCGGTCGATCACCGCGCTGGGCCGCTGCGCGGCATCGTATTCAATGCGCGCAGCGTGGCCGAGCGCGTCGATGACAGTATTCGCCAACCCACTGGGATTGCGCTCCACGCGCGTCGACTGGCCGAGCGCGTCGACGACCTCATCCCCGCGACCGCCGGCGCCCATGCGATGCGTGGTCGTGTGCCCCCGGGGATTCGTGACGTGCGCGAGCGTATGCGCGCCCACCGGGCCCTCGTACGCATAGCGCCAGACTCCGCCGTCGGCCATCTCCTGGCCGCTTACCCGCCCCTGCGCGTCGTACTGGTTCCTCACGTACGTCACGCCTTTTTGATCTCGGATGCTGAGAATCCGGCCGGCGGCGTCATAGGTATAGCGCGTCTGGCCACCGGCCGCGTCGATCACCGACTCGAGCCGACGTGAGGCCGGATCGTACGCATATTGGACCGTTCGTCCGAGCGCGTCGCGGACCTGCGTCAGGCGCGCGGATGTCGGATCGCCGGGGACAAGGAGTGATGTGGTGAAAGTCATCGCGCGGCCGTCGGACTGATTCAGAGAGCTGACCCCACCGTTCTGATCACGCGAGATCAGCAGGCGGTTGTCGTGTCGGTCACGCTGCTCGACCAGCAGATTGAGCCCGACGATGGGCCGGCCTCGCCCGCGACCCGTCCAGCCGCCGCCGAAGCGCCACGTTGTGCCGTTCGAGAAGCGCAGCGCCTGCGTACCGTCGCTCTGCTCGCTGATCGTCGCGCCCCGGAACCGCGGGTGCGTGCGGTTCACGAAGCGGCCATCCGACTCGCGGACGAACTCGTAGCGCGCGTTGCCCGGCATGACCAGTCGTCGCACGGACGTATTGATGTCCAGGAGCGCGATATCCACCGAGAGCGCCCAACCCTGACCGAGGAAGAGCTCGAAGCCGGCGATGCGTCCGAAGGCATCGAACGGGTTGTAGTGGCGATATACGACCGCGGGGATGCGGCCCGGCTGCACGAGGTCGACGGCGTCCACAAGGTGCTGCCCCATGGCGAGATTGACCGGCTCGCCGTCCTCGGGCGTGCCCTCGTCCGCCGAGGGTTGTGCATCTTCATTGTCGATGAAGCAGCTCAGGCCGCACACACCGCAAAACCGGGCGATGCCGACGCCGGGATCGGACACGATTGCCTGGCCGTCCGCGCTCACCGTTCCGGTGCCTGCCATGCGCCAGGCCGCCGGGACACCCGGCATCGGCGCAGCGTCGTAGTACCAGAGCTGCGCTCGCCCGCCGGGATCGAGACCGAGGTCGTTCGGCAAAGTCACCGGTAGCGGCGCCGACGGCACACCGCCCATGGGTGTGCCGAAGAACAGCTGGTAGAGCGAGCGGGTTCGTCCTGGCGGCGGTGGAACAGGCAGCCGATCTTGCGGTATACGCTCGATCGCGATCTTCGTCTTGACCGTCCCGTCCCAGCCGGTGATGGTGACGCCCGCGGGCAGGGTGAAAGCGACGCCGGGAAAACGCTCGTCGGTGATCACCTGATCGGCGGCGGCGTTGGCGATTGCGACGAAGCGCTCCGGCGGCGGCGGTGCCGTCAGCCAGATCGGTGCGAGTGCGGTGATTTCGCCCGCGACGACGGTGACGTCGATGGCATAGATCGGTAGTCCGGCGCGTGCCGCATTGGCGTCGACGCCCATCATCTGCGTGCCCGTCGGCGGCGCCAGCAGGAGAAAATTTCCTGCCGCATCGCTCGTCGCCCGAACCGGGCCCATGGCGACCTGAACGCCGGGCAGCGGGTCGCCCGAGCTCAGGAGCACACGACCGGCGACCGCTGTCTGTCCCGGCGCGCCGATGGTGAGCGTCGGCGTTGCGATCTGCGAGCGTAGGACTCCGTCGAGGACGGCGCTCGCGGTGACCGTCATCTGCGTAGTGCCCGGCGCCGCGTCGGCCGCAAGACGGAGGCGAAGCTCGCCAATCTGGCCCGGGGCGAGCAACGCGCTCGGCCAGAATTCCGCGCCGACTCCGGCGGGCAGTCCGGAGACGGTCAGTGATACGAGACCCGTGAACGCTCCGCTGCCGACCACCGCGACGGCATAGCTCACCTGTGCGCCGGGCAGCGAGGTCGCGAGCGCCGGCGAAACGGTGACGCCGAAGTCGCCTGTGGTTGTCACCGTGAAGGCTCGGCTCGACGTGCCGCGAGCGGTCGCGACGACGACAGGCCCCGTAATCGCGCCGACCGGCACGGTCGTCACGATGTTGCTGCTGGTCGCGGTGCGCACCAGTGCCGGCACGCTGTTGAAGGTGACGGCGACCGGAGCCGGCGCGAAGCCCGCGCCGGAGATCGTCACGACCGTTCCGGGCGGACCACTCGATGGCACGAGGGCGGTCATTACCGGACTGACGGTGACGCTGAACGTCCGGCGCGCCGGCGTCGGATCCTCGTTTCCGGCTCGATCACGCGCCTTCACTTCGAACGCGTGCGAGCCTTCGCCAAGCTCGCCGAGCGTCACACTGGTGGCCGAGGCGAATGCGCTCCAGGCGCCACCGTCCAGCCGCCAGGCGAATACGAGATCGGCCGGCGCGGTAATCCCATCGCTGCCCGTGAACGTGAGCGTCGTCGGGGCGGCCGCGACCTCGCCTTCAGGGCCACTGGTGATGATCGTGTCGGGTGGGGTGTTGTCGACGATGATCGAGCGACCGACGACCGTTGACTCGTTGCCGGCGGCGTCGGTCGCCTGCGAAGACAGCGTCTGCGCCCCGTCGAGCGCGGCGGTCGTATCCCACGTGGCGGAAGCGGTCACCGTGGGCGCGGGAGGCGCGGGATCGAGCGTCCTAGAGAGCAATCGGCCGGACGCGCGAAGGATCACGTCGGCGACGCCGCTGCCGCCGTCGCGCGCGGCGCTGCTGATGCGCACGGCCCCGCGGACGTGTGCGCCCGCGGGCGGGCTGATCAGCTCGACGCTCGGCGCACGATCATCGTGGGTAATCTGCATCTCTGCCGCGGGCGAGGTGAGGCCATTGCCTCGATGCGCGGTGGCGTAGACCTCGAGGTCGTTGACGGAGTTCGGTGTCAACGTGAGATCCACCGCGAAGCGTCCGGTGGCATCGACGATGCGCGGTGCGGCGACAGCGGTGTCGCGCGCGAAGACGTCCACCCGACTATCCGGCTCGGATGTCCCGGTGATCGGCAGCACGCGTGATGTGCTGAACCGCGGTGGCCTGAGCACTGATGGCGCGGGCGGAGCCTCGAACCGATAGAGGCGCCCCGACTTGCCGTCGGCGACGTAAAGGGCGCCGTCGTCGCCGAGCGCCAGACCCTGGGGATCGGACAGGTTCTGTGCGAAGTCCGTGAGGAACGCGCTGGAATGCACCTTGCCGATCGCACGCTTCGAGCTATCGGTCTCGAGGGTCAGCTCTTTCGACGCGACGTAGACCGCGCCGAGCGCGTCGACGGCCAGCCCGACGGGTTGCTCGAGCGCCGTAGCGACCCATGTGGCGGCGGGGCCGAGGCTCCCGCCCGGTATGAGCGGATATTTCAGCAGCACGCCGCTCGATTCAGGGCCGGTCGCGAGCCCCTTCGAGGCGACGATGAGTGTCCCATTCACGCGTGCCAGTCCCTGTGCCGCGCGAATATTCGTCGCGACTTCGGCCATGGCGCCGGTCGCGAGGTCGATGCGCACCACGACGCGGCCTTCCGTGCGATCCGCGCCATCGGGCGAGGTGAGCCGGTGCGCCGTGACGTAGAGGGTGTCATCGTCGCTCACGACGATCCAGCGCGGCGTCCTCAAACCGGCCGCGATGAGCCTGAGCGAGCCGTTGGGTTCCAATCGGACGACGCGCCCCGCGCGCTCTTCGGCGATGAACAATCCGCCGTCGGTGCCGACCGCGAGCCCGGCCGGCCGGTCCAGATTCGCGGCGACCGGCGTGAGCACGCCCGTCGACGTGAGGCGGTAGACGACGCCGGCGCTTCGATCGGAGACGTATCGCGTGTCGTCGGCCGCGATCGCGACACCCACGAGCTCGCTGCGCCCGTCCACGATCGCGTCGAAGTGCGCCAGCGCGGTGACCGGTTGATCGGCGCGGGTGGCCGATGAAGCGAGGCTCAAGGCGGCTAACGCGATGGCCACGGCGCCGGGTGCGACCGTGAGTGCGCGACGCGTCCACGCCAGGAGCCACGGTCGCGTGAACGTCATGTATGCGATGCCCAGCAAGGCCACCTCGCCGACGTTCCAGGCGAGATGGACGGTCGGCCTGGCCCAGGTCGTCAGCCCGGGCAGCGAGAGACCGACGGCGGAGAGAAGACCTCGGTCGCCGAGAATACCCGGCGCGCTTTCGAGTCCAGTGAGCATGGCGCGCGTGATGAGATAGGCGTGCTCGACGGTGTGCGCGGCGGCCCACATGAACGTCGCCGCGAGTGCCCTGGAGCACACGCCGGCGCGGAGCAGCCACGCCACGGCGGCCAGAACACCGACGTTCCACAGAAAGTGCACGGTCTCGACGTCGAACGCGGCGACGAGCCCGCGCGCCTGCCGCGCCGGCCAACCCAACAGATAGATTTGCGCGATCTGCACCAGGTGCTCGCCCAGGTGAGCAAGCTGGACGACGAGCAGCGCCTCGAACACCACGCGAACCGTGCCGCGTCGCAGCAGCCAGCGTCGCATCTCAGCGCGGCAGGCGGACGACGAGCTCATGGCTTGCGGCGGCGGCCAGCGTGAACGTCGCCGAGGCGCTCACGATGCTCGGCCGATTCGTCGGAATCGTCACCGCAACGGAGGCGGTCGTGGACGCCAGCGTGCCGCTCAACGTTGCGGTGGCAGTCGTGCTGCCTCCGGTCTGCCCGTTGACCACGACGACAATCGACGTCCCCGGCGGAATGCCGGCGCCGGTCAGCGTGACGGTCACCGGCTGGGTGCTCGACGCCGGGAGCGTCACGTCCGGCGAGCTGAAGGATGCGGTGGGAGCGGCAGGCGCCGGGACGCCTCCGATGGAGGTGATCGCCAGTATGGGACCAGTCGTCAGCGCGACGGCAGAAGGCGCGGCGACCGACGGCGCGACGTTATTGACGTTGACGACCGCCGTGTTGGTGTACGCCTCCAGCCGAAGTCGACCGACGGAGCCGCTTCCGCTTCCGATGCCAACACCGCTGTTGCCCGAGCCACCACGCACGTCGATCGTGCCGTTCGCCCCTGTGATCGTGGTCGCGACAAGACGAACGGCGCCGCCGCTGCCCCCGCCACCGGGATTGTTGCCGCCTCCGCCGTTGCCGCCTCGCGCGCTGATCGTGCCGGTCAGGGTGATGGTGCCTGAGGCCGCGATGACGATCGCACCGCCGCCGCCCCCGCCGCCCGCGCTGGTCGTTCCGAGCGAGGCGTCGCCGCCACCACCCCCCGAGCCGCCGATCAGCGGAAGCAGTTCCGCGTTGCCGTAGGCCGCTCCGGGTGTGCCGGTCGGCGACACAACCCCACCGGCCGCCGCAAACCCCGCCCCCGCACCGGGACCCCCACCACCGGGGCCAAGGCCCGTGCCGCCGATGGTCGATGCGACGCCATTCGCGCCGTTGCCGCCGTCGAAACCGCCGGGCCCGCCGATTCCGGCGTTGCTGCCGAGGAACGTGCCATCGACGACGTTGCCGCCGCTGGTCGCCGAGACATCGATCGTCCCCGCGATGCTGACGTTGCCGGCGGCGAGCATCGTGACGGGGGTGTTCGCGACATTGCGGATAAAGCGCACCGTGACGCCGGAGGGGATCGTCACGCTGGTGAAGTTGAAGATGCCGTTCGGCGGTGGCGTGAGCGTCACACTCGCCGTGGGAGTGAATGCGCCGTCGGCGCCGCTGCTGCCGCTGCTGAAGGTTTGCGCCACGACCGAATCGGGCGCGGTCGTGGACAGGCAAAGCGCGATCGCAGCGATGGTGAGCCGACACATGACGACCTCCCTGGTGATGGGGCTCACTGAACGACGAAGACGTTGCCGCCCGTTCCGGCCGGGCTGGACGTTGCCGCGGGCGTGAGGATCTGCACGACGCGGGCGCCGTCGGCCGCCCCCGCGGCCACGCTGACGTGCGCGGTCGCCGCGGTGCCGTCGCCGTTGACCACGAAGTCATCGACGATGAAGGCGTGATCGACGGCGTTGCTCTTGAGGAACACGACAGACGTCGCCCAGCTGAGGCCGCGGCCGTTGATGGTGATCGCGACCGTCGCGCCCGCCGCCGCGGTGGATGGTGACAGGCCGACAACGACTGGCTCGGTCGCCACCGAGACCGGCGCGCTCAGGCTCAGCGTCGCCGCGCGTACGGCGGCGAGCACGCTCACCGAGGCGCCGACGTTACGATGCATGGCTACGGGCGGCGCTGCCGCGGTCACGCTCACGGCACGAGACGCGAGCAACAGACCGAATGCGGGAACGATGGTGACGATCGCGGAGGCGCGCAGCGTCGCGTCATCCCGGTGCGTCGCAGTGATCGTGACGGTGGGCGGTGCAGGAATCACTGCCGGAGCGGTGTAGACGCCCTCGGCGCTGATCGTTCCGAGGATCGAATTGCCGCCGGTGAGGCCGTTCACCGCCCAGCGCACACCGCTGTCCGTCGCGCTGAACTGCAAACGACCGCTGATCCGCACCGAGGCCGTCTCAGGCTCGATGGCCAGCTGACCGAGGACGCGAAACGCCCGCTGGGAGCTTGCCGATCCGATGGGGGTCGCGACACTGAGCGGTCCGGTCGTCGCGCCCGGTGGAACTCTGGCGATCAGCCTGTTGGGTGCGGCCGCGAGAACCTCCGCAGCGTGGCCGTCGAAGAACACGAAGTTCTGAGCGACACTCGGGCTGAATCCTCGGCCGAAGATCTGTACCGTCGCGCCGACGGCGCCGGCCGCGGGCGCGAACATTGAAATCGCCACGCCGCCGGGAGCGCCACTCGCGTCGAACCGGTCGACACGCAGGATGTTGCCGACGGCATCATAGGTGTAGGTCGCCGCGTTGCCCTGCTGATCCACGACGGCGACGAGACGGTTCAGCTCGTCATAGACGTAATGGATGCTCGGCGCCTGAGCGAGCAGCCGCGCCGGCGTCAGCGCGGTGCAGAGCACCAACGCCGCGATCGAGCGACTCATCGAGCGGACGCGGGCGCGATGCGACTGGGTCACGAGAGCGTTGGGGCTGAGGCAAGGCCCGCGCCACACGGACGTCGCGTAAATGTTTGATTCGCGTGTATACGGCAGGCGTGTACGCGCGCACGGCTACCGAGGGTCGTGCATGGTGCACTGACGTCAGGGCAGTGAAGCTACCGCGCCTGCGACGGGGCGATCACATCCAGCACCGCGCGCAGCAGCGGCGAGTCCGCGCGCTCGCGGTGATACGCGAACGCCAGCTCCAGCGTCAGGTTGCCGCCGCGGACCGGCAAGGCGCGCAGGTGGCCGCCGCGCACATCTCGCGCGACGACGGCGCGCGCTAGGATGCCGACGCCGCCGTTCGCCTCGACGGCCTGCTTGATCGCCTCCGTCGACGTCATCTCCATGACCGCGCGCGGCTCGATGCCGGCGGTGCGCAGCGAGCGCTCGAGCCGGTCGCGGCCGGCCGAGCCCGGCTCGCGCAGGATCAGCGGCTCGCGCCCCAGCGCCTGCAGCGTGACGGACCGGCGCCTGGCCCATGGGTGCTCGGGCGACACGATGGCCACCATGATGTCGCGCGCGAACGGCCGTACGATCAGCGGCCCGTCCTCGGTGGCGCCGCCGACCATGCCGAGATCGTCCTCGAAGGCCAGCAGCCGTTGGCGGACGGTGCGCGTGTTGTGCACGGACACTTCGAGCTGCAGCCCGGGATAGCGCCGGCGCAGACGTTTCCAGAACGGCGCGAGGTAATAGCCGGCGGTGGTCGGCGTGGCGGCCACCCGCAGCCGCGTGCCGCGGAAGTCGTCGGCGCCCTGCAGCGCGCGCTCAGCGCCGTGGGCCAGCGTGAAGCTGCGGTCGGCGTACTGGCGCAGCGCCTCGCCCGCCGGTGTCAGCCGTACGCGGCGGCCGAGGCGGTCGAACAGGCGCACGCCGTGCTCGCGCTCGAGCTGGCGGATCTGCAGGCTCACCGCGGGGATGGTGACGTGCAGGCGCTCGGCGGCCTTCGTGAACGAGCCCGTGCGCGTGACCGCCTCGAACGCGCGCAGCTGCGCGAAGCCGAGCATGCCGGCGTAGCTTAAGCGCGTTTTAAGCCGACGGAAAGAACTTGTAAATTTCCTTCAGGACCGCCGGCGCGTAGCGTCGGGGCATGGGATATCTACATCGGCTCGCGTTGCTCGAGTGGTGGCTGTACGGCGGCCTGCTCGTCTGATCAGGCCTTGTCCTCGCTGAAGCAGAGGATGTAGCCGTCGGCGTCCTCGACGTAGAAGTCGGTGTGGCCCCACGGCCGGACGCCCAGCGGCTTGATGATGCGCGCGCCGCGCGACTGCAGCTCCTGATACAGCGCCTCGACGTCGGTCGTGGCGAGGTAGGCGTCGAGATGCTCGTGCTCCTTGCGATGCGCCCGATCGGCGAGCGTTTTGGGGGCGTGCTTCAGGTGCACCGTCGCAGCGTCGCGGCTGACGGCCGCATAGAACGACTCGTAGGTGAAGTCCACCGTGAAGCCGAGCCGGTCGCGGTAGTAGGCCAGCGCGGTTTCGAGATCGTCCACGAGGAGCTGTGGCGCGATCGCCCGCACACGAGCGGCACTGCGAGTCGTGGTCTGCGTCATATCGCCTCCATGACGTGCGTGCATTTGGCCAGGTCGGTGCGCGGGCGAAAGCCGAGCCGCTCGTAGAGCCGCGCGGCGTCCGGGTTCGACGTGCTCAGTCGCAGGGTGTGGAAGTGGCCGCGCGCCGCCGCGATGATCTCGCCGACGAGCGCGGCGCCGAGGCCGCGCCGCCGATGCGCCGTCACCACGTACAGGTGGCGCACGCGGCCAGTGCCCGGATCGATGGTGTAGGGATCGATGTTGAGGCCGCCCACAGCGACGATGTCGGAGCCGTCGCGCACCGCGAACAGCGCCTCGCCCGCCCGGTCGAAACGGTTGACGCCATTGACCCATTCGTCGGCCAGGC
>Ga0114129_10011650_pt1 | contig 12517 bp, 10 predicted proteins | sample RhiMetdeltSRZDD1_FD_80071 | JGI IMG/M metagenome (GOLD analysis project Ga0114129, IMG submission 80071) | Populus rhizosphere microbial communities from Tennessee, USA - Rhizosphere MetaG P. deltoides SRZDD1 (version 2) (version 2) | ecosystem: Host-associated > Plants > Roots > Rhizosphere >...
GGCGGCGAACCATCCACTGGCGGAGAAAAGGTGCTGGTGTGTCACAAGCCGAATAACAAGAAAGGCGGACATACCCTGAGCATTTCGTCCTCTGCGGTGCCTGCCCATCTTGGTCACGGCGATACAATGGGACCGTGTCCCTGATGCAACTTAATTTTATAGAAGTTAATCACGTTTTTCTTTGAGATGGAAGTTCTTCCTCTTGAGCTTTTAGACAATGGCCTAGTTATTCACTCGCAATGAGATTCAATCCAAGTCACGGATGGCAGGATGAAGAATCGCAAAGAAGCCGGCCAGCGCGGTCAACGCGCCGCCGATGAGAAAAACAGGCGATGGGCCAATCAAGCCGGTGGCCCAGCCCGCCACGAACATACCAATCGGCATCAGGCTGGTGGAGCCAAGCTGATCAATGCTAAAGACGCGGCCAAGCTGTTCGTTGGGCACTTTCTCTTGCAAAAGGTGAGTCCATGCCAGGGCGCCTCCCTGCAGCGCGATGCCGTTGATCAATGCTGCAAGGATCAATATCCATAATGGGAGGTGCAGGCCATACAGCGCCAGCATGATGGCAGCCAGCGCGAGCGTTAGGTTCATCAACATGCCGCGACGCGGTAATTTAGGATAACGCCCCAGCCATAGGCTGCCGACGACGTATCCGACCGGGAAAATGGACAGGATCAGACCAAGGCGCTGCACATCCTGCTTCATAAAGTCACTGACCAGGAAGGGCATTGCCACCACGTACGGACCGATCAGGGTGACATTGGTGAGAGAGAAGATGAGGATACTGATCCATAACCAGGGTGTGCGGGCGACGAAGGCCAACCCTGCACGCACATCGGCAAGGATGTGATTCTGCGAAGGCTCAGGGCGCGGAATGTTGGTGTAGGTCAGGGGGAATAGGAAGCCGGCCGAAACGAGGAAAGAGACGCCATTGATCATAAACGCGGAGGAAGTCCCGAGCCACGCAACGAGTCCCGCGCCCAGGGATGGACCAACGATGCGACCGAGATTGACACTGATGCTTGTGAGCGCGTTGGCGCTGGGCAAATCCTGCTCAGGCACAATCTGGGGGATGATGGCATTGTAGGCTGGCGTAAAGAACGCATCCACGACGCCAAAGAAAAAGCTGGTGGCATAAATATGCCAGATTTGAAGTTGATCGAGATAAGCAAGGATTGCCACGAGCAGCACGGCTAACGCTCGCCCCACGTCTGAAATCAGCATAAGTTGCACGCGCGGGAATCGGTCCACCACCGCGCCGCCAACGAGTAGAAGCAATATAGAGGGAGTGATCACAAACACCCACATTAACCCCATCAGTTCCGCGGAACCGGTCTTTTCGAGAATCCACCACGAAAGCGCGATCTCATAAGCAAAATCGCCCAGGCGCGAAAGCGTCTGCCCGGACCAGAGCAAAGCAAACGAACGATGTTTGAGGGAACGCAAGGTGGACATGGAATTCCAAAAATTCAGAATGCATAATTCAGAAGGCAGACTCCCTTGTCCTTTTAGGAGAGGGGTCGGGGGTGAGGTCTATACCGCTGCCAGATTTTCACGTGCCATCTTAACATGAGGATGGTTCTCGCCCAGCCGCGTGATAAAAACTTGCAAAGCGCGCTGGAACAGCTTGCGGGCATCATCTTTGCACCCGAGCGATTGCAGCAACACGCCAAGATTATTGACCGTTAGCGCCGTATCGGGATGATCCGTGCCCAGAATCTTTTCCTTGATCTCCAGCGCGCGCTGGAATAGTTTCTTCGCTTCCTCATAATCTCCACGCGCGTACCTCACATTGGCGAGATTGTTCAAATTGACGACCATTTCATAATGTTCAGAACCATACATTTTTTCAAAAGCCTCCAGGGCGCGACCGTAGATAGGTTCCGATTCATCGTATCGTTCCAGCCCATCCAATACGCCTGCGTACGCGGCAGCATCTGCGAGGGTGATGGGATGATCCTCACCCAGCAATTGACGGTTGATTTCCCAGGCTTTGCGCGCATAGGGTTCACCAGCTGCAAAGTCGCCGCGGGCATGGAACAGCCCGCCCAGATTGTGATAAATCACAGCCACCGATGAATGCATTTCGCCATATTTCGCGGTCAGGTTCCTTAGCGCGTCGCGATAGATCTGCTCGCCCGGTTCAAACTTGCCCGTATATTTGTACAAAATGCCAAGATGATTGCGCGCGACGGAGGCCTGCTCTGACTCTTCGCCAAAAATGGAGCTGGCATACGTCAGTGCCTTTTGAAGGATTTGTTCTGCTTCCTCATAGCGCGCCTGGTGACGATACGTATTCCCGATCAGTCCCCAGGCCTGCAAGCGGATCTCACTTTCATCACCGCCTGATTCTGTATAGCGAACCGGTCCCAACACGTTGAGCGTCTCCTGCGCGGCGGCCAGGACGCCATGCTGATCTTCTATTTTCTGCTTCATAAAGGCAATCGCATTCATGATGTTGGCGGCATCCAGCCGATGTGGGCCGCCCTCGTGTTCGAAGATGCGGCGGCTTTCCATATACAACATTTCGGCGCGCTCGATATTCCCCTGTTCATCGGCCAGTGACGCTTCATTATAGAGTTGGATAGCACATTCGATATGCTTTGTCATGCGAGACTGCTTTCTAAAAGTGGCAGTCGTTCCTAACAAACAACTGCCACCTGCCCGGGTTAAATTTTATTTCGCCTTCAATGCGGTCTGGTTGTGGTTGGGGGAGAGCGCCTTGCGCACTTTCAGAGCCGTCTCGTTGTGGTTAAGATTCAGGGCCCTGCGCACTTTCAACGCGGTCTCATTGTGATTGGTGGTGAGAGCCTTGCGCACCTTCAGAGCAGACTCGTTGTGGTTAGGGGCGACGGCCCTGCGAACTTTCAACGCGCTCTGGTTGTGATTGGGGTGGAGGGACCTGCGTACCTTCAGAGCAGACTCGTTGTGGTTGGGTTGGGTACCTTTGTGCACCTTCAGCGCGGTCTCGTTGTGGTTGGGCTCAATAGCCTTTTGAACCTTCAACGCGGACTCGTTGTGACGAGGGATAAGTGCCTTATGCACCTTCAAAGTAGTTTCTATAGATTTTGTGGACATTTTTAAGTTCTCCTTTTGGGTTTTGCAATCCGATCCCGGACTGCCTTGAATAGGCATCGTATAAGAGTTTGCCTATTGAATCATTATGGCGAAATTTTGTAAGACGCCCGCCCGGGGTACTATCTGACGGGCGTTTTTCGTTCCCGATGCCAGACGCTGTGAGCCATTCCCTATGGCATCACAAAGATTTGTGAAACATCGGCCGGGTTGTACTTGATGTTGAGCCTGTCGCCTTTGCGGGGCACAGCGATGCGTGAGACCATGGTGCGGGCGGTGGCTTCGAATGCAGCTCCAGCAGTGGGTATGATGTGCAGTTTCAGTTCTACCACCGGGTTCATGTTGATCGTGGCGCCGGTATCCGCCACCGAGAGCACATCTGCACTGGCTGCCAGGCCATTCTGGGCGACCCAGTTCATCTGGTTCACATTGTCGATGGCGGCCTGACCCTGATCCATGGCGGTATTCATCTTATCCACGAAACCCTGACCCATAAAAGTCTTGGTGAGACCGCCCATCAGGCCCTTGTTCACCACGTTGCGGGCATTCTCGAGCGCCTTTTGGGGATCTTGCTGTGATTTGTTGAAATTGAACATGATATTTCTCCTATTGATCATTTAATATTGCAGCCGTGCTTGCTTCCATGGTTCACAGTATAGGTGTCAGCATGTTGACAATGTTGTCATTTGTTGACTCCTGGTGTTGACTCTTTTGTTACAAGCAATTGCGCTTCCAGAAACAGATGAAGTAAAATGACAGCATGTCTGGCACTTCAGGCACGCTTATCCCCGATAGTTTCAACAGCTTTGGCGAGTTATTGCGATATTTGCGCGAACGGGCCGAACTCTCCCAGCGGGAACTGGCTTTGCAGGTGGGCTACCACTATTCCTATATGAGCCGCATCGAAAAGAATGAGCGTATGCCTGATTCCGCCACGTTGATGGCACGTTTTGTCCCGGCTCTGGGGCTGGATGATGAGCCACAGTGGACGGAGCGCCTGCTTAAACTGGCGGCCAGTGAGGAAAAGACGATTTCCCCTCGCCGCGGTGGACAAAGCCCCGCTTCGCACGCACCGATGGTTGCCTCTTCGCTCCCAACGTTTGATTCGCCCCTCAACCCGCTCCCTCTCAGCCTCACCCCATTGCTGGGACGTGAAGATGAAGTGCAAGCTATTATAAGAATTGCTTCGCGCGTCGATGTGCGCCTGGTGACACTGGTCGGTGCGCCGGGGGTGGGGAAAACGCGGCTGGCCATTCATACAGCCAATGAACTGGCAGGTCTCTTTGCTCATGGCGCGGCCTTTGTTGACCTTTCCCCCGTTTCCGAGCCTAAGGATGTGTTGCCCGCTCTGGCAAACGCGTTGGGAGTGAACGGTTCGTCTGACATGCCGTTGATGACTCAGGTGGTGAACACGCTCAAACAAAAAAATCTGTTGTTTTTGATCGACAATTTCGAACACGTCATTGATGCCTCGCCTCAACTGGTGCAATTGCTGGGAAACGCACCACAGGTCAAGGTGCTGGTCACCAGCCGCGAGGCATTGCGCATTTCTGGTGAACATGAATTTGCCGTGGAGCCCTTGCCGGTTCCGGTACCGGACCATGTTACTGGCCTGATCGATTATGCCGCGATACAACTCTTTGCCCAGCGGGCTCAGGCTGTGGATCCGAACTTTCGTTTGACGCCTGAAAACCTAAAGACCATATCAGAGATCTGTCGCCGGCTGGATGGTCTGCCACTCGCCCTCGAGTTAGCCGCGGCGCGCGTGAAATTCATCAGTCCACAAGCCATGCTCGCGCAATTTGATCGTCGTCTCGATTGGGTGGCACACGGCACGCGCAATGCCGTCTCTTCGCGGCAGACCCTACGCGGCGCAATTGAGTGGAGTTACAACACGCTCTCAGAACAGGAACGCGCGCTATTGTGTCGTCTGTCTGTGTTTTCAGGGGGCTGGAATGCCAGTTCCGCGGAAGCCGTCTGCGCTGACGCGGATGCAGCGACCAATCCGGTGCTGCGTCGGAACGAAATCCTCAATCTCATCATCCAGCTAACCGATAAATCGATCGTCCTCGCGGAAAAACATCAGGATGAGACGCGTTTCCGGTTCCTTGAGACCATCCATGAGTATGCGCGTGAAAAGCTCGAAAGTTCCGGCGAAGCTGCCGAGATCCGGAACAGGCATCTGGCACATTATGCGGATCTGGCTGAATCCATAGAAGCTGCCATTGACAGTGCAGACCAGATCAAAGGCACTTTGGCTGGCGATCAGGAGCATAACAATCTCCATGCCGCGTTGGATTGGGGATTGCAACCGGGCGCCGTTTTCCAGGATGCTTTGCGGATTGCCGCGGCGGCAGGTGTCTATTGGATTGCACGCAGTCATTTCCGCGAAGGGATTGAGCGCCTGAATGTCTATTTAGAGCGTGCCAATGAAAATGAGCACCAACCACTCCGGGTGAAGTTACTTTATCGCGCGGGTGCCATGTCAGGGTACATGTTTGATTTCACGACCGGGCGAAAATTGTGTGAGCAGGCTGTGGAACTTGCCCGCCGATTGGGCGGCAAACGCGACCTGGCGAACGCGTTGTTCTATCTCAGTGAGATCTCCTATTACCTGGGTCAAAACCAGGAAACACATGCGGACCTTGATGAATGCATCGCCCTTTGCCGGCAGGAAAATTACACGTCACAGCTTACTGTTTCGTTGACCAACCTTGGGATGCTCCTTACGAAGGAAGAGAACTTCGATGGGGCGCAATCCGCCATGCAGGAAGCGCTGGCAATTGCCAGCCGTACCAATGATCTGTGGGGGATCGGACATGCCCTGCTTAGCCTTGGCTCGATAAACCGTTTTGCAAAAAATTACGATGCAGCCATCGAATATTTTGTGCGAAGTCTCGACACAATTCTGAAGATTGGGGATCGCCGCGCGGAGGGCATCACGTATTCCAATCTGGCACTCCTTTATTTCATAAAGGAAGACCACGAAAGGTCGGGGGAGTGTGCCGCGAAATCTTTTGCGGTTTTTCAGGCGATGGGCAATGAGTATCAAACGCCGTATCCGTTGCGGATGATGGGATATTCCGCGATCCATGCCGGGAATCGAGTGCGGGCGCGCGTGCTGGTACGCGAGAGCTTAATTGGGAATTATGCGATTGCGGATATTTTGGGTCAACTGGCCTGCCTGGTCGGCATGGCCTATTGTGATCTGGCCGAGCAGGATCCCAAAAGTGCCGTGAGGCTATGTGCCCTGGCCGAAACACAACGCGAGCAGCAGGGCCTACATTTTCTGGAGCCAGATGCGATCATCAGTGACGATATCCAAAAACAATGCAAAAAGAAACTGGGGAAAGCAGGCTATGAGGCTGCCTGGCAGGAGGGGCAGGCCTTAAAACTCGAGAGTACGTTGATGAAATTAATGGCAGAATAAGCCTATGGACGAACATCTTGTTTATCTCGCCTTCGGTTCGAATGTGGGTAATCGCGCGGCCAATCTGAAGGCGGCGATGGCAGCACTCCCACCGCAGATGGAAGTAAAAGCCAGATCACGGGTGTATGAAACGCCGCCGTGGGGTTATGCGAATCAGGAAAAATTTTTAAATCAGGTGTTGCAGGTGCAAACCTACCTGAAGCCGGAACAGTTGCTGAAGCATTTGAAACGGCTGGAGGTGGCACTGGGGCGGGAAGCCAGCTTTCAAAACGGCCCCCGGCTGATCGATATTGATATTTTGTTTTATGATGACCTGGTTTTTGAATCTCCTATAGTCACGATCCCACATCCGCGCCTGCATGAACGGGGGTTTGTGCTGATGCCGTTGATGGATCTTGCGCCTGACCTGGTGCACCCGCTGAAGAAGCAGAGTATCCGTGAATTGATTGCGTTTTGTGATGTAAGCGGAATTGTGCCGTTTGGCTGATCGTTGACCTTCCGGAAAACTGTATAATACAATCAACCTACGCGGGAAACTTCATCATTCAGGAGACCTATGGAAACCCAGATACAGCCTGCACTGCGCCCTTTGCGCCTGGGTGAACTGCTTGACCAGGCGATTCGCTTATATCGTCGGAATTTCGTCACATTCATTGGAATTATTGCGGTTATTTACATCCCGTTAATGATCCTTCAAACCGCTTCCACGACGCTGATGACGAGTTCCCTTGGTAGTCTGGCCACTGCCAGTCGACCTGAGGAGATCTTCACAAATTACGCTTACTGGGGAGGCGTTCTCTCAACGCTCGTCATAACGTTCGTGCAATTCATTCTCGTTCAGGGAATTGCCACTGGAGCGTTGACGCGCGCGGTAGCAGACAACTATCTGGGCAAGCAGACCAGTATCCTGGATGCTTATCGCGGGATCAAAGATTCCTGGGTTTCTCTGCTGGGCGCGTTGCTTATTATTGTTTTGTTATTCATCGTATTGTTTATATGGTGGCTGGTGCCTTGCATTGGCTGGTTCACCGGCCTGGGTATGATGGCCTTCCTGATGGCGGCGGTTAGCCCCCTGGTTGCGCCAGTGGTGGTTCTCGAGAAGCAGGGCGCTTTCGCATCCATCCGCCGGGCCTGGGATCTGGCGCGCCGCCGCTTCTGGCCGGTGTTGGGAACGGTCTTTGTCCTGTACCTGTTTAGTCTGTTGATTGTGAATGGTCCAGCGGCAATTGCTAATGCGCTCCTGACACTGGCGATCGGCTCCTTCGGGGATCCAACCGCCGGAATTGTCGTTACCACGATCATCCAATCCCTGGTCTCGCTCGTGTTCGTTTTGCTGTATTATCCCTTACAGATGGCCGCCTTCACATTGATCTATTTCGACCTACGGGTGCGCACCGAGGGCTTTGATATTGCCCTGCTAACCCTGGATGCCGCCCAGCCCGTGGACGCGGCCAATGTATCCCAGGTGCCCGTGCCACAATCGAACGAGCGTTTGATCACCGGGCCGGAACTCGGCAACTTTGCCATTTTGACCCTCGGCGCGATCGGTCTTTACGTCTTATTCTTCTCGTTGATCACCGCGGCCGCGTTTTTTCTCACATCGCTATTTATCCGCTAGCTTTCATGCGTTGGCTTTTTGCACTTATTCTGGCGGCGTTCCTTTCCTTGTCCCGGCCGGCTACTTATTTCGCGCAACAGGCTGTGCCTGTCACAGTGGAGGCGTATTGGGAAATGGTTGGGGACACGCGGCAGGCCATCACGAAGATGGAAGCGCTGCCGGTCGAGGAGATTCGGGGTCAGTTGGATGAATCCGCCGCGGCGTGGGAAAAGGTCACAGCCGTGGAATTCTCGAATCAACGCGTGATATCCGTTGACCCATCGCATCTTGTGGCGGAGCTACAGGTTGATCCACCAGATCTGGAACGCCTGGAAAATCTGCTGGATGCGCTTTTGGATGCACACGCGCAGTACCCACAGGAAGTTTTTACCTTCCAGGATATCGAACCCTTAAAAGAAATTCTGGCGCGTCCTGAGTTTCAGTGGAGTGCATCGCAGGAAGCCCCCGATTGGTTTCAGCGTGCCCTGAATGCCTTTTTCGATTTGATGGAACGGCTGGCCTTCGGCGTTCAGAACACGGTGTATTACGGACGCGTGCCATTGATGATCGGCGCGGGGCTCCTGCTGCTCCTCAGCCTGTTTTATATTTCAAGGAACCTTTCGCGCAGCCTGGTGCGGGAGGCGGAACTTGCCGGAGAAGCCAGTGAAGATGAGGCCCTGCTCACTTCAAAAGGTGCATTACAGCGTGCGCAGACGTTTTCGAGCCAGGGTGATTACCGCACCGCAATTCGTTATCTCTACCTCTCCTCCTTACTGGTGCTCGATGAACGTGGTTTGCTGCGCTATGATCGTTCGCGCACCAACCGGGAATATCTGCGGAGTGTCTCCTCGAAGTCGAAGCTGGCGACGCCATTGCGCGATGTGATCGATGTGTTCGACCGGGTGTGGTACGGATTTGAGTCCGTGGATGAGCAGACCTACCAATCCTATTTGGAGCACGTGGATGAACTGCGGGAGAAGAAGGAATGAAAACGCCGTGGCGTTCGCGCGACTCCAAGCTGGGCATTGGGTTGGTGTTGCTGCTGGTAGTCGTCACTGCGCTGGCGGCCACCCGGAAACAGACAGAGCAGGAATATCCTGTCCTTTCGACTCTCTCCTCTGCGCCAAATGGTGCACGGGCGTTGAAGTTTTGGGTGCAGGAATTGAACTATGCTGTGGATGAACAGGAGCTGGCCGAGTTCGCTCCTCCGGACAACACATCGATTCTCTTCATGCTTGAACCGCTCTTCCCAACCGAAGGGGAGCTGAAAGCTGTGGATGCCTGGGTGGAAGAAGGTGGAACGTTGATCGCCATCGGTGAAACCTACGGCATGTATTCCCTGATCGACCATTATGAATTTTTTTTCAATTACCTGCCCGCGAACACCGAATCACCTGCGCTGGATGCTCCACTCCTGCTTTCGCCCGACACCTTGGAGTTGATCAACACCCGCGTACGCCTGTCACTGGCCTCCTCGACACGGGATGACTATGTGACCCTGATCACGTATGATGGCAATCCCGTGCTGGTCTCTTTTGAGCAGGGACAAGGCCGCGTAATTTTGGGGACACTCGCCCAGTCTTTTACCAATGCCGGCTTGAAACAAAATGGCAACCCTGAGTTAGTTTTGAATATCCTGGCGCTTGCTCGAGAGAAAGGTACTGTCTGGTTCGACGAGTGGCATCATGGCCTACGGCAAGGCGCTGAGCAGGTTTTGGGCCCGGGGCAGTTTTTGCGCTCAACACCGGTAGGACGATCGTTATTATTTGTCACGTTTGCCGTTTTCATTACGCTCTTTATGCAAGGACGCGGTTTCGGCAGACCCGTCCCGTTGCCACAGGAGATCAGACGCCGTGGTGCGCTCGAACATGTGACTGGCATCGCCAACCTCAGCCGCCGCGCTGCGCACCGTTCGGCAGTGATGCTGCACTACCACGATCAGATTAAACGTAAGCTTGGTCACCGCTATCGGCTCGACCCAGGCATGGACGACGAACAATATGTACAAACGTTAGCGGGTTACAACCCGTCGCTCGATAAGAATGAATTATTGAATCTGTTGAAACGTCTAAAGCGGCGGGATGTCAGCGAATCGGAAATGGTACATCTTGCAGGGGAAGCATCGAAGTGGATTGATGCATAGTCTAGGAGAAACAATGAACCCAACTGAACTCAAGAATATCTTTGAGCAATTACGCACAGAAGCGAACAAAGTCCTGGTGGGATTGCAGGAACCATTTGAGCTGCTGGCCGTTGCTTTATTTACCGGCGGACATGTGCTGTTGGAAGGGGTGCCGGGGACGGCAAAGACTCTGATGGCGAAGACACTTGCACACATGGTGCAGGCGAAGTTCACCCGCGTCCAATTTACCCCGGACCTGATGCCGTCCGATATTCTGGGTACCAGCATCTTCGACGTCAAAACGACCCAGTTCCATCTCAAGAAGGGACCGGTCTTCACGCAGCTGCTCCTGGCCGATGAGATCAACCGCGCGCCCGCCAAGACCCAGTCCGCCTTGCTGGAGGCGATGGAAGAGAGACAGGTCAACCTGGAAGGGGAGCGTCATCCGCTTGATCCGCCTTTCATGGTGGTAGCAACCCAGAACCCAATCGAATACGAAGGGACATATCCTCTGCCCGAAGCGCAGTTGGATCGTTTCATGTTCAAAGTCCTCATGCCCTATTCGCCGCTGGAGGATGAGGTGGAAGTCTTGCGCCGTTACCATCATGGCTTCGATGCGCATGATTTGGAAGCAGCGAACCTGCGGCCTGTGTTGACCGCGAAACAGGTTGTTGAAATCCGGGAATCGATCAAGCAAATTGTTGTAGAAGATGGGATTTTGAATTACGTCGCGAAGATCGGTGTGGCAAGCCGGCAGTCGCCGGATATTGTGCTGGGAGCCAGCACACGCGCGACGACGCATGTCCTTCTCGCCGCCAAGACGTTCGCCGCGCTGCAGGGACGCGGATTCGTCATACCGGATGATGTCAAGTTCGTGGTGCCGCCGGTGTACAGGCATCGCATTTTGCTGAAGCCCGAAGCGGAGATCGAAGGACTTGATCCCGATTCGGTTATACAAAGGGTCTTGGGCTCTGTTGAAGTGCCACGCTAACCTCATGTCGTTGCGAGGAGCCGCTGGTCGAGTAGCTCCATGTTCTTCGGGGCGTATCGAGACCACAGGCACCAAAGCAATCTCCTAGAACGAGGAGATTGCCACGTCGCCTGCTTCGCAGTCGCCTCGCAACGACATTTGAAATATCATGCTTCCCACATTCCGCGCCCTTCTCCTCATTCTCATCGCCGCGCCGATCATGGCTCTCGGTGCGTGGATTCCGTTCATGGAGTGGGTCGCGTGGGGCTATGCTTTGTTTATGATCGCGGTGATGTTCCTTGACTGGCGCATAGCGGGAGATATCCAGCAGTTCGAGTTGAGGCGCGAGCATGATAACAAGTTGTCGCTCGGAGCGGAGAATCCGATACGCGTCAGTTTGAGGAACCGCTCGTGGCGCACGGTCAGCTTTACGGTGCGTGATGAACCGCCGGAACAGTTCAAAATCGAGCAGCGCACCATGGAAGGTCAGGTCGCGCCGCGTGGGACGTGGGAACAGGTCTATCATGTCCGTCCGTTGCGTAGAGGAGATTATCAGTTCGGTGATTTGACTCTGCGCTGGTTGGGTCCGCTGGGGTTGATTCTTCGTCAGGCAAAAGTGGAGGCCAAAGGGCCGGTGAAGGTCTATCCGAACCTGTTGGATGTGCGGCGCTATGATTTGCTGTTGCGGCGCAATCGCCTGCAGGAGATGGGCCTGCGGACAACGCGGCAGTTTGGCGAAGGGACGGAGTTCGAGCGACTGCGCGAGTATCTGCCGGATGACGAATATCGCCGCATCAATTGGAAGGCGACCGCGCGGAAAAACTTCCCCGTGACGACCGAATACCAGACCGAGCGCAGCCAGCAGGTGATCGCGGTGCTGGATGTGGGTCGCATGATGCAAAGCCCGGTGGCAGATGTTGCGAAACTGGATTATGTGGTGAACGCGGTGCTGTTGCTGACGTATGTAGCCACCGGTAAGGGCGACCGCGTAGGCATGCTGAGTTTTGCGGATGACGTGCAGCATTATCTCAGCCCGCGGCAGGGTCGCGGTCAGTTTTATCGGACGTTGGAATTGTTGTACGCCGTGGAAGCTCAACCTGTGGAACCAGATTATCGCAAGGCGCTGGCCTATCTCGCGGTGAAGCAGAGACGGCGCGCTCTAGTGGTGGTGTTCACCGATTTAACGGGCGGTGTGAGTTTGAACTCATTGGTGGCGCAAATGTCCATGCTGGCGCGGAGTAGTCTGCCGTTGCTGGTAACAATCAGCGACCCGGATGTGGTTTCTGCTTCGCAGATGAAGCCGAATGATTCGCTGGGCGTCTA
>Ga0114129_10011651_pt1 | contig 12517 bp, 11 predicted proteins | sample RhiMetdeltSRZDD1_FD_80071 | JGI IMG/M metagenome (GOLD analysis project Ga0114129, IMG submission 80071) | Populus rhizosphere microbial communities from Tennessee, USA - Rhizosphere MetaG P. deltoides SRZDD1 (version 2) (version 2) | ecosystem: Host-associated > Plants > Roots > Rhizosphere >...
AGACGTGCGGCGAGGTCCGCGGTCTCGCGCGGTCCCGCGGGCGCGAGCGACACGAGAGCGCGCTCGCGTGCCGGTCGCCAGCCCGACTCGAAGAGCGCGAGGTGCAGCCGTGGCACGCTGATCGCGAAGCCCGTCGCGCGGCGCGGCGTTCCGAATGCACCGAGGAGCAGGTCGTAGCGGCCACCGGCCGCGATGGGGAAGCCGCTCTTCGGATGGAGCGCCTCGAAGACCACGCCGGTGTAGTACGGCAGAGCGGGCACGAGCGACAGGTTGGGGATGCCCCACAGCGGCTCGCCGGCGAAGAGATCGCGCGCGAGATGGATCACCTCACGCAGCTCGTCGACGCCGTCGATGTCGACGTTCTCGATCTCGCGGCCGCGCGCCGCCAGCGCGGCTCGCGCACGTGCGAGCGCGTCTTCGCGCATGCCCGCGTCCGCCGCATGACGGAACGCCGCGACGTGATCCCCCGCGCGCAGCGCGTCCATGACGGCCGCGCTCTCGTCGTCGCGAAGCTGCGCGAACGCGCGGCGGACGACGCCGACATGTCCGACCTCGATCGTCGCGTCGTGAAGGCCGCAGCGCGCGAGCGATTCGGCGAGGAGCGCGAGCACCTCGGCATCCGCGAGCGTCCCCGAGGGTCCGACGAGCTCGACGCCCGCCTGGTCGTACTCACGCTCCGCTCCGAGCATGGCCGGCTCCTCGCGGAAGACCGGAGCGAAGTAGGAGAGACGCAGCGCGCCCGCGGCATCGCGATACCGCTGCGCGACGAGCCGCGCGACGGCGGTCGTGATGTCGGGCCGCAGCGCGACGAGGCTGCCGTCACGGTCGAGGAACTGCATGAGCCCCTGGCGCTCGCCCGTCGCGTCCGGGGTGACGCGCTCCACCATCGGCGGCTCGATCGGCACGTAGCCGTAGCTCGTGAAGGTCTCGGAGAGGACGCGCTCGATCGCGCGGAGCTCGCGCGCTTCCGTCGGCAGGATGTCGCGAAAACCGCGTGGCGGCGCCGCGACCACCTCCTGACCCGGGGCTTCTCTCATCCACGAAGGTTAGCAAGCGTCGGCTGCGTACCTAGACTTGCATCGATGCTCAGGACACTTCGCACAAGCCGGCCGGCCCAGGCGAGTCTCGCGCTCGTCCTGGTCGCGGCCGCCGCGTTCGGATGGTGGACGATCTCGCCGCTCTTCCTGACCACGACGCTGCACGAGGACCTACCGCCTCGCGCCACCGTCGCGCCGACGCTCTCCGCCGCCGCGACCCCTGCCGCGACGGCCGCGCCCGCCGGTCCGAAGGTGCTCGCGATGGGACAGCTGCAGCGCGTCGACGATCTGCATCGCGGCACCGGCCCCGTGTCCCTCGTCGAGCTGGACGGCAAGACGTTCCTGCGCTTCGAGAACGTCGCGATCCAGAACGGACCCGACCTCCACGTCTACCTCGCGCGCGGGATGGGCGGCGCGTACGACGGCGGCCGCGATCTCTACCTGGGCGCGCTCAAGGCGACGAACGGAAGCTTCAACTACGAGCTGCCGTCCGGAACGCCCGTCGCGGACTACAAGTCGGTGGTCGTGTGGTGCCGCGCGTTCACGGTCCTGTTCACCTGGGCCGATCTCCGCTAACGAAGACGGTGGAGTAGGTCCGGGCTCAGGTCCCCGGTGCAGATCTCCTCGACGGGTCCGCGCATACGGACCTCCCCGTCTTCAGCGATGGCGATCCGCAGCTGACCGCCGGGCATCGACGCCGTCACGTCCCGCTCGACGAGGCCGCTCCGATGGCAGGCCGCGACGACCGCGCAGCTCGACGAGCCCGACGCGAGGGTGTAGCCCGCGCCGCGCTCCCAGATCTGGATCCGCACCGCCGTGCGCGACACGACCTGCGCGAACTGGACGTTCGTGCGTTCCGGGAACGCGGGATGACGCTCGATCTTCGGTCCGAGCGCGTGGACGTCGATCGCCGCCAGGTCAGGAACGACGATGACGCAGTGCGGGTTGCCCATCGAGACCGAGGTCACCTCGATCCGCTTGGCGTCGACCTCGATCGCGTCGAGCGGATCGAAGCGCGCCTTTCCCATGTCGACGGTGACCTGCGCCACGCGTCCGTCGATCAGCTCGAGCGCGCAGGAGACGCGACCGCCGGCCGTTCGGAGCGTGAAGCGATCCTGGTCGGTGTAGCCGTGCTCGCGGAGGAACTTCGCGAAGATGCGCGCGCCGTTCCCGCTCTTCTCCGCCTCGCTGCCGTCCGGGTTGAAGATGCGCACGCCGAAGTCCGCGCCGTCGCCGGGCGAGACGAGCAGGATGCCGTCGGAGCCCACGCCGCGGTGGCGATCGCAGATGAGACGGACCGCCTCCGGCGTCACCGCGAACGGCACCCGCGCGGGATCGATCACGATGTAGTCGTTGCCGAGGCCGTGTGACTTCACGTAGTGGGGCACCTCACCCATCATCGCGGCTCGAGGTCTTCCTCGTCGCGCTGCGTCTCGGCCTCACCTCGTTCGGTGGGCCGATCGCGCACCTCGGCTACTTCCGAACCGAATACGTCACGCGCCGACGTTGGCTCGACGAGGAGACGTACGCGGACCTGGTCGCGCTCTGCCAGTCGCTGCCGGGGCCGACGAGCAGCGAGGTCGGCATCGCCATCGGTCTGCTGCGCGCGGGTCCGCTCGGCGGGTTCCTCGCGTGGCTGGGCTTCACGCTGCCGTCGGCGATCCTCATGTTCGTCATGGCGTACACGCTCGATTGGATCCTCGGCACCGTCGGACCGGTCGGGCGCATCCTCGGGCTCATCGCGCTGGTCGTCGTCGGGCATGCGGTATGGCGCATGGCTCGCGCGCTGGCCTGGGACGTGCGGCGCGGCGCGATCGCGCTCGCCGCGGCCGTCCTCGCGCTGCTCTGGCACGAGCAGTACGCGCCGGTCGCGACCATCGTGCTCGCGGGTCTGGTCGGATGGCTCGTCCTTCCGTCCGCGACGGTCTCGACGCGCGCCTTGCAAGCGGTGCCCGTCGGGCGATCCGTCGCGATGCTGTGCGGGACTCTGTATGTCGCGCTGCTCGTCGGCCTGCCGATCGCCGCCGCGACGTTCGCGAGCGGCGAGCTCCGGCTCGTCGATTCCTTCTACCGCTCGGGCGCCTTCGTATTCGGAGGCGGTCACGTCGTGCTGCCGCTGCTACAGAACGAGGTCGTCCCGTCGGGATGGGTCACGCCAGAGCAGTTCCTCGCCGGGTACGGTGCCGCGCAGCTCCTGCCGGGTCCGCTCTTCACGTTCGCCGCGTACCTCGGCGCGCTGATCGCGCCCGGTCCGCGCGTCGGCGACATCTTCGCGATCTGGCCGCCGCACGGCGTCATCGGCGCGGCGATCGCATTCGTCGCCATCTTCCTGCCGGCCTTCCTCGTCGTGTTCGCGGCACTGCCGTCATGGGGGGTACTGCGCGCGCGACCCTGGGCGCAGTCGGCGCTGAGCGGTATCAACGCCGGCGTCGTCGGTCTCTTGCTGGCGGCGTGCATCGGGCTCGCGATGACCGCCATAGCATCGCCGCGATGACGTTCCCCGCCGATCTCTTCCCGGACACCACGCGCGTCACGACGAGGAACACGCTCGCGATAGGTGGCTGCGATCTCGTCGCGCTCGCCGCGGAGTACGGCACTCCGCTGTACGTGTACGACGAGACGACGATCCGCGCGCGCGCCCGCGCGATCCGCGACGCGGTCGCCGCGGGCTATTCCGGTCGCGCGACCGTCTGCTACGCCGCGAAGGCGTACGTCGGGCCCTGGCTGCTGAAGATCATCGCGTCCGAAGGCTTCGGCCTCGACGTCGTGTCGGGCGGCGAGCTTCACGTCGCGGTCGTCGCGGAGTTCCCGCGCGCGCGCACCTTCTTCCACGGGAACAACAAGACGGAGGACGAGCTCGTCTACGCGCTCGATCAGAAGATCGCGCGCATCGTGGTCGACAACCTGGACGAGGTCGCGCTGCTCGGTCGCCTCGCCTCGGCCCGCGGCGCAACGCAGCCGGTGCTGCTGCGCGTGGGGCCCGGCGTCGACGCCCACACGCACGCCCATCTGATCACCGGTGCCGTCGACACGAAGTTCGGCCTGGACATCGGCAGCGGCGCGGCTGAAGAGGGTGTGCGCGCGATCCTCGCACAGCCGTCGCTCGACCTGCGCGGTTTCCACGCCCACATCGGGTCGCAGATCCGCGAGCTCGAGGCATATCGCGTCGCGGTCGGTCGCGTGTTCGCGTTCGCCGCGGCGATGCGCGACGCGACCGGCTTCGTCATGCGCGAGATGAGCCCCGGAGGCGGCTATCCCGTGCGCTACGTGCCCGACGATCCCGCAGTGGATCTCGCCGAGATGGTCCGCGCGGTCGCCTCAGCTGTCGAGGCCGCCTCGAAGGCGCACGGCTTCGACCTTCCGGAGATCACGCTCGAACCGGGCCGATCGATGATCGCGGCGGCCGGTGTCGCGCTGTACCGCGTCGGGTCGGTGAAGAAGGGCGCACGCACGTACGTCGCCGTCGACGGCGGCATGTCCGACAACATCCGGCCGACCGCGTATGGCGCGCGATACACCGCTGCGCTCGCGAACCGCGTCCAGGACGGCGACGTGGCCGATGTCGCGATCGCCGGGAAGTACTGCGAGACCGGGGACATCCTCATACAGAGCGTCGCGCTACCGCTCCCGCGCGTCGGCGATCTCATCGCGGTCCCCGTGTCGGGCGCCTACCAGCTCGCGATGGCGAGCAACTACAACATGGCGACGCGGCCCGCGGTCGTCGTGGTCACCGACGGCAAGGCCCAACGCGTCGCCGCGCGGGAGACCTACGACCAGATACTGGCGAAGGAGATCGTCTGACGCCTACACGAACCGACCGTATCGGGTCACTTCATGAGCAGATGGACGCGGCGCTGGCCGGCGATCAGACCCGTCACCTCGACAGCGCAGCCCGTGAGGAATGGGTCGCGCGGTGCGAGGCTGCGTATCCGGTGGTCTACCGTGCGCTGGTCGCGATCGGCGCGACCGAATCCGACGCCGCCGACGCGCTCCAGGACGCGTTCGAGGATGCGCTCAAACAGCGCACGGCGGTCGCACGCGCGGAAGGTTGGCTCTTCGTGGTCGCCCAGCGGCGGTGGCGTAGGTCGCGCTGGCGGCAACGCATCTTCCATCCGCTCGAGCTCGTTCGCGGTGCCGTCCGGAGCGACCGTGACGAGGAGATCGACCTGCTCGTGCAGCTGCGTCGTCTCACCGAGCGCCAGCGGACTGTCATCGTCGCGCGCTACGTGCTCGGCCTCTCGCAGCGCGAGATCGCCGAGCTGTTGGGTATCGCACCGGGGACCGTGGCCGCGACGGCGCACCAAGCGACCGCGCTCCTACGCGAGCGACTACTGGGAGGAATGAAGTGAGCAACGATCTCGATCTCGATCTCCAGCTGAAGCAGGTCTTCGACGAACAGCTCAGCCGGTTCGGCGTCGCGCCGCGCCGCCGGCGTTCGCACCTCTGGCGCGTCCTCGCGGTCGGCATCGCCGCGGCGTCACTGACCCTCGGGGGCGCGGCACTCGCGGCGGACGTCAACAGCGTGGCCGCGGCGAACGGTGCCGAGTGTGCCCATGCCTTCGCGAAGATCCAGCTATGGGTCCAGTCGCATGCCGGCGAGCCCGCGGCTCGGCATCAGCCGGTTGGCGAACATCATCCGATCGTGGCGAGTGGAGGATGCCCGGGGCATTAGCGCGGCGGCGCGCTCGCGACTCCCCCGAGATCGCCGAAGGCGCCGAGGCGCAGCCGGAGGCGTCCGAGCGGCGTGAGCGTCGCGGCGAAGCGCTCGATCGCGCCGCCGTAGTCCGCATCGGCGTAGGCGCGCCCGGCACGGACCAGCGCGGGCTCGAGCGGCGTGTGCGCGACGCCGGGATGCTCCGGATACGCCCAAGCGGAGGTGTCCCGCGCGTGCGGAACGAGGAGGTCGATGGCCCGGCGAAGCCGCGGACCACAGGCGGTCCAGACCTCCAGACCGAGGTGGCGTCCGAGATCGCCGAGCAGGGTCAGCGCGAGCACGTTGAAGACCGAGTAGTGATACGAGCGCGTGCGCGCCAGCTCCTGCGGCTGCGTGCCGTCGTCCGCCAGCTGGACCGCGACGCGCCGCGCCGCGACGCCGGCGAGCGTCTCGCGCGCGAGATCCTCGCGCCCGGCGAACAGCGCGAAGACCGACAGCTGCGCGTCGTACCAGCAGGCGTGGTTGTTCCTGGCATTCGCCTCGAGCCGCCCGTTCTCGGAGGCGCGCAGCCAGTCGACGAGCGCGCCGAACCATGCGCGCAGCGCCCGTTCGTCCGCCGCCGTCCAGGACGCCGTCCCGGTCGACGCGAGGATCAGCGCCGCGTCGACTGCGCGCATCATCTGCCGGCTGTCCATGATCCCGGTGCCGCGCGGTGCGGTCCTGCCGGGGATGATCTGCGCGTAGCGCATGGTCGGGTTCATTTGTGTCGCCGCGTCGAGGTACCAGGTCCGCAGTCGCCGCGCCGCGGCGTCGGCGCAGCGGCCCTCGCCGGTGAGGTACGCGGCGAGGGCGAGCGTCTCGACCGCGGTGACGAGCCGGAAGAGCTTGAGCGCATCGAACCGCGTCGTGTCGCGGATCTCGGGATTGATGTCGCCGTCGCGGGATACATACGGCAGCCCATCCGGCCTGGTCGGATCCGGCCAGTAGTAGATGGAGAGGCTGACGTAGTCGTGCGGGTCGCCCGATGGCGAGCTCGTCTTGCTCGTCACGGTCTCGAGCGGTGTCTCGGCGGCGAGGTCCGCGTCGCGCCGCAGCTCGGCGATTGCGGGTGCCACGTCGGGCTCGCCGGCGCGGGCGCGCGCGTCCGCGAGTGCCTGGCCGTCGATGACCAGCGTCGCGGGCGCGGTCGTCGTCCGCGCGGCGGTCATGCGGACCTCTCCGCTTCGAGGCTCGCGAGGATGAAGGCGCCGACGCCCTTGTGGTCGTTGGTCACCACCGGCTCGCCGACGTAGTAGGCGAACGATCCGTCGCGGTAGGTGCCGTTCGGCCCCGCGCCAAGGCCGGCGCCGCGGCAGACCTTCGCGACGTCGACCCCACCGTCGGGCGCGACGCGCACGAACTCGCGCACGATGCCCGCATATGCGTGGCGGGCCACGCCAGCGTGCTCCGTCGGCAGGTGCCCCTGGCGCGCTCCCTTCGCGAGCGCGTACGCGAACATGCAGGACGCCGAGGACTCGAGGTAGTTACCGGGTCGCGCCGCGGCGTCGAGCACCTGCCACCACACGCCGCTCGCCGGGTCCGTGGTGCGCACCACGGCCGTCATCGTGTCGGCGAAGATCCGTGCGATCGCGTCACGACCCGCGCCCGCTGGCAGGAAGTCCAGGACGTCGGCGCAGGCCATGGCGTACCAGCCGATCGCGCGGGCCCAGAAGCTCGCGGATCGGCCGCGGTCGTCGGCCCAGCGCTGCGTTCCGCTCGAGTCCCAGCCGTGATAGAGGAGACCGGTCCGCTCGTCGCGGGTGCGCTCGTGGATCAGCGTGAACTGCCGGACCACGTCCTCGTACTCGCCGGTGTCTCCGAACGTCGTCGCGTACTCCACCAGGAACGGCGACGCCATGTAGATGCCGTCGAGCCACATCTGGTGCGGGTAGATCTTCTTGTGCCAGAAACCTCCGCCCGTTGCGCGCGGCTGCAGGCGCATCTGCTCGCGGAGCCGCTCGATCGCGCCGCGGTAGCGCTCGTCGCCGGAGTCGTGATAGAGAGCGAACAGCACTTTGCCCGGATTGATGTGGTCGATGTTGTGGTCGGCCATGTCGTAGGTCGCGATGGCGCCGTCGGACCCGACGAAGTGATCGATGTTGCGCTTCAGGTAGTCGAAGTAGCTCCGCTCACCGCTCGCCTGCCAGAGCCGCTGCAATCCGAGCGCGACGACTCCCCACTGGTAATCCCAGCGCTCCGACAGCTGGGGCTGCCGCCGCATGACCGACTCCGCCGCCCGGCGCGACCACGGCGGATGGCTCACGCGCCCGCTGCGGGGTGCGGTTCGACGTTCTCGAGGATGAACGACTCGCCGGCCTGGCCGCGCACCTCCACGCCCTCGAGGTGGAGGCCGCGCACGTTCCGCGCGATGAAGCCCGCGCGGCTCAGCGGCGCGAGATCGTCGAGGTCTTCGGCAAGGCCCGACCGCGCGTTCTCGGACATGCGAATGGCGACGTCGCGGAACGTGATGTCCTCGATCGGTGACTCGGGCAGGCCGTAGAGGAATGCGGCGGCGTAGTGCGCGTCGTCCGCGGTGATGTCGCCGAAGCGGATGCGGCGCACCCGCGGCGTGCCGGCATCGACAGGGCGTGCCGACCGGTCCGCGACGACCGGGTCCCCCTTCGCGAGGAAGTGGTAGTAGAGGTTCACGGTGAAGGGGACCAGGACGTCGTGCATGACGATGTTCGAGACGCGTATGTCCTCGACGACGCCGCCGCGCCCACGGCGGGTCTTGATGCGGATGCCACGGTCGGTCCCGATGAAGACGCAGTTCGAGATGACCACGTTGCGGACGTCGCCGCTCATCTCGCTTCCGAGCACGACGCCGCCGTGGCCGTGCGCCATCGTGCAGTTGGTGATCGTCACGTTCTCGGTGGGGCCGCGCTTGTCCGCGGCCTCGGTCTCGATGCCGGACTTCAGCGTGATGCAGTCATCGCCGACGTCGATGTGGCAATCCGAGATGTGCACGTAGCGGCAGGAGTCGGGATTGATGCCGTCGGTGTTCGGTGAGTCCGCGGGGTTGACGATGGTGACCTTCTGCACCGTGACGTTCTCGCAGCGTACCGGGTTGATCGTCCAGGCCGGCGAGTTCACGAGCGTCACGCCCTCGACCAGGACGTTCGACGACTCCGCGATCGAGACGAGCCTCGGTCGCGGGTGATCGAGCGTCTTCTCGCGGTGCCGCTTCCACCAGGGAGCGCCACGACCATCGACCGTCCCACGGCCGGTGATCGCCACGTTGCGCAGGCCCGTGCCGCCGATGAGCGGGGCGTGCGTGGTCTGATGACGGCCTTCCCAGCGGGCCTCGATCAGCGGGTAGTCGCTCGGGTCCTCGCTGCCGAGAAGCGTCGCGCCGGCTTCGAGCTCGAGGGTGATGTCGTCGCGGAGGACGAGCGCACCGGTGACGTGACGGCCGGCGGTGATGCGAACGGTGCCGCCGCCGGCCCGCGCCTTCGCGTCGATCGCGTCCTGCAGCCTCGCGGTGTCCGGCGCGCTCACTGCCTCTCCCCGCATTGGCTCATTCCTTGATCGCCCCGATCGCCACGCCCTTGACGAAGTAGCGCTGCAGGTACGGGTATACGAGCAGGATCGGCAAGGTCGCGACGATGATCGTCGCGTACTTGATCGTTTCGCCGATCGCGAGGACGTCCCCGCTCGAGACGTCGGTCGCCATGTTCTGGACGTTGCTCGAGATGAGGATCTCGCGCAGGACGAGCTGCAAGGGGTAGAGCTCGCGCTCGCGGATGAAGACGAGCGCCGAGAAGAAGGAGTTCCAGTGCGCGACGCCGTAGAAAAGGATCATCACGGCCACGACCGGCCACGACAGCGGCAGGTAGATGCGGAAGAGGATCGTCCAGTCGTTCGCGCCATCGATCCGGGCCGCCTCCTCGAGGGCGACCGGGACGCTCTGGAACGCGGTCCGCATGATGATGAGGTTCAGCGTCTGCACCGCTCCGGGGACGATCAGCGCCCACAGCGTGTTCTGCAGGTGCAGCGTCTGTCCGACGAGCAGATAGGTCGGGATCAGGCCGCCGCTGAAGAACATCGTGAAGACGATCAGGAACATGGCCGGGTTGCGGAAAAGCACGTTGCGCCGCGAGAGTGCGTACGCGCCGAGCGCCGTCATGAACACGTTGAGGGCGGTCCCCACCACCACGATGAAGAGCGTGTTCCGGTAGCCGGTGAGGATCAGCGGGTTCTCCAGCACGCGCCGGTACGCCTCGAACGTGAGGCTCAGCGGCGCGAAGAGGAGGCCGCGGTGCTGTGTCAGCTCCGATGCGCTGCTGAGCGACGCGAACAAGACGTACAGCAGCGGGTAGATCGTCACACCCATGAGCGCGATGAGGAACACGACGGTGCCGAAGCCGAAGAGCCGCTCGCCCCGGCTCTCCCGGAGCCGGATCCGCTTCGGACGCAGCGCGGCCGCTACCACAGGCTGTGCTCCGTGAGCCGCCGGCTGATCCGGTTCGCGGCGATGAGCAGGGCGAAGTTGATGACCGAGTTGAAGAGCCCGACCGCCGCGCTGAACGAGAAGTCGGCCTGCAGGATGCCGCGGCGGAAGACGTACGTCGAGATGACGTCGGCCGTCTCGTAGGTGAGCGGGTTGTACATGAGGATGATCTTCTCGTAGCCGACGGACATCATCATGCCCATCCGGAGGATCAGGAGGATCACGATCGTCGGAAGGATGCCGGGGACAGTGATGTGCCACATCTGGCGGAAGCGATCCGCCCCATCGACCTTCGCCGCGTCGTACAGCTGCGGGTCGATCGTGGCGATCGCGGCGAGGTAGACGATCGAGCCCCACCCGACGTGCTGCCAGATCCCGGAGCCGACGAACAGCTGGCGGAACCATTCGGGTGACTGCATGTACGCCACCGGATCGGTCGTGAGCATCAGCTGATTCACCAGGCCGTCGCGCGCGAAGAAGTCCACCAGCATGCCGACGACGACCACGACGGAGATGAAGTGCGGCAGATAGGTGACGGTCTGCACGAGTCGCTTGAACGGGTTCCACCGCAGCTCGTTGATCAGGAGCGCGAGGATGATCGGAGCGGGAAAGCCGAAGATGAGGTCGAGCACGCTGATCGCGACCGTGTTGAAGATGAGTCGACCGAAGTACACGCTCGAGAAGAAGTCCTGGAAGTTCTGCAGGCCGACCCATTTGCTGCCGAACACGCCCTTGACCGGGTTGAAGTCCTCGAACGCGATGACCGCGCCGTACATCGGCCCGTAATGGAAGATCAGGTAGTAGAGGAGGACCGGCAGGAGCATCAGGTAGACGTGCTTGTTGCGCCGCAGGTCCCGCGAGATCGTCTGCCACCGCCCCCGCTTTGGAAGGGGCAGCGGCGCGACGATCTCCAAGGACGTTGTTGCCGTCCTCACGGCACGGAAGCCTACCCGGGTCGCTTGTTGTAGCGGTCGAGCGCGGTCTGCTGGATCTTGATCGCGTCGTTGATGCCCATGCCCGGAAGCGCCTTGACGAAGCCGTCGTATTCGTCGACCCCGGCCTTGCCCGACCACACCCGCGTGAACACCTCGTCGAAGCGCGTGTTGATGTCGGCCATGGTCGTCGCGAACTTCTTGCTCTCGTCCTGGGTGACCGTGATCGGCGGAAGCAGCTTGTCGTTCACCGGCAGCGTCCAGACGTCGAGTGCCTTCTTCTGCTCGGGCAGCTCGTAGTACTGCGTGATGTAGCGCACGTCCTGGACGAACGGTCCGTTGAAGTTGCCGCGGGCGAACTGCGAGATCATCTGCGCCGAGGGGATCTTCGGATCGCGCATGACGAGGTCGGTGTACGTCGGATTGCCGCTCACCATCTTGTAGCTCGTGCCCTCGATCCCGAAGTTGAACAGCAGGCTGCCCTCGGGGCTGTAGGCGTAGTCGAGCATCTTCACGGTCTCGATGACCTTCTTGTTCGAGCTCGTGATCGCGGCCGATCCCTGTCCGGGGTAGTTGTTGTCGCGCCCGCCGAGCAGGATCTTGTCGCCGGCCTTGAGCACGGGCTGCTGCACCGGCACGAGCTTGAAGGTTCCCTTGCCCGCCATGAGGCCCGCGTACTTCCCGATACCGTTGCCGCCCTGCATGCTCGCGGCGCCGACCAGGTTGTTCGTGACCTTCGCGTCGAACGTGTTCTGCGTCGTCGCGAAGACGTCGGCGTCGATGAGGCCTTCCTTGTACCAGCTAGCCATCATCGTCAGGAACTCGCGGAACTCGGGCTGGAGCGGTCCGTACTTGATGACACCCTTCTCGTGGTACCAGTCCTGACCGATGCCCCACGCGCCGACGAACGAGTAGCGCGAGAACGCGCCCCGCGAGCCGCCGCCGGGCCCGGGCGACGACGCCCACGTGCTGAGGGGAAGCTCGTCGCCCTTGCCGTTCCCGTTCGGGTCCCGCTCCTTGAAGGCCTTGAGCACGGTGTGCCACTCGTCCAGCGTCGTCGGAGGCTGCAGGCCGAGCTTGTCGAGCCAGTCCTGACGCATCGCGAGACCGGTCGACACCAGCAGCTTCACGTCGCTGCGGATGAACGGGAAGGCGTAGATGTCGCCTTCGTCGGTGATGATCTGCTTGCGCCACTCGGGATGATCCGCGAGGACCTTCTTCAGGTTCGGCGCGTACTTGTCGATGTGCTCGTTCAGCCGGATGATCATCCCGTCCCGCACGAACCGCGCGGGGCCGCCGGGTGCGTTGGTGAGCCAGTTGAATTCGACGACGTCCGGATACGTGCCCGACGCGGACAGCAGGTTGAACTGCTCGACCTCCTGATTGAGCGGGGGATGCTGGAAGG
>Ga0114129_10011652_pt1 | contig 12516 bp, 11 predicted proteins | sample RhiMetdeltSRZDD1_FD_80071 | JGI IMG/M metagenome (GOLD analysis project Ga0114129, IMG submission 80071) | Populus rhizosphere microbial communities from Tennessee, USA - Rhizosphere MetaG P. deltoides SRZDD1 (version 2) (version 2) | ecosystem: Host-associated > Plants > Roots > Rhizosphere >...
AAAGCTGGCGGTGATTTCCGGGGACCCCGGGCAGGCCGCGCCATTCGTTGTTCGCCTCCAAGTTCCCGCTGGTTACACGGTCGCGGCGCATTGGCATCCGACCGACGAGCACGTCACCGTGCTGTCTGGCACGCTTAGCCTCGGTATGGGTGAGAAGTTCGACAAAGCGGCGCTGCAGGACCTCGCGCCGGGTGGCTACGGGCTACTTCCAGCCGAGATGCGACACTTCGCGATGGCGAAGACTGCAGCGACGATCCAGGTCCACGGCACGGGCCCGTTCGTGGTCAACTACGTGAACCCGGCTGACGATCCCAGTAAGAAAGGCAGTAACTAGATCAGATGGGTGATGTTCGGCTCGATGCCGAGCAGCGCCTTGCCGTAGACCTCGAGGTTGACCTGCCATTCGGTGATCGCGTGGTGGCTTGCCGTGTGGACGTCCCGCCAGAATCGCTGCATGCGGTTTGCATCGGCCAGGCTCGATGTACCGTGTGCGGCGACCAGGATCTCGACGGCTTCACGACAGTACTTCGCGACGAGCGCCGTATCGGTGCGCGCGCGCGCGGTGAGATCCATCAGGCGATTGTCTTGCGCGTACCGATCCAGATCATCGGCCGCGCGACCCGCGTGGAGGAACGCGGTGTCGATCTTCATTGCCGCCTCGGCGATCTGCATCTGAAACCCGGCGGATTCGGCCTGCGTCTGAAAATTCGTGTGGGTGATCCCGCGCGTCTTGGCCTTGGCCATCGCGTGGTCGAGTGCCGAGCGCGCGACGCCGAGCTGCGCCTGCGCGAGAATCAGCACGGTCACCGGCACGAACGCTGACCGATAGACGACTTCATCGCTGTGCTCGGTGCGATAGGACACCGCCGAACGCCTGCGGATACGGCAGGAACCGATGCTCGGGGACGAAGACGTTGTCCGCGACGATCGTGTTGCTCCCCGTCCCCTTCATACCCGCCATGAACCACGTGTCTTCGATCCTCAGCTCGCTCATCGGCATCAGCGATAGTCCAAGGTTCGACATCTCGCCGCGCTCGTTCTTCATGTGGATGCCGCACGCTCCCCGTCGGAGCGAATCTGTCGTGTCCGCATTCCGCTCCAATAAAGACCGCATCGACGCCGCGCGCGCCATGAGCGTTGCGGTGTCGGGTGTGCTCGACGACAGGGTCGAAGTCATAGTGGTCCTCGCACGAACTCCCAGCTTCCAACCTCCGACCACCAACACACGGCCCAAAGGCGACTCACTTTGGGAGTTGGGAGTTGGGAGTTGGGAGTTGATCCTAGCGAACGATGCGTGTCGCCGTCACGAACCGGCGATAGTTGCTGAACGACTGCGTGATCCGCACGCGAGGAGACCCAGAGTTCCGGACGATGGCAAGCGAGCTGATCGTCGCGGGCAGGAGCAGGGTTTCATCGGGATCGCGAAACGTCACGGGGCGATACATGATGGACATGTCGGCGCGCTCGATCGTCATGTACGCCGGTGTCCCCGGGTGCTGCTTCTTGCGAGGCACCGGAATATCCACCATGCCCGTGAGCTGTTCATCGAGCCTGACGATCGCAGCGCTCTCTGGATCGGCCCACACGCGTCCGCGCGCGCGCCCGGGAAGATCGATGCTGACGCACTCGTCGCGCCATTCCGTCTTGGGCTCTTCGGCCCGCAGCGATCGGTAATCAACCATGACCACCGCTCGACCATCCACATGTCCCACGCCCGCCGATTTGAACGAGTACTTGTGTCGACGATCAGGAAGAAGGAATGCCAGCGGCTCCGGCGACACGCTTCGTGGGTCGAGACACTCGGGCTTGTCCTTTGGTCGCGGCGCCTTCCCGTTGATCGTGAGCAGCTGCCGTGACACGGTGGCCGGCGAGTCGTCGCCCGCTGCCGACGGATTCCACTCGACGCGCAGCTCGTACACGAGCCGCCTGGCGAATCCGTCAGACGTGAGGTCGCGCTGGAGCCGCTGCACGGTGACCGTCTCCTCCGACACGATGCTCTGCGCGCGCGAGTAGTACTGCTCGACGTAATCGCTCATGCGATCGAGGGTCTGATCCGCTCCGCCGGACTGCTCGGCGACGCCCACGGCGCACACGAGCGTGAGGCCGGCCGCCAGGGGTATGGCAAACCTCAACAAGCGATGCACGATGGGCGAGCCAGCCATTTCGTCCTGTGCTACCTTTAGCGGCCTTTGAAGAGCTTGTCTCCGACTCCGGTCTACGGCCTAACAGTCTACGGTGTAAACGACCGCAGGCCTGCCGACTGTAGAAGGTAACCGAAGGCGGAGATCGTAGGCCGTCGAGCGTCGTGGGAGACGGTAGACCGTAGACTCAAGACTTCCGGAGGACAACGAGATGCGAAGGATGCAGCACATTCTGGCGGCGATCGCGTTGGTCGCCCTCGGCACGCTTGTGGCGTTCGCGCAGGCGCCGCAGCAACAGCCCGCCGCGCCAGCGGCGCCTGGGGCACAGGGTCAGGGCCGGCCGGGAGGCGCCCCGGCACAGCCAGGTCGAGGCGGCCCACAAGGTCCTGCCTCGTTCTTCATCACGAGCGTCGGCAAGGGTGACGGCGCGAATTATGGCGGGATCGCCGGCGCTGACGCCTATTGTGCGCAAGTGGCCATGGGCGGCGGCATCGCGACACCGCCTGGACGGACCTGGCGCGCGTACCTGAGCCAGCCAGCCGCAGGTGGTCAACCCGCGGTCAACGCGCGAGATCGGATCGGAGCCGGTCCCTGGTTCAACGCGCGTGGCGCGCTCATTGCGAACAATGTGGCCGATCTGCACGGCGACGTGCAGCGTGACCGCAATCAGATCAACAAGACCCAGGCGCTGAGTGAGAAGAGCATGCCCGTGAACGGCGTCGGCGACATGCCGAACACGCATGACATCCTCACGGGCTCCGACTCGCATGGCCGTGCGATTGCTGGCGACATGGACACCACCTGCAGCAACTACACGAGCAATGCCGATGGACGCGGCAGCGTGATGCTCGGCCACCACGATCGCAACGGCGGCGGCAACACGTCGTGGAACAGCGCGCACGGGTCGCGCGGGTGCAGCCAGCCAAACCTCGTCGCCACGGGCGGTGCGGGTCTGCTCTACTGCTTCGCTGCTAACTGATCGTTCGGATCGTTCGGATCGTTCGGATCGTTCGGATCGTTCGGGTCGTTCGAGTCGTTCGAATCGTTCACAGAGAGATTCGAAGGTTCCGAACGATTAGAACGGTCCGAACGACTCGGAGGCCCGAACGATCCGAACGGTTTTATTCTTCGATCTGCCAGTCCGCCAGCGGCTGCGGGCCTGGTTTGATGTGAGCGATGTCGGGATCGCCGTCCACGTCGGACTCGGTGCCCTGCTTCCGGACCTTGTTGTCCTGACGACGTGCGGCTTTCTGTTGGCGGCGCTCGATGAGCGCCTTCTCGCGCTCGCGCTTGGCGGCGGTAGGTCTCGCGTTTCTGGCCATGCGTGAGCATTCAGCATACCACCATCAGCGCGTCTCAGGCTACGTGGCCGGCCGTCGCGACCTGGCGCGCAGTCCCCGTGTTAGCATGCTCGCTTCGCGTGCGTGACATTCCGCTCACTGACATCCGGGCGGCCGCAGGAGCTATCTACGATCTCGCCGTTCGCACTCCGTTGATCCGCTTGGAATTGCCCGCCGCATCGGCTGCGCGCCTCGAGGGGTCTGAGATCTTCCTCAAGCTCGAGACACTTCAACCCATCGGGTCCTTCAAGATTCGCGGGGCACACAACCTCGTCCGGCAATTGACCCCCGATGAGCGACGGGATGGCGTCTGGACCGTCAGCGCCGGCAACGCCGGACAGGGCGTGGCCCTTGCCGCGCGACACGCGGGCATTCCGTGCTCCGTGATGATCATCGACACGGCGCCACACGCGAAAGTCGATGCCATTCGACAGCTCGGTGCCACGCTCGTCACGGCGACCTACGACGAGTGCTGGCAAACCGTCGAGGCTCACGGCTCACCGCGCATGCGCGGCCAATTCGTGCACCCATTCGACGATGACCGATTCATCGCGGGCAACGCGACCATCGGGCTCGAGATTCTCGAGGACTTACCGCACGTCGATGCCGTCGTCGCAGCGGTGGGCGGCGGCGGGCTGCTCAGTGGCATCGGGTCGGCGGTGAAAGCGCTGAAACCACAGACACACATTTTTGCGGCGGAGCCGGAGACGGCGGCGCCCTTGGCAACGTCGATGCGCAACGGCCATGCGAGCGTGTGTGAACGCTGGCAGGCGTCGTTCGTCGACGGCGCGGGCGGCAAGTCCGTGCTGCCGACGATGTGGCCGCTCTTGTCCAGACTTGTCGAAGCGTCGATTGTCGTGCCCTTGTCCGAGGTAGCGGCAGCGATGAGGCTGGTCGCGGATCGATGTCATGTGGTGATGGAGGGCGCCGCCGCGACCGCCGTCGCAGCCGCGCTGAGCGGCCACCTCACCGGCACGATCGTCGCCGTCGTCTCCGGCGGCAACATTGATTTGGGAACGTTTGCGAAGCTGGTTGGAGCGTGTGATGGACTCGAGAGCATGTAATGCAAGATGCAAAAGTCAAAATGCAAATCCTTGCGTTCGTCCCTGGTGCATGTCGAACTCTAAGCGTTCTTGTTGCATTTTGCATTTTTGCATTTTGAATTTTGCATTTTGAATTACAAGGATCCCGATTGAACCCACTACCTGACCGCATCAACCGCCTGGAGCCGCTGGCAAAAGACTTGTGGTGGAGCTGGACGCCGGACGCGCGCAGCTTGTTTCGACGGCTGGACTACGCCGTGTGGCGGCAGACGGCACACAACCCCGTGCGCATGTTGCAGATCGTTTCGCCAGACGCGATCGCCAGGGCGATACACGATCCCTCATGGCTCGCATCGTACGACCGCGTGATGGCGCGTTACGACTCGCTGCGACTCTCGCGTCAGACATGGTGTGAGACTCAGTGTCCGGATCTGTCCGGCAAGTCGATCGCGTACTTCTCCGCCGAATTCGCGCTACACCAATCGGTGCCAATCTACGCTGGGGGCCTCGGCGTGCTCGCCGGCGATCACTGTAAAGAGGCCAGCGACCTGGGCGTGCCCCTCATCGGTGTCGGGTTCATGTATCCGCAAGGGTATTTTCACCAGAACCTGACGTCGGACGGATGGCAGCAGGAGGTCTACGAGAAGCTGAACTGGACGGCGGCGCCGATCGAGCCCGCGATCACCAGCGAGGGAAAGCCGTGCATCACCGCGGTGCCGCTCGGGAATCGCACCGTGCTCGTGGCCGTGTGGCGCGTGCGTCTCGGGCGCGTCACGTTGTATCTCCTCGACACCGACCTCGAGGAGAATGCGCCGTGGGATCGCGAGCTCTCGGCGCGTCTCTACGGCGGCGACCGCGAAACGCGCGTACAGCAGGAAATCATTCTCGGCGTTGGCGGGGTTCGCGTGTTGAAGGCGCTGGGATGTACGCCGGCGGTCTACCACCTCAACGAAGGCCACGCGGCATTCGTCGTCCTGCAGCGAATCAGAGATCTGTGCGAGGCGGGCTCGTCATTCGAGAAGGCGTTGGACGAGGTGCGGCGGAGCACCGTCTTCACGACGCACACTCCCGTGGCCGCGGGGCACGACGCGTTCCCCTTTCATCTCGTGGAGACGCACCTCGCTGGCGCGTGGGGCGATCTCGGCGCGCATCGCGAGCGCTTCCTCGCACTCGGTCATTACGACAACGGCAGCGGGCCGATGTTCAACATGACGGCGCTCGCAATGCGAACCAGCGGATCCGTGAACGGCGTCAGCCGTCTGCACGGTGAAGTCACCAAGCAGATGTGGCGGTCGATCTGGCCGGACGTGCCGCTCGAATCGCTGCCCGTGCGCTCCATCACGAACGGCGTGCACGTGCCGACTTGGATCTCGGCGGAAATCGGAACACTCTTCGAGCGACATCTCGGCCCCGACTGGCTCGACCACCATGACGACCCCGCATTTGCGGATCGCGTGCTCGAGATTCCGGATGAAGAGCTCTGGGCAGCGCGCCAGGCGCTGCGTGCGTTTCTGTTCAACTTCATCCGCGAACGCGCGCGCAATCGCTGGACACAAGAGCATGTGAACACGGCTCGGGTGGTGGCCGCCGGCACGATGTTCGATCACCACACCTTGACGATCGGGTTCGCGCGGCGCTTCACCGGCTACAAACGTCCCGAGCTGATCTTCCTCGACTCCGAGCGACTCGCACGCATCCTGACGGCACCCGGTCGACCCGTGCAGATTGTCTTCGCGGGAAAGGCACACCCGGCCGACGACCTGGGTAAGCACCACTTGCAGCGGATCTACAGGCGCACGCTCGATCCGGACTTTGGCGGGCGCATCGGCTTCGTAGACGACTACGATCTCCACGTCGCGCACTACCTGGTGCAGGGGTGTGACGTGTGGATGAACAATCCACGGAAGCCGATGGAAGCCAGCGGCACGAGCGGCATGAAGGCGGCAATCAATGGGACGCCGCACCTGTCCGTCGGCGATGGCTGGTGGGCGGAGGGCTTTTCGGGCGACAACGGATGGCTCATCGAGGGCCGCGCCGATCCCAACGACCATGGCGCGCAAGACTGGGCAGATGTGCAGGCGATCTATACGCTCATCGAACAGGAGCTCGTGCCGACGTTTTACGATCGTGACGATCAAGGCATCCCTCGGAGATGGCTGCGGATCGTCAAGCAGTCGATTCGAACAGTCCTCCCGCGATTCACCGCGCGCCGCATGGTGAAGGACTACGTGCGCGACATGTATCTGCCCGCGGTCCGGAGAGAGACGGTCTCCAGGTAGTCAATGCGTAATGCAAAATGCAAAATGCAAAATGCAAAAGACGAATCGCCACCGTTTGCATTTTGAATTTTGCATTTTGAATTACCTTTCGCTCACGTGAGCCGCCCTCCCCAGGGCGAATATAATGAGGCGATGGCTCCCAGGAAATCGAACCTCGTCAAGGCGAAGTGCGCGTTGTGCGGCTCGAAGGACGTCTCAGAGCCGCGCGGCGAGGAGCGCTATTGCCGCGACTGCTGGGAGAAGAAGATCGCGGTCGAGGAAATCGTCGCGCGCGAGTTCGCACTCAAGCGCTACATCCGCGCGCACAGCGCGGAGAAATATCTCGTCTATCACTCGACCATCAAACGCCCCTGCGGGCAAATCATCGTCGTCGACGATGGGTACGACCTGTTCCTGTCGATGATCCTCTACCCGAACTTCGGGTGGGATGAGCCTGCGTACCACCTGGAGGGCGATCCGGAAGGGCGCTCATTCGCCGAGGTCCTCGTCGATGTCGTCGCCACGGAAGTCATCGAACCGTGGGGCGGCGGCAAGTGGCATCTGGAGATCTTCAGGTCGGCCAATCCCGAGCCCGAGGACTGGAACGGCGAAATGTAACCTGACATAATTGCGCCGCTCTTTTGGGAGGAATACATCATGAAGGGTCAGCGACGTACGTTCCTGACGCTCGTCGGCGGCGTGCTGATGGTCGCCGCGATGGCGGCCGAGCAGGCGAAACCGGCCGTTGCGCCACCTGCAAATTCCGCGAAACGGCCGAATGACGAAGGTGCGCCGCCGGCGAGGCTGGCAGCGCCTGTTCGAGGTCAAGCCGAACTCGGATACACCAAGCCGGTCAGCAAGAACGACGGGAAGTTCATCACCACCACGATGAAGGTGAAGAACCTGGCCAGTGGCGCAATCGCGGGCCTCAAGGTGGACGAGTTCTGGTATGACAAGGATGGAAATCCTGTGAGTGGCTCACAGCCCTTCCGCTGGCGAAAGCCGCTCCAGCCAGGTGAGGTGATCGAAGTCAGTCTGCGCGTGCCGATCAACAAGGCGATGAATCGGAATCAGTACAAATTCGAGCACGCCAACGGCACGATCAAGGCGACGCTGCTCCCGAAGCTCTGACGCATCTTTCGTCGTTCTACTTCACGCGTATTTGGACGTCGCGACTGACCGTTGCGACGTCTCCTGTGCGCGACTGCCCTTCCACGTGAATCACATACAAGCCGGGCTGTGCGTCGTCGAGCGGGAGTTGCGCTGAGAAGCCGTAGCCCCCGGTCCCGCCCAGCAGCTCGCTCGAGGATCGCTGGTCCGCGACGGTGCGCACGACCTGTCCGCCTTCCGCCCGCAGCTCCACCTTGAAGTCGAGTGAGTGCGCCGGGGCGCCCGGCGCGTTTTCGTAGAACTCGGCGAACAGCGCAATCGTGTCGTCGCGTGTGAACTCCCTCATCGCTGTCGGGGGTCCAGGCAGGTAGTCGGCGAGCGGATCCTTTGGCTTGATCGTCGGCGCTTCCACGGCGATCCGCGACGTCAAGGCCACGCCACTCATGACGAGCGCGCCCTTCGAGAAATCCGGCACCTCGAGGTCGTACAGCACGCTGCCGGTCTTCCCCGCCCGGTTCGAGGCGGCCACGCGCATCTGGTATCGACCGGGCGGCAGGCTCGCCTGCGAGACGATGCGGAAGCCGCGACTCTTCACGCGTGCGAACGTATCCGGCTTCAACGCCAGACTCGCCACCTGACGGTCGCCGGGGAAGACCTTCCCTTTCGAGTCGGTCGAGGTGTTCACCAGCTCGATCTGTTCCGTGAATGTGCCGTCCTTCTCGACGAAGTCGAACCCGTTGACATCGATCTCGGCGACAAAGGCAATCGCGGCGTTCGGCGCCTGCCCCTTGAAGGGGGCCGCGAACACCTTCATCGGAATGCCGGAGACCGGCAGCGGGCTTCCGAGTGTCTCGGAGAGTGCGGCGCTCATCGACGTCGATGAGCTCGCGGGCGACGGCCTGCGTCCTCGCGCCTCGAAGTATCCGTTGCGCGCACGTACTTTCAGACCGGGGCGCTTGACGCGCACTTCGATCTTGCGGAACCGACCGTCGCGGCGCTCGTTGGTCGAGTAGTAGCCGAACATGTAGTAGCTGCTGTTCTCGCTCACGATGCGGTCGAATGCCGTGTTCAGATCGTTGCGGTTGACGGCCGCGAACCCGCCCGTGCTCGATGCCAGCACGCGAAGGCTGTCTTGCGAGAGGCGAAGCTCGCTTTGAAGCGATGAGCCGTTCGCATCTCCGACGGTGCTGCTCTGTGTGATGAGATCCTCGTCGCCCGTGGCGAGGCCACGCGGATCGATCGCATAGATGCTGACGTTTCCTCGCGTCGCAGCGGCGATGGCATCCTGAGTGTCCAGCAGCACTGACGAGGCCGTCGAGCCCAGCAGACCCGTGGCGTCGTAGATGTTGTAGTCGATGCCCTCACCGATCAACATCATCGCCTTGCGGCGGCCGCGCACGCCGGCCATGAACTCCGCGAGCTTCCGAATATTGGCCATCACGGATCGCGCGCGGAATGCACGATCCATTTGATCGATGTCGTCCCCAGGCTCGAGGTTGCCGCTGTCAGGATTGACGCGAGCCCCCTCGATCCGCTGGATCGTCGCCGAGCGGAGCTTGCGTCCGGCGAACTTGTCGATGGCCGCCGTGAGCAGGCGCGGATTGTTCGTGAAGTCCTGCGACGCATCCGAACGCCCGGTGAAGACGACGGCCGCCAGGTCGTTGGTACCGAAGTTCTGTTCGATGAAGCGTTTCGCGGCCGCTTTGACACGCGGAGATCGCGTGATGTCAGTGTGGATGTCGTCGAGCACCAGCAGATAGATGCGGCCTTCGCTGTGGTCGTTCGTCTGCACGTCGGCTTCGACAGGCTTTCCCGCAAACAACGGACGCTCTGCGCGCTCGATGGGAATGTTGATGAGCGAAAACGTCGACACCTTCTGCGGCTTGCCATCCTCGAGCAACTCGAAGTCATTCGCCGTCAGGTTGCTCACTGCCTTGCCCTGCGCATCCGTGACGAACGCATCGACTTCGACGTAGTTCACCTCGACGCGGAAGGTCAGCGGCGGCTGATCGAGCGGCGCTTGCTGCGCTTGGGGTGCCGGCTGTTGCTGCGCGGCGAGAACGCCGCTCAGAGCGGCAACGAGGACGGCAACCGTAAGTCGCTGTGTCATAAGTCAAGACTCGCAGGCTTGCAGTCGATTATAGGGCGATCCAGACACGGGCGACGCGAGTGGGCATGGCAGTCCAGACTTTCACCACGCCCCTCACGTCGTAACGGACAAAGGCGATTTGGAGCCGTATACTGACCACGCTATGGGACTCGATGTGCCTGCGATCCAGAGCGCATTACGCGCAGCAAGCCTGGATGGATGGCTCCTCTACGATTTTCATGGGTCGAACCCGATCGCGGCGAGTCTGGCGGGACTGGCGGGCGGACCGCACATGACGACGCGACGGTGGTACTACCTCATTCCAGCGCAGGGTGAGCCGCGAGCGCTTGTGCACGCGATCGAGCGTCATAACCTCGACCACCTGCCGGGTGAGAAAGCCGTCTACGCCGGACGCCGACAACTGGACACAGGATTGTCACAATTACTCGCAGGCGTCCGTCGCATCGCGATGGAGTATTCGCCTCTGTGCGCAATTCCCTATCTTTCGCGTGTCGATGCCGGCACGGCAGAGGCCATTCGAGCAAAGGGCGTCGAGATCTTTTCGTCGGGAGACCTCGTCCAACAATTCGAGGCCTCGTGGACGCCGGCCCAGCTGGCCTCGCATCGGGCCGCATCCGATTCGTTGTATCGCATCAAGGATCAGGCGTTTGACATGGTGTCGTCGGCGTTACGTGCAGGACGCGCCATGACCGAATACGAGTTGCAGCAACACATGGTCAGCTGGTTCGAGGATGAGGGTCTGGTGAGCGACTCGGCACCGGTCGTCGCGGTGGGCGGGAATGCTGGCGACCCGCATTACCTGCCGAGTCGCCATGGGTCTCGATCGATCTCGGCCAATCAGGTCTTACTGCTCGACCTGTGGGGCAAGAGAACGGACGTTGGCGCGGTCTTCGCAGACATCACGTGGGTGGGACTTACGGGATCTCGCGTCCCGGACGAGATAGCGAACGCCTTTCATGCCGTGGCCGCGGCGCGCGACGCTGCGGTGCGTCTGGTTGAGGACGGAGTCAAGAGCGGACGAGAGCTGCGTGGATGGGAAGTCGATCGCGCTGCTCGGGATGTGCTGGAGCAGAAGGGGTACGCCGATCGCATCATGCACCGCACGGGACACAGTCTGGGAGAGACCGTACACGGAAACGGCGTGCACATGGATGACTACGAGACGCACGACGACCGTCAACTCTTACCCGGCACCGGCTTCACGGTGGAGCCCGGCTTGTATTTCGAGAACTTCGGCGTTCGCACCGAAATCAACGTCTTTCGAGGGGATCGCGAGGCAGTCGTGACCGGGCCTCGACAGCAGGAAGTCGTCACATTGGGGTAAGGACGGGCTGGTCGGAGGGTCGAAACGGTCCACGAACGGACGGTCCTACGGGAATTGGGTGATTTGTTCGACAATAGAGAAAGGCGGCCCGGTCATGCAACGGGCCCCACGAGGGTTTGGGAGGCACTGATGTTCAACCGTAGATTCACATGGTTTTACGCGCTGCTCATCGCGATGACGTCCGCGGCGGCGGCTCTGGTGATCGCGTCGAGGCTGGGGCTCTCTCCAGAATCGTCGGCGCAGACGGTCTCGGCGCCCGCGATGAACAGTGCGCCGCTCAGCGGTCCCGTGACCGCGACGACGTTCCGTGACATCGCCAAGGTGGCGTCGCCCGCCGTGGTGAATATCCGAACCGAGTCGCGACAGCGCACGCAGGACTTGAGCGAGTTCTTTGGCGGCGGCAGCGACTTGTTCGACCGCTTCTTCGGTCAGCCTGGTGGTGGTGGCGCCGGAGGCGGCCGGCGACAAGAGGAACGAGGCCGACCGCGCGAGCAAGTCGTGCAGGCTGCTGGAACCGGCTTCATCATCGACAAGGCCGGCTTCATCCTGACGAACAACCACGTCGTCGAGGGCGCCACCAAGATCAAGGTCTCGCTCTACGGCGAGGATGACGGTCTGGAATACGACGCGAAGATCGTCGGACGCGATCCGCTGACCGACAGCGCGCTCATCGAGCTGACCGAGAAGCCCAATCACACGCTGCCCGAGATCAAGTTCGGCGATTCGTCGCAGATGCAGCCAGGCGACTGGGTCATGGCAATCGGCAACCCGTTCAATCTGTCGCACACGGTGAGCGTGGGCGTGATCAGCGCGCTCGAGCGCCCGTTCCAGGTGGCTGAGAGCCGCTTCGCACAGGTGCTTCAGACCGACGCGGCGATCAATCCTGGTAACTCGGGAGGGCCGCTCCTGAACCTTCGCGGTGAAGTGATCGGGATCAATACGGCCATCATTGCCGATGGCCGCCAGTCGGGGAACATCGGTATCGGCTTCGCGATTCCCATCAACACGGTGCGCGAGCTGCTGCCCAACCTCCGCGCCGGGAAGATCACGCGCGGTCGCATCGGCGTGTCGGTTGGCGCCATCGAGCGCGATGCCGTCGATGAGTTCGGCCTGAAAGATCGCAAGGGCGCGGTGGTGAGGTCCGTCACGCCAGGCAGCGCGGCGAGCAAGGCGGGATTGGAGCCGGGAGA
>Ga0114129_10011656_pt1 | contig 12514 bp, 8 predicted proteins | sample RhiMetdeltSRZDD1_FD_80071 | JGI IMG/M metagenome (GOLD analysis project Ga0114129, IMG submission 80071) | Populus rhizosphere microbial communities from Tennessee, USA - Rhizosphere MetaG P. deltoides SRZDD1 (version 2) (version 2) | ecosystem: Host-associated > Plants > Roots > Rhizosphere >...
AGAAGTTGAATTAGTAAACAGGTAGACATGGAAACTGGTGCTGGTAAAGCTATTACAGACTTGTTTACTTGTGTACCTGCCACAAGGAGAATGTATGGATGCAATCGTGACCGCTGGCGGCATACCCCAACCGGAAGACCCTCTTTATACGTACTCAAATGGGGATTCCAAGGCTTTGATCGACGTGGCTGGCAAACCCATGGTCCAGTGGGTCCTGGATGCCTTGAGCGATGCGAAATTCGTGGACAACGTCATTGTCATTGGCCTCTCATCGAAGAGTGGTGTGACCTGCAAGAAGCCGCTGCACTTCATTTCCAACCAGGGACGGATGCTGGCCAATATCGTAGCGGGTGTGAACAAGTCTCTTGAACTGAACAAAAAGAATAAGTATGTGTTGATCGTTTCTTCCGATATCCCGGCCCTGAAATCTGAGATGGTCGATTGGCTGATCGAAACCAGTAGGGAAACCCAGGATGATCTCTATTATGGAGTCTGCCCCAAAGATGTGATGGAAGCGCGTTTCCCTGGCTCAAAGCGAACCTATACGCCCCTCAAAGACATGCAAGTCTGTGGGGCAGATATGAACATCAGTCACGTCCGCAATGCCACCGAGCATCTCGACATGTGGGAACAACTCATCGGCAATCGTAAAAGCCCCTTTAAGCAGGCGGGAATCATCGGCCTCGGCACTCTCCTGGCACTCTTTCTACGCCGCCTGACTCTCGAAGACGCGGTACGTCGCTTCAGCGAACGCGTTGGCATCAGGGGGCGGGCGATCGTCTGGTCTCACGCTGAGCCTTGCATGGATGTGGACAAACCGCATCAGCTTGAGCTGCTGCGCGAGGAGCTGGCGAAGGGACAAGCCAAGCCCGCCGCAAAAAGAAGGACGACGGCCTCAAAACCCAAGACTGTGAGAAAATCTTCCACAATGAGATCCATGAAGGCAAAGCCAGCTAAGAAATAAGTGTGAACACCATTCTTGAATTGGATGCACGCCTCTCTGAAAAAATGCGCGTGGCTGATAAGCCAGGCGCATTGCGCGCTATATCGGTATTTTTTGCACATTCCGGCGACTCATGGTTTTGGGGCGCGGCATTGATCATTGCCTGGTTTTACAGCAACTCTTTCTGGAAGAAGTGGGCGGTCGTGGAATTGGCTGGCATCAGCGTACTGGCGGCCATGGTGATGGGCATCAAATTCTTCGTGCGCCGGAAGCGTCCCGAAGGCGAGTGGGGGAGTATCTATCGCATCACCGACCCGCATTCATTTCCCTCCGGTCATGCCGCGCGGGCATTCCTGATCGCCGTGGTCGCCACTGCTCTTGGCCCCGCCTGGCTGGCCGTTCTATTATGGGTCTGGGCTCCGCTGGTGGCGCTTGCGCGCGTAGCGATGGGCGTACATTATGTTTCAGACGTAGTGGCCGGCGCCATATTTGGAGTTGTCATTGCCTGGATTGGCTTGCAGATTTACGAACCAGTCCTGCTGTGGGTTTCAGGTTTGATCCATATCCCGCTTTGGTGAGATCAACCATCGTTGTGGCTGGAATTAATGGACTTCGCCTTGCTCACAGTTTGCAAATGCTCTCCAATGTGTGCCAATGAGCGTTCAACCCAGAGCTGCAGGGTGAGATTTTCACCCAGCTTCTCGTGACGCGAAACGCGCGACCACGCTTCCAGGGGCAGGTTTCGTAGCATATCGGTCAGCGACTCAACGCTGTGCACGAAGCCCGCCAGCATATTCTTTAAGGATTCCTCCGGGGAATAATGTTCCTGAGCGTATATCTCACCGTCAAAGTTTGAAAATGCAGGGTTATCTTCCTGCGCTGTTCTTTTGGCACGCAGTCCGTATACCAATTGATCCACATCACGGACATGGGCTGCAATCTGATGAACGCTCCAGCCATTTTCCTCCGCCGGGATGAACGGATCTGGAACCGCCAGACAGACTTCTCGAAATTCTCTGGCTGAAGCGATCAACTTATTGATCAACTGCGCACGATAAGCGTTTACTTCTTTCATCTTCCATCTCCAACATTTCAAAACAGTCTCGATGATATCGTTCTCTTGCGTTCAGGTCAGGAACTGCATGCAAGAGGAATTTCATTCACGGGTGTTCCGAATTTATGTCTTATTCGTCGTCCGCAGTACACAATGGGACCTCGCTGCGATTTTCATAGCCGTTCACAGGCAAACCCAGATAGGGTGAAGGGTCATACGTGTTTTTGATCTCCGTCTCATTCTTGAATTGTCCCGTCCCATCATCTTCAACGATGGAAAAGTGCAGATGAACACCCACAGGGTTAGCGGGGTCACCAGAGTAATTGCCCTGATAGCCAAGGAATACTCCGGCATCGATATGCTTTTCAGCAGTACCTGCCGGAAACTCTTCAGAAATAAAGGAATTGCCATCTGGATCGGCCATGTGCGTGTAATACAGCCAGATCTGTCTGTTCGGTTCGAGCGGATCGCTGGGCACGCGTACAATCACTGCCGATTTCCATTCGGGGAGGCGCGTTAAATATCCCGGATAGGCTGCGATAACCTTCGTAATGCCAACATCTGTTCCAGCAAAGATATCTATGCCCTGATGCCGGTGCAGGCGTCCCATGGGGTCACCCCACAGGAAGCCGACAAAGCCATCGGTGGGGAAAAGAAAAGGGGCCGATCCACATTGAGAGCCGGCGGGCAGCTTCCAGTCCGGGTGCGAAGCGGGGTCATTGATCCATTGTCGAAACTTGGCAATACGTGCGGCATTGGGTTGATACATGTAATAAGCTGTGATTGCCGCTGTAACGATGGCAACAATCACAATAGAGGGTAGGAGGTAGCGTCTGGGCATGAGTCAGGATTATACCTGTAACCTTTTCACATGTTACTGTTCTCCATTTTCTTGCCTTTTCGCGGCAGTGCAATATAATTGTAATGAATCGGAACCGTAAACCCGTCGGGAGGTGGGGACAAAAACTCCTAGATCTGTCACTCTGATGCATTCAGATTGACCGCCTGCTCAAGCGCCGGAATTTCTTAATTCGGCGGTCCTTTTTGAAAGGAGGTGGAACCGACCAACATTCATTTCATCATCATACATGCCCGATATGGACGAGAACAATTTAATAAGTTTCATCTATGTTTTGAGGAGATACATAATGAAAACAAAGCAAGGCTTTCGTTTGCTTACCACTTTGGTTCTCATCGTAATGCTCTTCGGCAGCATTCCTGCTGCGGCGGCCCCTGAAAACACTTCACTACAAGCAGCGCAAGGACCAAAACCAAATTTTTCCGAGAATGTAGCATTCGATGTCTCACCGACGCTGCGCGAGCTGGCTTCGCGCAGAATTACGCCTCCACTTCCGGAAGAAGACCAGGGTGAGGTCAGAGAGGAGCATGGACCGGAAGCGGCAGAGAGTGACGACTACTTCCCAGATACTGCCGTCCAAAATAGCACCCCACAGATAACGATTCCCAGCACGGCTGCTAACTTCGAAGGGCTTAGCAATCAGGATAATTTCAACATTTTTGGCGGGCGGGTGAACCCACCCGATCCAGTCGGTGATGTGGGGCCAAACCACTATGTCGAGATGGTTAACCTGACATTCGCCATCTACGACAAACAAGGCAATCGGCTTCTTGGCCCGGTTGACACCGGCACGTTGTGGGATGGTTTCGTGATCCCTGACTGCACGGATCCCTCCGGTGACCCGGTAGTGTTATACGATCAATTTGCCGATCGCTGGCTACTCTCCCAGTTCACAACTCGCGGTTTCGATGATCCATCGCTGCCATTTTATGACTGCGTTGCGATCTCGCAGACCCCCGATCCGACCGGCGCGTACTTTCGCTACGCTTTCAAAACCCAGGCCGACCCTGAGTCTCCGCCAGGTGGATCATTCTTCCCCGACTATCCAAAGTACAGCGTGTGGAAGGATTCATACGTTATGACCACGCGCGACTTCGGACTTGTAACTGGATATGGTATCAGCGTCTACGCGCTCGAAAAGAACAAGATGGTGAATGGGCAAGCCAAAGCCCGCGCGGTGCAGTTCTTCCTTGACTCCAATGTTGTGCCGCTCAATTTGATGGGCGACGGCTTGCTCCCACCCGATGTGGACGGCAAGACCAAACCCAAGAGTGACGCACCTGCGCCGATCATCGGTACGCAGGATGATGGCAGCGGCTATGGTGGAACAATCGATGCTTTGAATATCTGGGAGTTGAATGTGCTTTGGAATTCAAAGGCGTCTGCCTCGCTCGTCTTCAAGGCGCAATTGCCGGTCGCCTCATTTGACTCAGTCTTCCCGTGCGCACCAACCTCACGGGACTGTCTGCCAGAGCCTGGCATTACCAACCCGGCTCAATTTCTTGATATCCTCTCCTACCGCCAGCGCCCAACCTATCGCCTCGCGTATCGCAACTTTGGCACATATGAGTCCTATGTGACCAATCAGTCTGTGGAGGCTCTGCCGGGTGTAGCAGGTGTACGCTGGTATGAAATTCGGCGTGTGAACGGTGTCTACTCCGTATACCAACAGGGGACCTATGCACCCGGGGATGGTGTCCATCGCTGGATGGGTAGCGCAGCGATGGATAAGAAAGGCAACCTGGCTATCGGCTATAGCGTGGTCAACGGAACGAATGTCTTTCCCGGCATTCGCTACACGGGCCGATTAAAGGGGGATCCGTTGGGTCAGCTGACTCTTGGTGAAGGCACAATCATCAATGGGAGCGGCGTGCAGACGACCACGAACTCGCGCTGGGGAGACTACACCTCTCTCAATGTCGATCCGGTGGATGACTGCACCTTCTGGTATGTGAACGAATACTACACGGCCGCCGGTCAGGCATCCAGCGCGGCGGGCTGGCAGACGCGTATCGCCAGCTTTAGATTGCCAGGCTGCAACTAAAAAGTAGAGTAAAGGCAAGCTTCCTCAATCAAGCCCTCCTTTAAGTCGATGGATCTTAGGGGAGGGCTTGTCATGGCATACTCCATGCAACCTTGCCGAACATCGCGAGGCTCATATTAGACTGTCAAGTCTGACTCACAAAAGTGATGGCAGCGATCACAGTGGACGGCATGAGGTAACGTCTGGGCGTATATCGGCTTTATCACTCGTTGGTGAAAATGTTACAAGCCCTTGAATTTGCTTATGCTTTCATGTAAGATAAATAAGTCCCTATATTATCATAGCGATCAATATTCGTTGGAAAGTTTGTGACGCTTAGGCGTTTATGCGACTTCAATTGTCGAATTGTGCTTCGGACCAGCATGCCGAGGAAACATTGTTTCGTCGACTTTAGCATTTAATCAGAGAGGAGGTGATGTTTGACGACTGACGAAAATCGTATTTGTGAATGTGCAACCTTTGTTCAAATTCCAACTTGAGGAGATAATCAAAATGAAAGTAAACAAACGCATTGCAATGGTGGCATTGGTTACTGTGCTGATTATCGGCATGGTGCTTGGAGGACCAGCCGCGTACAGGGAATATCAAAAGGAAAGGGTAGCCCATGCCCTCATGGAACATCAGCGTTTCGTGAAGGGTGATCCCGATGCTCCCAGCAGTGAGGAAGCTAAGGCCGGCAACGGCGGAGAGGGCGAGCGTGGCCCTGGCAGTGAGGCGGAGGAGGAATATTCGTTACGTGCCTATCCAGCCGATGAGATTCCGTTCCAATTGACATTGAACGCTCAGACTGCATTCAATCAAATCAAATCGAAAGGCGTGGGAAAAGGCAAGAAAGCTCCCGCGGGGCAATGGACTCTGGTAGGCCCAAGCACCGCGAACTATCCGTCTGTGCTAACGTTCTCGGGCGCAGATTACACCACTTCGGGTCGTATCACAGCGCTGGCCATTGATCCCGGTTGTTCCAATACAAGCTGTCGCTTGTGGGTCGGCGCGGCAGGGGGCGGAGTCTGGCGGACAGATAATGCCCTTGCTGGTTCAGGTGCCAACTGGACTTTCGTTTCCGGCAGTTTTTTGACCAACGCGATCGGCGTATTATCGTATGACGCTGCGCACAACACGCTGTACGCCGGCACGGGTGAGTCACATGCTTCCGGTGATTCCGAAGCAGGCATGGGAATTTACAAGTCCACGGATGGCGGTAACACCTGGACGCATCTCCCCTCGCTCGTGACAAACCTGACCACGACCTCCTGCGGAGCCAGTGACGCCACGGGTATCTGCATAGCACCCGTGAACAACGGCACATATACCGGCGATGCATTTGCAGGTCGCTCGATCAGTTCCATCGTTGTTGACCCGACGAATGCAAATGTTTTGTATGTGGGCTCTACGCGTGGCGTGCGCGGTGTGAGCTCCGTGACCGGCGGCGCGTCAACCAATCCGCCTTTGCCGCGGCCGCCCTTTGGCCTCTTCAAATCGACGGATGGCGGCGCCACCTTTACCTATATCTGGGATGGAAATGCTTCTGTTCGTGGCGTCAGCCGCGTGAAGCTTGACCCAACGAATGCCCAGGTCGTGTATGCATCGGCGTATCAGCAGGGCATCTGGCGTTCATTCAATGGTGGAGTTGCATTCGAGCAGATTTTCTATCCGACCTCTTATCAGCTCAATACAGACCGTACCGAATTTGATGTCACGATCAAAGACGGTCATATCCGTATCTACGCAGCGGATGGCGCGCAAGGTGATTTTGGTGAACCGGGTGCCACCTTCAGCCAGTTCTTCCGCGCAGACCAGGTCGATACAAAGAGTGCAGCCGACCTCAAAGGCGCCTCGGATAACAGCGGTTGGGTGAGCCTGACCAGTGACGATCCGGCGGATCCACACTATGGCACCTTCGACTATTGCACGGGACAATGTTGGTATGATCAATACGTGTACTCGCCGGCAGGCTATCCAGATATTGTCTATCTGGGCGGCTCTTATCAATATGGCGAATACGGCTGGTTGTCCAACAGCCGCGGCACGGTCCTTTCGACGGATTCCGGCGAGACCTTTACCGACGTTTCATGGGATGCCTCATCTGACGATGCGCCAAATGGCCTACACCCGGACCATCATGCCCTGGTTACAAAACCGGGCGATCCGTACACCTTTTTTGAAGGCTCAGATGGAGGCCTGGTGCGCTCGAGCGGCGATTTCAAGGATGTCTCGTATCAATGCGACGCACGCGGCGTCTTCGAGCCGTATCTCACGGCTTGTCGTCAGCTGCTCTCCCGCGTTCCCGGGCATTTGTACAGCTTGAACAAGGGACTCTCCACGCTGCAGTTCCAAAGCCTTTCTGTGAATGCTGCCAATGTCAAGAACGTGATGGGCGGTACACAGGATAATGGAACGTTCGAGACCACCGGTTCGGCTGTCGTCTGGCCGCAGATTATCTATGGCGATGGAGGGCAATCTGGTTTCAACGCTGCCAACCCGACCCTGCGCTTCAACTCGTTCTTCGGTCAATTCCATGACGCGAATTTCCAGAACGGTGATCCTACGAAGTGGGTGATCATCTCCGGTCCCATCGCGGCCAGCCCCGAAGGTTCGAACTTTTATGCACCAATCATCGCTGACCCCAACCCGGCCGCTGCAGGAACGATCTTCCAGGGATCGCAGAGCGTCTGGCGCACCCAGGATTGGGGAGGCGATCAGGCTTATCTGGAAGCGAATTGCCCGGAGTTTACAACACCAGGCAATAATCCAAATTGCGGTGACTTTGTTCGCATCGGCCCGGCCGGCGCGACAGATCTTACTGCCGCCGCACTGGGCACGCGCGCTGGCGGTTTCGTCGCAGCGATTGAGCGTACGGCGAGCGACACCGGAACGTTGTGGGTAGCCACAACCACAGGTCGCGTATTCATCTCAAAGAATGCTGATGCTGCAGCCGGAAGTGTAACCTTCACGCGTCTGGATACGCTCTCTACAACGGATCCGCAACGTTTTGTAAGCAGCATTTACATTGACCCGGCGAATGCGAATCACGCCTGGATCTCGTACTCAGGCTACAACTTTAATACTCCTGCTCAGCCCGGGCACGTCTTCGAAGTAACCTACAATCAAGCCGGCGGTACGGCCACATGGACTGACTTGAGCTACAATGTGGGTGACCTGCCTGCGACAGACCTGGTCCGCGATGATGTGACTGGTGATCTCTACGCTGCATCAGATTTTGGTGTGATGCGGCTCCCCTCTGGCACAACCAGCTGGGTCCTCGCAGCGACAGGGATGCCGATGGTCGAAGTTCCGGGTTTGACGATAGTTCCTGGATCTCGTATTCTCTATGCTGCGACACATGGCCGCAGCGCCTGGATGTTAAAGCTGCCGTAGTTTTGAAATAAGCCCCTTACACACAAATTGCCTCAGAGCAACCTCTGAGGCAATTTGATTTTAGCAAGCTGTCCACGACTTGTATCAATTCGGGCATAAAAAGATTTTGCCATCCAGACCTACATGGTACGCATAATTCATACCATTGGCTTCAAGCCAGATGCGGTATCCGGATAATTCCCCTTTCGTGAGCGTCTCGCTCGGGTTCGGGGAACAGCCTTTCGTAATATCCTGCCAGTTAATATCAGAAATTTTGAGAAAACGAATTTGATCCGCGGGTATTTTCAACAGGTCTGCCAGGTCCTGCTTCGCCAAGCGAACAAATGGATTGGTATCAGCCGAAGGCGGTGTCATTTCAGAAAAATCCGGTGTGTTGATTGATTGTATTGGATTCTCAGATGAGTTCGAAAGAGGTGTTTGAGAGGCGTATTCCAGTGCCTGACCATTTGTCGGGGTAAACGCTGCCGGTGTGCCTGTAGCCGAAGCAGACGGGCCGCAGCCTACGAAGATGAATAGCATCACGAGCAAGATCCAAATCCAGCGAGTCTTCATCAGATAACGTCCTTTCCGGAAGCTTCCTGCACCACCTGCCTGATCGGGAAGCGGACTTTTTTTTCAGACGCCTTCTTGACCCCAATAGTTTCCTGAGTGCTGGATAAAAGATTCTTGATTGCAATTTTTCAGCCTTGCCAGCGTCGTTTTTGAACGATTGCTGCGGATTTGGCCTAATGGATGGCCTCTTCGGGGGAGGTGTAACCTTTTCGTCGCTCTATTTTCTTGCCTTTCTAAAAAGATTAATCTAAAATCATAGATATCGAAAAGGCAAACTCGCCGCGAGGCGGGGACGCAAAGTCATGGGTCTGTCACCTGATGCGTACAGGAGGCAGATTGCCAGGCCGCCGAAATTTTTGTTCGGCGGTTTTTGTTTTCCAAAGGAGGTTTCCGTAACATTTAAAGCAACAAATAAATTTTGTCCCGTAGCTTTATAGCAAGAATATATTCTTGAAGAGGAGACAAGATCATGTATCGTAAGATATTTAGCATATTTTCGATTCTGATGGTATTGGCAGTGCTTCTTACGGCAGTAATCCCTGTCGCTGCCCAGCCCAGCTTGAAGTCGAAAGGTGGGATTCTCGAGGAGAGCCCGAATGGGGTATATATTGTGCAGATGTTGGATAATCCAGTAGTTGCGTATAACGGGGGCATCAATGGTTTGAAAGCAACGAAACCGCAGCAAGGACAGAAGATCGATCCGAATAGCCCGGCAGTTGTGAATTACGTGAAATATTTGGATTCCAAACACAATGATGCTGTGAGCAAAGCCGGCGGACAGAAGCTGTATGACTATCGATACAGCTTCAACGGTTTTGCCGCGCAGATGACACTTGCCCAGGCCAATAAAATCGCTGGCATGGACGGCGTTTTGAACGTCAGCCCAGATTCACTTCAGACCATGGACACGTCTTCTACACCGACATTCCTCGGTCTCACTGCTCCTGGTGGTCTGTGGGATCAGCTGGGTGGTCCGATCGGCAATAAGAATGGCATCGGCGGCGCTGGCGATGGGATTATCATCGGCGTAGTCGACTCCGGGATCTGGCCCGAAAGCCTGAGTTTCTCTGATCGCAACGCAAATGGCAAGCTTGTCTATCAGCAGATTTCCGGCTTCCACGGTAAATGTGATTCGGCCGAGATTATCATCGATGGATCGTGGGATGCCAATCTCTGTAACAAGAAACTGGTAGCTGCGCAGCACTTTAACGCAGCCTGGGGCGGTGACGCTGCCATCCAGGACCAGCGGCCGTGGGAATTCCTTTCACCCCGCGATTACAACTCGCACGGTACCCATACTTCCTCCACCGCGGGTGGAAATTTCGGTGTTGAACCTACGGGAGCGGCAGCTGCATTCGGTGCCATTAGCGGTATGGCCCCACGCGCTCGAGTTGCAATGTACAAAGCGTTGTGGTCTACGGAAGATGGATCAACCGCCAGCGGCTTTAACTCTGACCTGGTTGAAGCAATTGACACAGCTGTTGCCGATGGCGTGGATGTGATCAATTACTCGATCAGTGGTACAACAACTAACTTCCTCGATCCAGCGCAGGTATCTTTCCTGTTTGCAGCGGACGCAGGTATTTTCGTCGCCGCTTCTGCGGGTAACAGCGGTCCAACCACCGGTACTGTCGCGCATCCCGGTCCCTGGCTTACTACTGTTGCGGCTGGCACGCATAATCGCAATGGTGAAGGCTCAGTAACACTTGGGAACGGGTCCACTTACTTTGGTGCTTCTGTAGCGACAGCGGTTGGTCCAGCGCCACTGGTCAATGCTGAAGATGTTATCGCTACTCCAGTTGCTGATGACCCAACTACTCCGTTCCTTGAAAGTGCTCTATGCGTTTCTGGTACGCTTGATCCGGCTAAAACCACAGGCAAGATCGTGGTCTGTGATCGCGGGGTCAATGCACGTGTGGATAAGAGCCTAGCTGTACAAATGGCTGGTGGTGTGGGCATGATTCTGGTAAATGCGACATCGAACTCGCTCAATGCCGACTTCCACTTCGTCCCCACGGTTCATGTCCAGAACACTGACCGCGCGGCTGTTAAAGCCTATGCCGCCACGGCTGATGCAACGGCGACCATCAATCAGGCGACCATCGTTCTAAACACTCCGGCACCATTTACTGCCACTTTCTCATCGCGCGGTCCACTGGCTGCGGGTGGCGGTGACTTGTTGAAACCAGATGTAATCGCTCCCGGACAAGATATCCTGGCCTCAGTTTCGCCGGCTATCAATGGTCGCAATTTCGATCTGCTGAGCGGTACATCCATGTCCAGCCCGCATGTCGCGGGTCTCGCCGCGCTGCTCAAGGATTTGCATCCGAATTGGACGCCGATGATGATCAAGTCGGCGCTGATGACCTCCGCATCCGATATCCTTGACGGTCCCAACACCAACCCGCTGGTGATCTTCCGCCAGGGCGCTGGTCATGTTCGACCCAACAATGCAGCCAACCCTGGTTTAGTGTATAACTCAGGCTTCAATGACTGGCTTGCCTTCCTGTGTGGCACAACCAACGGCGTCAATCCGGCTAGCTGTGCAGCGCTGGTTGGCGCAGGCTACTCCACCGACCCGAGCAACCTCAACGTTGCCTCCATTGCGATTGGCGATCTACCCGGTGTACAAACTGTTACCCGCAAGGTAACAAATGTCGGTAGTAGTGCTGCCACTTATACGGCTTCGGTAGCGGGCCTCGCGGGCGTCACTGTGGTGGTTACCCCATCGTCCCTAACACTAAACCCCGGCCAGACAAAGAGCTACACAGTCGCTTTTACCCGCACGACTGCGGCCCTGAATGCCTACGTGGGTGGTCAGTTGACCTGGACCGATGGTCCACACTCTGTTCGCAGCCCGATTGTTGTGCGGCCGGTCGCGCTTGGCGCGCCTGCCGCGGTTTCGAGTAATGGCAGCCCCATCAACTACAACGTGTTGTTCGGATATACCGGCACCTTCACCGCAACAGCGCGCGGCCTCGTTCCTGCAACGACCTTTGCGAGCAGCGTTGGTGACGATCCGGACGATAGCTTCACACGGGGCGGCCCTGGTACTGTCAGCTTCACTGTCGCAGTTCCGGCAGGTGCCACATATGCCCGCTTCTCGCTGTTCAACGCGAATGTCAGCCCGGCCAGTGATCTCGATTTGTATGTGTATAACTCTGCAAATCAACTGGTGGCTGCAAGCGGTGGTGGTACATCTGACGAGGAAGCCAATTTGCTCAATCCTGCGGCTGGCACGTACACCGTTTGGGTACATGGCTTCGCGGTTACCGGTACGGCCAACTTTACCCTGTTCACCTGGGTGCTTGACTCAACGGATGCTGGAAATATGTTTGTTACAGCTCCGGCCTCCGCGACACTTGGCACATCCGGTGTAATCAACCTCACATTCTCTGGTTTGACACCCGGCACCAAGTATTTGGGCAGCGTTGCTTACAGCGGCGTGGCTGGTTTGCCGAACCCGACGATTGTTCGTGTAGATCCATAATTTGTAGTACGTTCGCTCGGTTGAAATGCAGGCTGGCGGGTCTTCCCGCCAGCCTGTAACTTTCTCGTCTGGTATCCCGTAACTGTTTTGTGATTGAATCGTCTGGTGATTCAAGAAGATTGAAAACAGCTGGCCGGAAATGAAATGCTGCAAGATCCATCTGTTGCTGGCAAAAAATAATCTTCCTATCTCGAAAA
>Ga0114129_10011658_pt1 | contig 12509 bp, 6 predicted proteins | sample RhiMetdeltSRZDD1_FD_80071 | JGI IMG/M metagenome (GOLD analysis project Ga0114129, IMG submission 80071) | Populus rhizosphere microbial communities from Tennessee, USA - Rhizosphere MetaG P. deltoides SRZDD1 (version 2) (version 2) | ecosystem: Host-associated > Plants > Roots > Rhizosphere >...
CTGTTTAGTGCTGTTGCCGTGATGGGTTGGTCCAGGGGGCCAGCGCTGGCATTAGCCTGGGCTACAAACAGCGACATTTACATAGCCAGAAGTCTCAAGGCCTTCTCTTTTTTATTTGGAGTGCCCATCTTCAACGCTGTGATCATGGGGGACGCAGTGACAAGGGACTTCCGTCTCGGCATTGATCCACTGACCTTTTCGAAACCTCTCAGTCGCGCTCAGTACCTTTTCGGAAAATTCTTCGGCAACTTCCTGGTACTCACGTGCGTTATGGCCGCGTTTCCGTTGACGCTGCTGGCACTACAAACATTTCGCCCGTCGCAGATGGTGGTTCAGCCATTCAAAGTTCTTCCCTATTTCACGCATTTCTTTTTCTTCGTGGTGATAACCCAGTTGGCGTTCGCGGCCTTCTTCTTTATGGTCGGCGCGCTTACACGAAACAGCAAGATCGTTTATCTCCTGGCCGTCGGTTTCTATCCGGTCTGCATCTCGTCCATGCTTTTTCTACTAAGTGGACGCGCAAAAAACCTGCTCGACCCGTTTCTCCTTAATAGTGGGCCAAGCAAAAACGGATTTGGGAACAGCGCGGATTATCTCAATCAATACATCTACAGCTATACGCCGGATATGATCTGGAACCGCGTGGGGCTGATCCTGGTGGCTGTTGTTTGCCTGACCTGGCTTTACCTTCGCTTCACCGCCGCCGCAGATCGATCAAAGGACACTTCGCGCACCGGCCTCGCACTTGGTGTTTCGTCGGGAACGGTTAGTGTCCCGTACGACTCCAGTAGCATCCATGAAGCACTCCCGGAACGTGACGTAGAGAGGGCATTCGGCGGAAGAGTTAAGACGAAGAACCCGTTACGAACGCCGTTTTTCGCAATCTTCCAGAATGAAGTACTGCTCAACTCCAAACGTGTCGCCCCTTATGTGGTGGCAGCGCTGTGTGCAGGCAATGCCGTCCTCTGGTGGGGTTGGGGACCAGCTGTCGGACGCGGCGTGGCCCACAACAGCGATTTGTTCATCTATGGCGTTCTGTCACCTTACTCTTTTTTGTTCCAGCCACTGTTCACGGCGCTCATGATGGCGGACCCGCCAATCAGAGACTTCCGTGAGGGCATTCACCCACTTATTTTTTCCAAGCCCGTAACCCGCGGCGAATACCTGCTCGGAAAATTCTTCGGCAACTTCGTTGTGTTGACGTGTTGTCAATCGGCGTTCGTCATCACCCTATTTGTCCTTCAGTGGGTCCCTAAACACGGCGTGACGGTACTACAGCAAAAGCAGTTCCTGGCTTACCCAAAACACTTTCTGGTGATGGTGGCCATCTCCCACATGTTTTTGGCCGCGATCTACTTTACCGTCGGCACTCTGACGCGCAACGCCAAGATCGTATACGGGTTGGGAATTGCGTTTTACCCAATCTACATTGGTTATCAGACGATTCTATTAAACAGCTTGCCCTGGCGATGGAAACTCGCCCTCGACCCTCTGGTCATGAACCGTGGGGGCGTTAACAGCGGCGAAGCGTTCGGACCTAACGCGCTCAGGCGTCACGTTCCTGAGTTGCTGAATCAACTCGTCGTTGTTTACGACACAGACCTGATCGTCAATCGCGTAGTGATGATTCTCTTCACGGCAATTTGTCTGACGATTCTCTATAAGTTCTTTTCAACGACCGAGCGCTCAGGCAAGACAAAAGAGTTGACCGTCATCAGCCTTTCGACCGCAGCCGATGGCGTCTATTACCCGGATCCACCAACTACGGTCTTTGATGAACTCGTCCGGCCTTCGTACAAAGCAGAAGCAATCAGCCCCCAGATCACCCTTCCTGAAGTCTCCAGGGTCAACGACAGAATTCGCTCCCACATTAATAAACTCATCGCCGCAATCGGCGTTGAGTTTCGCCTGCTGCGCGCCGAACGAAGTCTGGTAGTCGTCATGCCGCTGGCTCTCTTCCTCTCTCTTTTGGAAGTGGCCTTCTACCCTATCCACTCGGACGTCTCTCTTACCGCTGCATACGCGAGCAACACGGCAACGTCGCTGTTGATATTCCTAATCGGAATGCCCGTCTTCTACGCGGGTGAAGCAATGCACCGCGACCGCGAAGTCCGTGTCGAACAATTCCTGTGGACGACGCCTGTTTCCAACAGCGTTTTGATACTGTCAAAGTTTCTATCAACTTTACTGCTGCTCTGCGCCTTGATCGTAAGTGTGGGAGTCGCCGCAGTCGCTATCCAAATCATCAGACAGCACACACCGCTCGATTTAGCCGCTTACTTAAGAGTTTACGGGCTGATCCTGCTGCCGAGTGCATTCATCCTTACCGCCATTTCAGTCGCAGGTAATGTCGTGCTGCGAAATAAGTATGTGTTCTATGTGGTCAGCGTCGGCACCGCCGCGGGCCTCTTCTATTTGTATAGCAATGGCCATAACCATTGGCTCTACAATCCGATTCTTTATCGCTTGTGGAACTACGCAGACCTCGCTGCGAACACGAGCGTAATTGTGCTTTACCGGCTGTACTGGCTGGCGATTGCAGGAGTTTGTCTCGTGCTGGCACACGTCTTTTTTGAGCGCCGATCACGCCGGAAGGTGAACTTGCGTTTACCCTTCGCGCTCAGATAAATTACCACTCAATCCGCAGTTACATCCTGCCTTTTCATTGCAGATGAACCGATGGATTTTCACCGGAACTCGATCTCTGAAAGGACCTTTTCGCTCTTATGAAAGTCTACGACACTGAACACATTCGCAACCTTGCGGTCATTGGACACGGCGACGCAGGGAAGACGCAGTTGGTTAGCTCGCTTCTCTACGTCGCAAACGCCACATCCCGCTGGGGCAAGGTCGATGAAGGAACATCGACGACTGATCACGACGAAGATTCTATCGCCCGCAAAATCACCCTCAACACCGCGCTCGCCCACCTCGAACACAAAGAAACCAAAGTTAATCTGATCGACACGCCGGGATACGCCGCGTTCGTCGCGCACGCGCGCCCCGCAGTGCGCGTGGCTGATTGCGGGGTCGTCGTCGTGGATGGTGTCAAAGGCGTCGAGGTGCAAACGGAAAAGGTTTGGAATTATGCGAATGAGTTCATGCTGCCACGCATGATGGTGGTGACGAAATTAGATAAGGAGCATTCAGATATCGGAATCGCGCTCGACAGCGCGCACAACATTTTCAAAAGAGCGATCGTTCCCTTCACTTTGCCAATTGGAAAAGAGCATGGCCTCAAAGGCGTGGTCGATCTCGTCCACATGAAAGCGTATGAGTTCGATGAACGAGGTAAAGCAAAAGAAATTGACATTCCGGCGGAGGGTCGCGACGTAGTTGATAAGACTCGCGAGCGAATCATCGAGCTGGTTGCAGAATCGGACGACGCGTTGATGGAGAAGTATTTCGATCAGGGCACGCTCGATGATTCCGACGTGCTGCCGAACATCACCAAGGCGATTGCTGCCAGCAAGCTTTGTCCGGTGTATGCAGTTTCGACGATGAATCTCGTGGGGCTGCAGACGCTGCTCGATCACATCGTCGAGTTCGCACCTGACCCCGGGCATCACGAGGCTGAGCACGGCAAAAATGAGAGAGGCGAAGAGGAGACGAGAAAGTATTCGAGCAGCGAAGCTTTTTCGGCTTACTGTTTCCGCACCATCGCCGATCCGTTCGCCGGCCGCATCAACGTTTTCAAAGTGATCAGCGGAAAGGTCGGCACGGATGCAACGGTTTATAACTCAACGCGCGGCGTCTCTGAGAGATTGGGCGCGCTGCATTCAGTCCAGGGCAAGCAGCTCGACAAGGTTCCCGAAGCTAACGCCGGCGATATTATCGCGTGCGTGAAACTGAAAGAGACACAGACAGGCGACACTTTGAGTGACAAAGCCAAGGCAATCATTTACGACCCGGTGCAATATCCGGAAGCCGCCATCGCCTTCGCGATCGAGCCCAAGTCGCGGCAGGACGAAGAGAAGATCAGCGTCGCGATTCACAAGATTCTCGAAGAGGATCCGTCGCTGTCGTTCACGCGCGACGCGCAGACAAAGGAGTTCTTGCTGGCTGGTTCGGGCCAGGTTCACGTTGAAACCGTCGTCGACAAACTCAAGAAGCGTTACAGCGTTGAAGTAATGCTGCATCCGCCGAAGGTTCCTTATAAGGAGACCATCACTCAGCGCGCCGAAGTACAAGGCCGTCACAAGAAACAGACGGGTGGCCGCGGACAGTTTGGCGACTGCAAGTGCGTTTTCGAACCATTGCCGCGCGGCGGAGGCTTCATATTCGAAGACAAGATTTTCGGCGGCTCAGTTCCGCAACAGTTCCGCCCGGCGATTGAAAAAGGAATCGTCGAAGCTGCCTCAACCGGCGCGATTGCCGGTTATCCGCTGGTTGATTTCAAAGTACAGCTGGTCGACGGATCGTTTCACGCCGTCGATTCGGACGAGCACAGCTTCCGCGCCGCCGGTCGTAAAGCGTTTCGCAACGCAATGGAAAAAGTAAAACCGACGCTCCTTGAACCGATCATGGATGTCGAAATCGAAGCACCGCAGGACTGCAGTGGCGACATTATGGGTGATCTGAACTCGCGCCGTGGACGCGTACAGGGCATGGACTCGCGCGGAAAGAACAGCGTCGTCAAGGCCCAGGTGCCAATGGCTGAAATGCTCAACTATCAGTCGACGCTGAATTCAATTACCGCCGCGCGCGGCAGTTTCCACATGCAGTTCTCGCACTACGATCCGGTTCCCGGACAGCTGGCACAGAAAATCATTCAGCAGGCGAGGGACGAGGGACGGATTCGAGTGGCAGAGGAAGATTGATCCGCAGAGCATTAGAACCGCCTGCGGTAGCGGGCGGTTGATCTTTCTCGCGATAGATGTCCGAGGCTTACGATCAACCGCCCGCTACCGCAGGCGGTTCTGACTTCAAGTCATACAAACGATTCTCCCACGCGACTAATCCTACAAATCGAGATTTAAAGCGAACCATTCGCTTTTGATCGAGCAATCTTTAGAAGGAGTATTGACGTGAAGCTGAATTGGAAAAAATCTGCGATCGTTGCCGGTATAAGCACGATTGTTTTGACAATGGCTGCGGCCGTTGTCTTTTCGCAGAATCCGCCGCAGCGGCCCGATGGACCGCCTCCCGGACCACGTGGATTCGGGCATGGGCCGCATGGCCCCGGAGGATTTGGAGGCCCCGGTGAGTTCGGACCGCTCGCCGGTCTGAACCTGACGGATGCGCAAAAGGAACAGATTAAGAAGATCCATGAGAGCTTTGACGAAAGCACGAAGGCTCTTCGCGAACAGATGCGCACCTTGCATGAACAGCAAAGATCCGCTGATCCGATGAGCGGCACCTTTGACGAGGCCGCCTTCCGTTCCGCCGCGGAAGCTCGCGCCGGAATCCAGGTCGAGATGGAAGTACAGCATGCCAGGATGATGTCGCAGGTCGCGAACGTGTTGACTGCTGAACAACGAGCGCAACTCGCGGAACGCCACCAGCACATGAAGCAGATGGGGCCGCCAAAACCGCCTCCACCGCCAGGCGAACCGGAACTCTGGGACTGAGGAGACGAGGCACTCCTCTTCACGGCTCAACGTAGGACGCATCTCCAAGGTAATGCGTTCTATCGTTGAGCCTTTCTTCTTACGGCCTTTCCCTGACCTCCCTAACCAGCCCTGCTCTTCATCGCAGTTTTTCTGGAAAATGACGCCAAGTCCTTGAAAAATCTGAGCAAATTCGGCAATTCACCGCTTCCAGAAAATCTTATTGACCGAAATGAGTCCGATACGCGAGAATGAAAATCGGCTGGCCATCGCTCAGGGCCACGCCTCCGTTGGACGAAACCCGTCGTCCTTCCTTCCCCTGCAACCGAACGCAAAAATCCTCGAGCGGGCTTCAGTGTTTTGCTGACGTGTTGCACATGCAGTAAAACATTCGTTTACCCGACCATGGACGCTCAAGAAAATGGAAAAATCCTCTTTGCCCCCAAACTCCAACGAACATTCCTCCGACGCGCTGAGAAAACTTCAAGACGAGCCGACTTCTACAGACCCGCGCGATGATGCCAGCCGCCGGATTGCTGATTCGCTTTTAGCGGCGCTGTCCAGTGGCGATCTGAATCGTCTCGAACAGACGCGCGAAGCATTCGTGCACGACGAACGGCACTACGATCCGCGCGCGTTGAATCTGCCCGATCTGGCAGCATTACTTGAGCGTAGATCGGCGGCCCGCCCAGTCGAATCATCCCACGTTCCCGAAGACGTCCTCCGCGAGGAAGAAGAAGAATTAAAACGCGCCGAGGAGGAGCTGCGTCGCCGTCGACGCGAAGTTGAGGCCGCGAAACGCAAGGCTGAAGAGGAAGGGCAACGTCGCGCTGCCGAAGCGCAGCGTCGAGCGGTCGAAGCGGAAGCTACACGTCGCGCTCAGGAACACGCGCAACGTTTGTCGGAACTGGAATTGCTGCGCAAAGCGGCTGAGGATGCGGCCCTGGATGTGGCGCGCAAAGAACAGCTGCTGAACGCGGAAAGCGATGCACTGCGCCGAAGCGAAGAAGAACAACTGAAGCAGTTGGTCGCAGCGGAAAGCCGCTTGCGCGATTACGTCAGCAGGTGCGATGCCGCACAAGCCGAGGGTAGAAAACGCGCTGAACGCGAAGCTTGGCTGTCAGGCGAGCTTGATTCGCTGCGGCGAGCGGAAGAGCAGGAAGTTGAGCGCCTCAAACAAATTGAAGCGGACCTGCTCACGCAACTCGAGGCTCGCCATCACGCCGAACAGCAAGCAACTGAGCGCGATGCCAAACTGCGCGAACTGAATAATCAGATCGACGAGCTGCAAAAAGCCGGCGACGCACAGCGTCAACTGACTGAATCAACGCAGTCGCGCCTGCATGAACTCGAGCAGACGCGCAAGGCGGCCGAAACCGAAACCCGTCGCCAGGCCGAAGCGGAACAAAATCTTACCGCGAACATCGAACAACTCCGCGCCACTAAACAGGAGCACATTCAGGCAATCGAAGTAGCGAACGCGCGGCTGGCCGAATTGCAGTCCACGTTGGAACGGCTCGCTGCTGAGTCGGCGGACCTCGCGCAGCGCGAGGAAGAACTGGGGGGCGAAATCAGAACTTTGACCGCGCGCGAGTCTGAGCAACGCCAGGTCGTCACTGAAATGGAAGCGCGCATCAAGGACCTGCAAGATGAGCAGCAGTTCGCGGAAGCACGCAAGAACGATCTCACGGAAAAAGACAAGGCACTCTCCGCTGCGATTGAGCAGTTGAAAGTTGCCGAACAGGCGGCGTTGGCTCGCATTACTGAAGCTGAAGCTCGCCTGCACGAACAGGAAGAAGCGCATCTGAAGGCAAAGCTCGAAGAAGACCTCAGAATCGAGAAACAGCAGAAGCGCCTGGCTGAACTCGAAGCTGAACGCGATAAAGTGCGCGCAGAAGTGCAGGAGCGGACGCAACGTGAGCATTCGCTGAGCGGTCAGATCACCGCGCTGGAAAAAGATCGGGAAGAGCAAACCGGCCGGCTTGCGGACGTCGAGTCGCGTGCCCGTCAGGCGCACGAGGAGTTTGAAGCTGCGCAGCAGGCGTTCGCTCGCGCTTCTTCCGACTACGAACAGCGTTTGGCGGACTATGAAACGAAGCGCCGCCAGATGGAGTCGGAACAACAGCAGCAGGCTGAGACAGAGACGACAGTCACAAAGCGCATTAACGACCTGACTACGCAGCAGTATGAGCAAGCGCAACGACTGGAGGCGATGCACGCGAAGGTCGCCGAACGCGAAGGGTCGCTGCGCGACCAGCAGTCGAAGCTCCAGGAACTGACGCAAAAGGAACAGTCGCTCATTCTTGATACCAATAATGCGCGGCAGACTGAGCAGGACTTGCTGAAACGCATCGTCGATGTTGAGGCGCGGTTCGTCGAGGCGAACAAGACCTGTCAACTCGCCGAAGCACAGGCGAATGAGCAAATCGAAAAAGAAGAGCGGCTGAATGCGGAAATCGAAAGTTACCGGCGTGCCGAAGAGGACCACGTGAAGCGCGTGCAGGAAATGACCGCGCGCATTCCGGAACTCGAGCAGTCCACACAGAACGCCCAGCACGCTGCGGAACTGCGCCAGGAGCAGGAGCAGCAGTTGCGACTGACGCTGAATGTGCTGCGCGAGCAGGAACAGGAACATCAGAAACGCGTCGAAGAGATTCAGCGCTCCCTGTCAGCACAGCTTAAGCAGGTCGAAGACATCGAGGTGACGCTGCGAACCCTGGAGGAAACCCGGCATCACGGTGAAAGGGAAACGGAGCGCCGCAGTGAACGCGAACAACAGCTTCTGGCCCAGATCGAGGCGTTGCGCAGTGCTGAAGTTGAGCAACTTAAACGGATCGCCGACGCCGAAGCTCGTTTGCACGAGCAGGAACACGCACGCCTCACAGCCCGCATAAAAGTCAGCGAGCTCACGGAACAGGAAAACCAACTCGAGCAGGAAATTGCATCGTTGCAGGCAGCCGAAAAAGCGCAGGCTGATCGCCTCGCAGAAGTTCAGGCGCGCATGCGCGAACAGGAACAAGCGGCAAGCGAGATGCAGCGGCAGGCGGAAGAAATCGAAAGGCAGGCTGCTAACTCGCAACACCTCGCGCGCATTCAGGAAGCCGAATCGCGTCTCCGTTCGCATGAAGAAGCAAACCAGGCTGCCGAGGCGAGAATTGCCGAATTGACTGCGACAGAGCAGGAAGCCGAGGCGCGCCTCGCGTCCTTGCAAGCGGCGGAAGAAGCGCAACAGCAACGTCTCATGGAAGTTCAGGCGCGCGTCAGCGAGTACGAGGAGTCGCTGCGACACGTCGCGAACGAAGTCCAGCGGCAGACCAACGAAGAGAAGCGTCAAATCGCCGAACTCGAAAAGATACGGAATCAGGCCGAAGCTCATCGACACGAGGTCGCTGCCAGGAAGGCTTCGCTGAACTCACAAATCGCGCACTTACAGGCTGAGCCGGATGAAGAACTCGTCGGGCTGTCTGGCGCGGATCCGACCGAAGTCAAATCCATCGTTCCGGTTTTTGAAACCAACAGCTTCATGCCGACGCCGGAGACGCCGGAGACCGAAGCGGCAGACACTCCGTGGCTTGAAATCGACCTCGAGCACGGCGAGCACGTATCCGAGCCTGTGCAATCGCGAGAGCTTGGCCTCGCTGAGACAACGAGCGTTGTGCCCGCGGAACCATTCGTAACTCACGTTCCCAGTCTTGAAGGCGTGCTTCAGACGGACGATGAGTCCGCAATCTCGGCGAACGTCCTCAACCTTCTGAACAGCGAGATGGCGACTGACCGCGCGGCGGCGCTGACTGACCTCGCGGAAATCGGCGGCGAAGAAGCTTTCGAACTTATCACGAAGTCTTTTGACGATTCGGCGCCCGAAGTGAGAAATGCTGCAGCGCGTGCGCTTTACGATCTCAGTTCGGATCGCGCGGCTTCGTTCACGCGCGCATTGCGCGCAGGTTCGAATGAGCGACGACGCAAAATCGGAGCGGCAATCGCCGGTTCAGGTCTGGCCTCCAACGCTATCAACAGCCTTTCGGGCGAGGGTCGCGAACGCAACTACGATGCCTATTCCCTTTTGTTCCTGATGGCGAAGGCGGGCGAGGTAATGCCGTTGCTGCAAACCATCAGCCGCCACGCCAATCTCGACGTGCGACTAACAGCGATTAAGCTAATTGCGCTGAGCAATCAACAGCAAGTGCTGGCGTCTCTGCGGAACCTGGCAGCGCGCGAGACCTTGCCACAGCAAGTGCACGCGGCGGTCATGGAAGCGATTTATTCGATCAGTGCCCAGGCTCGCGATAACGTGCCGTCACTCGCGTAGTCTTCAACCAATCAATCTCGAAAAGAGGAATCGATTCGATCGAGCTTGCGTAGCAAGCCGGGCCAGGTGAGGTCTGCGCCTTGCCCAACGGTAACGGCGTTCATCTGCTTTGCGGTGAGATCGATGATCGGTTGCGGAATCGAGTGGAGCTCGCCGCCGCCCATCTGCGCGAGGATTTGAATGCGGCAAGCGCGCTCTAAAATGTACATATACAGAAAAGCCTCGGCGGCAGTCCGGCCAATCGTGAGTAATCCATGATTGCGCAAAATCAAATTGTTCTTATCACCTAAATCCGATACCAGCCGCGGCTTCTCTTCCTCATTCAGCGCCAGCCCTTCGTAATCGTGATAAGCCAGCGACGCCAGCGGAAACATTGCCTGCTGTGAAATCGGCAGCAGCCCGTCTTGCTGCGCTGACACGGCGATGCCGTAGTCGGTATGCAGATGCATCACACACAGAGCGTCTTCACGCGCCGCATGCACCGCGCTGTGAATCGTAAATCCTGCAGGATTGATAAAGTGCGGCGATTCCATCACTTTGTTGCCGGCGAGATCGATCTTCACCAGGCTTGAAGCGGTGACTTCCTCGAACATCATGCCGTACGGGTTCAAAAGGAAGTGATGTTCCGGACCGGGCACGCGCGCCGAGATGTGCGTGAAAATCAGATCGTCCCAACCATGGAGCGCCACCAAACGATAAGCAGCCGCGAGGTTAACGCGCGCCTGCCACTCAGCTTCGCTGACCTTGTCGCGGATCGTTGTTGGTTTAGCGGCTGACATGCTGGTTTTTTCGTCTCCTGGGTGATGCCTTTTTTTGCGGAGCAGTAGCCCGACCATCAGAGAGGGCCTTAAGGTTGGCTAAAACACGCCCTCTCTGACGGTCGGGCTACTGCCCGGAACCACTTATTTGAATTCAAATGACTTCAGGTAATCCAAGTACGCCTGGTCCCAACGCGCGATGGTGTTCGCCGGTCCAACCAACTTCGCGAAGTAGTTCCCTTTTGGCGTCTCAATCACCGCGGCGCGCAAGCGATAGTTTTCGTTGTTGTGGCGGTCGGCGCTGCCGGGTGCCATCTCAGCAGTGTACGTCCCGGTGATATCGACGGTGGTAACTTTCAAACCGTTGATGGTCTGCGTTTCCGTCCTGGCTTTGTCCTGTGAATTGGAACCGTCCGGCTGTTTGATTTGATTGACCCAGCGCTCGATGTTGGCTTCGACCGAACCGCCCTGGGTCGCACCGAAGTAGTAGAGCACTAACGTCGCATCTTCGGGATCGCCGTCGGCCTTCGGCAGTTTGTATTGCGCCGCACGCATCGTCGAACTGGGCTTCTCGGTGACCCAACCGTCCGGGGCCCTGGAGCGCAACTCGCCGTTGGTCTGTGATGAGTTGGATTGCGGGTTACGACCAACATTCGCCGATTGGTTCCCGCATGCGAAATTCGCACAAGCAATGGCCGCTAGAACTGTGGCGGCAATAATCGTTTTCCACATCGGTCAGTCCTCGAAGTAAAGCGGGATGGGAGTATATCAGCCAAGTTACAGAAACCGCGACCGGTAGACGACTACCAATCGCGGTTCTGTAACGTTTGACCGCACTCGAGAATGACGTGGACAAAGCTTTACTGGCCCGACGGTCTTAACCATGCGCAGCTTTGGCGCGCCGCTCCATCTCGTCCATCGACACGTCTTCTTTGTGCGTGGCGAGGTGCCAAATGTGACCGAAAGGATCGATGACCGTGCCGATGCGGTCGCCGTAAAACTTGTCCTGCACGGCTTCCTTGACCGTCGCGCCGGATTCGACTGCGCGATTGAACACCGCATCGACGTCGTCTATGTAGATCATCAGACTCACTGCCGAGCCGCCAATTGTCTGCGGCCCCTTGTAGCCCATCTCCGGATATTCATCCGCGAGCATGATTGGCGAGTCGCCAATTTTGATTTCGGCGTGGCCAATCTTTCCGTCCGGCGACGGAAACCGAAACAGCTCGACCGCGCCGAAAGCTTTACTGTAAAAATCGATCGCCGCTGCTCCGCCGCGCACGATCAAATAAGGTGTCACTGAGTGATAACCTTCAGGAATTGGTTTGACTGACATGACTCTCCTTTCTCCTCGTTCAAATATTCATTCCACCGAGCCTTTGCGCTGCTTTGCGTCTTAGCGCCTTTGCATGAACCGCCAACTGTAATACGCACAGTTTCACGCGAAGGCGCAAAGTCGCAAAGCGCGCCAAAGTCCGTTATTTGCCCGTATACAACGTTTTATCATCGACAAAGCACAGGCCGTTCCCCCACGGGTCTTCGCAGTAGAACGACACCTCTCCCCACGGCCGCTTTAAGATTTCACCCGCATTCTGATCGTGATAACGATCTTTTGCAAGACAGTTCAGTTCCTGCGCGCGCGCGAACACTTCTTCAAGATTATCCACTGCGAAGTAGATGTAGTCAGGCGTCGGCTGCGGCTGTTCACGCGCGCCCTTCGCGACATCAACCAGCGCCAGAATCATGCCGCCACAGTTGAAATAGTGACGCGACCCGCGCGGGATCGGAATGCCCGGATCATCCAAAAGTTTCCCATAGAACGCTGCCGCTTGTTTGAGATCCGCTACTTGCAGGGCCACACGAAATAGTTTTGCCGTGCCCATCGATTCTCTC
>Ga0114129_10011659_pt1 | contig 12509 bp, 13 predicted proteins | sample RhiMetdeltSRZDD1_FD_80071 | JGI IMG/M metagenome (GOLD analysis project Ga0114129, IMG submission 80071) | Populus rhizosphere microbial communities from Tennessee, USA - Rhizosphere MetaG P. deltoides SRZDD1 (version 2) (version 2) | ecosystem: Host-associated > Plants > Roots > Rhizosphere >...
GCTTGCCCCGAGCGCAGTCGAGGGACCGGTGCCGGCAACTTCGTAATAGAGACCGGCAGACGAAGTGCCCGTTCGCGACTGGGCGATGACCGCGGCCGACAGGCAGATCGTCACGAGCAGCGCGCGCATGCGAACCTCGCCAATCTACTGGCGCTTGAAGAGTCCGACGAACGCCGCTTTGCCGCGCACGTGTCCGGCCATCGCGGCGACGACCGCGGCGCGCGTCAGCGGCGGCGATGCGCCGACCGCGGGAACCTCGAGCGGCGCATCGAGCGCGAACAACTCGAACACGTAGTGATGCGGCGGACCGGACGCCAGCGCGCCAGGACCTCTGTAGTTGGGACCCGTCGCGCTGATCTGACGCGTGCCGTCGGGAAGCTGCGGACCCGGCGCGATCCGTTCGGGCAGGCTCGTCGTCGTACCCGGAATGTTCCAGAGCATCCAGTGAAGGAGATCGTCGGTGCCGTTGCCGATCGCGGCGTCGACGTCGTGAACGATCAGCACGAAGCCGGCCGTCATGTCCGGCACGTTGCTCCACGCCAGCGGCGGCGACGCTTCCTCTCCGGCTTGCGTGTACTTGATCGGAATCTGCCCGCCGTCGGGCCACGCCGTCGAGGTGAGCGTCATCACCGGGATGGCCCCGCGTCCGCGGCCGCCGCGTCCGCCTGGAGATGGTTGCTGCGGCGCTCCACCCGGCGGCTGCGCGCCACGCTGCGGCGTCGGCGGCGCGTCGCCGATTCCGACCAACATCGCCGCGAGCATAAACGGAACGAACCGCATCGCGTCACTCTCTCTAGGCAGCCCGGAAGGGCTGCGCTACTTGAAGCTCGCGGGCTGTTTCTTCCGCCATTCGTCGTAGCGCATGCGAAGCGTCTTCACCGGGTTGAGGTTCTCGGCGTCCTTGATCACGTGCGGTCCGTGAGTCTCTGCCGGCTGCGACACGGTGATGTACATCGCGTACTTCCCGTTGTTGTGCGAGTCCCCGTTCGTGTCGTTCTTCTCGGCCATCAGAATGTAGGCGACGTGCGCGGTCTTGCCGTCGCACGGAATCTTCGGCTTCGATCCATCCGAAGGCCATGGCGGACAAGTGCAGCGGCTGTCGCCGCCGGAGCCGTCGGCCGCTTCCATGGCCGCCATCACGCGATCGGTGATCGCGCCGGTCGCGTTGACGAACGCCTGCACGGCGTTCGGCACCACCTGACCCGGCCGCAGGATGTTGCCCTGGATGGAGTAGAAGATGTCGGTGCCCAGCACCTGTCCCTGGACGTCCTGCGACACGTAGCCGTTCGTCAGCCCCGAGTGTCCCGCGCGGCGTCCCTGCAGATCGAGGATGCCGAACTGCCGGCTCTGAAACGCGGGATCCTTGCTCAGCAGCTCGATGATCGCTTTTGGATCGGTCCCCTTCTGCAGCTCCTGATACACCAGCATCTGGTTCGCATGCGTGCCGTCGACGGCCGCCTGACACGCCGCCACGCCTTTGCCCGGCACGACCACCGCCTGCACGCCCTTGAGAAACTCGTCGTTCTGATCGACGCAGGTGGCGGACGCGATCACGACGCGGCCGGTGCCGCGATCGACGGCGATGACCGACCAGGTGGCAAACGCAGACGAGGGCAGCGCGACCAGAGCGATCATCAGAACAGCTGTGCGGCACATGGCGGTTGATTGTATCCTTCCCCTCCGGAGATCACACATGCTGAAACGAGTTGGACGAGTGTTCGTCGCGGTTCTGATCGTCGCGGGCGTCGCGGCACTGGTCTCGGCGCAGGCGAAGAACCCGCGGATTGGCACATGGAAGCTGAAGTCGGACGCGCCGCCGCCGGCGATCAACATCATGACCTACGAGCCGTTCGGCAAGGGCGGGATGAAGGTGACGGTCGAGTCGAAGAACGCGCAGGGGCGCGAGACGAAGTGGACTTACACGACGATGTTCGACGGCAAGGACGAACCGGTCGCGGGACATCCGAGCGCCGACACGACGTCGGTGAAGAAGATCGACGACCGCACCACGGAGATCGTGAACAAGAAGGCAGGCAAGGTGCTGCAGATCATCACGAACGTGATATCCGTCGACGGCAACACCATCAACAACACGTACAAGAATTTCGACGCGGAGGGAAAGCCGACGCGAACGACGACGGCGGTGTACGAGCGGATCGAGTAGCTGGCATCAGCGTTGCTCTAGATACGGGCAACACTGCGCTCGGCCGCCACACTGGCAGGCCGACAAGATCCCCGGAACACTCCTCCACAAACGGACGGGAGGCAGAAATCGGCCTCCCGCCTCGCCATGTACGGATTCCCGTGAAAAAACAGGCACACCAAGAGCCGCCAGCTTCCTGCCTGTGCACCACGGTCGACTGATTTGATTGTCGGAAGAGGAATAAAGGATAACACGAATTACTCACCGAGTAGGAATCCTTTACACATGAGCCGTGCGATCGTCGCGCCTCAAACCTCAGCCGTGGGGCGACGCGCCGTCACTTCGATCTCGATCCGCATCCGCGGATCGGCAAGTCCCGCCGAGATCATCATCGCCGCCGGCCGCACGTCGCCGAAGTACCGGCGCAGCGTCGGCCAGCATTGCGGAAAGTCGTCTGGGTTCGGGACGACGTACGTGACGCGAACGACGTCGCGCAGCGCCGCGCCCGCCTGCGTGAGCGCCGACTCGATGTTCCGCAGACACTGATCGGTCTGCTCGACGATGCCGTCGGCGATCGTCATCGACGCGTAGTCGAAACCGGTCGTGCCGGAAACGAAGATCCAGTCGCCGTCCACGACGGCGCGCGAGTAGCCGATCTCTTTCTCGAACGTCGATCCCGAGCTGATCAATCGTCGCGCCACGGTGCCTCCTCTGCGGTCCGATTGTAGGATACGCGCGTGAAGCCGTTGTTCCGCTGAAGCGCTGACGGATCCGTCGGCGTCCCACTTCCCCTGCACCGGCATGGCCTCGCTTTCGCCGGGCCACGGCGGCATCGTCACGCCGACTGCCGCGAGCGGCTCGGCGCCTGACGCGCGGAATTGAAAATGCGTGCCGAGCGGGATCGTGAGACACACGCCGGGCCGCAACGGCACGATCTCCTCGCGCGCGCCCTGTCTGCGCCACATCTCGCCGGTGCCCGTCAGGACGAACCAGATTTCCTCGACGGTTCGATGCGTGACCGCCGTCGACGTGCGGCCCGGCGCGAGCTCGAAATGCGCCATGCCGCCGCGGTCCAGCGTCAGGAGAACGCGGACGTCGGATCCGTCCGGCGCGACGACATCACGCGCCGCCGGCAGTCGCTTCGTGTCGAAATCGCTCGTCATCGGTCCGCCTCCGGCTGGCGTGCTAGCATCGGCCAACGAAACACAACCACGAAAACACGAAACCATGAAGAAGGGTACATGGCGAAAAAGCGTGTGGCACTCAAGAAGAAGTCGGCGAAGTCAGCCCGATCGCCGAAACCGCGCGCGACCGCGAAAGCGGCGGATCCGCTGCTCGCTCCAGTAAAAGGGGCCGAGCGCCGCGAGGTCGGCCGCGTCCGGGCCGAAGTCGGACGCGCCGGCGAAGCGCGCGTGAAGCGCCTGGTGTATCCGCCGGGATTCCGCTGGTCGAAAGACATGAAGCCGGAGGTCGGCACCGATCTCTGCATGCATGCGCACGTCGGCTTCCTGGCGCGAGGCGAAATCCACATCGAATACGCGGACGGCTGCGTCGTCGAACACAAGGCGCCGCAGATCGTCGCCATCGAACCAGGCCATGACGGCTGGGTCGTCGGCAAAGACCCGGTCGTGCTGATCGAATTCGATTTCGAGCGCGACACCATCCGCCGCCTCGGCATGCCCAGCGCGCATCGTCACTAAGCCCGGAATTCTTTGGTGAAATCCGCTAGTGCCCCGACGTCGCCCGCCGGATGTCGGGCACGTCGAGAATTCGCACCCCGCCCATGGGCGGCGTTTCGACGGCGCGCACCAACGCGGCAATCATCGCGTCGCGCGTCACGAGTCCGAGGCGTTCCGCCGTCTCGCGCGTCGCGGGAATTCGGCGAAGCACCGCGTATGCCGGCACGAGCAGAAGCGGCCACCGGTGCCCGGGCCCGAGCACGTACCACGGCCTCAGAATCGTCGCGCGAATGCCGCTCGCCGTCACGAGCGCTTCCCCTTCCTGCCGGACGGCGATGTAGGCCTGCATGATCGGCGCAGGATGCGCGACGCTGACGTACACGAAATGCCGCACGCCGGCGCTCCGCGCCGCGGCCACGGCGGCGCCGATCGAGACGCGATCGACCCGCTGGAACTCCGCGGCCTTGGACGGATTCGGGTGCGGCGTGCCGACGAGATGCACGAACGTCGCCTCGGGAGGGACCGCGTCGGCGAACGTCGCCTCGTCGAGCGCATCGCCGATCACCGGCCGGGCGCCTGCCGGCAGTTTCCCTTCCGACCCGGACCGCACGAGCGCGGACACGCTGTATCGCTTCGCGAGGAGCGCGTCGATGAGCGGCCTGCCGATGTAGCCGGTGCCGCCCGTGACGAAAACCGGATCCGGCGGCGATCCCATCAACGAGCGATCGGGTGAACGGTCATCGTGGCGACGGGATTATTGATCGGCGGCTGCGCCGGCGAGTCAGTCGATGAGCGTCAGGCTGACCTTGAGCCACCAGCGCGGCTGCCACGAGACCGCGAGCGGCACGCCGGCGAGCGCGCCTTCCGTGCCGCACGTCATCTCGAATTGCGTGCGCGCATTCGTCGCCAGCGTGTGGAGGTCGAACGCCGTGCGGACGATCGGGATCGACTCGTTCCGGAACGGCTCGATGCCGCGCTCGGCGCGGCGGAGCTTCAGCTCGTAGATCTGCCCGGCGAACAGATATTGGAGCCGCGCGCGCGCCAGTTGAGCGGCGTCCGCATGTTCGCGCGCCGCGACGGCGCGATCGACCAGCTCGGCCAGCGCCGCCAGAAATCCGGGGCGCGCGTCAGAGGGCATCCGCATCTCGCGGCGAGCGGCCCACGCGGTCCCGTTGCCGACGCGATCCAGCGCGGCGCCGAGGTCGTGAACCGTGAGCGGTTCGGGCGTCTGCACCGCCGCGACCTGCCACGTCGCGGCGGCGTCCCCGGCGCGGGCACGAATGGCGCGGAAGTCGCCCGCCGCGCGTCCACGCGTCGCGCCCGTCGCGGCTTCGTCGTACGAGGATTCGTCGGAGCGCGTCATCAACGCGAGCATCGACCACTCCGCGCCCCGCATGTCCTCCGCGATGTAGCCCCATCGATTGAGCGAGCGCGGCGCGCGAGCCGGGTCGGTTCCAATCAGCAGTTCGTATCCGCGCGCGCCGTCATCGCCGCGGCGCCAGACGACGCGCGCCACGCCGATGTCGTCGCGGCCGACCCAGAACAGCAGCGGCCGAATGGCGCCCGACATGGTGTAGCGCCGCGCCCGCGTCATCCGCAGCGACGTCGTGGCCGGCGTGCTCGCGACGCCTTCGGGCGCGCGAGACGCGACCGCCGGCATCCCCGATTGGCCGGACGCGACCGCGCAGCCGAACGCGAGCGCGGCTCCGAGCGTCGACGTCGCGCACCGGGCGGCGTCGCTCATACCACGGGCACTTCGAGCGTCGGCATCGGCGCGCCCGCGAACAGGCGGCGGCACGGACGGGCGATGAGGCGCGCGATCCGCACCGATCGGGCGGCACGCGCCGAATCGGTGGCGATGCCGGTGTTCGCGTACATCTGTCGATACAGCTTGGAAATCAACACGAACGCGAGGCGCGCCTTCCAGGATCGCACCGCGCGGGAGCGCTCCCACACACGCGGCAGCGCGTAGAAGCGGTCCCACACCGCCTGTGTCCGGACGCGAATCTCCTCGGCCGACATCACCGGATGCGGCATGAACACCTTTGGCCTCTTCGCCTGCGGAATGAGCCAGTGGCGCGTGACCGGGATGCCGTTCACGACGGCCACGTTGCCCGCCACTTCGCGCTCCCAGCGCTCGAAGTCGAGCGTGCCGGGGAACGGCGTCAACATCACGAACTGCGCGAACGTGACGCCGGCGCGCTGGGCCAGATCCGCGGTGGCGTCGAACGTGTGCGGGCGGTCGCTCGGCAATCCGAAAATGAACGATCCGAGCACGTGGATGCCGTGCTCGCCAAACGTCCTCAGCCGTTCGACGAGCGCTTCACCCGCCAGGTTGAATCCCTTGTAGACGTCCTTGAGCCCTTCCGGCGTGACCGATTCGACGCCCACCAGCGCGCCGCGAATGCGCGCCCTCCTCATCGCGTCGAGGAAGGCCGGATCTTCCGCCGCTTCCATGGTGATTTGCGTGTAGAACACCGTGTCGTCGGGCAGGCGCGACAATCGCTCCATGAGCGCGAACCGTTCGGCGCGCAGCGCTTCGAGCTCCTCGAGACGCGCGGTATCGCGCCGGCGCGCGGCCTGATCCAGATCGGCCATCGACACGGGATAGAAGTTGTCGTCGGCCAGGGCGATGAAGCGGAAGCCGAGACGACGCAGCGCCACGATCTCTTCCACGACCACGTCCTGCGACGATTGCCGCGGGGTCTGGCCGTCCGTGCGCCAGACGGAGCAGAAGGAACAGTGCTTCGGGCAGCCGCGCACGGTCTGCACCGACGCCCACATGTACCGATTCTTCGGGAGCAGATCCCAGCGACCGGGCCTGAACGCCCCGCCGGCCACTCGACCCGCTTCGTAGATCGTCTGCGGGGTTCCCGCGGCACAGTCGGCGAGCACCGAGGCCCAGATGATGTCGCCGTCACCTCTGACGACCGAGTGCGCCCCGCCGAACGTCTGCGGTTCGCCCGGGTACAGCGTCGCGTGAATGCCGCCGAACACCACGTAGGCACCGCGCGCGCGCGCGAGCACGCCCACTTCGTATCCGCGCAGCGCATTGCCGGTATGAATGCTGATCCCGACGACGTCGCCCGGCGCGACCTGCGCCGGATCGAACGGCTCCAGCGTTTCGTCGCAGAGGACCGGATCGCCCCACCGGTCCGGCGTCGCCGCCGCGAGGACGAACAGCCACCGCGGCGTGATCACGGCTACGCCGAACGAGGCGTGGCTCGGGTTGACGAGGAACACACGCATAGACGAGGCCTCCCGTAATGGAACACGAACACACGCGCGATCGATTGCGCGTCAGAAACTCTTTCCGATCGCTCGTCCGGCGCGCGTGAAGAAGTCGCCGAGGGCGAGACCGGCGCGTTTTGCGCCGCTGCCGATGGCCACGCCGGCGTCGGCGGCGCCCGTCCAGGGCGCGTCGCCGGCGACGGCCGCCGAGGCCGCCATTCGCGGCGCCGGCGCATCCGGCGACCGTGCTCGGTAGGGAGCGCCGACCGGTTCGATAAAAGAGTGCTCGAGAGGACGGGCATGGAGTGGCTCGGTCGAGTCGGAGATGTCGAAGGTTCGCGATTGCGCCGAACGCAAGAGCGCGGCTGGCGCGGCGTGAACGTGTTCCATCGCCGCGGTCGCGGCCGGCGGCGGCGACGAACGTCGCGATCGCTTGGCGGCGGACCTGGTACGAGTCGACGCGAGAGGGGCTTTCCTGCTGGCGTCGAGAGGAACAGCTTCGAGACTTCTCCCAATCCGGGATTCCCGAAGCGACCGCGGAGACTCGGGAGACAACTTCGAGAACGAGAGCGCCGCGGGCAATGACGCGGCATCGAGCGCCGCGGTGTGCCCGGCCGCGCGCGCGTCGAGAAACATCACGACGGGCGCCGCATCTTTCGATGCGAACACGAGTCCGGCAAACAGCACCACGCCGGCGATGCAGAACGTGCGTGCGAGCCGCGGCGCGAGCGAGCGCCGTGGACCCAGCAGCCGCCCGACGCGAGCGCACAGCATCGGATGCGATCCGATCGCGCCGGGGATGACGGCCGCCTCGTCGAACGAGGCAATCGACATCGCGGCCACGTCGGCCAGACACGCGGCGTACCGGTGCGCGGCGCCGGTCCGCGCGACCACGAGATCGTCGCAGGCGGCCTCGCGTTCCAGATCGATCCGACGGCTCATGAACCGCACGGCCGGATGCAGGCCCGCGACCGTCGTGATGATCGCCTGCGCGAGACGCGACCAGTCGTCGAACCGCGACAGGTGCGCGTACTCGTGCATCACGATCTGATCCACGGCCTCGTCGTCGAGCGCGCTGAGCAGGTGCTCGGACACCAGAATCGCCGGCCGGCCCGGTCCCAGCGCGCATGCGCCGCGGGCGATGTCGGTGACGCGAAGCTCGGGCCGGCGGCCCGACCGGCGAACCGACATCCACATCGGCAGGCGGGTCTCGCGGTCCGCGTCGAACGGCCGCGACTGCCGCCGCAGCCGGACGAGCAGGCGAATTCCGGCGGCGATGCGGACGACGGCCGCGATCGTCGCGGCGAACCAGATCGCGATTGCCACAAAAGCGATCCAACCCGATATCTCCGGCACCAGCACGATCGCCGATGCGAATGGCGGGTCGTCAGGCGTTTTGATCGATGGCGCAGACGGCATCGTCGCGACGAACTGGAAGATCTGCGCGATCTGTACGACGGGAAGCAGAACGACTGCGACAAGCGCGAACCACCAAATCGCGTGGCGCGTCGCCGCGTTCAGTCGCGTCATCCATCGCAGCGCAAGCGCCGTCAGCAACGCGATCGCGACGCCTTGCCAGAGCCAGGCGACGAGCATCGTCAACAGCGCCGGCGTTGTCGACGTCGTCATCGCCGTGGGTTCCTGCCCTTCGGCCTGTCCGGACTCGCGGCGGGGGCCTTCGCAATCAGCTCGCGAATGCGCCGCATGTCGTCGGGATCGACACTGTCGTGGCCCAGCAGATCGAGGACGAGGAGCTCCGCGGAATCGTCGAAAAAGCGTTGCAGCAGATGCGACACGGCGCGGCGGCGCGCCTGCCCGTGGTCGACGAGCGGCATGTACGTGAACGCGCGTCCGTCCTTCTCGTGCGTCACGTGTCCTTTCTGTTCGAGGATTCGCAGCATCGTGAGCACGGTATTGTAGGCAGGCTTTGGCGCCGGCAGGTCGCTGACGACTTCGCCGACCGTGCCGCGGCCGCGGGCCCAGAGCACGCGCATGATGCGCAGCTCCCCGTCGGTCAGCGATGGCGATCCTCGTCTGGGCATCGTCCGGCTCTTTTCAATCTCCTAATTCTTTAAGAGCACGCCACAGACAGTAGGGCCCGGCTCGGGACCTTGTCAACTAAATAATTAAGAGATGCCCGAGCGTCAGTCGCCGATCACGACGCGGCGCAGACGCGCGCAGTCTCCCACAACACGGACTGCTGTTCGAAGCTCTTTCGATAGCGGTCGACGAGGCCCCGCACGCTCGCGCGCGCGTCCGGCGTGTCCGGGTGAACGAGCAGGAGCACCTTCGATCGCTCGTGATCGACGACGCCGTCGGGGCGGCGCCATTGTCCCTCGGCCTCCCAGACGGTGAGCCCGTCGGGAAAGCGCGCGGTCACTTCGTCGCGCAGGAAGAGTTGCCATTCGAGCTCGCTGACCACGCCCTTCGGCCGCGTGAGGCCGAAGTACAGCGTCGTCCGGACCTGCGCGGTTGCAGCGGGTCCGCATTGAGGATCGGCCGCCTGCGACTGCCGCGCGAGGCCGGCGACGGTGACCGTCCCGACGAGAACGCCGGCGCAGAAGATCGAGCTCGTGATGCCAACAGTCCTGGGACGCATGAAGTCTCTCCGCTGTAACGAGTCCGACACGTCAGACTCCAGACAAGTAGCGACAAACCTTACAAGTCTGGCTGTAGCGCGACCTGGGCGAGTCAGGCTGTAGCGCGACTCGTGACATTCATATATAGGCGGCGGGCGGCGGTCAGATCGGCCGCGCCGGCTCCGTAGACGCCGCGGTACTCCGGCGGCAGCAGGTCCGCGATGGCGAGGCCGACGGCGTCCATCATCAGCTGGCGATCCCGACCCGCCTGCTCGGCGAGCGCGCTCGCCTCCATCGGACGGCCCGCCCGCGCCACGATCCGGACCGCATGAACCGTCGTGTCGCCGATCGGAAACAATGCCTCCGAGCCGACGATGCCGACCGGCAGCACGCGCGCGTCCGGGAAATCGAGATACCGCGTCACGCCGGCCAGCATCGGCTGCATCCCGTTGGTCCGGCTGCGGGTCCCCTCGGCGAACACGAGCAGTGCGTCACCCGCGCCCAGCCGTTCGTGCGCGATGTCGATCGATCGCCGCGCCGCGTGCGCGACGTCGCGAGGCTGCATCACGGCTTCGTCGGTCGACAGCCCGCTGCTCTGCGGCACCTTGATCGTGCCGAAGCAGAGACTGGAGAAGCGCCGCTTGACGCTCGAATACACCTTCGGCCCCGCGATGACCGTCAATCGATCCGCAATCGCGGGCGCGCCGCCCCGGTGAAAGAGAACTTCGATCAGATTCGCGTCGGAGTACGACAGATGATTCGCGACGATGACGACCGGCTTGTCGGCGACCGCCGCCAGATGCTCGAGCCCGAAGAGCGCCGAGTCCGGCTGCAGAATGCTGTCGGCGAGCACGTGGTGGATCCGCCTCGCGAGCGGATCGCGGGGGTAGTACTCCCAATCGGCGCCGGAGGTTCCGAGCCGTTCGCCGAGACGCAGCAGCGCGCCCGGACCGGCCGCGTCGAGCTCGCGCTCGAGGGCCTCGCGGATCTCGTCCAGCGTCTCCGCGTCCTGGCCCGCAAGAAACGTCGTGATGGCGGCGATGAGCGGATCGCGGCTGACCAGCGGCTCCGGCACGTCAGGTCGCCTGCACGCTGGCGAGCGCCTGCGCTTCGGTGTCGTAGACGGTGAAGACGCTGTTCAACTGCGTCACGACGAACACCTCGTAGGCTCTCGGCGACGGGCTGCAGACGACGAGGCGGCCGCCGCGCTTGAGCGCGTTCGTCTCGCAGGTGATGAGCTCGGCGAAGCCGGACGAATCGATGCCCGTGACATCGTGCAGATTCAGCACGATGCGGCGCGATCCGCTGTCAAATGCATGGTGCACCGCGCCGCGGAGTCCGGATTCCAGCGTCAGCCGCCCGTGAATCTGAAGGACGGTGACCGATCCAACGAGCCTGGATTCAATCATGCCGCGCCATTCTACCGGCGCGTGATCGTTCGCGCTTCACGCAAAACAGCGGTCGGCCGATTCATTGTCCGGGATGGTACTGCCGCTCTTTATGACTCTCGACCTGCGGCCGGTAGAAATACACCTCGCGCAGATCGCCGGTGCTGTACCGCGCCGCCTGATCGCTGAAGTGCGGCGACTTCGGATCGCCGCTCTGTCCGCCGGCCGTGATCGCCTTCGCCTGCACGCGATCGCCGAACTCGACGACGGCGACGAAGCTGTTGCCGGTCGTGCCGTACATTTTCCTGGTGCCCTTATACGTGCGCGCGCCGAATGACGCGAGCGAGCCCCACCGCGACGAGGTGAAGCCGACCGGAATGCTCGGTCCTGCATCGTTGAACGGCTGGACGATGTCGCCGGTCAGACGCTGGTAGCGGTTGATGTCGCCCCACGGCGTCTTCCAGCTTCCGAAGTCGCTCGCGAGCTTGTCCGACGCGGCCGACAACGCCTGCAGCAACTGCTCCGGCGCCGCTTTGCTGACGATGAACACCTCCGCCGACACGCCGGCCTTTCGCGCATCGTCTGCGACGCGGCGTCCGATTTCCTCGCCCCAGTACACCGCCAGCGACGTGGGCACCGACGTCGTCGACCAGCGCAGGTCCCATGCCTTCAACAGCGCGATCTGCTCCGCCAGTTTCGTCTTCAGCGGATTGCCGGCAGGCGTCTTGTCGTAGGCCTTGACGAGCGCGGGAATCTGATCCTGGAACGCCGGCAGGTAGCTGTCGTACGCCGCGGCGATCAGCGAGTCGAGCGTGAAGTCCTTCTTGTTCTCGAGGACGCGGATCGCGTGAATGCCGCGCGCGTTCTCGCCGTTGCGCTCGACGTACTTCGGATACTCGGCCTGCTTCGGGCTGTTCGGCCCCGCCGCGGACCACGGCCAGTTGTTCGTGTTGTAGAGCCACCCCGTCGCCGGATTCCGCAGGCCGGGCGTTTCGTCGATGGACAGCACGCCGTTCCACTCGGTCGCCGGATCGCTCCCGTCGACCGGCTTGGTCCAGTCGAACTTCGGATCGCGCTTCGGGATGAAGTTGGAATGGAAGTACGCGATGGTGCCGTCCGCGTCGGCGTAGACGGTGTTGTTCGACGAGTTCGTGTGCAGGTCCATCGCGTCGCGGAATTCTTTGTAGCTCTTCGCCTTCGTTCGCGTGTACGACTGCGTCAGCGCCTTGACGGGCTCCTGCATCAAGCGGACGCTCACCCATTTGGCATTGTCTCCAGGAGCTTCGCGAACAATCGGTCCGTGATGCGTGCGATACACCGTGAATTCTTTTTGCGCCATACCGTTGGCCGACTTGTACGGCACGGTGATGGTCGTCGCCGTCACGCGACGCTCTTCAGTGCCGTACTTGTAGGCGAAGCCGTCGCCCTTCTTCACGATGGTTTCGAGGTACTCGTCGATGTTGTCCACGCCGCTCGACGTGTGCATCCA
>Ga0114129_10011660_pt1 | contig 12509 bp, 8 predicted proteins | sample RhiMetdeltSRZDD1_FD_80071 | JGI IMG/M metagenome (GOLD analysis project Ga0114129, IMG submission 80071) | Populus rhizosphere microbial communities from Tennessee, USA - Rhizosphere MetaG P. deltoides SRZDD1 (version 2) (version 2) | ecosystem: Host-associated > Plants > Roots > Rhizosphere >...
TCAATGGTGTCCTAGCGCCGCCTCTGCTGGTCATCATTATGATTGTTTCAAACAACAAAAAAATTATGGGCAAGAGAGTAAATAGGCGATTCACCAATTTTGTCGGTTGGACAGCGGCAATAGTCATGTTTGCAGCCACAATCGGTATGTTCGCCACTTGGCCGTAAACATGGGACGTCATTCCTTTTGACTTTTTCGGAGCACTCCGGTGAGAACACACTGCGCACTTTGGTAATTCTTTGCTTACGTCTATACTAAATCTTCGTTACAATGGGCCTTATGGAGATTCTAAGGGACCACATAGCATACAGTTAATTGTATGTTGCCTGAACCGTTTACTGCTGACTTTTTAAACCAGCTAGAAACCCTGAGACTCCGCACGCGCAAGGAATTTCTTGGGAGCCATACAGGCAGCTACTCCTCGCCGCGGCGCGGCACCAGTTTGGAGTTTGCCGACTACCGCAAATACTCGCCCGGCGATGATCTCCGCTACCTCGATTGGGGTATCTACGCTCGCACCGATAGGCTTTATGTTAAAATCTTTCGCGAGGAAGTGGACCTGTTCGCTTACGTTTTTATCGACGCGAGCGCATCCATGGCGTTTCCCTCGCGCGCAGAGAAATATTTGCCGGCGACGCACGTAGCGCTCGCCCTGGCCTACGTCATCTTGGCCAATCACGATCACGTCAAGCTGCATTTACTGCGCCACGCAAACCGCGCTGCCGCATCGCCATTTTATCGCGGCCGGCGGCGCATGGCTGATTGTATCGAGTTCGCGACTTCAGCCGTTCCCGCCGGTCCGATGGACTTGGCCTCATCGCTTAGCGACCATCTTCAACGCCTGCGCCGGCCGGGTAAAGCGATTCTTATATCCGATTTCCTCATGCCCGCCGCCGCCTACCAACAGGGATTGAATTTGCTGCGTGGTTTCAATCTCGACATCGCCTCCATGCAAGTAATGTCTCGCTATGAGGTCGAGCCGCGTTTTCCCAACGGCGGCGAAGTTACGACCGACAGCGAGACCCAGGGAGAGATCCGGTATCAGTGGAGCGACAAGTCACAGCGCGATTATCAATCAAAGCTGGCCCATCACAATCTGGAAATCCGCAGTTTCTGCCACCAAAGCGGCATTCACTATTCGCTTTATGTCGCCGATCGCGATCTCACCGATTTTATTTTCGCGACCTTGCCGGCCATCGGGCTTTTCAAGTAAGGCCATGGAGTTTCTCAATCCCACCGCTCTCCTCGGACTGTTCGCGTTGCCTCTGCTGCTGATTCCCTATCTGGCGCGCCGAAAACCGCGCCGGCTGGTTTTTTCCAGCTTGTTGCTGTTTCTGGAAGGCGGGGTTCAAGTAAGCGGCCGCCCTCTGGGGCGCATTCATCTGCCGCCAATATTCTTTCTCCAGTTATTGCTTCTCGCCTTGCTCATTTTGGCCCTGAGCGAACCGGTATTTTCCGTTCGACCCACGAGTATTGCCATCGTCTTGGACAACTCGGCAAGCATGCAGACGGTGGAAGACGGTAAAACTCGCATGGCCCTCGCCAAGGAAAAGGCCGGCGGCTTGACCACGGAGCTTGGCGTATCGGGCAAAGTCGATCTCTACACAACCACGCCGCGGCTTCAGCGGGTCAATGCCGCGCCGCTGAGCACGATTGAAGCCAAATCACTGATCGGTAGCATTCAAGCCAACGATCTCGGCGATCCGCCGATCGATTACGACGACGCACTCAGCCGCTTGGCGCGCGAGCGCAAATACGAGCGCGTCTATCTCATCACCGATCATCCGGCGGCGTCCCAGGACGCCGTCGCACGGGTAATTTCCGTCGGACAGCCCAAGTCAAACTTGGCGGTTACCGCCTTCGAGGTACGTCGTTCTTCTTTGGGCAACGCGCGCTTGGAAGCGAGCGCGACCGTGAATAATTTTTCCACCCGGGATGAAAAGGTCAAAATAACGGTCAAAGGCAACGGCACAACTCTAACCAGCCGCGAGATTCTTGTGCGCGCCGACAAGTCGGCTAGCGCGAGCTTCGAAGGCTTGCCCGAGTATGCAGGTTACCAGGCCGAAATCGATATTCGCGACGCCTTGGCGCTCGACAATCGCCGCTTCGCCACCGCGCCCGCTTCGCGCCACCTGCGTATCCTTGCGGTCACGCCTCTGCCTCAAGCGCTAACCAGTCTAAGATCCATTCCAGGTGTCAGCGTCGATGTCGTTACCCCCGCCGACTATCAAAAATCAGCACGCACCGGCTACGGCCTGGAAATATTTCATTTCGCGGCGCCCGAAGTCTTGCCGGAAAATCCGGCGCTCTTCATTCTGCCGCCGGAAAAAAGTTTCTTGGTGGACCTCGGCGCGCCCCTCGGCAATGTGCAGATTTCCAATTGGCGCGAATCCAATATGTTGACCCGCTATATCAATTTTAGTTTGTTTCGACCGACCTACGCTCGCCCGCTAAAACCACAGACGACCGGTGACGTCGTCATTGAAAGTCCGGGCGGAGCCCTCGCTTTCGCTCTCGAACGAAAAGGCTTTCGCTATCTCGTCCTCGGTTTCGATCCATTGCCTTATTTGGGCCGCGAAAATTTACCGATGTCGATTTTCACGCTTAATTTTCTCGATTGGTTTTTTGAAAGCGGCGCGCTCAAGTCTCAAGCGACCGGGGAGCCGATCGCTTTGGGACCGATGCAGCCGGGCGATGCTATTATCGCGCCGACAGGCGAGAAGGCGTCGTTGAAATCGGGCGGCGACTATTTTTTAGATACCTACCGCCAGGGCGTCTATCAGCGTCAGCGTGGCCGCGAAACCCACCTGTATGCACGCAATTTGACCGACGCCAATGAATCCGAACTGAGAACGCCGGCAGCCATCGAACTCCAGGGCTCGACACAAACTCCCGGTAGCGGCTCGGCGCTCTTTACTTTCTGGCCCTATCTGCTGCTTGGCTCGCTGTTGCTGCTTTTCATCGAGTGGTTTATCAACCCGCCCCTGACCGTTGGTAAATTTCGCCGTGGTTCGCGTCAAGCGGTATAGGTTCGATGAATAATACATTGAACACATTTCTCGCCGAGATTGTTTTCGCCAAGCCATATTTTCTCTGGCTGTTGCTCGCCTTGCCGCTTTTGTGGTTTCGCTTCCGCGACCGCCGCCTCGTAGTGTTGCTGGCGCGCAGCTTGATTCTGGCGCTGGTGATCTTGACGCTCGCCGATCCGCAGTCAGCGAGCGAGGAATCACGCGATCAGGAGCGCATTTTCGCCTACGACGTTTCCGACAGTATCCCGACTTCGATGCGCGATTGGATGAAAAGCTCGGCCCGCCCGGTCCCTGCGCCCGGTCGTCACGATCGCGTCTTCGTTTTTGGCGCCGCTGCGGCCGGGGTCAGCAACTGGAAAGAAGTGCTCGATGGCGATCGCGCCAAGAATGCCGGCGCGGCGCCGGAAAAAACCAGTTTGGAAAATCTTTTCAACGCGCTTTTGGCGCTGCCCGCGGGGCCGCGCAGTCTCTACTTGTTTACCGACGGTTGGGAAAATCAAGGAAACGTCGAACGCCTTTTACCCGCGGTCGCGGCCGCGGGAATCAAGATTTATCCCATCCTGCCTGCGGAGCGTCCAGCGATTGCCAATGTCGCAATAACCAAATTGCTGGCGCCGACCCAAGGAAATAGCGGCGAGAGTTTGAACGTCAAAGTAGTGCTGGATAATCAAAACGACCGGCCGGTCGAGGGCACACTCGCGCTCACCCGGAACGGGCAGGCACTCAAAACCGAGCCCGTGAAACTCACTCCAGGAAGCCAGACCTTTACTTTTCAGGCCACGCCGAGCGAAGATATCCTGACCTCTTTTCAAGCGAGCTTTTCCCCGCGCGACAAGCAAACCGACCGCTACCCGGCCGACAACCACGCCGTCGCATGGGTCAGCTCCCGGGCCAAAACCAAGGTTTTGCTGATCACCGGCCAAAGCGGCGCGGGCCGGCATCTCGAAGAAATAATCAAACGCCAGGGGCTTGAGGTTACCGTGCGGCGGCCGGAAACCGCTCCGCCATCGTCCGGTTATAAGATCGTCATTTTTAATAATGCCGAGCGCGACCGCTTCGCATCCGGTTATCTCGCCTCGATCGAACGGCATACCGCCGAAGGAAACGGTTTTATCATGCTCGGTGCCGACGCCAGTTTTGCACCGACCAGTTATCGCCAAACCCCTATTGAAACTATCTTGCCGGTCGAACCCAAAGAGCCGCCTAAGCGCGAAGAGAAAAATCGCGCCATCGTTTTGGTCGTGGATAAGTCGGGCAGCATGCGCGATGACAACCGCATCGTCTACGCCAAGGAAGCCGCCAAGGCCGTCGCGCGGCAATTACAGGATATCGACCTGCTAGGCGTGGTCGGATTCGATGACAGTCCTTTCGTGGTCGTTTACTTGGAGACGATGGCGCGTTTGCGTGGCGTCATCGATTCGCAAATCGATCGTCTCAAACCCGGCGGTCAAACCTACTTTTTGCCGGCCCTGTTGGAAGCCAAGCGCCAGCTCGAACGGACCAACGCTTCGCGCAAGCATATTATTTTATTGAGCGACGGCGTCACCCGCGGCAGCCAGGGCGAGCTCGTCGATCTGGTCAGTATGATGAAAAACGAGCTCAAGATTACGATCTCCGCCGTGGCGATCAGCTCTGAGGCCGACGTCCGCATCATGAAGCGGATCAGTCAGTACGGCGGCGGCTTGTTTCATCACGTCACCGACCCCTCGACCCTGCCCCAGATTGTGCTTGAGCAAATGCAAGACAAAACAAAAGAAGAGCCGGTAAATGAAGGGCCTTGGACGCCGGTCCAGGAACGAGGTTCGGAGTTACTTGCCGGCTTCGGCGCGCGGGCTTATCCGTCGGTCCTGGGCTTTATGGAAACCGATCTCAAAAGAAATGCCCAGATGGATCTGTCGGTTTCGAAAACAGATCGCCGCCTGCCGCTATTGGCCTCCTGGCGTTACGGCAAAGGGAAATCGATTGCTTTGACGACCGATTTGGAAGGCCGCTGGAGCAGAAACTGGATTCCGTGGAGCGGATTGCAGGGTTTTTGGGGACGCTTGTTTGACTGGCTCAATCCACCGGAAGAAAATCTAATCCCGGCGCATGAAGTCCGGGTCAGCTACGGCGAAAATGGCGCCGTGCTCGATCTGTCAATCTATGATGACGTCAGCGCCAACAGCCAGTATCGGTTCACGATCCATAACCAAGCAGTTAAGGCAGAGGGCGCTCTCAACCGTTTGGCGCCGGGTCATTACCAGGCGGTCTTGCCGGTTGCGCAGCGCGGCGACTATCGAATCGATATCGTTGAGGAAAGAGGCGGCCGCCGGGTCCCCTTTCCGCCAGTCGGCTACTCCCTTTCCTATGATTTGAATAGTGAATTGCCGCGCGTGGAATTTAACCATCGACTCTTGTCGCGCATGGCGCAGGCGACTGGTGGCGAAATCAATCCGCGCTCGGTTCCGAACCAAATCTCAACGACCGTGACCAAGACCTATGAGCCGGTCAAGCAGCCCTTTATTATTTTGGCGTTTTGTCTATTTCTGCTCGAAATCGCATTGAGAAAAGTTGCCTTTGCTGAGCCTGACTGAAAACTTTCCAAGTTTCCAAAGGAATTCTTTGCTTTCCCAAGGCCGGGGTTTTTTGTTTGACAGAGCCGCCGAAACGGTCTAATTAATTGTAAGCTTTTTAACCATGTCTTCAGTAACGACAACGGGTCCAAGCGTCGGTTTGGCGCATCAAAAGCTTGCGCTGCGACCAATTCTTGCTTGCCATTTCAAAACCCTAACATGGCTTGCGACTTTCATCGCAGTGCTGGTAATGAATTCAGTCCAGGCCCACGCCGCAAAGCAAAAGACCCCACGCAAAGAGGCTCCCAAGTGCAAAGCAAATCCCGTCACTGTTCCCGTTCGTAAAGCCACCAACATCCCGACGCAGCGAACCCTGCTTTCCTCGCCCTTTCCTCAACCCTTCGATCCATTCGAAAAGCGCGAACATATGACCCACCGGGTTCGCGCCGACGAAACGATTTTCGATATGCTGGGTCGTTATGGCCTGCCGGAGAAGGAAAGGCAGCAGTGGACACGGTCGATGACACGCGACCTCGGCCGCCAAGTGCTGCCGGTCGGAAGAGACGTGCATCTGTATTTTAGCAATCCCATATTCCGTCGACGAACCCTAGTCCTTCCGGGCAAATTAAAGGCCCTCGAGATCGACCAAGACGACGCTTCGACCTTGACTTGGGAGCAAGGTATTAAAGGAATACTCTTTCAGAAACGCGAAAAACCGTACGACGTGGAAGTAAAAACGGTAAGCGGCTCGGTTGAAACCTCCCTCTTGGAAGACGGCCGCAAGGCCGGAATCCAATCCGCATTACTCTCGCAACTCGCGGATATCTTTACCTGGGACATCGACTTAGAGAAGGAAATCCACGAAGGCGACACTTTTAAAATTCTTTATGAACAGCGCAGCCGCAAGGGCCAAGAAACCAAGTCAACGCTACGCATCCTGGCAGCCGAGTTGATCAATGCCGGGCAAAAACTGACGGCAATCTATTTTGAAAAGCAACGCGGCCAAGGAAATTATTATAACCTCGAAGGCCGCAGCCTGGCGCGCTCTTTCTTGCGCTTTCCCCTTGAGTTTACCAGCATTACCTCCCATTTCACCGAATCCCGCTTTCATCCGATTCTAAAGACCAATTTGCCGCACACAGGCATAGATTTCGCGGCGCAACGGGGCACTCCCGTTCGTGCCGTCGGTGACGGCGTCATCAGCGAAGCCGGCTGGAACGGCTCTTATGGCAAAGCGATCGATATCAAGCACGACCCGACGTATATGAGCCGGTATGCCCATCTGGACAGCTTTGCCATAGGGATTCGCTCCGGCGCCACCGTGACCAAGGGTCAGATCATCGGCTACGTCGGTTCCACGGGTCGAAGCACCGGCCCCCATCTCCACTTCGAGCTCTACAAAGACCAGCAATTCATCAACCCGCTGAGCGTCGACTTTCCCGCCGAGGATAGTATCGAGCCGTCGTTGCAAAAGATCTTCGAAAATCAGACACAAAACTATCTCGTCGAGCTCGGGGCGCCGCCGCAGTCTTAGGCTCAGTTTCTAACTAGCCTCGCGCCAATTTACTAAAGTCTCAATTCCTCTAAGCCCGATCCGTACTGTCCTCTCGCTTTGTCGTCGACGAGATACCCGGCTTATGTGGCCTTTTTCCTTACCGGCACGGCATGGTGCTTAAGCGCTGCATTGGTCTTGTTGCGATTTTTTGATATTGCAAAGATATTTCGGGCGCCCTCGTTTGAAAGCTTTCTGACAGCGCCTGCATCATCTTGGCGGATACCTGACTTTCTTAACCGGGGGACTTCTTAAGCAAGCTGAGTATGATCCAAACCGCCGTAATCCTGAGCACCGGCGACGAACTAACAACCGGCAAAGTCGTCGATACCAATTCAGCGTTTATCGCGGATCGGCTTTTCACCGTCGGTGTAAAGGTCGCCGCGGTGTTAAAAGTCGGCGATGACCGCGAAAAGCTCCTGTGGGCGTTACATCAAGGCTCTGAGTTAGGGGATGTCATTATCGGCACGGGCGGCCTCGGACCCACGGCCGATGATCTCACCACAGGGCTGGTCGCGGAATTTCTGGGCAGAAAGCTCATCACGAACGAAGCCGTCGCCGACGCCCTCAAAAGGCGCTTCGAAGCGCGCGCCATCGCTTGGACACAGAATAATCTCAAACAGGCCTGTTTTCCTGAAGGCGCGATGATCATCCCTAACCCGGTTGGCACCGCGCCCGGGTTTCGCGTGACGGTAAGCCAAGACAAAAGTCTCATTTGGCTTTCCGGTGTGCCACAGGAAATGACCGCCATGTTCAATGAAACAGTCATGCCTTGGATCACCGCGGAGCGCGGTAAAGACAATGAAACTTTCTCGCACACGTTTAAGATCCACGGCCTCACCGAGTCGAAGTTGGACGACCTCGTCAAACCGGTCGACCTGGGACCGCAGGATAAGTTGTCTTTTCGCGCCCATTATCCGGATTTGACCTTGCGCTTGACGGCAAGCGGTGGCAAAGGGCAAGAGAAGGGCTTTGTCGAACGCTGTGAACAAATCCGCCGCATCCTCGGCAAATATATTTATGCTGAAGGCGATATCGCTCTGGAGGAAAAAGTCGGCCAATTGTTAATGGAGAAAAACCAGACCCTCGCTCTGGCGGAATCCTGCACCGGCGGTTTGATTAGCCATCGTATTACCCGGATCGCCGGCAGCTCGGCCTATTTTGTTGGCGGGGCGGTAACCTATGCCAACGAGGCAAAGGTAAAGTTTCTCGGCGTCGACCCGATAACATTGGCAAAATACGGCGCGGTCAGCGAGCAAACGGCATTGGAGATGTCTCGCGGCATCCGGGAGCGAACCGGCGCGAGTATCGGCCTGAGCGTCACCGGCATCGCCGGGCCGACCGGCGGAACCCCGGAAAAACCCGTGGGGACCGTATGGATCGGTCTCGCGCGAAGGAATAACCACGAAGCCCGTCAATTTCAGTTCCACGGCGAGCGTGAGCGCATCATTCTCGGCACCTCACAAGCCGCGCTCAATTGGCTGCGCCTCGCCCTTTTAGAATAGTCGTGATTCGCGCCTTTCTCGCCATCAATCTGGAGCCGCAAGTCATCGAGAAAATTTACCGGTCTATCGACGATCTTCGAGAGCGCATTCCCGCCGTGCGATGGGTTCCGCCGACGAATCTTCATCTGACGGTCAAGTTTTTCGGTGACATCGAAGAAGCGCAAGTCGAGCCGATCGCCATAGCGCTTCAGGACCAACTCGAGCTCTTTCCGCGCTTCACCATAAATGCTAAAGGTCTAGGGGTATTTCCCGAGCGAGGACGGCCAAAAATTTTGTGGGTCGGCTTAACTGGAAACGAGTTGGCCGGGCTCGCAGCAAAAGTGCAGTCATCATTGTTGCCGCTCGGTTTTGCGCCGGAACAGAGAAGCTTCACGCCGCACCTGACAATTGGACGATGGCGCGATTCTGCCCGGGCGCCCAGAACGCTCAAACAAGAATTGGAGCGTTGGCGATATTGCACATTTGGTCATTCCGTCGTGAACGAGGTAATAATAATGCAGAGCGTGTTAAAGGCCGACGGCGCGGTTTACCACCGGCTCAAAGTGATTTCGCTCGGCAAATGAATAACCGGCCAGTTGAAGGAGGCAGGAGATGGACGTAAATCGAGAGAAGGCGATCGATCTCGCCGTGAGCCAGATCGAACGCCAGTTCGGCAAGGGCGCGATCATGAAGCTCGGCGAAGCCGGCGTGCCCAAGGATCTGCCGGTAGTCTCTTCCGGATCTCTCGGTCTCGATATCGCCCTTGGTATCGGCGGCGTTCCGCGCGGCCGCGTAATCGAGATCTACGGCCCTGAATCCTCCGGCAAAACCACACTGGCGCTGCATATCGTCGCCGAAGCACAGAAGCCAGGCGGCATGGGCGCGTATATCGACGCCGAACATGCGCTGGACTTGGGCTATGCCAAGAAGCTGGGAGTTAATACCGATGAGCTACTGATTTCACAGCCTGATCATGGCGAGCAAGCGCTGGAAATCGCCGAGACCCTGGTGCGCAGCGGCGCAATCGACGTGCTGGTGATCGATTCCGTTGCCGCACTCGTTCCCAAAGCGGAAATCGAAGGCGAGATGGGCGATTCGCACATGGGATTGCAGGCGAGGCTGATGTCGCAAGCATTGCGCAAGTTAACGGCGACGATTGCCAGATCCATGACGGTGGTCATTTTCATCAATCAGATTCGCATGAAGATCGGCGTCATGTTCGGCAACCCGGAAACCACGACCGGCGGCAACGCGCTCAAGTTCTACGCCTCGGTGCGCATGGATATTCGGCGCATCGGCGCGCTCAAAGACGGCGACAACGTGATCGGCGGACGAGTCCGTGTCAAAGTAGTCAAGAATAAAGTGGCGCCACCGTTCAAAGAAGCCGAGTTCGATCTTCTCTACGGCACCGGCATTTCGCGCGATGGAGAAATCGTCGATCTCGGCAGCGAGCTCGGAGTCGTCGAAAAAAGCGGCGCTTGGTATTCTTACGGCGGTGAACGCATCGGCCAAGGCCGCGAGGCGGCCAAATCATTTCTCAAGGAACACCCCGAAACCGCGAACGACATCATGACCAAGGTGATGGAAAAAATCGGCATTCAGCAACGCCCAGCCGAACCTCCTGCGCCAGCCGCGGTGTCGAGCGCGGACAAGAAGGAAAAAGGTAAAGTTCGGTAGCTTTAGAAGGTCATTCTGGCGCTCAAGAAAGCCGAAGTCGATTCCAAAGGAGCCGCAGCCGCGGCAGAAGCGTTGCAAACTGCGCTACGCTATCTCGGTTATCGCTCACGCAGCGAAGCCGAAGTTCGACACTATTTGCATCAACGAGGCTACTTGCCGGCGGCCGTCGAAAGCGCGGTCGGCCGGCTGCGCTCATTGAAATACGTGAATGACGAGGTCTTCGCACGCGACTGGGCGCTCGCGCGTGCCCAGAGCACGGGTTATGGCCCAAGGAGAATTGATCAAGAATTGAGAAGCAAGGGTATCAGCCAATCCCTGATTCGCGACACGTTGCGGGAGACCTTCGATCAAGTCGACGAAGCCGGGCGAGCCAAGCGGCTTCTCGCCAAACATTTCGCCGGCGCAGTTTTGAAAGAATCTAAAACACGCAACCGCGCGGTGGCCTTTTTACAGCATCGCGGCTATAGCAGCAAAGTGATTTTCGATCTGTTAGGCTATTGGATAGAAGAAGATTGATGGAAATATGATGACCGGCAGTGACATTCGCAAATCCTTCTTGGATTATTTCGCAAAACAGGGCCATACCGTGGTCCGCAGCTCGTCTCTCGTGCCCGACAAAGACCCGACCTTGCTTTTCACCAACGCGGGGATGGTTCAGTTCAAAAACGTTTTTCTAGGTCAGGAGCGTTTGCCCTTCGTGCGCGCCACGAGCGCGCAAAAGTGCCTGCGCATTAGCGGTAAGCACAACGACCTTGAAGCTGTCGGCCGCGACACCTATCATCACACCTTTTTCGAGATGCTCGGCAATTGGTCCTTCGGCGATTATTATAAAGCCGAAGCGATCGAGTGGGCCTGGAATCTGCTGACCAAGGAATGGAGCCTGCCCAAGGACAGACTCTACGCGACCGTTTACCTCAACGACGATGACGCCGAGCGCTTGTGGGCGAAGATCAGCGGTCTGCCCGCCGAATGCATCAGCCGCTTCGGAGAGAAGGAAAATTTTTGGGAAATGGGCGAGACCGGTCCCTGCGGTCCATGCAGCGAAATTCATCTCGATCGGGGGCCCAAGGCGTGCGACCGGCAAGGCGTGCCGGGGCACCAATGCTGGGTCAACGGCGATTGCGCGCGTTACATCGAGCTCTGGAATCTGGTTTTCATCCAGTACAACCGCAAAGAAAATCGCGAGCTGGAAGAGCTGCCGTCGAAGCATGTCGATACCGGCATGGGACTCGAGCGCATCACTGCTGTACTGCAAAACGTTTTGTCGAACTACGACATCGATTATATGCGCGCGCTCACAGCGACCACCGAGCAACTTACCGGCAAAAAGTACGGCATCGATCCAACGGCGGATATTTCGTTTCGGGTCATCGACGATCACGCACGCGCGGTTAGTTTTTTGATCGCCGACGGCGTCATGCCGAGCAACGAGGGACGCGGCTATGTCTTGCGCCGACTGCTGCGGCGCGCCGCACGCCATGGGCGCTTGATCGGCCTGGAACAACCCTTCTTGCACGAAGTCGCCAAGACCGTCGCGGCGGTGATGGGCGATGCCTATCCCGAACTGCGCACCGAAGAACAGCGCATTCGCGAAGTCATTCGCACCGAGGAGGAACGCTTCGGCGAAACTCTAGAGAAGGGGCTCGCGCTGCTCGAGGACGCCACAGCAAAACTCAAAAGAGAAAACCGACAAGTGCTGCCCGGCGATGTCGCTTTCCGTCTCTACGACACCTTTGGGTTTCCGCTCGATTTAACCGAAGATATTTTGCGCGGTGAATCCATAGCCGTCGACCAGGCCGGCTTCGAGAAGCTGATGCAGGAACAGCGCGCGCGCGGACGTGAAGCGCGCGAATCCACCAGCATAGAATCCAAGATCCAGCTCGACCGGCCCGTTCATTTCATCGGCTACGACCGCCTTGAAGGAGAGTCCTCCGTGCTGGCCATTTATGGGAACGGTGCCGGGCGAAACGAAGCGGTCGAGGGAGATGAGATCGAGCTGCTTACCGCGGAGACACCTTTCTACGGCGAATCGGGCGGCCAGATCGGCGATCGCGGTACGATCACTACCGCGCGCGGTGATATTATCGAAGTCTTCGACGCGCACCACCCCACGCCTCAACTCACGGCGCATCGGTCACGAGTCAAGAAAGGGCGTGTCCAGGTCGGCGACAAGGTCCAATTGGCAGTCGATCCCAAGCATCGTCAAAAGGTCAAA
>Ga0114129_10011661_pt1 | contig 12508 bp, 9 predicted proteins | sample RhiMetdeltSRZDD1_FD_80071 | JGI IMG/M metagenome (GOLD analysis project Ga0114129, IMG submission 80071) | Populus rhizosphere microbial communities from Tennessee, USA - Rhizosphere MetaG P. deltoides SRZDD1 (version 2) (version 2) | ecosystem: Host-associated > Plants > Roots > Rhizosphere >...
CGACGAGTTCACGGACCTCGGCGAATCGTTCAACACGATGGCCGACCGCCTGGTCCAGCTGCAGGAAGACGTCAAGCGGCAGGAGCGCCACGCGATGTTCGGCCGCGTCGCCGCCGGCATCGTGCACGATCTGTCGCATCCGATTCAGAACATCGGCAACAGCACACGCCTGCTCCTGCGCGACGACGTCGATCAGGAATCGCGGGACATGTTCCGCCGCACCATCGAGCGCGAGCTGACCACGCTCAAGCGCTTCATGGACGACCTGCGCAACGTCGTCAAGCCGAAGCCGATCGAACGCTTCGCGATGGAAGTGAATCAGTCGGTCACCGAGATCGTCGAGTCGATGCGCCCGGAAGGCGATCGCAACGGCGTGCTGGTCGAGGCGCGCTACGCACCGGGCCCGCTCGTCATCGAGGGCGACCGCTTCGCGCTGGGACGCGTCTACCGCAATCTGATGTCCAATGCGATTCAGGCCACGGCGCCTGGCGGCAGCGTGACCATCGCCACAGCGCGGGTCGGCGATCAGGTGGAGATCAGCGTGACCGACACGGGATCCGGCATTCCCGCCGATCGTCTATCGGCCATCTTCGACGATTTCGTCACCACGAAACGGCGGGGCCTTGGCCTCGGCCTTGCGATCTCCAAGCGCATCGTCGAACAGCTCGACGGCACGATCGTCGTCGAGAGCGAGGTGGGACGCGGCACGGCGTTCACGCTGCGGTTCCCCGCGCGCGACGATCGCACGGTTCAAGTCGCTGCAAGTTAGAGGGAGGATGAGTATGTTCCGGACACTCGTGAAGACCGACGCGCTGTCGGTGGCCGACCAGACGGTCGCCGTCCGCTATTTCGAGCTGCGAACCATGCGGGGGGCGCGGCGGTACAGCGCCGAGATTCTGCTGGCACCCGGCGATCGGATCATTCTCGACGACGATTCGGTCACGAACCTCGAAGCGCGCACGAACGTCCTCGTGCCGGCGACGCTGTACAGCCGGCTGCTGGCAAGCCGCCCGGACGCTGCCTGATCGTTGTTCGGGAAAGGCCCCCGCGAAGAGGCGCAGCGACGAATCGTCGCCGCCGCGCCGTCCTCAGCCACGAATCACGGGGTCGGGTCAGGGGGGAAATCCTGCTGCGACCCGCTACTTTTTGGGCAGCACCGCGTCTTTCAACTGTTTGGCAATCCGGGCCTTGACCACGGTCTTGGCGGGAATCTTGATGGCCTCGCCCGTCGCCGGGTTCCGACCCATACGCGCCTTGCGCTTCTGAACGACCAGCTTCACCATTCCGGGCAGCACGAACTCTCCGGAGCGCTTCAGCTCCTTCTCCGCGAGCGCCGTCAGCTCGTCGAAGTATTCGCGGGCCTGCGTCCGCTTCACTTCGAAGCGCTCGGAGAAGTGCGAGAAGAGTTCGGATTTTCCCATCCTGCGGGCGGCGTCAGCCATCGGTGTTTCCCCCTTGACGCGCTGTGATGTTCACCGCCGATCGTCGCGCGCGCGGCATCAATCGCGGTACTGCTCGAAAAGCCCGCGTATCCTAGCGCGGGCTTCTCGCCAGTGTCAATTCGTGACAAATGCGAAAACCTCGGTTTTTCGGCCTGAATGCTAGAATTTCGACGTATGTCAAGCTCGACGCTCGAAACCTTCCCCAACCCGCGGCCGGAGCGGGATTATGAAATCTCTATTCAGTGTCCCGAGTTCACGTCCGTGTGCCCGAAGACGGGCCTGCCCGATTTCGGCGAGATCCGCATCGCCTACGTCCCCAATGCCCACTGTGTCGAGCTCAAATCCCTGAAGTACTACCTGATCGAGTTTCGCAACCGCGGCATCTTTTACGAAAGCGCGACAAACCAGATCCTCGACGATCTGGTCGCCGCGCTTCAGCCGCGCCGGATGACGGTGGTCGGAGACTTCTCTGTGCGCGGAGGGATCAAGACGGTTGTGACCGCTCAGTACGTGGCCGATCGCTAAGCGGACGTATCGGCGACGTTCCCCTCGAACGAGTTGTTCTCGGTTGTTGGCCCCTTCGGTCTGTTGTCAGACGAACGGTCAAGGACGCGACGCGGGCACCGAGCCGACCGCCGACCCGAGAAAAAACGGCTCCCAGAAATCGCATTGTTTCTCTCGGAGGCGCTTGTCCTCGCGAACCGGGATGTCCAGAACGAGGTACTTGTCGGCCCCTCTTCCCGCACCGGTCGGGTGTTTGTATGCTGGCCAACGGACGACGCTGTCGTCGTCGACGCTCGGATTTCCGGTGGCCGCAAAGCGCGTCCAATAATCGCTGATTGCGCTGAAGAGCGCCATGTCGTCCGTGTTGAGGACGTAATTCGAAGGAGGACCGAAGTTGTTGCCGAAGACGAAGTTTCGGTCGAGTCCATGAATGACGAGATCGGGAACGACCGCGTCTGCTTCACGTTCGAAGGAGTAGAGATAGACAGGAGTCCGCGTCCGCTCAACCAGGCGCGCCACTCTGCGCGCTTCGCAGACGGCCTCGACATCACCAACCAACCGCGTCAGAGCAAGTTTCGGCGACGGGAAGTCGCCGGCTGGGTACCTCGCAAGGATCGCCGGTGCGTCGGCTGGCCCGAACTCGGTTTCCACTGCAGTCTCGTACTGCTGCGTGGTCAGACCGAGAGGAAAGCTTCTATCTGCGTATATCCATCCCTCGTCCCGGGTTGCCCCAATAATGATGGGTACGCGGTTGAACATCCCGTCCTCGTATAGCGCCCGAGGTTGATCGGGAATGTCGAAGCCATCGACCACGGGACCCCAGGCGACGCGTCCACGTTCTGAGAGCTCCTGCTGGCCGTTTGGAAACGCCAACAGGACTTGGTTCCGGGTCTTGGAGCGCATGCACGCAAGCACGTGGGCAGGGTCCGCACAGCCCGCGGCTGCAGCAAAGCGGATGCCCAGGACCTCGGCATCCGCAAGCGTCGGCAGGCGCGTCGACGCGTAGCCGCTCTGCATGATCGCGCGACCAAAGTAGCCGCCACTTCCAGGCGATACGACGTGGAGGCTCACGCTGTGAGAGCCGGCTGACTGTCCGCCAATCGTCACGTTGTTGGGATCGCCGCCGAACGCGGCGATGTGGTCGCGCACCCAGGCGAGCGCCGCACGCTGGTCGAGGAAGCCATAATTCCCTGACGACGGATATGCTGGATCCTCGGCCGTGAGCGCGGGGTGCCCCATGAATCCGAACGGTCCGAGACGATAGTGGGCGGCGACGACCACCGCCCCCGTCCGCTCAACCATGTTACGCGGGTTACTGTCCGCGAGGTTCGCGGACGCCGCCTGGAACGCGCCGGTGTGAATCCACACAATCACGGGCGCCGGTGAAGCTGGCGCAGGGTCAGGCGTCCAGACGTTCAGTTTCAGGCAGTCCTCGCTGCCCACCGTCGAACTGCTCCCCGGTGGGTTGACGATCGGGCACGGCATGGACGCGACTGTCGCATTCAACGTCGACGCCCAGGGCGCGGCGGGCTGTGGAGGTTTCCAGCGCAGGTTGCCCACTGGTGGCGCCGCGAAGGGAATGCCCAGAAACGCGCAGGACGAGCCAAGATTCACGCCCTGCACGGCTCCGCTCACGGTGGTGACAAAACAGGACACAGGCTGGGCCCTTCCACTGTATGAAGGAAAACCAAGCGCTACCACGACCGCCGGGATCACCAGTGCCGCGCTTCCGAAAGGTTGCTTCACGATCGGCTCCTTCTCTGTCTGCGAGCAGGCTCGGATATACCGTGCGGAGCCGCCGATAGTCCTTGCGGAAACCTCTCGAAAGCCCCCAATATTTCCCCGTGCCAGCGTCCCGGTTCCCTGGAGACGTGACGAGCCGCAAGGCGAGGCCGATTTACGAGTTCGGGCGTTTCCGGCTCGAGCTGTCGGAGCATGTGCTGCTACGTGACGGTCATCCTGTGCCGCTCACGCCGAAGAACTTTGACGTCTTACGCGTGCTCGTCCAAAACGGCGGACATCTGGTCGAGAAAGAAAGACTGTTGAAGGAGGTCTGGCCGGACAGTTTCGTCGAGGAAGGGGCGCTCAATCGCAGCGTTTCCATCCTGAGGAAAGCTTTGGGCGAAGGCCCGTCTGGGCCGAAATTCATCGAGACGATACCAAAGCGAGGCTATCGCTTTGTCGCGACGTTCAGAGAATGTCTCGACGGGAGTTCCACATTCACGATCGAGCCGGCAGGCCGCACCGTTGTAGGCCTCGAAGCCGCTCATGCGGATTCGCGACCGCGTCCGAACGCATCTGCGGCGCCGGCCGCACCTGGCCGCATTTCGAAGCTCGCGGCATGGACGACCGCTGCGCTTCTCGCTGCGAGTGCACTCTCTTACGCGGTACTGGGACTGAGGCAACCGGCGACGTATGCGCCGACGGCCGTGGCTCCGGCCCATAGGCAGGTCAGCTCCAGGGGGAAAGAGAGTGCGCCGACCCTTTCTCCGGATGGCAGACGCATCGCCTACGTATCTGACGAAACCCCCGAAAAAAGATTGATGGTGCAGGAACTGGCGGGAGGACAGCCCCTCGCGGTCCTCACGGCGCCAGAGCTTGGGCACTTGCGCTGGTCACCCGATGGTTCTGAGCTGATTCTCTGGGCGCGCGGCTCGGGAAAGGACGGCGTGTACATCATGCCGCAGCTCGGGGGAACTCCACGCCGCATCGCTGGCGGCCAATACATCGCGTGTTGGTCTCCGGACGGTTCCACCATCGCTGTCGCGAACTTCTTTACCGGCACAATCTGGTTTCTGAACAAGCATGGGCAGCAGCAACGAACCGTTTCCCTCCAAGGAGCTCACTGGTCGATATGGGATATCGATTGGTCAGCCGCTAACGGGCTACTGACGTTTGTCAGCAGCGATTACCAGGGACGCTTTACGATCTGGACGATCCAGCCCGACGGAAATCATCAAAAGCCGGTCGTGGTGGAAACCACAGAAATCCCTTCTGCGCGCTGGGCTCCAAGGGGGGATGCCATCTACTATTTTCGCCGGCTGAACCAGACCGTCTCCCTGTACAAAACCACTCTCCAACGTGATCGTGAATCGCGCGAAGCGGTCGCACAGACTTTGATCACGGGTCTCGAAGCCGATCGATCGTTTGCGGTTTCCGCAGATGGAACGCGACTGGTCTATGCCAGAGCTCCATACCATTCGAATCTATGGATGCTCGAAGTGGGCGACGGCAAGAACCAAACGACGGCAACAACGGCGTTGACCCAGGGGACTTCGCTCATCGAAAGGCCCCGTGTTTCGCCGGACGGGACATCGATTGTCTTCAATATCGGCCATGAAGGGCTCGCCAATCTCTACACGATGCCAATCACGGGTGGTCCGTCCAAGCAGCTCACGTTCGATTCGTTCAGCGTTGGAGGAGCCTGGTCGGCTGACGGCACACGGATAGCGTTCGCCTCCACCCGATCCGGCAAGCCCGGCGTCTGGACGGTTAATGCCGGAGGTGGAATCCCGACCGCGTTATCGTCGAGTGACTTGAGCGATAGTTTCGATGTCGCATGGTCCCCAGGGTCTCAGATCCTTTATCAGCAGGCGGGGAATCGCAATTACTACGAGCTCGATCCGCTGACCGGAAAGGGACGGCCCTTCATAACGGACAGTTCGGTCGGCTGGATTTTTTCGCCTGTCTATTCCCCCGATAGACGGAAGATCGCCGTGTTCTGGAATCACCCCCCGAACCGGGGGATTTGGGTCATCGACACGGAAGGCCACGAGACGCCGGTATACATGACTGCCGCGTTCACGCGGCCCGTCGGATGGTCCGCTGATGGAAGTGCAATCTATGCAGTCTCAGGGAAAAACGCCGCGAGCCGGGACCTGACGGCGAACCTCGGGGAAACGACGACCGACGCCAAGATTCTGCTGGTGCCTTTGAGCGGCGGTGACGTGAGGACGGTGGCGGCCATTCCCTTCGACGAGATTGGCGCCGTCAGCATGAGCCCCGATGGCCGCAAGTTTGTCTTTCCGGTGTACTCGTCGCGATCTGATATATGGGTCGTAGACAACTTCGATGTCCCGCCCGAAGCCAGAATCACGCGGAAGTAGTGAACCTAACCGAGTCAGGGCTCGTGGTTGACGATCCCGTCCACCTACCGATCGAAGGCGAGCTCGATCTTCACGCGTTCGCGCCGAAAGACATCGCGTCCGTCGTGAGCGAGTACATCGACGCGGCCGTACGTGCGGGCCTGCGCGACGTGCGTCTCGTGCATGGACGCGGCAAGGGCGTGCAACGCGGCATCGTCCAGGCTGCCCTCGATCGCCACCCGCTGGTCGTCGAGTTTCGCGACGACCCCGCCGCGCATCTGGGGGCGACACTCGCGCACCTCGCACCGCGTTCGGAATCGTAATCGTCGTGCGGCACGTCACTTGCCCATCAGGTCGGCTCAGCGCCGCTCGGTGAACGTAAGTCGTTGATTCGATGGCCACGCGATTTGTCGCGCGGCATTTTCTGCACGCGAGCGGCCCAAGCGCGATGCAGATCTCGCAATACGTCCGCGTACGTGGCGGCCGGTGGCGGGTGCTCGATGTCCGCGCGTACGAAGGCTGCCAGCTCGTCACGCTGGCCGGCGTCACGCCGCCGTACGTCGGAATCGAGCGCCGATTCCTCACACCGTTCGAGGCCGTCGATCCCGTCGACCGCCGGGTTCGGCCACGCCTCGTTCGCCCGGCGCGCTGGCGCAACGCGTGTCGACATGTCATTGCCGCAAATCGGCCACCAGACGGACTGGAGGCCGCACTTCACGCGCGGATCGATCTCCTGCCGCACCAGCTCGAACCGGCGCTCGCGATCCTTCGAGGGATGGGCTCGCGCGTTCTGCTCGCGGACGAGGTCGGTCTTGGCAAGACCATTCAGGCGGGACTCGTCTGCGCGGAGCTGCTCGCGCGCAGCGCGATCGATCGGATCCTCGTGCTCACCCCGGCCGGCCTGCGGGAGCAGTGGAGACACGAGCTCGAACGGCGATTCGCCATTGCGGCGACGACGATCGAGGCACCTTTGCTGCGCGGTCTCGCGGCGACTCTGCCGGTGGGATTGAATCCTTGGTCGACCTTGCCGATCGCGATTGCGTCCATCGACTATGTCAAGCGGCCAGAGGTGCTGCCCGCGGCTGCATCGTGCCTCTGGGATCTCCTTATCGTGGACGAAGCGCACGGTGTCGGCGGCGATTCGGACCGGCATGCTGCGGTCAGCACGCTTGCAGCGCGGGCCGCATTTGTGCTCCTCCTGACGGCGACGCCGCACTCGGGCGACCGGCGCGCGTTCCTGTCGCTTTGCGGACTGGGATCACTCGAGTCGGATCCGCTCCTCGTCTTCAGGCGCAGCCGAGCGGACGTGCGAATCGGCGTCACGCGGCATGTTCATGTCACCGCAGTGCGCCCGAGCGCGGACGAGCTCCGGATGCATCGGAGCCTCGCCGAGTACTCAGCGGCTGTCCGTGCGGACCGTCGCGAGCTCCACGAGGCGTCCTGGTTGGCGCTCTCGGTCCTGCACAAGCGTGCGCTGTCCAGCGCGTGGTCGCTGGCGCAGTCGATCGATCGCCGGCTGATGGCGCTTGCCGGCGAGAGCGGCAAGCCCGGCCAAGCGCAGCTCACGCTGCCGCTCGTGGACCCAGATGGCGAGATCACGGCGGATGACGAATCGCCTCCGTGGCCGGCGGACCTCAGCCTCTCGGATGCGGACCACGAGCGGCGCCTGCTCGCGGAATTGGCGGCGCATGCCAGAGCTGCCGCGACGCACGAAACGAAGCTGACCGCTCTTCGCCGGCTGCTCCGGCGTGCGCGGCAATCGGCCGTGGTGTTCACGGAGTACCGCGACACGCTCGTGCACATCAGCGGGGCGCTCGATCTGCCGTGTGTTGTCCTCCACGGCGGAATGACCGCCCGCGAACGCGCAACCGCGCTCGCGGTGTTCTCCAGCGCGCCTCGAACGGTCCTGCTCGCCACCGATGCGGCCGGCGAGGGCCTGAACCTGCACCAGAGCTGCCGCCTCGTCATCAACGTCGAGCTTCCGTGGAATCCGATGCGGCTCGAACAGCGCATCGGCCGCGTGGATCGCCTTGGACAAGAGCGCACGGTCCACGCGTTCCATCTGATAGCAGCGGCCACCGGCGAGCCGCGAATCCTGAGCCGGCTCACCCGGCGCATCGCGGCAGCGAAAGCCGACATCGGCGCCCCGGATCCGGTTGGAATCGACGAGGAGCTCGCGATGGCCCGGCTCGTCATCGGCGACGCGTTCGATGATCGCCGTTGATTTGTCGTCGGCCGCGCGCGGGGAGGTCGACCGCTTGCGCGAGGCTCGATCCTTGATTGCCGGTGCGCGGCCGTTCATCGCCGACGGTCCGCTCGTGTGGATTACCCGTCGCCGGCGGCTTCGCCGAACACTGCGCCGCCGCGTGCTCCTCGTCTATCGGTTGGCTTACGAGGATTCTGGTGGCCGCGTTGTCCACTCAATCCTGGTGGCCGTGACGGTGGCGCTTCGCAACACGGGCATCAACGTTCGAGACGTTGACTGGTCGAATGCCACATCGCTGTCCGGCGTCGACGACAACTGCCTCGCCTGGCGCGAGTCGGCGCAACAGATCAGCGCCCAGTTCGCATCCACGCGCCTGTCCCGCGAACACGCGATTGCCTCGACTCACGCCTCCCTGACGCGATCTTTTCAGCCGGGTCTCTTCGATCGGCGCGCTCACCGCGCGCACACCATGCGCGAGCAGGATGTGGCCGACTTCTCCAAACGGCTGGCCACGAGAATCGCGGCCGTCGAATCTGCCAGCGCGATCACACTCCGAGCCCACGAACTGCTGCTCGTGCTGGTCCCCAGCGATGCTGCCAGGGTGTGACGGCTACCTCGTGTCGGCGGCCTTTCTCGAGCGCCAGTCGGTGGGGCTCGCCGATGTCCCGTGGCTCGATCAACGCCGCCGGCTCCTGTGCGAGTGGCGTAGCGGTGGCCGGATGCTCGGTCCGGCGTCGACGCCGGCCGCGATGCTGCAGCTGTCCGCCACGCCGCTGGTCGGCGTGCTCGGGTTCGACGCGCCCGAGCGGATCCAGCGCCTTGAAAACGCCATCGCCGCGACGCTCCCCACTGTAGCGAGACCGATCGCCATCGTGGTCACGTCCTGGGCGGAGCCGCTGGATCCGCTCTGGCGACTCGCGGTGACGCAGGCCATCCAGCGCTCGGCCGCCTGGTGCCTGCTTTTCGACGGGCTTCGTCTGCGCCTCGTCGACGCCTCCCGGCTGTATGCGCGGCGACACGTCGAATTCGACCTCGATCTCGTGCTCGACAACCCGGTTGCCTTTGCCGCGTTCTGGCGAATCTGCTGCGCCGCGTCGCTCACCGCCGATCCGAGCGACGCCGCGTCTCTTCATACGCTCGTCGCCGCCTCGGATCGCTATGCCTCGGGCGTCTGCCAGTCGTTGCGCGACGGCGTTCTCGAGGCATCGACCCATGTGCTCCGCGCGCTTCTCGTCGGCCATCGCCGCGCGTGCTTGCCTCGCCGAAGCGCCGACCTGTCTCGCCGTAGCGCGGAAGGCGCGAAGGCGGGTTTCGAACAAGCGCTGACGATCGTCTATCGCATCCTCTTTCTCCTCTTCGCCGAGGCCAGGGCCCTCGTTCCGCTCTGGCACCCCATCTATCGGGACAGCTACAGCATCGAAGCGCTGCGCGACGTCGCGGAAGGACCCTTCGTCGAGCTTCCGCCTTCGCCGTCGATCTGTTCGTTCGGCTTCGGCGGGACAGGTCGGCGTGGCAGGCCGCAAGCCGCAGTCGGGTTCTGGGACGCGATTCGCGCCATCGCCCGCCTCGCGCATGCCGGATGCCACGCGGGCGACCTGCGGGTGACGCCGTTCAACGGGCGTTTGTTCTCGCCCGCACAGACGCCGCTCGCCGAGCGCCGCGATCTCGATGATGAGGCGGCGCGACAGGCACTCCGCGCGCTCTCGTCGCGGCCCGCGACGGATCGGGCGGGCCGGGAACGAATCGCCTACAGAGACCTCGGCGTCGAGCAGCTGGGCGCCGTGTACGAAACGCTGCTCGACTACGAACCCGTCGTGGAGGGAGCGGCGGTCCGGCTCGAACGGGGATCCGGCATCCGCAAGGCGACCGGAACCTTCTACACACCGCAGCCGATCGCGGATTATCTCGTTCGCCGCACGCTCGCACCCCTCGTCCGCGACGCCGCTCCCGAACGGATCCTTCAGCTCCGCGTCGTCGATCCGGCCATGGGCAGCGGCGCCTTCCTCGTCGGCGCGTGCCGGTATCTCTCGACGGCGTACGAAGCGGCACTCGTCCGGTCGGGCGGATGCCATCCCGGCGACCTGGGACCCCTTGAGCGATCCGCGATTCGACGCACGATCGCGGAACGTTGTCTGTACGGCGTCGACCTCAATCCGATGGCCGTCCAGCTCGGCCGGCTGTCGCTCTGGCTTGCGACGCTGGCCGTGGATCGGCCGCTGAGCTTTCTCGACCATCGGCTTCAGGTCGGCGACAGCCTCCTCGGGGCGTGGCTGGCAAATCTTCGACATCCTCCTGGAAAAGCCCGCCGAACGGCGCTCCCGCTCTTCGACGACGAGGAGATCGTCGGCGCGCTCCGCGACGCCCTGCCCCTGCGCTTTTCGCTGGAGTCGATGCCGAACGACACACTCGATCAGGTGCGCGCGAAGGAGCGCGCGTTCGCTTTACTCAGCGCCCGTGAGCGCCTGGTGTCGCGGTGGAAACGCGTCGCGGACGTCTGGTGCGCGGCCTGGTTTCGAACACCCGAGACGCCGCCACCCGCCGCATTCAGCGCGTTGTCGGACGTCATCCTCAAGGGACGCGGTGCGCTCTCCGGAACCCTGACGGACCGGTATCTCGCCGCCGCGGAGTCGGTCGCGGCCGCTCGGAGATTCTTTCATTGGGAGCTCGAGTTCCCGGAGGTGTTCTTCGAGGCGGACGGCGCTCGGCGGCCCTCGGCCGGATTCGACGCGGTCCTCGGCAATCCGCCCTGGGACATGGTCCGCGCCGATGCGGGCGAGGCCGATGTTCGTGCAGAGGCGAAGGGCGATACAGCGTCGGTTCTCCGGTTCACACGTGACGCTGGCGTGTACAACGCGCAATCAGGCGGTCATGCCAACCGTTATCAGCTGTTCCTCGAGCGGGCGATCGGGCTGACGCGGCAGGGCGGACGCGTCGGCCTCGTGCTGCCGTCCGGCCTGGCCACGGATCATGGGAGCGCGCCGCTGCGACAGCTGCTCCTGTCCCGCTGCGACCTCGACGCGCTTGTGGGCATCGACAACCACCGAGGCGTTTTTCCAATCCACCGCAGCGTCAGTTTTCTGCTGGTAACGGCATCACCCGGTGCGTCGACGCGACGCGTCGCCTGCCGCTTTGGCATCGAGGATCCCGGGGTGCTGGAAGGGATCGGCGAGGAACCGTCGGCGAGCTCCTCGTGGTACCCGGTGCTGATTTCACCGGAGCTGCTTCAGCGTGTGTCCGGAAGCGGCCTGGCCATTCCGGCCCTGCGCGGCGCCACAGACCTGGGCATTCTCGATCGAGCGTCCAGGCTCTTTCCATCGCTCGGCAGCCCGCAGGGATGGGCGGCACAATTCGGCCGCGAGCTGAACGCGAGCGACGACCGCGGCGCGCTTCGGGCACCCGGCCATGGGATGCCGGTCGTCGAAGGCAAACACCTCGAGCCATTTCAGGTCGCGCTCGACCGCGTACGTTACAGCATCCGCACGGCAGACGCCCGACGTCTGCTCCGCTCAGATCGTCATGAGCGCCCGCGGTTGGCCTATCGCGACGTGGCCGGGTCGACCAATCGGACGACCTTGATCGCGGCGGTTCTCCCGGGACGCTGCGCGTCAACTCACACGGTGTTCTGTCTGCGCACACGACTGCCGCGGCGAGCTCAGTATTTCCTGTGCGCGCTCTTCAACAGCTTCGTCGTCAACTACTTCGTCAGGCTGCGCGTGACAACGCATGTCACGACTGCGACGGTGGAGCAGCTGCCGATCCCAACGGCCGAGACAATCCCGGCAGCGTTCAAAGAGATCGCCGCTCTCGGCCGCCTGCTGTCCAGACGATTCGATTCAGGAGCGTTCGCCAGGCTCAACGCGCGCATCGCGGAGCTTTATCAACTGAGCGCTGAGGAATTCCGCCACATCCTCGACACGTTCCCGCTGGTCGCGAGCGAGGACCGCGACGCCGCATTTCGCGCGTTTGCTTCAGGGAGAAACAGATGAATGGCCTCTTGATCAACTTCAACTCGCACCTTCTGAAGGACGGAATCACGCGGAGAGCTCTGTAGCCGTCGCACGACGCCGCGAAGCGGCGGATGGATCGGAAGAACGATCAAAAACATGACCAGCGGGATCGTGAGCCGGTCATGTTTTCGATCGTTCTTCCGATCCGTTCCCGACCGGCTCCGCCGGTCGGTCGTGCGACGTCATCGTGCAGCTCTGCGCCTCTGTGACTCTGTGGCCATGAAACTCGGCGTGATATATTCGCCATCCCGCATGCCCAACTAC
>Ga0114129_10011663_pt1 | contig 12507 bp, 12 predicted proteins | sample RhiMetdeltSRZDD1_FD_80071 | JGI IMG/M metagenome (GOLD analysis project Ga0114129, IMG submission 80071) | Populus rhizosphere microbial communities from Tennessee, USA - Rhizosphere MetaG P. deltoides SRZDD1 (version 2) (version 2) | ecosystem: Host-associated > Plants > Roots > Rhizosphere >...
GAGTTTTCGATACCACTTCCCATGTATGGACGAGCGGCATGAGTTGAAAGACAGGGTGTTCATTGTTAAGGAGTCACTTTCACGTGTTTTTTCGATTTTAGCGTGTCTCACGAAAGTCAAAGCCAGCATTCAAAATATTCAGTTTTCCTGAAAATATATTAAATAAAACAAAATAAAACTTGACTTAATAAAAATAATCCTTATAATAAGTAAATAATTGCGCAAATAGAGTTGATATTATTGATCACTAAATCAAGAAATTAGAGGAAATATGAGAAATTCATCTCTGTCCCAAAACTGGGCCGTCCGCTTTTTCACGATCTGGTCTGGGCAGGCGCTTTCCCTGTTTGGATCCTCGCTGGTGCATTTTGCACTGATCTGGTGGCTGACTCAGAAGACCGGTTCGGCTACAGTGCTGGCCCTGGCAAGCCTGGCAGGGATGCTGCCACAAGTCTTGTTTGGTCCATTTGCCGGCGCTCTGGTGGATCGCTGGAATCGTCGCTGGGTGATGATTCTGGCTGATGGATTGATCGCCCTCGCCTCCCTGATATTGATCTACCTGTTTGCTATGGATCAGGCCCAGCCATGGCATGTCTACGCCATCCTGGCAGTTCGCTCGCTTGGAAACTCTCTCCACTTTCCAGCCATGTCGGCCTCCACGCCATTGATGGTGCCTGAGGACAAACTGACACGTGTCAATGGCTTGAATCAGACATTACAGGGACTCAATGCCATGGTCGCGCCACCCGTCGGGGCCTTGCTCATTAGCGTTATGCCTACGCATAGCATTTTGATGATCGATGTGGGTACTGCTTTGCTGGCGATTGTCCCATTATTCTTCTTCTCGATTCCGCAGCCAGTACGGCAGGAGATGTCACAATCGGCAGCGAAGCCAAATCTTCTCCAGGATGTCCGCGAAGCCTTGGTCTACATGCGTTCCTGGCCCGGATTGGTCGCGATCCTCGCGATGGCGATTATTATCAACGGTCTTCTAACACCAACTGGCGCTCTAATGCCATTATTAGTAACAAAGCATTTTGGTCAGGGACCGCTTCAACTGGGCCTCGTAGATACTGCCTGGGGTGTGGGAATGATCTCGGGTGGCCTGCTATTAAGCGTATGGGGTGGCTTTAGACGGAAAATTGTCACAACCATGGCCGGAATTATTGGCATTGGTGCGGGAGTTATTTTGGTGGGACTAGCGCCGGCAGGTTGGTTGAGTATGGCTCTAGCTGGAATGTTTATTGTTGGCGTGACCAACCCCATTGCGAATGGACCTCTGATGGCCATTGTTCAGTCCGTCGTTAAGCCGGAGATGCAGGGCCGCGTCATGGCACTGATTAATACATTTGCGACAGGCATCACTCCGATTAGCCTAATGGTCGCTGGCCCGATTTCCGACGCGATCGGCATCCGCACCTGGTTTTGGATATCCGGCATTATCACATTGCTTATGGGCTTTGGCGGGTTCTTCTCGCGGGCTGTCATGAGCGTAGAGGATAATCACACATCCACTGAAATACCCAGTTCGCCTGCGGCTGCCTCTGCCACCGATTAAATGTGGCTTCTTCTCCCCTTGAACAGCCTGACCTTGCCCAAGGTCAGGCTGTTCGCTCGTTAATAAAAAACAGAGTTACCTCACGGCAACTCTGTTTGGTGCGCAAAACTTAAGCCAACCAGGGCTACGTCTTACGCGAGGGGCACCACGTTTGCGGCTTGTAAACCCTTCGGGCCTTCCTCGATGGAAAACTCTACTTTCTGTTCCGCTTCGAGTTTTCGATACCCATCGCTCTGAATGGCACTGAAGTGTACAAACACATCTTCGCCGTTCTCGCGGCCAATGAAACCATAGCCTTTGGTGGCGTTGAACCATTTAACGGTTCCAACAATACGTTCGCTCATCTGACATTCTCCTGCTGAGAAAAAATTTATGCCCTTTCGCCTTTGCGCTTTCATAGGCGAACCGGGCATTACGCTCGCAAATTTATCATGTCTGAAATTGCATGTCAAGTCTAAACTTAAATTAAGGTGTTGAGGCATGATTTGAGGGACTGAACTGCTGCGCCGGGGCAGGTTGCAACAGGAAGCTTCATTTCTGAGCTAATCAGCGGGCTCACGCAAGTTCGGGCAAATTGGCCGATACTCCTCACTCTTGAAGAAGAAATCCCATTGATCGCGCGAAAAGTTTTCGAGCAGATGTCCGCAGGCCGCCTCCACGATGCCCTCCTGTCTGATGGGTTGGACTTTGGCCAGGTCCCAAAATTGCAAGTATCGCACGGACGAAGTCAGGAAGGTTTTGCCATCTGGTGCAAAAGAAACGCTGTTGACTGTGCCAGAAACGGGAACTCGGGCATATTCTTGCAGTGTGTTTGTGTCGATCAGCACGAGGCTATCCACCCCGCCGACGGCCAGTAGTTCCTCCGTGGGTGAAAAGGTCAGCGAAACCCCATTGCCCTTGTTGACAGATTTAGGCGTTGCATATTCGCCATTTTCAGCCTGCCAGACCTGAATCTGCCCGTTGGAATTGGTGGAAGCCAGCAACGAGCCATCTGGCGTGACGGCGAGCAAATTGACCCCGAAGTTTGATAAAGGCTGATCTAGTTTCTGGAATGTGTCGATATTGAGAACGTGAACTTCTTCCTGTACGCCGATGATCAGCCAGTCTGAGCTCGTGGTCATAGCTGTAATGGGCCGCTCATATTTCATGGGCGTATCCAACAGTTTGCCGGTGGCAACCTCCCAGATTTGTAAATTTCCCGCCGAGTCACCCGTGAGTAGATTTTTTTCGTCGCGTGAAAAGGCAAATCCTGCCACCTGGTTGGCCGGAGAGATCGTCCGGCCACTGCGATTCTGCGTGTTGTAGAGGACAACTTCGTTTCCTGCCGTCAGCATGCCAACCCACTTTTCCCCGGGGCTGAAAATCATCCGCTGGATGTTGCTCTTCAGCAGAAGGATCGGACTGCCCGGTGGACGGCCGCTCGAGGAGGAGATGTTTCTGGGATTCAGCAACCAGACCTGTTTGTCGTCTGAGACGGCGATCCAGCTGCCGGAGGGGCTGTACAGGGCACTGTTTGCAACGCCGCTAAACTGGAGCGTGTTGTCAGGCACGGGGGTCAGAGAGATATCCCAGATGTTGATAAATCCGTTTTGGTCGCCTGACATAATGTACTTTCCATCTTTACTTAAGCCTAGCGCCGTTCCCTTGCCTTTGATCGGAATTTGGATGAACTCAGTTCCAGTGAGGGCATTCCAGACCCGGACGGTCCGATCATCGCCTGTAGTAATGATCCAGCGATTGTTCTCGGTCAGCCGCACGGCTTGAACCGCGTCACTCTGCGACATGATAAGCAGCTGCGTGCCGGTATCGGCATTCCAAACCCTGATATAGCGATCTTTTGAGACGGTCACAAAGCGCCTTGAGTCCCGGCTGAAGGCAATATCGCGCACCTGATCACTGTGGAAAGAACGATAGGCTTCACTGCCGGTCTTGGCATCCAAAACCACTGTGACGCCATCTGCCCCACCACTGACAAGATACCTTCCATCCGGGCTGAATTCAAGCGCGGTGACTTCGCCGTTGTGCTTATCGCTATTAATTACCGGATTGCTCTGAGTCAAATTCCAGACGGAAATAATGCCGCTTTCGGTGCCCGTGGCGACCTGCAAACCGTTTGGGCTGAATATAGCAAATTTGATGACACCGGAGCCGATCAGATCGTTGCCGACCTTTTGTCTGGTTCTCCAGTTAATGATGGAGATCCGGTTGTCTTGCTTGGTCACGGCCACAAAGCGAGGGTCCCGGCCTCCCTGGATATCGAGATCGCTGATGGGCGCACCCGGCGCGATCGGCGTACTGATTGCGCCATCACTTATATTGATGAAGGATAAATTGCCCAGAGCGTCACCGGCGATAACTGTCTGATTATCCGGTGTGATGACCGCATCGGACACTGCCCCCGCGCTGTTGTCGCAGAAGAGTTGTTTTCCATCAACAACCTGCCACGCACAGACCATTCCATCGTCACCAGCAGTAACAAACATACTCCCATCCGAGTTAACTGCGATCGTGTTGATTCTGCCGGAATGATGTGCCTGCATGACAGGCATGGGGAGCAGGCTGATGTTCTTGCGCAGGATTTCCTCCACAGACTCCGAGGGACTATTTCGTTGCCAGGAGTCGATGGCCAGCAACGTACTGGTAAATAACTCGCCTGGCTTGGTCTGGTAGATTTGAGCGAGCGCCGCACTCCTTTGTGCGGCTGCGCGGTTTTGGCTTTCCTCCGCGCGCTGTTGAGCCTTGATCGCCACTTGCTTTTCCCTTATGGCTTTTCGGGCATTGGCAAGTGCTTCCTGGGCATTTTTCTCTGCGATCCTGGCATTTTTCTCCGCCTCTACGGATTTCTGCTCGGCGATCACGGCGTTCGCTTCGGCCAGACTCCGTTGAAGATTGGCCTCGTTGCGTTGAAGGTTGGCGATAACAGCCAGTAGTGACATGATGATAAGGGCGAACAAAGCCAGGGTGTAAATAATGAAATTGCGCCTCTCGTTACGATTACTATGGAGGATGTAAGCCTGTTGCAACTCGGTGGGTTTAGGATCCTTCGTCGCCGAAACTCTGAGTCTCTCACGCACACTCCATAAGTCTCGGCCACGCAGCAACAGGCTGGGTTCCTTGCTGCGCTCCCAGTCCAGTGCTCGGTTTTGCAGGCGGTTGTGAATTTCCACCCACTCGAAATCAAGTTCAATGGCCGTCTTGATTCTCTCCAACCCTCTTGCAAAGTCATCTTCAGGATCTCGCATGAAGATCCAGTTCACCTTGCGTATGGGCTCGATGGTATCGGGCGGTGGAACCTGCCTCAACACCACGGGTATGATGCGTTTGTTATTTTTCGCAGCATGATTGATTTCGACCTTACAGACTTCAGAGATGGTCGAATCGGGGCTGACCATAAAGAGGAAGGCATCTACGTCTTCGATGCCGCGCAGGATCTTTTCCATCCAGTCAGCGGCGGGTGGGATATCCTCCCAGTCCACCCAAATATCATGTTTCATATCCGCGAGCGCCTGAATAATCTTTCGGGCGGTGGCGGAGTCTTTTCTCGAGTAGGAGACAAATAACTTTGCCACGTTTCACCTGCCGGAGTTCAACCGGTTGCTGATGCAATCATAGAACTTCCCGCTTCCCTTAGCATACATCACATTTCGGCATATTCTACTTTATAAACTCTCTTCTGTCGTTTCATTTTATGGTAAAACGGGTGCATGAATACCCACATTGATCCCAACGAAATTTCCCGCCAGGCCTGGGATGCCAACGCCGAGCACTGGGACGCCCGCATGGGCGACGATGGCAACGACTTTTTCAATATCCTCTGCTGGCCGGCCATCGCTGCTTTCCTCGACGTTCGGCCCGATTCGCGTGTCCTGGATATTGCTTGTGGCAACGGGCTGACCTCCCGTCGCCTCGCCGCGCTTGGCGCGCACGTAACAGCCTTTGACTTTTCTGAAAACCTTATCGAAAAGGCCCGGATGCGAAGCGCTCGTCTTCAAACTAGAATCTCTTATCAGGTCATAGATGCAACCGACGAAGCACAATTGCTTTCTTTGGGTGAACACAAATTCGACTCGGCCCTTTCCAATATGGCCTTGTTCGACATGCCTGAGATCGATCCTTTATTCAAGGCCTTGCGCAAACTTCTCATACCGAATGGAAGCTTTGTTTTTTCCCTGATGCATCCGGCTTTCAATAACCCGTCTGCCGCGCTCATGGCGGAGGAATGGGACGACGGTGAAATTCACACACGCTATGCGGTGAAGGTATCGCGCTACATTAACCAGTTTCTATCGGAGGGCCTGGCCCTGCGAAACCAGCCCAGGCCACAACTTTATTTTCATCGACCCATCAAGAATTATATGAATGTTGCCTTCCAAAATGGATTCGTTCTGGATGGTTTCGATGAACACGCTTTCCCACCAGACCATCCGCAAGTTGCACCATTAGGGTGGGGCGGGAAGTTTTCCGAAATCCCGCCCGCGTTGATCATGCGCTTTCGCCTAAAGTAAGTTGGATTGTCGAAATTGTCCGAAGGGTACACTCCGATTTACTAGAGACATAGACTATCCCACTCTTTCAACGGATTTCAATTCAAGCCGCGGAAGGCTGCTTTCGATCTCGGCACGGTTGGACTCGAGCCATTCTGGCAACTGGAGCGTTTCGCCTAACGCGTTCACAGGCTCGTCGATGGCAAACCCCGGGCTATCTGTGGCAATCTCGAACAATACGCCGCCATGTTCACGGAAATAAATAGAGTGAAAATAACTCCGGTCCAGGACATCCGTGACGTTGAACCCTGCATTACGAATGAGGCTCTGATAGTCCAATTGCTGTTCATCGTTTGGCGCGCGAAAGGCAATATGGTGAATAGACCCGGCACCAAACCCGGCTCGCACTTTATCGGGGCCTTCGACCAGATCTATGATATGGCCTAAAGCATTGCCCCCACTAACAAATCGGTGACGGTTCTCTTCCTGACCCGCAGCGCGATATCCCATTTGGGCCGTGAGTAACTCCGCCGTGGCTCGTATCTCCTCCAGCCATAATGTGACACTATGGAAGCCATGCAACGCATATTCCTGGGGGATTGGACCTTCCTTCCAAAAACTGATTTTTGGGAGATCTGAGATTTCGACCAGTTCCACCCTCATCCCATCCGGATCATCAAATGCAAGCACAGCCTCGCCGAAGCGTTTTTCAATCGGTTTGGTGGTAATGCCATTTTGTTTGAGATGCGCCTGCCAGAAACCCAGCGAACCTGCGGGGACGTTATACGCAACGGCATTCGTCTCGCCGTTGCCACGTATGCCACGCCGCATATTGGGCCAGGCAAAGAAAGTCAAAATGCTGCCCGGGTGACCGATCTCATCCGCAAAATAAAAATGATACGTGTCCGGCGCATCGAAGTTGACGGTTCGTTTTACGAGACGTTGCCCCAGCACATTGCGGTAAAAATCAACATTCCGCTGTGGGTCACGCGCGATGGCTGTGACGTGATGTAAGCCTTTAATTGGTTCCATTTTGTCTCCTCAGAATTTCTGATTCTGAACGGGAGCATGTTCTTACATCTGAACTGGTTAATACGATATTTGATTTATGTGAAAAGTTCCCAGCCTCAAACTGGGAACTTTTCGGGTCTTATCCGAATATTGTTTTTGTTAGCGTCGGTGCACTACGTGGAGATTGTAACGCTCCGCTTTGAAATACTCAGCGGCAAATTTGGCAGTGTCTTCTGAGTCGTAGGGCGCGCAGCTAAACACATCCAGGTAGATGGCGCGGCTGGCATCCGCAAAATGGGCGGAGATCAAGGATGTCTCAATCAGTTGGGTCATGCTAAAGCCTTGTACGCGCGGCTCATCGCCGAAGAACACGACTTGGGTCTCTCCATAACGGCGCATCTTGATGCGGTCACAGAGAATTTTCACAAACTCGCGAATCGCATCGGCATCCTGCATCAGCTTCAAATCGCATTCATATAGGTCGATGCAGGAGGATACGCCCCACACTTCAGTTTCATTTTCTTTGGTATTCATTTCCTGTATTGGAGTGGTCATTCGTAGAGTTCCTTTCGAAAAAATTCCGGCAAAGCGAATGCCGCTTTGTGGATTTCGGGATTGAGATATTTGTTCTCGCCGGGTGGATAGGGAGTCATGAGCCCATTTGTCCACGGCGTATCAGAGACGTACATAAATCCGATTCCGCCACCGGGGTAGGTGGGGATATTGGCATAATAGTAGGCAGGATTTTCGGTCAATGCCTTGGCAGATCGATAAATCTGCTTGATCAACTCGGTGTCAAAGAAAGGCTGCTCACACTGAGTCGCTACGGCGCCGCCGGGAGTCAACGCGCGGACGATAAGCTTGTAGAACTCATCTGAAAACAACCGCTCGGCCATGCCGATGGGGTCAGTCGTATCGGAGATGATCACATCAAATTGACCGGGGTTCTCTTCGAGATAGCCGAAGGCATCTCGCACCAGCAACGTGGCGCGTGAGTCAGTCCATGGGTCACCGAAGGAAGCAGCGAAGTATTGGCGTGACAAATCCACCACGCGTTGATCCAACTCACACACGACCGCCTCCTCCACGGATGGGTATCGCAACACTTGCTCCAATGATCCACCATCGCCGCCACCGACGATGAGCACGCGCTTCGGTTGACCAACAGCCAGCATCGGCACATGGACGATCATCTCGTGATAGCCCATGTTATCGCGCTCGGTGAGCTGGATGATGCCATCCAGAATCATCGCATTGCCGAAGAACTCCGTTTCGACGAATTGCAGGTGTTGGTATGGGGTCTGTTCATCCGCCAGCACGCGTTTGACTCTCACCCCCTTGCGGTAATAAGGATGTAGTTCTTCCGTAAACCAGATGCTCATCTTTTCTAGACCGCAACGTGAAGGGTGGGATCAATCGCCGCTTCACGATCCAATTTGCGAAGTGCAAAATCATCTGCGCCGAATACCTCTTTGAGACGCAACAGCAATGGCATCATATCCTTGCCAATTGCACAGGTGAACAGGTCAATGGCGCAATATCCGTATTCAGGCCAGGCATGCAGACTCGCATGCGACTCTGCGAGAAGCAAAAAACAGGTAAAGCCATGTGGGCTGAACTTGTAAAAGCCCTCATCCACAACCGTCAAGCCGCTTGCGCGCACGGCTTGCGCAAACAGCGAGTATGATTTCTCGCTATCCATGAGAATCTCATGGTTGCAGTCGGAGAGATCAAAAATAAAATGCTCTCCAAGTTTCAAAGTCGCGTTCACTCACACCTCCGGGTGTTAAAAAGATAAAGAACCCATTCGAAGACATCCAACTTTGAAATTTCAACACGATCTGCAAGATGTGTGCCTTGCATAACGTGCGAAACCGCCTTCGAATAGACTCTGTTATAGTTATTTATACTACGATATGCCTGAATGTCAATCTTTTGGATTAATGATTGGTGAGCATTACACTATAATTCTGCCATCCATTATCATTTATCCTTTATGTTTTTGTGGTCTATCTGATGAAACCCTATAGTCTTTACCTACACATTCCTTTCTGCACACATCGTTGTGCCTACTGTGACTTCAACACCTACGCGGGCCAGGAAGAAATGATTCCCGCCTATGTGGAGGCGTTATGCAAAGAGATTGAATTCGTAGGAATCCACGCGGCGACACTGGCACCGCTGCAAAGTCATACAATATTCTTCGGGGGCGGAACTCCCTCACTCCTTACTCCGACTCAATTTGCCTCTATTTTCAAAAGCCTTCGCGCTTGCTTTGCCTTGAGTGACGATGCCGAAATCACGATCGAAGCGAATCCTGGAACGGTCACGTACGCAGCACTCTGTGAATTGCATGAGATTGGAATCAATCGCATCAGTTACGGTGTCCAATCGGCAAACCTAGAAGAACTCCGCATGTTGGAGCGTACCCATGACTTCTTTACTGTCATCGAAGCAGTGACCTCCGCTCGCAAAGCTGGCTTCAACAATCTTAACCTTGACCTGATCTACGGCTTGCCCGAACAGACGATGCAGACATGGCAGATGACTGTCAAACGAATTCTGGATCTGCATCCTGAACATATCTCCGCCTATGCTTTGACCCTCGAACATGGGACGCCATTTGGAAGATGGGCCTCGAAGGGACTATTGCCTCTACCCGACCCTGACCTCGCCGCAGAGATGTACGAATGGGCAAGTGAGACTTTCGAAGCCAATGGATATGCTCAATATGAAATTTCAAATTGGGCAAAAACAATTGCAGAACACAGAATGCAGAATGCAGAAAATTCATCATTCCGCCTTCTGCATTCTACATTCCAATGCCGTCACAACCTGCAATACTGGCGTTCACTTCCCTATCTCGCCTTCGGCGCGGGAGCACATGGATATGCCAGCGGATATCGTTACTCCAATCTCCTGCGCATTAAAACCTACATCGATCGGCTGATCAATTTCGATGCGCGAATATCGAATATCGAATTCCCACTTTCGCCTGCCACCGTCAACCATCACAAACAGACCATCCAAGATGACATGTCCGAATTCATGATGACGGGTTTGAGATTGACTCAGGACGGCATCTCGTCTGCTGAGTTTGAAAAACGGTTCGGAAGCCAACTCCAGGATGTATTTGGCAAGGAGGTTGACGAGCTGTTAAAGCTGGGATTGCTTGAACGCGAAACCTCCGAGCTTTTGGAAAACTCGGAGGTATTAAAGCTCACTAAACGCGGACGGCTGCTGGGGAACCAGGCCTTTATGCGGTTTGTGTAAGTTAATTCCTTCTTCCACCCATGAGGCGCAGGAGCAGGAGGAACAGGTTGATGAAATCCAGATACAGGTTTAAGGCGCCCAGCAAACCGACCTTTCGTACCGCCGTTTCATCTCCGGAGCGCATGGCACCGGCCACCATCACTTTTATTTTCTGCGAATCGTAGACAGTTAACCCAAGAAACAGAAGTATGCCAGCGTATGTCAGAATCCATTCGAGGGTTGAACTTGCCAGGAACAAATTGACAACCGACCCAATGATGAAGCCAAGCAGTGCCATTAGAAGATAGCTGCCCCATTTGCTCAGATCCATTTTGGTGGTGTACCCGATGATGGCCATGGCACCAAAGAGACTGGACGTGGTAATAAACGTCAGTGCGATACTGCTTTCGGTGTACACGAGGAAGATCACCGACATGGTGATGCCGTTCAAGATCGCATAGAAAATGAACGCAGCCCGCGATGCTCCGACCGAAAGTGTTCCAATCCTTGCCGCGAGCCACCAAACCAGTGCTACTTCGCCGATGAGCAGTCCCATGAACAGGAATGGCACCTGAAGCATTTGCGCGAGCAGGAAAAACAGCGGGGTGTATACCAATGCCATCGAGACCACGCCTGTAATGAACAATCCCAGGCACATCCAAAGATAGACGTGGCGCATCACGCCCATAAAGGTCTCGTTGAATACCGACTCCAATTCCTGGATCGCGGGTTCGTTATTATTATAAGAAAACGTCATTTCAGCCTCCTTGCTTAATGGTTGGACAAATCATCCATGCTGGCCGCCTTGTGTATGAGTCTATTCTACTCCTGATTAGCCCGCATGTGTGCCCTGTCTTTGGAAGGATTATGAACGAACACGCCTTACCGCCCATTCAGTCTTCAGGCGGTTTGTTTGATGCGGGTTGTTTCATTAGGAGCATATCGTGCCTAAGCTGGGTTGAACAGCCATTCCATTTGAAAACCGAGGCGCAGATCACCCCATGCGAAAGTCTGCGCTGTCAGTAACGATCTCAGAGGACTGATTTGTAGGGTCAGGGCCCGGCAGAGAGCATTGGCGTCGCGAAACCATATCCTCAGTGACGGCCGCTGGTATTTTCCCTCTGCTGCTTGGCTCCCTTCAGGTGCCATTGTCACGTACCAATTGCCACCACCTGGGCCAGCGGCGCTTAGAGCGACGACGGCTTGCAAGTTGCCTCCCCGCTCGGGCCAGTAAGCCAGGGACATAAGGTGGAAGAAGCGGGTAATCTGACGAGATAGCATGTCTGGGCCGAAATGCACCCACAGCGGTGTGACGCCGGCCCCGTTAGCAACTTGTGCCCCGTGGACCATACCCGGGTGGGCGGCCAGGCCGCCCAACAGCTCGCCGATGGTGATGGGACGATGATAAAACGGGACGTGGGTTCCTCGAGTCAGGCTCGCTGGTTCCAACTGTGTCGCCAGCTCTTCGGCTTGTCGTAACGTATTGAGGAAGGATTCACAAATCGTGGAAATCGGGATCGGTGCCCGTGCTTCGATCTGGATGCGGTTCCAAGTAGGCAAGTCCGTCCGTTGGATCATACCCGGAAATTGACAGGGCTTGCCCGCTAAAGCACATGTGATAGCGTGCTGATAGGCTTGCCCTACCGCATCCAAATGGGCAACCGTTTGCCTGAGAGTCCAACCCTGGTTGAACTTTTCGGTGCGACGCTCCCAGTCTGACTGCTTCCGGGCGGCAAAAAATGTAGCGAAAACCTTCCTGACTTCGGCCAGGTCGATGGCTAAAGCATGAGGATCAAAGGTGTTCATCATTATTCTTCTTGAATTCTAGTTCCCAAATCGGCTTGCCCATATCTTGAACGATATGACAGGCCACATGATATCTAAATACTCCGCACTGTCGCCCACCAACGGACCCTATTCGATAATCAAGTCTTTATGTGTGTTGTGTACGGAGAGATTAATTTCGTATTACAGTTTGCCAAATAGCTGGAGCAACATGAGTCAAATCTTTCATCTCACGCGTGAATCGCTCTCGAACGGATTTATCTCCGATCACCAGCGCCGGGACCATGGCATCTGTATGTTTGCGCGTCGATAAATCTTCCATATTCCCATGATCAGATGTAACTACAACCAACAGATCATTCGCCATTCTGTCTTCATCATTCACACCTGCACTCCCCGGCACTTGCGCCCGGGGCA
>Ga0114129_10011664_pt1 | contig 12507 bp, 9 predicted proteins | sample RhiMetdeltSRZDD1_FD_80071 | JGI IMG/M metagenome (GOLD analysis project Ga0114129, IMG submission 80071) | Populus rhizosphere microbial communities from Tennessee, USA - Rhizosphere MetaG P. deltoides SRZDD1 (version 2) (version 2) | ecosystem: Host-associated > Plants > Roots > Rhizosphere >...
ATACACATCCTCCTGATCGTCGCCATCGTGGTGGTGCTCATCCGGGTCATCCAGGGGCGCAGCCCGGTCTAAATCCCGGCCGCCGGCCCCGCGCGGGGAACCACGGGACACGCCTGGCCGCCGGTCCTCGTGCCTCCTGCACCGCGCCGGACCACCATGAAGGCCAGCGTGCTGCTGAACGTGGCGGCGGGGTCCGTGGAGTCGCAGGAGACCGCCGATGCGGTGGCCCGGATCCTGGCCGCATTCCAGGCGGCGGGCGCTGAAGCCACGGTCTCCGCCGTCGAGCCGGCGGGGCTTTCCTCCGCTGTGGAGCACGCGGTCGGGGGCGAGACGGACGCCGTCGTGCTCGGCGGCGGCGACGGCACTCTGAACGCCGGCGTGACGGTCCTGGCCGGCGGAGGCGGCCAGTTGAAGCCGCTCGGCATCCTTCCCCTCGGCACGCTGAACCACTTTGCCAAGGACCTCGGGATCCCGATGGGCCTGGAAGAGGCGGTGCGTACCGTGGTCGCCGGCCACGTCCGGACGGTGGACCTGGGCGAGGTCAACGGCCGGATCTTCCTGAACAACTCCTCGATCGGCATCTATCCCGAGCTCGTCCGAGAACGGGAGGAGATCCGGCACCGCGGCGTCGCCTCCAAGTGGGCGGCCATGGCGCGCGCGGCCGTCGATCAGCTTCGGCGGTTCCCGATGGTGACGGTGACGCTGCGCCTGCCCGAGCGTACGCTTCGGGTCACGAGCCCGCTGATCTTCGTCGGGAACAACCGATACGAGATGAACCTGTTGAGGATCGGCCGGCGCCCGAACCTCGACCGGGGAGAGCTGTTCCTGTACGTGGCGCGCGACCCCAGCCGCGCCGGCTTCCTGGCGCTGGCCCTGCGGGCGCTCCTCGGTCGGCTCGATCCGGAGAAGGACTTCGTGTCCGTCGGGCTGCCCGGGGTCGAGGTGGCGACGTTCTGGCGGCGGCGCCTGCGGGCCGCGCTCGACGGCGAGGTCCGCGCGCTCTCGACGCCCCTGCGGTACCGCGTGCGGCCCCGCGCGCTGCGCGTGCTGGCGCCGCCGGCCGCCGCGTGAGGACGATCGCCCATGTCTCGGACCTGCACTTCGGCCGGGAGGACCCGTCGATCGTCGCCGCCCTAAAGGAGGACCTGAAGGCGACGGCGCCGGACCTGGTGGCGGTCAGCGGCGACCTCACCCAGCGCGCGCGCCGCCGCGAGTTCGCGGCGGCGGGGGCGTTCCTGCAGGGCCTGGGCGCGCCGGTGCTGGCGGTGCCGGGCAACCACGACATCCCGCTCTTCGACCTGGCGCGGCGCGTCCTGCGGCCCCTCGACCGCTATCGCCAGTTCATCCACGCCGACGACAACCCGTTCTACCTCGACGACGAGATGGCCGCCCTCGGCCTGAACACCGCCCGCGTCACCGAGCTGCGCGGCGCCGGACGCATCTCGCTCGGGCAGATCGAGGTGTTGCGCCGGCGACTGGAGCCCCTGCCGCCCGAGCTGGTCAAGGTCCTCGTCGCCCACCATCCGTTCGTGCCCGCGACCGCGGGCGCCGCCCACCCGCTGGTGGCGCGCGGGCTGGAGAGCCTCCAGGCCGCCGAAGCGGTCGGGGTCGACATCGTCCTGAGCGGCCACCTGCACCGGGGGTCCGCGGGGGACGTGCGCACGCACCACGTGACCATCAAGCGCTCGATCCTGGTCTTCCAGGCGGGCACTGCGGTGTCGACGCGGCTGCGCGGCGAGCCCAACAGCTACAACGTGATCGCGGTCGATCCGCCGCGGCTGTCGTGCACCGTCCACGCCTGGGACGGCCGGGCCTTCCGCCCGCTCGCGCCCACCCGCTTCCTGAAGACCGACGGCGAGTGGCGCCGCGAAGCCTGACGGCCGCGTTGCTTTTCCACGCAGAGGCCGCAGAGTAACGCAGAGGAGCAACGAATCAGGCGACAACAGCCGCGAGCGGAGCGCGATTCATTCGCGCGCAGCGAGCGGGGGGTCTGGGGGGTGCGCCGCTAGCACCCCCCAGCTTCAGTGCCCTTCAGCTTCTCGTGGGTACTCGCGCCTTACGATGCGGACGACCGAGAGGAAGAAGGCCACGACGAGCGGGCCGAGGAGCAGGCCGATGGGGCCGAACGCCGCCAGCCCTCCCAGGAGCGCGAAGAACACCACCGCCCCGTGGATGGAGACGCCGCCCCGGATGAGATACGGCTTGACGACGTTGTCCGCGAGCCCGACGGCGAGCAGGGCCCAGGCCGCGAGGAACAGCGCGCGGTAGGTGTGGCCCCGGAAGAACACGATCGCGGCCGCGGCCAGGCCCGCGCCGCCCGCGCCCACCGCGGGCACGAACGCCATCACGAACGTGACGAACGTGAAGAAGAGCGCGTGGGGCACGCCCGCGACGAGGTAGCCCGCCAGCGCGACCAGGGCCTGGATGCCGGCGGTGGCGACGGTGGAGACGAGCACCGTCACCGTGACCTTCCGGAACTCCGACATCAGCTCGCGCATGTGCCCACGCTGGAGCGGCGCCACCTCCGTGATCCAGTCCACGAGCGCGCGCCCGTCGATGAGCAGGAAGAAAAGGGCGATCAGCATCATGACGACCTGCACGATCGCCTGGGTCGTCGCCCCCAGCACCCCCCCGATCGCGGCGGCCGCCCGGCCGCCCTGCCGGTTGGTCAGTTCCTGGATCCGCTCCTCGCCGCCGGGGATCTGCTCGAGGACCTTCTCGACGAGCGTCCGCAGCGGGGCGGGGAGGTCGTCGATGAGGCCGGTCACGCCTTCGCTGCTGAGCGTCTCCTTGATGTAGCCGATGCCGGCCACCACTTCCTTGCCCAGGGAGAGCGTCACCGCCGCGATGGGCACGACGAGGAGGAGCAGGACGGCGAGGGTCATGACGCCGGCCGCGAGCTGGCGGCGTCCCCGCAGGGGTCCGGCCAGGCGGTCGGTCCACGGCGTGAGGGCGGCGGCGAGCACGGCGGCCACGAACAGGGCGCTCGCGAACGGGTAGACGACAATGGCCAGGAGCACCAGCGACAACACGACGAGGACGATGAGCGCGGCCCGCTCGATGCGTGCGCCTGGCATGCAGAGCCCCCCTGAGCTGGCGTGGTATCGCGACCATTCTACGCGGGTCACGGCGACGCGTGGGGCCGCTGGTTCGGGCATGCCTCTTGCAATGAACGTGAGCGCGATGAACGCACGCACTCATCGCGCCCTCCTCGAGCTGGCCGTCGTCGCCGGCGTGGCCACGGCTGGCTGCGCGACCCTCGGCAGCCTCAGCATTCTCGTCCAGCCCCCGCGCTTCGCGTCGGTGCCGGACCGGCCGGCGGAGCTTCGCCTGCTCGCCTCGCGCGCGGGCCTGCCGCTCGGCGGCGCGGGCGTGCGGCTGTGGGCGAGGGTGGAGAATCCGAACCCGTTCGGGCTGACGCTCTCGACGCTGGCGGGCTCGCTGCACCTCGAGAACGCCTCCTCCGGAGATTGGCCCCGCGCGGCGACCGTGGAGCTGCCCCTCGGGCTTCCCCTCGAAGCGCGCGAGCAGGCGGAGTTCCCCATCGACCTGACCGTGAGCCTCTCGGACCTGCCGCAGCTCGCCGACGTGGCGGGGCGGGCGCTCGCGGGCTCGCGCATCCCGTATCGCCTGGACGGCACGATCGGCGTCGAGGCCGGCTCGCTCGGCCGGCCCACGTTCGGCCCCCTCACGCTGCTGAGGGGCGAGATGCGCGTGTTTGACTCCCTCGCGCACGCTCACTAACATCTCTCGTTTCGCGCGCCCGGCGTGATCCCGGGGGAGGAACAGTCGAGCGGTGAAGGTCCACGAGTACCAGGCCAAGGCGCTGCTGTCGGGCTTCGGCGTCCCCGTCCCGCGGGGCAAGGTCGCCTACACCGTCGACGAGGCGGTGGAGGTGGCCAAGGAGCTGGGCTTCCCGGTCGTGGTGAAGGCCCAGATCCATGCCGGCGGACGCGGCAAGGGCGGGGGCGTCAAGCTCGCCCGGTCCGCCGACGAGGCCGAGGCCATCGCCAAGGCCATGCTCGGCATGCGGCTGCGGACGCACCAGACCGGACCCGAAGGCCGCCTCGTCCGGCGCCTGCTCGTCGAGCAGGGCATGGACCTGACGGGCTCGCGCGAGATGTACCTCGCGATGGTGGTGGACCGCGCGCGCGAGGCGGCCGTGTTCATGGCCTCCGCCCAGGGCGGCATGGACATCGAGGAGGTCGCGGCCAAGGACCCCCAGGCCATCGTGGTGGAGACGGTCCACCCGGCCGCGGGCTTCCAGCCGTTCCAGGCCCGCAAGCTCGCCTTCGGCCTCGGCCTGCCCCCGGCCACCCTCGCCCGGGCGGTGCCGTTCATGCAGGCGATCCACCGCGCCTTCGAGGCGCTCGACGCGTCGCTGGTCGAGGTCAACCCGTTCCTGATGACCAGGGACGGCGCGCTCCTCGCGCTCGACGCCAAGCTCGGCTTCGACGACAACGCGCTCTACCGGCATCCCGAGCTGAAGGAGCTTCGCGACTTCGACGAGGAGGACCCGCTCGAGGTGGAGGCCTCGAAGCACGGCCTCAACTACATCAAGCTCGAGGGCGGGGACGTCGGCTGCATGGTCAACGGCGCCGGCCTCGCCATGGCCACGATGGACATCATCAAGCTCGCCGGCGGCCGCCCCGCCAACTTCCTCGACGTGGGCGGTGGCGCGAGCGCGGAGCAGATCCGCAACGCCTTCCGCATCCTGCTCGCCGACGCCGACGTGAGGGCGGTCCTCATCAACATCTTCGGCGGCATCCTGCGCTGCGACGTGCTCGCCGAGGGCGTGATCGCGGCCGTGCGCGAGCTGGGCGTCAAGGTCCCGGTCGTGATCCGCATGAAGGGCAACAACGAGGAGAAGGGCAAGGCCATGCTGCGCGAGTCCGGCCTCAACTTCACGACCGCCGACGACATGACCGAAGCGGCCCGGCGCGTGGTCGCCGCGGCCAAGGGCGCGCGGTGAGCGTCCTCGTCGGGGCGCAGAGCCGCGTCCTCGTGCAGGGCATGGGCAAGCACGGCACCTTCCACGCCGTCGGCTGCCGCGAGTACGGCACGGACGTGGTCGGCGGCGTCACCCCCGGCAAGGGCGGGACCACCGTCGAGGGCTTCCCGATCTTCGACACCGTCGAGCAGGCGGTGCGGAAGACGGGCGCCGACGTGTCGATGATCTTCGTTCCCCCGCCGGGGGCGGCGGACGCGATCATGGAGGCGGCCGACGCCGGGATCCCCCTCGTGGTCTGCATCACGGAGGGCATTCCGACCCTCGACATGGTCCGCGCGGCCGCGTTCCTCGCAGGCCGGCCCGTCCGGCTGATCGGGCCCAACTGCCCGGGCATCATCTCGCCCGCCGAGAAGTGCAAGGTCGGCATCATGCCCGGCCACATCCACAAGGGCGGGGCGGTCGGGGTGGTGAGCCGCAGCGGGACGCTGACCTACGAGGCGGTGAACCAGCTCACCGCCCTCGGCATCGGCCAGTCGACGTGCATCGGGATCGGCGGCGATCCGATCATCGGCACCAACCACACCGACGCGCTGCGGCTGTTCAGCGAGGACCCGGGCACGCAGGCCATCGTCATGATCGGCGAGATCGGGGGCAGCGCGGAGGAGGAGGCCGCCGCCTTCGTGAAGCAGAGCGTGCGCAAGCCGGTCGTCGGGTTCATCGCCGGCCAGACGGCGCCGCCGGGCCGGCGGATGGGCCACGCGGGCGCGATCATCGCGGGCGGCCGGGGGACGGCGGACGAGAAGATGAAGGCCATGGCGGCGGCCGGCATCCACGTGGTCAAGTCGCCGGCGGACATCGGCGCCGCGGTGGCCGAGGTGCTGCCCGGCGCGGTGAGGGACGACCCTTGAGGGAGCGCACGTTCTCGATCATCAAGCCGGACGCCATGAAGGCGCGCCAGGGCGGAGAGATCCTGGCCCGGCTCGAGAAGGCCGGCTTCGAGGTGGTGGCCCTGCGCCTGCGGCGGCTCACCCGCGCCGAGGCCGAGGGCTTCTACCACGTCCACCGCGAGCGGCCGTTCTTCCGGAGCCTGACCGAGTTCATGAGCTCCGGCCCGTGCATCACGATGGTCCTCGAGGGCGAGAACGCGATCGCGCGCCTGCGCGAGATCATGGGCGCCACCGACCCCGCCAAGGCCGCACCGGGCACGATCCGGCGCGACCTCGCCTCCTCGATCGAGGCCAACTGCATCCACGGCTCGGACGGCCCCGAGACCGCGCGCTTCGAGATCGGCTACTTCTTCCCCGGCATCGAGCTGATCCCCTTCGAGCAGTGAGCTCCGCCTCTCGTTGAAAGGGAGCGGGTCGGGGTGAGGGTCTGTGCGGGCCGTCACTCGGCCCGCGGGCGCGCCGGGCCGCATCCTCTATAATTCAGCAGCGTCAATGGCAGCCAGGGTGACTTTGAAGGTCACCGCCGGTCCCCTCGCCGGACGCAGCTTTTCCTACGACCGGCACGACACGTTCCTCTTCGGCCGGTCCCCGGACTGCCACGCCGAGCTGGCCCCGAACGACACCACCGCGTCCCGCCACCACTTCCTTCTCGAGGTGAACCCGCCGGAGGCGCGGCTGCGCGACCTCGGCAGCCTCAACGGCACCCACGTGAACGGCCACAAGCACGGGGGACGCTCCCGGCAGGAGAGCCCCGAAGAGGCCGCGCGCCGCAAGCGGCCCGAGGTGGACCTGCGCGACGGCGACCGCATCCGCGTGGGCGCGACGGTGTTCGAGGTGGCGATCGAGGGCCGCCGTTCGACCGGCCCCGCCGACGGCGTCGGGGACGGCAGCTCCGGGCTCGAGAGCCTGCTGGGCGTGCGGCCCGCGGTGCCGCTGGAGATCCCCGGTTACGCGCTGGGCAAGATGATCGGCCGGGGGGGCATGGGGTCCGTCTACCTCGCCACGCGCGACGAGGACGGGATGACGGTCGCCCTCAAGGTGATGCACGCGCAGTCCGAGGTCGACGAGGTGGCCCGCGAGAACTTCCGGCGCGAGATCGAGGTCACGCGCTCGCTGCGCCACCCGCGCATCGTGTCGCTCATCGACCACGGATCGACGGAGAGCACGTTCTACTTCGCGATGGAGTATTGCGCCGGCGGCAGCGTGGCCGATCTCCAGAACCGCCGGCCGGGCGGGCTTCCCCTCGCGCTCGGCCTGCGCATCGGGCTCGAGGCCCTCGACGGGCTGGCCTACGCCCACGAGCAGGGCTTCGTCCACCGTGACCTCAAGCCCGAGAACCTGCTCCTCGCCGACCGCTCCGGCGCCGGCGCGAAGGTCACCGACTTCGGCCTCGCCAAGAGCTTCCAGCAGGCCGGCCTGTCCGGCATGACCGCCACCGGCGCGGTGGCGGGCACGCTCTACTTCATGCCGCGCGAGCAGCTCACCCATTTCCGCCTCCTCAAGCCGGTGAGCGACGTGTGGAGCATGGGCGCGACCCTCTACCACATGCTCACCGGCGCCTACCCGCGCGAGTTCCGGCCCGGCGAGGATCCCCTCCCCGTGATCCTGCGGGGCGGGGTCGTCCCCATCCGGGCGCGCGACCCCCGGCTGCCCGAGCGGATCGCCGCGGTCGTGGACCGCTCGGTCGTGGACGCCCTGCCCGAGCGGTACCAGACGGCGGGAGAGTTCCGCGCCGCACTGGCGGGAGCGATGTCGTGACCGGTCTCGCCGCGGTCTGCCCCGGCTGCGGCCTGCGCGCCAACGTCCCCGGCGGCGTGGCGGGCAAGCCGCTCAAGTGCCCGCGCTGCCAGACCCGGTTCACGGTGCCGGCGCCGGGCGGCGCGGCCGCGCCCACGCAGTTCGAAGCGCCCGCCACGATGGCGGAGCCGGCCCCCACCGCGCTCGAGCGGCCCGGAGCGCCCGAGCCGACGCGGCCCGCCGAAGCGCCCCCTCTCGAGGCCGAGTGGAAGGTCGGCGACCTGGTCCTCGGCCTGTACGAGGTGACGGCGGTGCTCGGCGAGGGCGGCATGGGCCGCGTCTACCGCGTCCGCCATCGCGGCTGGGACGTGGACCTCGCGGTGAAGGCGCCGCTGCCCTCGGCCCTCGAGGCCGCCGGCGGCGTCGACGCCTTCGAGCAGGAAGCGGAGACGTGGGTCGGCCTCGGCCTGCACCCGCACGTGGTCGCCTGCTACTACGTGCGGCGCGTCGACGGCACCCCGCGCCTGTTCGCCGAGTTCGTCGACGGCGGGAGCCTCCACGACTGGATCCAGCGGAGGCGCCTGCGCGCGCTCGACCGCATCCTGGACGTCGCCGTGCAGTTCGCCTGGGGGCTGCACTACGCCCACGAGCAGGGCCTCGTCCACCGCGACGTGAAGCCCGCGAACGTGATGGTGGCGGGCGACGGAGCGGTCAAGGTCACCGACTTCGGCCTCGCCCGCGCGCGGGCGGTGGGGGCGGCGGGCGCCGGCGGCGCGCCCGCCGGCGGAGGGCAGACGTTGATGGTGGCCGGCGGGGTGGCGGGCACGCCCGCGTACATGGCCCCCGAGCAGTCGGCCGGACGGGAGCTGACCCGGCGCACCGACCTGTGGGGCTGGGGCCTGTCCGTGCTCGAGATGTTCCTCGGCGAGCGCACGTGGGAGTACGGCATCGCGGCCGGCGAGCTGCTGCGCGACTATCGCGAGCGCGGCCACGTGCTGGGCCTGCCCGCGATGCCGGACGCGGTGGCCGAGCTGCTCGCGCGCTGCTTCCACGAGGACCCGGCCACGCGGCCGCGCTCCCTGAAGGAGGCGGCGGACGTGCTCCGCGCCGCCTACGAGGCTTCCGGCGCGGGCGCCTACCCGCGGCCGGAGCCGCGCGCCGGCCGCGATACCGCCGACAGCCTCAGCAACCGCGCGGTGTCGCTCCTCGACCTGGGCCGCCTCGGGGAGGCGGACCCCCTCTGGCGCAAGGCCCTCGCCCGCCAGCCCCAGCACCTCGAGTCCACGTACAACCGGTCGCTGCACCTGTGGAGCCGAGGGGAGATCGGCGACGACGAGATGCTCAACCGCGTCACGGAATCGCGCCGGGCCCACGCCTCGCTGCCGAGGGGCGCCCACCTGGCCGGCAAGCTCCTCCTCGCCCTCGGCGAGGCCGGCCGGGCGGTGCGCGCGCTCGAAGAATCGGCGCCCGCCGCGTCCGCCTCGGCGGAGCTGGACCGCGACCTCGGCCTGGCCCTCTGCGCGCAGGGCGCTTCGGGCGGCGAGACCTCGTGGGCGCGCGCGCGCGACTGCCTGGAGCGCTCGATGGGGTCCGGCCAGGTCGAGCCGTCCGAGGTCGCGGGCTTCGCGCTCTGCCTCGCCCGTCTGGGGGAAGGCGAGAAGGCGCGCGCGTTCTACCTCCGGGCCCGCGAGCGGCGGTCGGACCTCCCGGCGGCAATGGACGAGGCGGTCGCCGCGCACGTCCCCGGCCACGAGACGCTGCGCTCGATCAAGGGGCTCGTGAGCCCCGCGACCGTGCTCGCGGTCACGGGCGACGGCCGCTTCGTCCTCGGCGGCGACGCGCAGGCGGCCCGGATCTGGGACGCGCGCACCGGCGCGGCCGTGCGCACCCTGCCCGGCGGTGAGATGCGACTGCGCTCGCTCGCGGTGACGCCGGACGGGCGCACCGTCCTCCGCGCCGGCGAAGGCACGACCCCGCAGCTCTCCGAGCTGGAGACGGGACGCCCGCTGCGCGCCTTCCAGCCGCATCCCGGCTTCCTCTCCGCGCTCTCGATCACCGCCGACGGCCGCTTCGCCGTCTCCGGCGGCTCCGACCGGGACGTGCGGCTGTGGGACATGGCGACCGGCCGATGCGTGCGGGTCATGGAGGGCCACCAGGAAGCGGTGACCGCGGTGGCGGCGAGCGCGGACGGCGCGCGCGCGGTCTCCGCGAGCCTCGACGGCACCGTCCGCGCATGGGACCTCGCCTCCGGCCAGGCTCTCGCCGTCTTCGAGGGTCACGAGGGGCGCGTCTTCGCGGTCGCGCTCAGCGGGCCCAAGGGCTTCGTGCTCTCCGGCGGCGAGGACCGCACGATCCGGCTGTGGGACCTGCCCAACGGCCGGCACGTGCGCACGTTCGCCGGCCACGCCCAGGCGGTCAGCGCCCTCGCGCTGTCGAGGGACGGGCGCTTCGCTTACTCCGGCGGCCAGGACCGGACGCTGCGCGTGTGGGACGTGGCGGGCGGACGCCTGCACGCGGTCTTCCGCCGCGATGCGCCCGTGCTGGCCGTCGCGGCGGGCGAAGAAGGGGTGGCGTGGGCGGCCAGCGGCACCTCGATCGTCGCGCTGCGCGTGCCCGGCCGGCCGCGCCTGCCCGCCTTCGCGGTCTGCCGGCCCGTCACCGCCGTCGAGGTCGAGAGCCGCGACGCTGCGTTCCAGGGCCGCGTGGAGGCGGCGCGCCTCTCGCTCCAGAAGGGCGACCTCGTGGGCGCCCTCGAGCTGGCCCGCACCGCCCGCAACATCCCCGGCTACGAGCGGTCCGACGACGCGCTGAAGCTCTGGGACGAGATCAGCGCGGCGCTTCCGCGCAAGGGCCTGCGCGGAGCCTGGGAGGCAGCCGCGCTCGAAGGCCATTCCGACCCGGTCCTCGCGGTCGCGGTCAGCCCCGACGGCAGCCGCGCGCTGTCGGGGGGGATGGACGCGACCCTCTGCCTGTGGGACCTCGGCGGCCGGCAGCTCCTCTCGGTCCTGACCGGGCACGCCGAGACGGTCTCCGCCGTCGCCTTCGCCCCCGACGGGCGCTCGGTCGTCTCGGGGAGCTGGGACCACACCGCGCGCCTGTGGGACATCGCCTCCTCCCGCACCGTGCGCCGCTTCGAGGGGCACGCGGAGCAGGTGAGCTGCGTGGCCTTGTCGCCCGACGGGGCCACGCTGCTGACCGGGTCCTGGGACTCGACGCTCCGCCTGTGGCAGCTCGCCACCGGCCGCCCGTTGGGCGTCCTCGAGGGCCACTCCGCCAACGTCGCGGCGGCGGCGTTCGGCCCCGACGGCCGGTTCGTGGTCAGCGCCGGATGGGACTCCGCCGTGCGCGCGTGGGACGTCGCCAGCGGGGAGTGCGCCTGCGTGCTCGAGGGCCACGAGAACAGCGTCGGCGCGCTGGCGGTCAGCGCGAGCGGCCGGCAGATCGCCTCCGGCGGCGTCGACACGTCCGTGCGGGTGTGGGACCTGCGCGGGGGACGGGCGCTGCGCGCGCTCGCGGGCCACACCGCCGAGGTGACCTCGCTGTGCTTCTCGCCCGACGGGCGCTACCTGGCCTCGGCCAGCCGCGACAAGACGGTCCGGCTGTGGGATCTCTCCACCGGGAAGTGCGAGCGGACGCTGCCCCACACCGCCGGCGTGATGGCCGTCGCCTTCGGCCCGGCCGGCACGCGGCTCGTCACTGCGGGCGCCGACCGCGCGCTGCGCCTGTGGCACCTCGACTGGGAGCCGGAGGCGCGCACGCTGCCGCGGTGGGACGAGAAGGCGCGCCCCTACCTCGAGAGCTTCGTGAGCCTGCGCCTGAAACCGGAGACGGTGCGCAGCGCGGCGCCCGCGTGGACCGAGGCCGACCTCGACCGCCTGGTGGACGACCTGCGCCGGCGCGGCTTCGGCGGCCTGCGCCGCGACGAGGTGGCGGGCAAGCTCCAGGACCTGACGCAGAAGGCGGCCTCGGCGCCCTCGTTCTGGGAGGAGGTGCGCCGGAACGCGCCGCGGGCCGAGAGGTCGCGGCCGCGCGAATCGGCGTGGCGGCGCCTGCCGCGCGCGAAGGTCGCGGCGGGGGCCGCGGTCGCGCTCGCCCTGCTCGTCGGCGCGCGGTCGTGGTTCCAGGCCGCGGCGGCGCCGGCCTTGATCGCGGACGCGATGGACATGGAGCGCAAGGCCGCGCGCGGGCTGCTGATCGACTTCGACGGCCTTCCCGGCGACTGCTCGGCGGGAGACCGGCAGGCCTACCTCGCGCTCGCCCGCGAGCCCGAGGTCAGCGCCGTCACCCTGAAGTGCCTGGCCCGCGACAAGGACGCGGCCACGGTGGAGATGTACCTCCACGGCGTGCCGATCGCGGACGACGACCGCGAGCGCGCCTTCCGCCGCTTCCGCAACGCGGTCTCGCTGATGGTGGCGCTGGGGCCCGACGCCGTCGATCCCCTGTGCGCCCGGCTCGCCGATCCGCGCGAGGAAGTGCGGCAGGTGGCGGCCGCGTCCCTGGCGTCGATGGCCGCGCCGCGGGCCACCACCTGCCTGGCCACCGCGATGGGCTGGCCCGACCCGAACGCCCGCCTGGCCGCCGCATCCGTGCTCAAGACGCTCTTCGCCAACGGTCAGCTCTCGGCCGCCCGGGGCTGGAGGCTGGTCTCGAAGCTGCTCGAGGACCCCGAGCCGGCGGTGCGCACCGAGGCCCTTCGCGTCCTCCGCTTCTTCAATCCCGAGGTGGCGCTCCCCGCCGCCGCCCGCGCCCAGCAGGACGCCGACCCCCAGGTGCGCACGGAGGCCGCGGCCGCCGCGGCCGACGTGGAGGGACTGAAGCGGCTGCGCCTCGGCCACTGAGGCGGCTCGCGGCCGCGGCTAAGATGGGATCATG
>Ga0114129_10011665_pt1 | contig 12506 bp, 14 predicted proteins | sample RhiMetdeltSRZDD1_FD_80071 | JGI IMG/M metagenome (GOLD analysis project Ga0114129, IMG submission 80071) | Populus rhizosphere microbial communities from Tennessee, USA - Rhizosphere MetaG P. deltoides SRZDD1 (version 2) (version 2) | ecosystem: Host-associated > Plants > Roots > Rhizosphere >...
CCCTTGGGCCTCGCACGTCGTCGTCGACCGCAACTTGGTGACCGGACAGAATCCATTCTCGTCGGAAGCGATGGCGAAGCAGTTCCTCGATCTGCTGGAGAAGTGATGACCGTAGACCAGCGGAGCGACTTCTACTCACTGCTCGCGGCAGCGGCGCGCTCGCCCGAGATTCCTGAGGCGGCTGACGTGTACGGCTGGCTGTGCGGAAGCTGGGATTTAGACGTCCTGTGCTATCGCGGCGTGAATGTCGCCAAGCGCGGCCTGCGGGGAGAGGTACACGCGGCTCGCGTGCTCGAAGGACGCGCCGTGCAAGACGTCTGGATCATGCCGCGATGTGATGACCGTCGTCCCGATTCGGACCGGACGGTGAACATGTACGGCACCACGCTGCGCGCGTGGGACGCCGCGACTCAATCGTGGCGCATCGCATGGACGAACCCGGTCCGTGGGCACCACGAGGAACAGGTAGGCCGTTGGAACGGTCGGGACATTCTTCAGGAAGGCATGCGTCCGGACGGCACCAAGACGCGCTGGACCTTCACCGAAATCACAGCGGACGCTTTTCACTGGCGCGGCGAAGCCCTGTATCCACACCAGTCAACGTGGACTCTCGAGGCGGAGTTCGTCGCGAAACGGAGGTGACGTGAACCGCCCGATTGCGATCGTCGGAGCACCTTCCGCCATTGGCATTCGTCCGTATGACAGCGGTGAAGCGCGACATGTGGATCGTGCTCCTGGAGTCCTCCGGGCGCTTGGTGTGGTCGAACGCCTTGGTGCGGCAGATCTGGGCGATGTCGTTCCGCCGGCATACCGAGACTACGTTCGGCCACCACGTCGTGCCCGGAACGAGCGCGAAGTTACTGCCTATTGTCTAGCGCTCGGTGAACGGGTCGCAGCAGCGGCCGAACACGGGCGCTTCGTCCTGCTGCTCGGCGGCGACTGCAGCATCGTCCTCGGAGGCCTTGTCGGCATGCGACGCGTAGCGGCAGGCGTGGTGGGTCTGGCCTACGTCGATGCCCACGCCGACTTCGCAACCCCCGAGGAATCGCGGACTGGTTCGGTGGCGAGCATGTGCCTGGGTCTGGCGGTGGGGCGCGGCGATACACCGCTCGCGCGACTCGGAGGCGATGCTGCGCTGGTCAACGACGCGGATGTGGTTCTTCTCGGTCGTCGTGATGTGGCGGAACCCTCCTACGGGCACGTGGCTCTCGCCGCATCACAGGTTCTGGATCTTCCTGACGCGACTTTTTCGGCACGTGGTCTCCCTCACGTCGCAACCGAAGCCCTGGGACGGCTGGTGTCTCCGCGACTGCGGGGATTCTGGATTCATCTGGATGCCGATGTCCTCAACCCGGTCGACATGCCTGCCGTTGACTCTCCAGAGCCGGGCGGCCCGACCATCGACGAGATCGTCGGCCTTCTCGCGCCGCTCGTTCGTCATCCGCGATCGCTCGGACTGGAGGTCACGATTTATGACCCGGCGCTCGACCCGGATCGTGCGTGTGCAGCGCGATTGGTCACGCTCCTCGAGATCCTGCTGAGCGATGGGGAGTCTAGTACTCACGAGTGATCGCAGATGGCACACCGAAGAGAGGCTCTTCGCAACCTGGTGACCGGGCAGAATCCGTTCTCGTCGGAAGCGATGGCGAAGCAGTTCCTTAGTCTGCTGGAGAAGCCATGACCACCTCTACCATCGTCGCTCGAGTTGAGGAGTTGATTCGACGCGCAGAAGCCCTCGATCAGGGCGGTGCACCGGAACGTTCGCGTGCGCTCGCCATCCGATTGCGCTCGACAGTCTTGCGGCCGCTAGCCGACCTGGGCGACACCCGCGATCGGACGACAGAGCTCGAGTCGCAAACCGCAGGCGTGCAAGAGCTCCTGTTCGAGTTGGCGATCGACCTCACGCGCGCGTGTGCGACCGACCAGCGCGCCGCGTTGCTCGAAGCGTGCGCGGGCGCCCACTACCTCGTGACCATCGGTGGGGACGACGCGCAGGAGCGACTCACCAGGCTCGCCGAAATCGGTCGGGACGTTCCGGGCGATCCGAAGGGTCGGGTTCGCGTACGCGAAAACGGTCCTTACCTGCTCACCGGCGGTACATCCATGTCGAACTTCCTCGGCGAGCCCACGACGGCACCGCCGGTTGCAGCCCTGTGCCGGTGCGGCCGGTCCGAGTCGAAGCCATGGTGCGATGGCACTCACGCGACGATCGGCTTCAACGACAGGAAGCATCCCGACCGCGTTCCCGACCGGCTCGACACTTACGCAGCACGGCAATTCACCATCCTCGACAACCGAGGAACCTGCGCGCACTCCGGACGGTGCACCGACGCGTTGCCCACGGTGTTTCGCGTCGGGACGGAGCCGTTTGTCGCCCCGGCCGGCGGCAGAGCCGACGATATTCTGCGCGCGATCCAGGCGTGCCCTTCGGGGGCGCTCGGAGCGGCGATCGCCGAGCGCCGCGTCGCCGAGATGGTCGATCGGATTCGCCCGCCGGCGATTGAGGTCTCCAAAGACGGGCCGTATTTCGTCACCGGTGGCGTCGATCTTCGTGACGACGGCGGCAACGAGCCGGCGCGATGGGCAGGTGCCTCGAGAGAACACTTCGCCCTCTGTCGCTGCGGGCAGTCGAAGAACAAGCCCTTCTGCAGCGGCGCGCACTGGTACGCCGATTTCCACGATCCAGTGATCGACCCGGACCACGAGACAACCCTCTTCGAGTGGGCGGGAGGCTATCCAGTTCTGCTGCGGGTGACGCGTCTTTTTTACGAGCGCCACGTCCCGCAAGATGATCTTCTGGCGCCGCTGTTTTCGCGGATGGAGCCCGATCACCCGGAGCGTGTCGCCGCATGGCTCTCGGAGGTGTTCGGCGGCCCCAAGTTCTATTCGCAGCGCTACGGTGGCTATTCGCGCATGATCTCTCAGCACCTGAACAAGCACCTGACGGAAGCGCAACGCGCCCGATGGGTGTCGCTGCTGTGCCGAAGCGCGGACGAAGCGCTGCTCGCCGCGGATCCGGAATTTCGGGCGGCGTTCGTCGCCTACCTGGAGTGGGGTACGCGGATTGCGGTGGAAAACTCGCAGGTCGACTCGCGCCCGCCGGAAGGGATGCCGGTCCCGCGCTGGTGGTGGGTGTGCGACGCGACCCCGTCTGCGCGTCCCCCGTCACGACCAACGGCGAAGGTCGCCGTCGCGGATCTCTCGCCGCCTGAGATCCCCCAGCTTGGCGACCTATTGAGCTACGAACGGCACATCAAGGGTCTGTTTCGTGCGCGCGACCGCGGAGCGATGCGGTTCGCCTTCGACCTGTGGTCGGCAGCAGACGTGAGGACCCACGCCCAGGCGATCCTGGCACGCCTGCGAGCCGGCACTATGCCATGCGACGGAGCCTGGCCGGCAGAGAAGGTCACGATATTCGAACGATGGGTCAGCGAGGGATGCGCGGATTGACAGCGACGAAGTAGTCCCGGACTTAGGCAGACTTCGCAACGCAACTTGAGACGACGGAGAATCAAACACGGCTAGACATCTCGCATCAACAACTTACGCTGTGGAAGTTCGATACTGCGACTTGGCTGGTCTCGCAAGTTATTGATGGCAACACTTTATGTGGTGGCTCGCCGCACTGGACGATTTTCGCAACTACCTCGTCACCGCGGCGTAGTCGGTCGCGGGGTCAATCCGGGCTCGCAACCAGCATTATCTGCAGCTTTGGCGACCAGCACCCGAGAGCCAGGCCGCGGGAGTTTTCCGCAGCGAGCTGCCGATGATTTTGGACATGCCCCGCGGTCTAAACAGGTGGAGGCGGTTGGTGGTGTCTTAGCGCTCGGCCCGGGCGCTTACCAACCGGAGACGTATGGCCGGCATCGAAGACAACGGAGCGCGAGCGGTCGCGGATTTGGTTGAGGGGCAGATCCTGGCGGCTGTGGAAGTCGTGGCGACGCCCGAGCAGCTGTTTCACGCACTCACGTCGCGAAGCATTACTCACTGGTGGGTCCGTCCGGGCGTGTTCGACACTCGAGACTGGTCTGGTGACCTTCGCGTCGGTGGCCGGTGGCGGGCGTCCGGGGTCACTCGCGGGCAACCGTACGTGCAGGAGGGCGAGTTTCTCGAAGTGGAGCGTCCATCGAAGCTCGTGCACACGTGGGACTTTCCGTCTGGCATGCCCTCGATCGTGACCTACGTCGTCGAACGGCTGGACGGACGAACGCGCCTCACTCTCCGGCACGTGGGCTTCACGTCCCGCGAAATGTGCAACGCCTTCGCAGTCGGGTGGGAGACAAGCCTCGAGCGGCTCGCGGAGATCTTCCGACCGGAGTTCGCACGCAGCGAAGGCCTCCGGTGAGCAGCCACGCTGAAACGATCGAACGTCTGCGCCGAATCCTGGGTCGACACCCTGGTGTCGTCGAGACCAGAATGATCGGTGGCAGGGCGTTTTCAAGGGTGGGCGGATGTTCTGCGGCGTGACACGCTCCCTGGTGGTGGTTCGCGTCGGGAAAGACACTCGAGATCGCGCGCTCGCGTCGCCGCACGTCCGTCCGATGCGATTCAGAGCGAGACCGTTGAAGAGTTTTGTCGTGGTCGACCGCGAAGGTTGTCGAACGGAGGCCGCGTTGCGGGTTTGGGTTCAGGTCGGTCTCGACGCCGTGCCTTTCACGCGACAAACCAGGAGATGAAGAAGGCCGCGCCCGCTAGCCAGCACGAAGCACAACTGCTGCTGTCGGCCAAGCGAGGCGACAAGGACGCTCTGCGTCTCTTGTTTGAGCCCCATCGACGGGAGCTGCGCGTGCATTGCTACCGAATGCTCGGCACCTTCCACGATGCCGAGGATTTGGTTCAAGAGACCTTTCTGAGGGCATGGCGAGGCCTTGAACACTTCGACGGACGCGCCACGGTTCGATACTGGCTTTACCGCATCGCGACGAATGCATGCCTGAACGCGCTGGCTGCGCGCGCCGCTTCACACCGCGTGCTCCCGGAGAGCTACGGTCCGCCCACTGACCGATTGCCCGATCGCGAACCGGCGTACGACACCCCGTGGCTGGATCCCTATCCCGATTCGGCGCTCGACGACGCCATCGATCGATCACCTCCACCGGATGTGCGCTATGACACGCGAGAGGCCGTACAACTCGCGTTCATGTCGGCGATTCACTATTTGCCTCCACGGCAACGAGCCGCATTGCTGCTCCGCGATGTCCTCGGTTGGTCGGCGGCAGAAAGTGCACGCTTGCTGGAATCGTCTGTCGCATCGTTGAATAGCGCCCTTCAGCGCGCGCGGGCGACGCTCGAGCAGCGGCTGCCCGAGGGGCGACTGCGTGTGCATCCTGCACCCAATGACGAGCAACGAGCCTTGCTCGCGCGTTACGTGCACGCCTGGGAAACGAGCGACGTCGACGAGTTCGCCGCCGTGCTCAAAGACGACGCGATCATGAGCATGCCGCCGTGGTCCGAGTGGTATCGGGGGCGTGCGGCCATCAGCACGTTCTTTGCGGCCACCGCAAGGCCTGGCGGCCATGCCCCGTTCCGATTGACATCGACCGCCGCAAACGGGCAGCCCGCGCTGGCTTTCTATAGCCGATGGCAGAGTCACGAATGGCGATTCCATTCGGTGCAAGTGCTGACGTTCGACGGCAACGCGATCTCCATCATGACCAGCTTCGTCGTTCCGTCACTCGCGTCGGTTTTCAACCTGCCCGACGTGTTGCCCGATCGAGAACCGAGGAATCCATCACCGTGAGAAACAAGCAAGCGTCCAGGCGCGATCCCCCTGACATGGATTGAGCGGTCTATCGTGCCGCGACCGGTGTCAAATGCGTAAGGACGCAGAGCCACCGTCCGTCGACCTTCCGGTACACGTCGGTCACCCACTCGTCGGCACTGATTCGCTGCCCTCTGAAGTGACCCGTGTTCCGGCCGCGTGCGGTGACCACAGCGACGTCACCATAAACCCTCACGCGGCCAACGTCCTTCGTCATCGTGTCGTGGCTGAGCTCGCCGCTCTCGATCACGTGCAAGATACGCGAGCGCGGCACTACCCCAACCTCGGGTGTGATCAGCACCCAGTCGTCGGCAACACACGCGCTGATCCGCGCGACGTCATTCGAGACCATCGCTCGGTTGAAGTCCTCTTCGACCCCCGCAAGTTCGGTCGCGAGAGCATCCGCTATGGAGTCGGGCGTCAACGAGTTGGTGTTCATGTCATCGAGTATTCGACAGGCCCGTAAACGCCGTCTTGTAAGGAACTGACCTGCTTCCTGAGCGCTCGATGCTAATCTGGAGCTGACTCCGGCCTACGTCATGGGGAACCGATCTTACTCACAGACGACGCGGCCCCGCGCAAAAGTGACGCGGCACACCTCGGCGCTTGGACGCTGGGAGTTGGCGACGGCGCCGCCTGCTGAGGCATTGCGCCCGTTCGCTCGCGAGTACGTCGGGTGGAGCGAACAGGTGTCGGCGCCGCTGTGCCGCCGCGAGCTGCCCACGGAGGAGGCACCCCTCATCATCAACTTCGGCGCCCCGTTTCACCTGTTCGCGCCAGGCGACTCCCGTCGTCATCTCGATCTCGCCAGCTTCATCACCGGCGCCTATGACACCTATCAGCTCGTCGAATCGGTCGGCGCCTCGAGCGGCGTCCAGGTCAATTTCACTCTTCTTGGCATCCGCCTCCTCGTCGGCCGGCCAATCGAAGACATGAAAAATCGCGCGCTTGCGCCGGAAGAGATCTTCGGCGAGTTCGCTCGCGAGCTGACCCATCGCCTCTATGACGCCACGTCGTGGGACGCGCGCTTCGAGTGCCTCGACCACGCGCTCGCGATGCATATAGGCAACCCGCTGGACGTGCCCGCGGGTGTGCGTTGCGCGTGGCACCGCTTGGTTGCCTCGCGCGGGCGGTCGAGCATCGCCTCCATCGTGCAGGAGGTCGGCTGGAGCCAGAGGCACTTCATCGCACAGTTCAAGCACGAAATCGGCGTCTCGCCGAAGGTCTTCGCCCGCATGCTGCGATTCGGACGCGTGGTTCGTGCGATTCGTGCCGGCCAGAGCGCCAATCTCGCGGACCTCGCGATCATGTCCGGCTACTACGATCAGTCGCACCTCAATCGTGACGTGCGCGAGTTCGCGGGCACCACGCCTGGGGAACTGCTGGAGAGCCTGCTCCCCGACCGCGGGGGCTTCGCCGTCTAGAGAGGTCAATTCCGTCCAAGTCCGTGCCCACACCTTCGAGCTATGGTGTCGCCAGGAGTCACATGATGATGGAGGGACACCGCCAAACCGTCTTCCCAGCACCTCGATACGATGATGCGTGGGCAGCGATCGCGTTTCTCGAGTTGTGTTTCGGCTTCAAACGGCAGACCGTGCACGAGGGCCCGAATGGGACGGTGGCGCACGGCGAGCTTCGGCTCGGGACGGCGAGCGTTGGCTTGAGTTCGGCCAGCAGCACCGTCACCTCCGACAATCGCTGGACCTCGGTACGGAGCGGCGTCTATGTGGCGCTGCAAGACGCGAACGCCGTCGATGCGCACCACGCCCACGCGAAGGCTGCCGGAGCCGTGATCGCCATGCTCGCGGAAGTACTCGGTCTGGGACGGCGACCACCGTTTGTGATGCTTCGGCACGTATAACCATGCGCCGCTCGGCGAGCCAACGCTGCTCCTGGTCCTGCGCTATCCGGACGGACCGGCCACGGCTCGCTGGCTCGCGCACGCATTTGGCTTCGAGCCCGCGCTCGCGCGCACTAATTCCGGCAGGTCGGCCGAGTACACGGAGCTTCGTTTCGGCGACAGTGCCTTGTGGTTGAGTTCCGCGCCGCCCGATGATCTCCTATGGAGCAAAGACTGGCACGCCACACACCTCGTCGTGCCAGACGTTGACGCGCACCACGATCGGGCTCGCCGATCTGGCGCGACGATCGCGCAATCGCCAACTGATGCAGCCGACGGGTCTCGCGTCTACTGGGCGCGCCACGTGCGTGGTAAACGCTCCACAATCGGAGCCCAGAAACCGCCAAGTCCGGCGGCTCCCGGCACGAAAGCCACCGTCGTCATGGCGTCCATCCATGGATCATAGGCTCAGGTGTGTTTCGGTCTCCGCGAAGCCTACATCGAACGGTCACTGATTCCGAACCCGGTGGGTCTCTTTCCCAGACTCACGAATGATCGTACGGAGCTGCGAGGAGCCTGGATCGGAGTCGTTGCGCGCGTGCCAGAGCTGCAGGATCGTGATCGGCGGAAGTTCAAACGGAGGATGAAACACGCGGATCGGGAGGGCTGAGGCCAGCCCCTGAGCCATGCTCGCGGGAAGCATCGTGATGTACGGCGTACGGACAACGCAGCTCGCCGCGAGGGCAAATTGCGGCACCGACAAGGCAATAGAGCGGTGGTGGCCAAGTTTCGTTAACACGCCATCGACGTAGTCGATCGCATGCTTCCCCTGCAGCGCGACCTCCACATGCCGCGACTGAAGGAATCGCTTGAGTGTGAGCCGCCGACCAAGCGGCGCCCCTCTCCGCCACATCGCACACAGCAGACGATCGGTATAGGCCGGCTCCGACCGGAACTCCCGGGAAATTGTCGGCGGCAGTCCGAGCAAAATGTCGATGTCGCCAGAGGCGAGACCGTCGCTTGCCACAGCATGATCCAGAGTGACGAGACGAAGCGACGCGTTGGGCAGAACCTGTCCGAAACGGGCAGCGATGTTCGGCAGAATCCCGATGTTGTCGGCGGAAGCGAGCGTGAATGTGCGCGTGCAGGTTTCGGAACGGAAGCCGTGTTTCGGCTCGAGAACGACCCGCAGATTCTCGACGGCCGCCGCCACTTGCGGAGCAAGTTCCCGTGCGAGCGGGGTCGGCACAACCTTTCTGCCATTGCGAACGAACAGCGGATCGCCGACCAGTTCGCGCAGTCGCGCCAGCGAGTTGCTGACGGCCGAGGGTGTGACGTGCAGCCTAGCGGCGGCGCCCACCACGGTCCCTTCGACCAGCACATGATGCAGTACCAGGACGAGATTGAGATCGGTGGTTTCAAGGCTCATTATGAATGATGGATCACATCACGAATAATCACTATGAATATTGTCAATGTGCAGGTTACGGTGACGTTCATGACGGCAATAACAGAATCCGACCTGATCACCCGACAGCGGCACGTGCTCAAGCTCGGCGGAGTGCTCGCCTTCGTCGGTGGGCTCGCGTACTTCATGACGTTGTTGGTGCACGGGGACTTGCCCGACCAGACGACCGAAATCGCGCTGAACCATATCGCCCGCCGCCCCGAATGGCCCACGCTCAAGCTCACGCTGATCGCCTCGATCATGATGTGGGTCGGCGCGTTTATCGCGTTGGCGTCCTCGCTCACGCGAGGCGCGAGCTGGCTCCTCAGCCGAATGGCGGCCGCCTGCCTGATGATCGGGGCAGCGGTGGTGGTGGTGGAGTATTCGATCCTCGGATACGAGATCAAGCGGCTCGCCGATGCCTGGCAGGCCGCGACCAGCGCCGAGCGCGAGCACCTCGTGTTGATCGCAGAAACGCAACTCGCGGTTACCAACGGACTGTTTCTCTCGTTCATCGCGTGGCTGTTGGGCCTGCCGTATGTCCTCATGGGGCTGGCGGTCGCGCTCGACGGGCGCTACGGCAGCTGGCTCGGGTGGCTGGCGGTCGCCGGCGGGACCGGCGCCTTTTTCACAGGCGTTACGCGATTCCTCGGAATGACCATCGTGCCTTTCCCGGTGCTGTACGGCGGCTTCATCATCCCGCTCAATCTCTGGCTCGCTGGAATGGGGCTGGCGATGTGGCGGCAAGGAGGCCGCCGAATATGATTCTGGTAACCGGTGCGACAGGTAACGTCGGCAAGGAGCTGGTTCCGCTGCTGCTTGAGAGTGGCGCGCGGGTACGCGTAATGCTGCGGAAGCCGACAGCGGCCACTCACCTGGACGCGCGAGTGGACTGCGTCCACGGCAACCTCGATGAACCCCACACTTTGCGCGCCGCGCTGCACGATGTACGTGCTGCCTATTTGATCGCGTTCGAAACACGTCAAGTCGAGAACTTCATCACCGCTGCGAGGGCGGCGGGTGTGCTATACATCGTGCGTCAATCAACTCAGGAAGCGGGTGTTGAACCACCGGTCGGACCCGGGCGATGGCATCGGACCCAGGAACAGCTGATCGAGCGATCAGACCTTGGCTGGACTCACATCCGGCCGACGATGATGACGGTCAATACGATCGGTTGGTGGGCCGACACCATTCACAAACGCGGCGAGGTGGTGTTTCCCGGAGGTGCAGGGTTGGTCGCGCCGATTGATCCGAAAGACATCGCGGCGGTCGCGTGCGCCACGCTGACCGGCACCGGCCACGAAGGCCGCGCGTATGAGGTGACCGGACCGGACCTGTTGTCTGGCGCCGGGATGGCGCAGGTGCTCGCGCGCGTGCTCAACACACGAATCAAGTACGTCGACGTGCCCGAGACCGCCACCGGCGACTGGCTCACGCAGTTTGGGTTCTCGCCATCTTTGATGGCTGCGCTCGCAGAAACACTCGGCAACTTGCGCAGCAACCGTTTCGCCTACGTCACGGATACTGTCGAGCGACTCACCGGTCGCACGCCGCGACGTTTCGAGGAATGGTGTGGTGCAAACGTGGCCGCCTTCCGTCGGCTTTGAGAGAGAGCTCGCGCGGATGATTCCGATACACGCGCACCTGCTTCTCAACCATGTTCCGATCGTGGGTCTGATGGTTGGATTGGTGTTCCTTCTCGTCAGCGTGACTCGTTCCTCGGAGGCGACGTTCCTGGCGGGCGTGCGCATCCTCGTCGTGATCGGCGTGATCGCGGTACCGGTGGTCGTCAGCGGGCTTCTGTCGGCAAGCGCGCTCGAAGGAGTCCGATGGCTTGATGCAGGCGCCGTACGTCAACACCGGCTCGCCGGCATACTCACACTCGGGCTTCTCCTGCCGCTCGCGACCGCGTCAGCGCTCATCTTGTTCGACTGGTCAGATGATGGACGCGCCGTCGCGCCCTGGGTGAAGAAGGCGATCGTCGCCCTCGCGGTCGTGGCCCTGGCGATGGGCCTCTGGACCTGTGACCGCGGAGGAACAATCCGGCACAGTGAGCTTCACGAACCCGCCCAGATTGATCGGCCCTAGCCGATTTGCTCGATCAACATCTCTCTGCCCGGGATCGAGAGGTGGACTGTGGACACCGGCAGGATGACGATGACGTACTACGATAAGGCCGGCTCTGCGCCAGGCATGCGATGGGACTTGCCCCTACTCCTTATGGTTCTCATGGCCTGTGGCGCTTCGAAATTGCCCCTCAGCGTATCCGTCGGACCGGGCCAAGCGAAGTTCTCCAGGACTGACGGCGTCCTCCACATTTCGCTCGAGATGCGCGATCGCCGCATTGCGAGCATATTTGTGCGGTCGCGCGACCGCCTGTATGTGCTGCACGCCTCGGCGGCTCTGGGGACGGGTATCTACACGTGCAAGGGCGAAGAATGGCGGCGAGTGCAGGCGTTCGCCTATCGGTGTCGTGATAACGGTGACAACACGTGCCGAACTGCTTTCCGGAAGGATGACGGCTGGATTGCCAATGTCGCGCGTGGCGGAGCCGATCGCCACTTCGAGATCGATCTAGCGCGCTTCGCCGCGGCCGACACCCAGTCGTTGCAGATCGCGGTCACCTATCTGGTGACGATGCCTCCAATGCCGCATGTCTGGCCACCGGGCGTCAGTGACGACACAGGAAAACTGAGATTCCAAGAAGGATTCCTGCCAGAAATCATTGACGTACGACCAGAGCGGTGGATCAGCGTCGCCCGGCAGATCTTCAGATCGTAACGAGGGACGTATATTCACGAGGCGAAGGCTCGTGTCGACGCCAGGTTTCGCGCAAACCTTTCAGTCGAGTCATCGGCAGGGAAAAAGCGCTCGATCCTGAGATCCTGGAGCGCGACGTCGTGGTCCGGCAGCCGCCGGACAACGCTGCCCAAGGCTCCGCAGTTGGCGGTCCAATCAGTCCGGGATGTAGATGAAGCCGTAGTCAGAGGTTGCCGAGTAGGCTCTCGGCGTCACACCGGTGTACTGCTTGAACGCCTTCAAGAAATGCGACTGGTCGAAGTAGTGGTCCTGAATAAGTGCAGCGTAGTGCCCCTCAGCGGTTCGCCGCATTCGCTTGTACACGGCGTGAAACCGTAAGACGTTTGCGAGTTCTTTCGGCCCGACGCCTATGCGATCCAGAAACCGGCGCTCGAGATGCCGGCGCGACCACCCGACGTGATGCGCAACTGCTTCGATGCGGATCCTCCCCTCGCTCTGCTTGAGTCGAGCCACGGCTGCCTCGAACGGCAGATCGCGTTCGTCGTGTGCTCGCACCCATTGACAGAGCCTGGCTTGGACGTGCGCAACACGATCCTCCTCGCGCGGAATGCCCATCAGTTCGCTCTGAAGGTGACGAGCCCGCGCATCGAAGATCTCCTCTCCGTCAAACGTGGCATTCGTGATGCGGTGATGCG
>Ga0114129_10011666_pt1 | contig 12506 bp, 8 predicted proteins | sample RhiMetdeltSRZDD1_FD_80071 | JGI IMG/M metagenome (GOLD analysis project Ga0114129, IMG submission 80071) | Populus rhizosphere microbial communities from Tennessee, USA - Rhizosphere MetaG P. deltoides SRZDD1 (version 2) (version 2) | ecosystem: Host-associated > Plants > Roots > Rhizosphere >...
GCATCAACGCTATTCTGCGTTCCTATATGAAGGCGCATGAATCGGACGCCCGCCTTACCTGACAGGTGAAGACCCGTAAGGAATGGCATTCCCTATCCAGCCCAATGCGGAAGCCGAGTTAGACGCTGCGTACACGTATCGTCAGGGGCGGGCACCTCAAGCGGCGGCCCGGTGGTTTGCGGGAATCGTCAAAGCCATCAACTCTCTTGAACAATTTCCGGCACGCTGTCCGCTCGCCCCTGAGAGGTGTAGCGCGTCGAGGGGGGCATCTGGATTGGCAACCTAAGGAGATACGCATATGTCTCGCACCCGAGAGCGGTTCCGCAGGGTCATTTCCGGTCCGACGTGTGTCCTGGCAGCGAATATCTTCGATCCTCTCTCGGCACGGATCGCCGACATGCTGGGGTACGAGGTGTGTGTGCTGTCCGGTTCCGTTGGCAAAGCGTCGAACCTGGGAGTCCCGGATATCGTGCTGTCCAACATGTCCGATGTCGTGGACCATTGCCGACGCATTACCCGTATGGCTGAGGTGAGCCTCATGGTCGATGCTGAAGACGGCTTCGGCAATGCGGTCAATGTCAGGCGTACAGTACAAGAGATGGAGGCAGCCGGAGTAGCAGCCATAGAAATCGAGGACAACGTTGTCCCCAAGCGGTTCAATGTGCAAAACCCGGGCCTGGTATCAAAGGAAGAACAAGTAGGCAAACTGCAAGCGGCGGTCGCGGCCCGGACTGATCCGAGCACGGTGATCGTGGCCCGCACCAGCGCACTGGCCGAATGCCCACTGGAAGAGGCCTTAGACCGCATCCGGGCGTACGCCACCACTGGTGCCGAGGCCCTCATGCTGGCGGCGGTGCCGCATGGTCGCGCCGATATTGCCGCAGTGCACGAGGCCACCTCCCTCCCCCTCTGTGTGCTTAACCCTCCTCCAGAGGCGAGGAACGATGCGGCCTTCCTTGCTGCTAATGGGGTCCGCATTCTGATGCTGGGGAACCCGATCTACGCTATAGCGGTTAAGGCTATGCACGACGCTTTCAAACGCCTGCAAGAGGGCACAGCGCTGGAGGATCTCAGGGAGCTGCAAGCCCCACCGGAGCTGTTGCGGGCCGTGAACCGCACTGAGGAATTTAGACAGTGGCAGCAGCAATACCTGCCTTCCTGAGGCTACCATGTGGGCCCGCCCCTGCCCTATCCCGCTTGTAGAGCTGTCCCTATGCGTAAAGAGCCCAATTACTTATCCCTGATGCTGAGCCTGCTCACCTCGATCGTCCTCGTCACCTCCGCCGCACCGCGGAGCCGGCTCGGCATCGTGGGGGTCTTGACCGCTGCCCTCTCCCTCATGGTGACCGCCTACACCCTGGTCAATCGCCGGCGTCCACTGCTGCTGGCGGTGTTGCTCGGCGCAGCGGCGTTTCTCCCATTCGCGTGGTTCAGCCTCCACCCGGAGGCGCTCGCCCCCCACTGGGCGCTGGGCATCTATACCCTGACCCTGGGCTTCTGGCTGCTCTTCACCTTCTATATCGGGCTCATCATCTTCCGCGGCATCATGACTGCACGCCGTATCCGCAACAATGAGATCTATGGCGCCATCTCCGTGTACCTCCTGATCGGAGTCCTATTCGCGGAAGTGTACCTGTTACTGCTTGCCTGGCAGCCCAGCGCGCTCTACTTCGACCCGGGACGCTTCGCAGCGCCGCAGATAATCGGGGACAGGCTGTACACCCGTAGTGTGGGAGATATCCTCTACTACAGCTTTGTCACGCTAGGAACCGTAGGCTACGGCGATGTCACACCGTCCTCTCCCTTGGCGCGCTCCTTGAGCCTGATTGAGGCGGTGATCGGGATTATGTATGTCGCGACGATGATCGCACGTTTCGTCTCCATTCAAATCAGTAGTGAAAGCCGCGGTGCGGAGCCGTAGGGGTTCTGTGGCAAGAACCATCCCGGCCAACCGTATAGAGAAGGGTATCCGCTATCCCGATTCAACTGTACGGGAACGAGGAGATAGGTACACCGTACCTATCTCCTTTGTCTGCCTTGGTCGTATCCACTGCGATTGGCCACATGTGCGTCAGGTGCGAAAACTGAAGGCAGGATCCAATGGCGGCAGCGGTGCCCCAAAAAACATGCGGCGTTGCACACGCGGGAGGAGAGGGGAATGCACGAGCAGGGGCAGGACTTTCGGGAGGAGCCAGTTGATGACCGGGTTCGTACCGGTCTGTGCCAGGAGCACGCGCTGAGCACCGAGTTGGAAACGGTGCAAGGTGCGCACGTCGCCTTCGCGCAGCTGCTGGATCATGGCCAGGCTTTCCTGGGCAATGGGGCCATGCCCAAGCAGTGGATACAGCTCCTGGGCAGCAATAGCCGCGGTGGCCAGGGCCACATTGACGCCAATGGCCCCGGCGGGGCTCATCGTATGCGCGGCATCGCCTATCAGGAGCATCCCATCTCGGGCCCACTCTTTGACCAGGGTGATGTGTCCTTCGAGGGGGAAAAATGGCTTGAAGTCGTCGAGCCTGTCGGCGAAATCCGCCAAGACGGGGTCCAGGCGGCGCACGCGCTCGGCCACTGTGGCGATGCCGGCCTCACGCCAGTGGCGCCAGTGGCCTGTCGGGAGAAACAAGCCAATCTGAATGTGGTGCGGGTATTTGGGCAGCATCAGACTCTGCACCTCTCCTCCCAGCGAGATGTACATCGTATTGGGCCAGTCTGGGGGCTGCTCAATGACAAACCAGATGACGTCAAAGTCGTGGTGATGGTACGCCATCTCAAAGCTGCCCAGGCGCCGCAGCGCTGAGTACCGGCCATCCGCCCCGACGACGACATCAGCGCGTATCTCGAAGGCTTCCTTGCCATGGCGCGTGCCATGCACCCCGACCACCTTGCCTTCCTCCTCGATCAGGGCGTTCACCTTGGCGCCCATCCAGCATTGGAAATTGGGGAAAGGGGCGGCTTTGTCAGCCAGAGCCTGCAGGAAGATGGGCTGGGGCATCCAGATGGCATAGGGATATTCGGGCACCATATCCTTGAAGGCAAATCCTCCAACGGTCTGACCTTTGAGGCGGATACGCCCTTCCGTGAGGGTCGAGTGCGGCTGCGCTAGGATGTAGTCCAGTAACCCGAGTTCGTCGAGCAAATGCACCGTGCTCGGCTGGAGCACTTCGCCACGGAACTCGCGGTCGAAGGTTTCATGGCCTTCCAGGACGATGATGTCGGCACCACGCTTGGCCAGCAAGAGACCAAGCAACAACCCCGCCGGTCCCCCGCCGACAACACAGACATTCGTGCGAAGACTTGTCATAACGCGCTCTCCTTCAGCAGGGGCGAGACACGCCCATGTGCTGTGTGCCATGGCTTGCATCGCGCCCAGCTCTATGATAGGACATACGCAAGACCTATTGTGAATATAGCTCTCGTCCCGGGTATCTACAGTGACCGCTGCGGACAAACTTGTGGCATTTCTTGCCAAGTGCTCCCTGGCGACAGCGAGACCGGATGGGAGAGACATCACCCCTGGTGCAGGGCTGGTTGCAGGGCGAGATGCACCGCGCAAGACATGGACCAAAGCCTGTCAGAAGGCAGGTAGAGGGGGGCCCATGGCGAACGAGGCAACTGTGTCTATTGTGATCGTCCGTTCCGTCCTGGCGGATGCGGTGAAAGCCGGGGTCGCGGCGGACGCCCTGTGTGCTGCGGTTGGCCTAGACCCGGCGTTGCTCGATGACCTGGATGCGCGTATCCCCTTTCCCACCCATGTCGCCTTCTGGCGTGAGGTAGTGGCCCGCAGTGGTGACGCGTACTTTGGCTTACACTCTGGCGAACGCTTCCAACTGCCCACGCTGGGGGTGGTGGGCTACATAGCAGCCCATGCTGCGACCTTTGGTGAGGCCCTGCGGCGTCTCATGCATTACAGTGCTCTGATCTATAATGGCAGCGTCCCTTGGTGTAGCATCGACGACCAGGTGGGACGAATTGGCGTGCATACTGTCAATCCTGTGCATCATGTGGCGGAACGGGTCCTCACGCTCTTCGTGATGTTTGGTCGTCAATTGACCGGCGTCGAGTGGGCGCCGCTGGCCGTCCATTTTCAACATCCACCCCCGCCTGATCAGACAGAGTATCAGCGGATTTTTCGGGCCCCGGTCCACTTTCACCAATCTGAAAATATCCTACTGGTTGCTCGCGCCGTGCTCGATCTGCCGAATAGACGCGCTGATCCAGAGCTGTGCAGATATCTGCAGCGGCACGCGGACCACCTTCTGGACCAGTACGCCAGCCCTGTCACCTTTGTCGATCAGGTACGCCGCCACGTGCTTGAGGGGTTGCGCCAGCAGGACGTCAACGCGGTACGCTTAGCGCGCCAGGTCGGTGTGAGTCCACGCACCCTGCATCGGCGCTTGCAAGAGCATGGCACCTCGTATCAGACGCTCCTCGATACCGTGCGCTGTGATCTCGCCCGCAGTTACTTAGGGGAACAGCACTTAGCTATTGATGAAGTAGCCTTTCTGTTGGGTTTTGCTGAGACGAGCACGTTCTATCGCGCCTTCAAACGCTGGACCGGGATGACGCCCGGGGAGTATCGCCGTTAAGGGCCCTGCCCTGCCCTATCCCGCTCAGGACTCACACCAGCCCATGTCGAATATCGTAAAGAGAAAGGCATAGATATCCCGCAGTTCATCAATCACTTTGCCAGTTGGCTTGCCAAGGCCATGGCCGGCATCCCTTTCCATCCGCAAGAGAATGGGATTCACCCCGGCATCTGCGGCTTGCAGGGCAGCGGCAAATTTCAGCGCGTGTGATGGGACCACGCGGTCGTCGGTGTCGGCAGTGGTGATGAGCGTGGGGGGATAGGCTACCCCTGAGGTGACGTTGTGCAGCGGTGAGTAGACAGACAGAAACGCAAAATGTTCCGGGCTAGTCTCGGCATTGCCATATTCATTGACCCACAGCCGACCAGCGGTGAATTTGTGATAGCGCAGCATGTCCGTTACGGGCCTCTCGCACACCACGGCCCCGAAGAGTTCTGGCCGCTGCAGCATGCACGCCGCCACCAGCAGGCCGCCGTTGCTGCCTCCCCTGATAGCGAGGCGGGCGGCACTAGTATAGTCGTTGGCAATGAGCCACTCGGCAGCGGCGATATAATCATCAAAGACGTTTTGCTTCTGCTCCAGCATCCCCGCCCGATGCCAGGCTTCTCCATATTCACCCCCGCCGCGCAAACAGGCGACCGCATAGAGCCCGCCCTGTTCGAACCAGACGAGCGGTGCAATGGCAAAAAACGGCGTCATGCTGTGGAGAAACCCACCATAGCCATAGAGCAGTGTGGGGGTGCGGCCGTTCTGGACAAGCCCCTTTTTGTGGGTGAGAAACATAGGCACACGCGTGCCGTCTTTGGACGTGTAGAAGATCTGCCTGGTCTCATACGCATCCAGCTCAAAGGGCATCTCTGCGGCATGCAAGCGCGTCAGGGCACCGGTTGGACAGTGGTAACGCAAGATGGTTGTTGGGTGTAGAAATGACTGAAACGCCAGGAACAGTTCTGTCTCCGTGCGTTTGCCAGCCAGCCCGACAATCGAGCCCATGGTTGGCAAAGCAATGTCGTGCAGAAAAACCCCATCCAGGTCGTAGAGCTCGACGCGATGACAGGCATCGTGCATGTACACCACCGCTAATTGGTTATTGACCATCGTGGCGAAGGCCAGGGTATCGGGCTGCTCGGGAATGACCGTGTGCCACTGCTCCCGCGCCGGATGTGCCAGATCAATGGCCATGATGCGACCCCGAGGTGCCTCAAGATCAGTGTAGACATAGAACACCGCATCGACATTGCCCAGAAAGGCATAATTCGCATCCGCCTCATCCAGCAAGCGAATCACAGGACCAGCACTGTCCACGGCACGATAGTAGAGCCGATTGGGCGGAGTACTGCGATGCCAAACGTGGAGCACCAGGTACTTGCCATCGTCGGTGATCAGTGGGAAGAAACGTAGTTCTTGGTTGTCCGGCCGTTCGTATACCAGTTGGTCGTCTCCCTGCAGTGTGCCGAGGGCGTGCCAGTACAGGCGATTCCAGGCGTATGATTCGTCTTCCGATACTGTGCCTGGCTCTGGAAAGCGATTATAGAAAAAGCCAGCATTGTCGTGTGTCCAGGCAATGCCAGTAAACCGGCACCACAGGAGGCTTTCGGCGCAATCCTGGCCGGTCTCGACGTGGCGAATTTTCACGATTTGCCAATCGCTACCGTGTTGTGAGAGGGCGTACGCCAGGAGGGTCCCGTCGTGGCTGACGGCGCAATTCGTCACCGCGATGGTGCCGTCTGGGCTGAAGGTATTGGGATCAAGCACCATGACTGGCTCGCTGTCGAGCGTGGCTTGCCTGTAGAGCACATCCTGGGGTTGGAGCCCGGTATTTTTCCAGAAAAAGTACCGGGTGCCGGCGCGGTGTGGTACGGAATAGCGTGGGTAGTTCCACAGCTCGGTCAGCCGCGCTTTGATAGAGTCCCTGGTAGGCACGGCCGCGAGCCATGCCGGGGTCAACCGCTGCTGCGCCTCCAGCCAGGCCTGCGTTTCTGGCGCTTGCGGGTCTTCCAACCAGCGATAGGGATCGGCGACGGGCGTGCCGTGGTAGTTATCGACCACCGCATCTCTGCGGGCCGGGGGATAGAGGAACTTTTTGGGCATTGGATGTGGCATGTCTGTCCTCCTCGTGAGGTGTACGCCATAAGCGTAGCACGCTTCCAAAGGAGGTCCAGCCAAGCCACTGTTCCATCGCACTAGAGATCAGCCCCTCTTCCTTGTTTGTCTTAGGGGCGAGGGAAACGCTCGAAGTGGCTCTGCTACTGCTTCAGCTCCTTCTTGAGCTCTTTGAGGAAGTGCCAGTCGGTCCCCTGGGCGATGAGCTTGTGCGGGCTCGACTGGAGCATGCCGACCTCGTGGAGGCGGAGCGCGTAGAAGCGGACTGTATCCTCGGGGTCGTACTCGCGCCACTTGCCGTAGGGGACCTCCTGCATCGTCTGGAGCGCGTAGTCGTAGCTCTTCGCGTACCCCTTATCCACGACCGACCGGGCAGCGCGCTCTGGCTCGAGGGCGCAGATGTCAGAGGCCTTCAAGATCGCCCGCAGGGCCCGTTTGGTGGCCACCGGGTGCTGCCGCACGAACGCCCGGTTCCCGGCCGCAATGCAGCAGAAATACTGCGCCCAAGGCCGATCCACCGCGCTGTTGACCACGACGCTCCCGATCTTCCTCGCCCGCAGTTCCTGCGGGTCCGGGGCAAAACCCAGGAAGGCGTCAATCTTGCCCTCGGCGAGGAGCTGCATGGCGTCGGCCGACGGATGAATGGCCCATGTAATGTCTGTACGGGGGTCGAGGCCGACGTACGCCGCCATACTGGCGAGGAAGATGTGCTGGCTGGATTCCAGCGCTTGCACCGTGACCGTCTTCCCCTTCAGGTCGCGGATCGCACGGACGCGGTCGGTCCCGAACAGCTCGAAGCAGCCAACGTGGATGCCCGACAACAGGACGAGCGGGTCACCAGCGTCCACCCGCATCAGGGTCGGCGCGACGAAGTTCATCGTGAGGTCCGCCGCCCCGGAGCCCACGGCCTTTGCCGCCTCAATCCCCGCTGTCGCCGGCACGTACTCGACATCCGTGAAGCCTTCGACTCGCAGCAGGTCGTCGGCGACATATTGGGGTGCGACGCAGATACCCGTGATCTTGATGAGCCTGATGCGTTTTGTCTCCGGCGGCGGCTCGGCGGCCACAGGCGCTGGGCGCAGTCCGAGGAGCCCCGCCGTCCCCACGAGCGTCAAGCCACCCAGGAACCGCCGCCTGCTGCACGGTCTCGCGTGTTGGCTACACATGGGAACCTCCCTTCCAGATGCTGGTCAGTGCGACACGCAGAACGCCGATCTGTGGACTTCTCTTCCCTCACATAAACGGACACAGCCCCTCACCCATTTTGTTGCACCCTGTCCGGGCGAAGGCCCGAGCGCGTGCGCCGCTATGCGTAGTACCGGTCCAGTGACAGCGGTGTCGCAGACCCGGCGCTCATGTCATAGAACACCCATTTCCCGCCTACATTCCGAAGCGTGCCGGCCAGAAACGTGTCATTGCTGATATTCCGCGTCGGCTGGTCGTAGTCCGCCACGTCGTGACACTCGAAATACAGGGAAGCTTCGTTGCCGCGGACTGCGATGCGTGTCTTGTACGATGGCACCAGCGAAAACCGCCGGTTCTTGAACGAGCCCGAATTCAGCCAAAACTCTCGTAACTGCTCCGTGCCTACGTACGGCGACTTCGGGTCACCCTGCACCTTCAGCGTGGCATTGGGGTCCCACAACGACATCATCAGCGCAATATCCTGCGCCGTCTTCGCCAGATGGAAGGCCGCCTGCAGTTGGTAAATTTGGGCGATGTCCGCCGTCGCCGGCCCGCTCACCTGCGCCATCGCCGGCACCAGAGTGGCTGCCGCTACTCCCCCGATGCCCGCCGCTGTCGCCATGATTCTGCAAAAATCTCGCCGCTTCATGTAGACCTCCTGGAACATTGTATTGTGGCATCACACGGTAGAGGAAATGTACGCCTCTCGAGTCTGGAAAGCATGATGATTTGGTGACAGAGGTGTGGTATTTTCGTGGTAATTTCATGGTAGTCTGCTGAGAGGTGCGTCCTCAGTACAGCGTCATTGCACGCGGAGGGTCAGGCGCCATGCAGTATCTCTTTGGTGACTATGCGCTGGACATAAGCCACTGTGAATTGCGCCGCACTGGCCGGCGTATCCCGCTCCGCCCGAAGGTGTTCGACGTCCTGCGCTACCTTATTGCCCATCGCGACCGTGTCGTTTCCCAGCAGGATCTCCTCGATCACATATGGCCCCAGCAGTTCGTCGGCGAGGCAACGCTGAAGTCTTGCATCAAGGAGGCCCGCCAGGCAGTCGGAGATACTGGGAAGGCGCAACGGATCATCCAGACGCTGCACGGCCGGGGCTATCGCTTTGTGGCCGCAGTGGCGGAGGCCAGCGAGAGCCCGCCTGCGGAGGCGACGCACTCGCTCCTGGCGCCCCCGCACGCGTCAGCGCCGGAAGACCTAGGGCATGCCCTGGAACGCTCGCCGATGCTTGGGGCTGAAGCCCATGCGTATGTAAAGGGCAGCGCTACAGCCCCCGATGTGCTGGAAGGCGAGTGCAAGCAGGTCACCATCCTATGCTGTGCCCTGGCCGATGCCAGAGGACTCGCAGCGCGTGTGGGCTCAGAGGCGATGTATCGCCTCATGCGGACCTTCTTGGCCCTGGCACAGCGCGTGGTACAGCGCTACGCGGGGACGCTTATGCAACGGCTCAGCGACGGCTTTGTGGCCTTTTTCGGTGCCCCCGTGGCCCAGGAAGATCATGCCCGCCGGGCAGTGCTGGCAGCTCTCGAGGTGCAGCAGCGTGCCCGGGAAGAGCCTGCCCTGCGTGCGCCCTTACGCGGCGCGTTCCTCTCCACCAGTATGGGCCTCCACACCGGGATGGTCATTGTTGGCCCACTCGGAGAGGAGGCTCCGACGCTCTATGCAGCGCTGGACGCTACCACAGACATAGCGGGCCGCCTCCAGCGTCTGGCCGGTCCCGGCACCATCCTGATGAGCGAGGCCACGCGCCGGTTGGTGCAGGAAGAGGTGAGAGTTGAGGCCTACGACACGCTCGACATGGCAGAGTTGCCGCGCTCACTGCAGGTCTACAAGGTGCGTGAAGTCATGGTACGACGCTCAGGAGTGCCAGGACGGGGCGGACGATCCCTGAGTCCGTTCGTCGGCCGTACGCGTGAGCTGGCATCCCTGCAGACGCTCCTAGCCCAGGTCGCGGCCGGCCAAGGACAGGTAGTGGGGATCGTCGGTGAGCCTGGGATCGGCAAGTCGCGGCTCCTGTATGAGTTTGCGCGGACCCTCCGCGACACGCCGGTAGGATATCTGGAGGGGCACTGCTTTGCTTATGACCAGGCTACCCCCTACGGACCGATGCGCGGCATTCTCCGGCAGCTCTGCGGCATTACCGACGCGGATGGTCCCGAGGCGATGGTTACCAAGCTCCACTGCTGTCTGGGTGAGGCCGGCATGACGCCCGACGCGGACGCGCCCTATCTGCTGCCGCTGCTGGGTATGCCAGAGGGCACCGCGCCGTTGGCCGAGATCAGCCCGGAGGTGCGCAAGGCCAGGACGCTGGCAATCCTGCGCCACCTGAGCCTGCATAGCCGTCAGGGGCGACCACTCGTCATTGCGGTGGAGAACGTGCACTGGATCGACCCCACCTCAGAGGAATATCTCGCCCGGTTGGCTGATAGCCTGTCGGGGGCGCAGATCCTATTGGTGACCACCTACCGCCCGGGCTATGGCCCACCCTGGCTCGACAAATCCTACGCGACGCAACTGGCCCTGCCACGACTGCGGCCCCAGGACAGTCGCGCGGTGGTGCAGTCGGTGTTGCCCTCGGCGCCCGACTCTGGCTCATGGGAACAGGCTATTCTTGAGACCGCAGCCGGCAACCCCTTCTTCCTGGAGGAGCTGGCATGGGCCGTCCGGGAAGGTGGCATGGAGCAGCCGACCTCCATGATTCCGGACACTGTCCAGGCCGTCCTGGCAGCGCGCATCGACCGACTATCACCAGTCGAGAAGCGGCTGCTGCAGACGGCCGCCGTCATCGGCCACGATATCCCCCTGCCCCTGTTACAGGCCGTTGCCGAGCTCTCGGAGGACGTCCTCCAGCACGGGCTAGCGCGCTTGCAAGCCGGCGAGTTCCTCTACGAGATGCGCTCCTTCCCCGATCTCGCATACACCTTCAAGCACGCCCTCACCCATCAGGTGGCCTACAGTAGTCTCCTGCAGGAGCGGCGGTGCACCCTCCACGCCCGCATCGTGGATGCCCTTGAGCGACTCTATGCCGACCGCCTGGCCGAAGGGGCTTCTGGGGCGAAGGGCCTTCCTGCCGGAAGGCAGGACCTGGACCAGGTCGAACGGCTCGCCCACCATGCGTGGCAAGGCGAAGTATGGGAGAAAGCAGTAGCTTACCTGCGGCAGGCTGGCGCTAAAGCCATCGCGGGTTCAGCCAATAGGGAAGCGGTGGCGCATTTTGAGTCGGTGCTGGTGGCCCTGCAACACCTCCCCGAAAGCCGTGACATACTGGAGCAAGCCATCGATGTGCGGTGCGAACTGCGCATGGCGCTCATGCCGCTCAATGAGCAGGGACGTATTTTCGCCATCCTGCGTGAAGCCGAAGCCCTTGCCCAGGCCCTGGCCGATCAGCGACGGCTAGGGAGAGTCTCCGTACTGCTCACCCACTATTTATGGACGATGAGGGACCTCGAGCACGCTCTCGCGACCGGCCACTGCGTTCTGGACCTCGCCACCACCCTCAGGGATATCAGCCTTCAGACCATGGCGTATTTCGTGCTGGGTGAGGTCTACTATAGTCAGGGCGATTACCGTCGGGCCATGGACATGCTGCGGCGGAATGTGAAAGCCCTCGACCACGCCGAAGCTCAGGAGCGTTTCGGTGAGCCAGCCCTGGGCCCAGGGCTGCAATCGGTGGCCTCGCGGCGATGGTTAATCCAGGCCTTGGCCGACGTGGGTGCGTTCGCCGAGGGTATTGCCCTCGCAGAGAACGCCATCCGACTCGCCGAGGCAGACGGTCATCCATATACCCTGGTCCTTGCCTATGGAGGAGTTAGCCATCTACACCTCGCCAAAGGGGAGGCCTGCAAGGCCGTCCCCTTACTTGACCGGGGTCTGGAACTCTGCCGGGTCTGGGGCCTCCAACAGCCATGTACTGGGGTCGCTGGGGCTTTAGGCTATGCATTGGCCCTCGCCGGCCGGATTCCCGAGGCCCTCGCCGTGGTGGAACGGACTGTGGGACAGGCGCCCTCTGCCAGTTGGGTCAGTAGCGCTTCGCTGTATGCCGCTTGGGTGAGCGAGGTCTATCTGCGTGCCGGTCACCTGGCGGACGCACACACCCTCGCCGTGCAAGCCCTAGCGCTCGCCTGTAAGCGCAAGGAACGTGGGACCGAGGCGTGGACCCTCCGCCTCCTCGGCGACATCGCCATGCATTGTGATCCCCTGGAGGCCGAGAAGGCCAAAAACTACTACCAGCAAGCCCTTGCCCTAGCCGACGAGCTTGGCATGCGCCCCCTCCAGGCCCACTGTCACCTCGGCCTGGGCACGCTGTATGGCCAGACGGGACAGATGGTACAAGCCCGTGCCGAGCTGTCCACCGCCATCGCGTTGTACCGTGCCATGGAGATGACGTTCTGGCTGCCCCAGGCAGAGGCGGCGCTGGCGCAAGTGGAGAGCCGATGATCTGTGCGCTTCAGAGGCGAGGGGGGTTATGCTGGGACAGCGGAGGCAAGAATAAGCACGTCGTATTGTTCCTGTAACTGTATGACGAGCTCATGAATCCGCTCACGGGCCGCGTAAATTTCTTCCATACGCAGAGGCAGCGCGATTTCCATACTGATATCTTCATCTTCCAAGGGCGCGACGCGA